>Ga0066903_100004052_pt1 | contig 12239 bp, 11 predicted proteins | sample PanSoiMetaGPlot1_FD_67491 | JGI IMG/M metagenome (GOLD analysis project Ga0066903, IMG submission 67491) | Tropical forest soil microbial communities from Panama analyzed to predict greenhouse gas emissions - Panama Soil - Plot 1 (version 2) | ecosystem: Environmental > Terrestrial > Soil >...
TTCTGAAAGCTAGCGAGCGCTTTGCGCATCTTGCAAAGCTGAGCGTCTGACATTTTTTGGCAAAACAAAACCATCCAAGAAACAAGCTCACGTTTGGCAAAACAAAACCATTCCAAAAGCAAACGCACGGCGGACCGTGTCCGCCGTGCGTTTCGAGACAATGGGCTGTCTTCCTGGCCGCCGTGAGCGTGAACGGTTCACGCAACCTTGAAGCAGCCCGACAGGAACCGGCTAACGAGCCTTATCTGTCTACTTCTTGCCCCCGGTGGCAAGCGCTTTGCCGAGGTCGCTGGTGGCGTTATAGATCTGCTGGAATGGTGGCTGCGGGCCAGCTGCCACGGGTGCCGCCTTCGGCGCCGCCTTGGCACGCTTGTGCTTCTTTGCCTTCTTTGACGCTGCGTACACGTCCGTCGTCACTGTCATGGTGAGTGGCACAGACACCATCAGGGTCGCCGCAAGTAGAACTGCAAGTTTTCGCATGATTACCCCCAAGCATTCGCGAACCGGTCTTCTCCCGGCGTCGAGAGATTAAGCGGGAAGTTTGTTTGATGGAAGGCGTTTGGTGTGGGCGGCTCACAGTCCCCCGCATTTATTTGCAACCTGATGCATGCTGCAGCGCCCTCGCCGGATCGGAATTCTCTCGTTAACCAAGATGGTTATGACGGCCTGCCGGCCAGTAACGGTGCCTTAAATCGCGCTCTCTACCGTGCCGCCCCGGAGCGCAATTCGCCGGGGCGGTTGACATGGCGGAGGGACGTCGAAAAGGGGCAGAGCGCCGCGAATCAGAGTCTGATTCGGCGCCGCGCCGGAGCGCCAAACGCCGCCCCTGGCGGCTGCCCCGCCTCGTCTATTGGAGCCTGGTGTTCGGGCTGTGGCTGGTAATCGCCGCAGCCGGCACCATGGTCTGGGTCGCGATCAATCTACCACCGATCCAGTCGCTCGAGATCCCCAAGCGCCCGCCGCAGATCGAGATCGTAGGGCTCGACGGCAAACCGCTCGCCACGCGCGGCGAGATGCACGGCGCGACCGTCACCCTCAAGGAGCTACCGCCCTACCTGCCGCGCGCCTTCGTCGCGATCGAGGATCGCCGCTTCTACAGCCATTTCGGTATCGACCCGGTCGGGCTCATGCGCGCGGCGATGGCCAACGTGATGCGCCGCGGCGTCGCGCAGGGCGGCTCGACCATCACGCAACAGCTCGCCAAGAATCTGTTTCTGACCCAGGAGCGGACCTACTGGCGCAAGCTGCAGGAGGTCGTGCTCGCGCTTTGGCTGGAGCGCAAATTCTCAAAGACCGAGATTCTCGAGCTCTATCTCAACCGCGTCTATTTCGGCGCCGGCGCCTATGGGGTCGATGCCGCCGCGCAGCGCTATTTCGGCAAGAGTGCAAAACAGGTGCGGGTCGCGGAGGCCGCAATGCTCGCCGGCCTCGTCAAGTCGCCCTCGCGACTTGCGCCAAGCCGCAATCCGAACGGCGCCGAGAAGCGCGCGCAGGCTGTCGTCGCCGCGATGGCGGAGCAAGGCTTCATCACCGAGCAGGTCGCCAAGACCGCGCTGCTGCAGCCCGCGCGCGCGATGAAACCGGTCGGCACCGGAACGGTCAACTACATCGCCGACTGGGTCATGGACGTGCTCGACGATCTCGTCGGACATGTCGAGGAGGATATCGTCATTGTCACCTCGATCGATCCGGCGCTGCAGGCGGTCGCCGAGAAGGCGTTGGTCGACGAACTCACGCAAAAAGGTGCCAAGCTCGACGTCCAGCAGGGCGCGATCGTGGCGATGACGCCGGCGGGCGCAGTGCGGGCCTTGGTCGGCGGTCGCAATTATGCGGAAAGTCAATACAACAGGGCCGTCGCTGCGCGCCGCCAGCCCGGCTCCGCCTTCAAGCCGTTCGTCTACCTGACCGCCCTTGAGCAAGGATTGACGCCTGACACGGTGCGCGAGGACAAACCAATCGCAATCAAAGGCTGGAAGCCGGAGAACTACGCGCACGAATATTATGGGCCGGTGACGCTCACGCAGGCGCTCGCGCTTTCGCTCAACACGGTGGCGGTGCGGCTGATGCAGGAGGTTGGCCCCGCCGCGGTGGCGAAGACCGCCTATCGGCTCGGCATCGCCTCCAAGCTCGAGACCAATCCCTCGCTCGCGCTCGGCACCTCGGAAGTCTCACTGATCGAGCTGGTCGCGGCCTACGCCCCATTCGCCAACGGCGGCAGCGCGATCGTGCCGTCAGTGGTCGAGCGGGTGCGCACCGCGAGCGGCAAAACCCTCTATCTGCGCACCCTGCAGGACTACGGCCGTGTCGTCGAAGCACGCCATGTGGCGATGATGAACGCCATGATGCGCGAGACCTTGCGTATTGGCACCGCCCAGCGGGCGCTGGTCGCTGGCTGGCCGGCCGCCGGCAAGACCGGCACCAGTCAGGATTTCCGCGACGCCTGGTTCGTCGGCTACACCAGCCACCTCATCACGGGCGTCTGGATCGGCAACGACGATTCCTCGCCGACCCGCAAGGCAACCGGCGGCGGCCTGCCGGTCGACATCTGGAGCCGGGTGATGAAGGTCGCGCACCAGGGCGTCGCGGTCGCGGCGCTGCCGGGCACGGGCACGGGCTTTGCAGCGCCAAGCATGCCGCCGGCGGCTAGCATGGCACTGCCTCCGGCAACCATGCCGCCAGCGGTCAATGCCGCGCCCTTCACAGCAAGCCCACCGCCGGCGGGCGTGCTGGTTCCGCCGGCACCGATCAGCGGCCGCACACCCCCGCAGCAGCAGCCGCCGAGCAACAACGGTATCGACGGCTGGCTCGTCGACAGACTCTTCGGGCGCCGCTGAAAACCCGCTCAGGCTGCTTTGGCTGGCTTGCCTGCTTCGGCCGGCAGCGGCGTCATGGATGTCACGCGTGCGCCCTCGCCTCTAAGAAGCGCCGCCAGCGCGCTCGCGAGCGTGACATACCTGAACGCAAATCCGCTCACGTTGGCCTTGTCCGGAAAGACGCGCTGGCCGCCGATCAGCAGCTCCTTGGCGAGATCGCCGGCGACCAGGCGCAACAGCCACGCTGGCAGGCGCAGCAGCGCCGGGCGATGCAGCGCGCGGGCGAGTTCGGCCACAAACACCGCATTCGTGACCGGTGTGGGCGCGGTCGCATTGACCGGACCGGTGAGCCGCGGCGTCGCGATCGCATACCCAATCAGGCGGATGAGATCGTCACGTTCGATCCAGCTCATCCACTGCCGGCCCGAGCCGATCGGGCCGCCGAAGCCAAATTCGAATGGCAATAGCAGCTGGGCCAGCATGCCGCCCTCGGTGCCAAGCACCAGCCCGATGCGCAGCCGCACCACGCGCGTGCCGAGCCGCTCCGCGGGCTTGGTGGCGCGCTCCCAGGCCTCGCAGACCCGGTGACTGAAGCAGCGCTTGCCGCCGTCGAACTCGGTGAGCTCTTCATCCTGCCACAGGCCGTACCAGCCGACGGCGGAGCCGCTGATGAGCACGGCAGGCCGGCGCTCGAGCCTTGCGATCAAACGCACGACCTGACGTGTGATGCGCAGCCGCGAGGCCAGGATGCGGCGACGCTTCCTGCGCGTCCACAGTCCGTTTGAAATTGGCTCGCCGGCGAGATTGACGATGGCGTCGATCGCGGTTGCGCTGTCAATCTGGTCGAGGCTCGTCACCAGCCGGAACGGTGGGCGCAGTGCGGCAGCCTTGAGCGGATCGCGCGCCAGCACGATGACATCGTGTCCGGCGGCGGCAAGCGCCTCGGTAAGCCGACGCCCGATGAAACCGGTCGCACCGGTGATGAGCACACGCTGACGGCCTGGCAGCGCCGCGACCAAGCCGGCCGCGCCTGCCGGAACGAGCCGTTCCATGCGCCGTGCCGCAAAGCCGTCGCGCAGCCCGAATACCGCAATGCCGAAGGCCGCAAGCGTCGCCACCACAGTGGCGAATCCATACCAGGCTGGGACGAGCGCGCTCGGCTCACCGATCCATGCCAGCAACACCGGAGTGAGCAGAACCAGAATTGCACCGTAGTTGAGCGCCAGCAGCGTATGAGTGACGCGCTCGCTCGCTGGCAGATGTCGCGTCAGATCCTCCTCGACGAAGTCGATGAGCGTCACCACGACCTCGGCTACCAGCAACAGCAGGACCAGTATCGCCCACACGCCGTGCGGCTCGAGCCAGCCGAGACCGAGGAACAGGACCGTATAGATGGCGTTGCGCGCGCCATGCAACACGAGCTCGCGCCGCTGCGAGCGCCGCCAGGCCAGCCGCTCAGTCAGTTCATGGTGAAAGAGAACGTCGAACGCCCCGAGTGCGAACTGAATGGCGACCAGACTCCACAACAGCGGAGAGTTCATGTCACGACCTCACGGAACATCCCGATCTGGCGGATCATGTGGCCGAGCCGGGGATGGATGACCTGCAGCGTGAAGCTGAAGCGCCCGTCAGGCAGCTCAGCGTGCGTCACGACAGTGTTGCCGGGCGTGAGCCAGGCGGGCAGCCACCAGCGCGCGCCGAACAGCTCGATAAAATAGTCCTTGCTGCGGAAGATCAGTGCGCCCTCGCGCGCCTCGACCGTCAGCGTCATGCCGACGCCGTAACCAACATATTCCTCAAGCCCGGTCGGGCCCGCAAAGCGCTTCATGGACTGCACGACCTGCGCGAAGCGCCCAGGCCGTCCATAGAGTCGCGTCCAGACCTGGCCGCGGCTCGCATGATCCTCGGTCACCACCACAACGGCCGGGACGTGCCGGTTGCGCGTCAGCGGCAGCGGCCCGCCAATCAACCGCAAGACCTGCGCCCACAGCCAACCCGTGCGACTCATCGTGGTCTCGAGCACCTCGCCGGCGTAGAGCACGGTCGAACCATTGGCGAGGCGCTTGCTGAAGCGCCGCCTGATCGCCGCCGGCAGCGACTCCCAATCTTCCGTTCGCATCAGCGCGCGAAAGCGCGCGTCGCCGCCATCATCGTCGCGGGGGCGACCGGATGGGGCTTCCAAGACCGAGGCTTCGATGCGCATGGCACACCTATTTGCTTTTCCCGAGCGGCAAGAGCGCAACGATGCGGGTGCCGAGCCGGATCAGCGCAGCGAGCTTCGGCTTGGGCACGGTCAACATCTGCGCATACCAGCGATCGAGACTTTCGACGAAGCTGAGCATCTCCTTGAGCCGCTTGCCGGCGACCGGATCGAGCGTCCGATCGCCCTCGGCATCCGCCACGCAGGATTTGAGCGCATCGACGGCGGGATCGAGCTCGCGCTCCTTGCGCACCGCGGCGATGCGCATCGAGATCTCCCAGAGATCGGTTTCGGCCTCGAAATGCTCGCGCCGGTCGCCCTTCACCGGCACGCGCCGGATCAGGTTCCAGGCGATCAGCTCGCGGATCGAGTTCGACACATTGGAGCGCGCCAACCCGAGCGTTGAGGCAATCTCCTCGGCGGTGAGCGGCCGGCCCGAGAGATAGAGCAGCGCGTGGATCTGGGCGACCGAGCGGTTCACACCCCACTGCGAGCCCATGTCGCCCCAGTGCAGCACGAAGCGCTCGACGGCGGCGGGTAGTTTGACGGTCTTTTCCGTATTTTCTGTCATAACAGAAATATCGGAAAAGAAGGAACCGGTGTCAAGGGGGCGGCCGCTTGCGCCCCGGCCAATCGCAATCCGGTTCAGATCGTGAAGGGATTGATTACGGGTACGCCGGCCTTCTCAAAGTCGGCGCGGTCGCGCGTAGCCACGGTCAGGCCGTGAACGAGCGCAGTAGCAGCAATCAGGCTGTCCTTAACTGGCATGGCGCGCCCTTTGGCGTGAAGCTCCGCAAGCAGTTGTGCCCAGCGCAACCCTGTTACGGCTTCCCAAGGGAGGCAGCGAAGCCGTACAATACCCACTTCAAACCAATGCTCGAGCCGAATTCGTCGCTTTCCCTTCGGTAAGAGGAGTATGCCGAACCGAACTTCGCCAAGTATGATCGGATCGACGGCGATCTCTCGCTCATTGCTCCTAAGCCAATTAGTCACTCTCGCATCTGGCACCGGCCGAGTCGGCTCGCTCAAAACATTGGCATCAACCAGATATCTCACAACGTATCCGTCGATTCGGATTCTATAGGAACGAAGAAGCCCTTTTCGGGACATGCGAGCAGCCAGTCGACGACGCCTTCATTCGGCGGCGCCTTGCATCGCTTAAGCCGATACTCACCACGATCTAGCCGCTCGACTTCGAACTCCTGACCGGGTTCGACGCCATCAAGCTTTCGGAACTCAGCCGGCAAGACGATTTGTCCCTTTGACGAAACGGTCGTTTTCATGGAAGTAAGATATCGTCTTACAATATGGCGATCAAGGTCCGACTTTGACTTTGTTTCGCCCAAACCGGTCATCCCCATTGTTGCCGCAGCTCGCTTGCCAGTTCGCGCGCCTCACTTCCGGCCATGAGCCTTTCGCGCACGCTCGTCGTCGTGGCGTCGATCAGGCGGACAAGCGTCTCCATCTGCCCCGCTTCCGGCACACCCGTCTCGCGCGCGAGGCGCTCGACCACCTCGGCCGCCGCGGCAACCTGGCGCGCGCCGATATTGTGGCTCATCGATTTGAGCGCGTGCGCGGCGCGCGCCAGCGCTTCCGCCTCGCCAGCCTCAACGGCCCTGGTCAATTCGGCGCGGATGCGCGGAACGTTGTCGAGATAGAGCCCAAATACCCGGCGCATGAACCCGACGCCAGCGGGCCCCGCCATCTCCTCAAGCTCGCGCAGGACGCCAGCCTCGAGCAACGCGTCACCCTTGTGCTCCTCGCCCGCAGCCTGTGTGCCGTCGATGATCGCAGCCGCGCCCGGCGCCGACCACTCCGGAAACAGCCGCTGCAGACAAGCGCCAAGCTGAGCGAGCGTGAACGGTTTGTGCACGATGTCGTCCATGCCGGCGTCGCGCCAGGCATCCGCCGCCTTGCCGATCACATGCGCCGTCAAGGCCACGATCGGCAGCCGCTCCCGCCCGTCGCGCTGCTCCTGCTCGCGAATGGCGCGCGCGGCCGCGAAGCCATCGATGTCCGGCATGCTGCCGTCCATCAGCACCATATCAAAGGCACGGTCGCGCACGGCTGCGATCGCCTGCGCGCCATTCTCGACCGTGTGCACAGCCGCGCCGAGACGCGCAAGCGCTGCAGTCGCGACCTCGCGATTGACCGCGCCGTCGTCCGCGACCAGCACCCTGAGACCTGGGAACTGCAAGGCTGTGGGCTCCTTGGTCGTCTCCATCCTGGCCAGCAGCGGCTCGCCCGCAACGATGCGTCCGAGCAGACCCTCGACGTCGGCACGCAAGAGCGGGCGTGTGAGACCGGCGTCCGCCAGCCCCTCGGCGATCAGCGCATCAATTGAGGCATCGCCGAAATCCGCAACCGCAATGATGATCGGCCTGCGCTCGGCACGACGGTCGAAGCCCGCTTTGCGCAGCCGCTCGGCGTCAGCGCAAATGAGCGCGGCGTCGCCATAGGGCCGCCCGCGAATGTCATCGACCATATAGCCGGATGCGCCAAGATAACGTGAAGCGGTCGCAACGGTTGCTTCGCCTGCGAGGTCGAGCAGGCACAAGGGCGGCGTGCTCTCAACGGCTAGCCGCGGCCAAGCGCGATCGTGCGTCGCGGCCTCGGCCCCGTTGAACGGAACCGTGACTGTGAAGGTCGAGCCCTGCCCTGGCATGCTGGTGACGTTGATATCGCCGCCCCAGGCGGCGACCAGTTTCCGACAGATCGCAAGACCAAGGCCGGTGCCGCCATATTGCCGCGTGGTCGACTGGTCGGCCTGCGCGAAGGCGTCAAAGATGGTCGCAAGCTTGTCGGGCGGAATGCCGATGCCGGTGTCCTTCACCGTGATCGCCAGAACGCCCGGCCGTTCCGCAACCGGGCCGATCGACAGCCGCACCGAGCCCTGCTCGGTGAACTTGAGTGCATTGTTGATCAGGTTGCCGATCACCTGCGACAGCCGCACCGGGTCGCTCGCGATGCTGCGCGGTGTCGTGGGGTCCACGACAGCGGCCAGATCGATGCCCTTGCCGCGGGCCCGCTCGGCGAACAAGCTGATCGCCGTGTCGGCCTGCGCCGCCAAATCGACCGGCAGCGCCTCGAGCTCGAGCTTGCCAGCCTCAATCTTGGAGAAATCCAGAATGTCGTTGATGATCGCCAGCAGGCTCTGTCCCGAATTGACGATCACGTCCGCGCAGCGGCGCTGCCGCGGCGGCATCTCCCCCTTGGCGAGCAGCTCGGCCATCACCATGATGCCGTTCATCGGCGTGCGGATTTCGTGGCTCATGGTGGCGAGAAAATCGGACTTCGCGTGATTCGCCGCCTCCGCGGCATCACGCGCCTCGCGCAGGTCGCGCGTGCGATCGGCGACATCACGCTCAAGATTGCGCCGGTGCGCCTCGAGCCGCGCGTCGCGCTCTTTGATGTCGCTGAGCATGGCGTTGAAGCCATCGATCAGCTGGCCAACCTCGCGATCGCCAGAGGCGTCGAGCGCGATATCGTAGTGATGCTGCTCGCGCACCTTTGTGGTCGCGGCAAGGAGCCGCTGCAGCGGCTGCGTGATGCCGCGCTGGAAACGGAAGCCCACGGCCAGCCCCACAATCAGCGCCATCAAACCGCCGAAGACCGTGATCGCAACCGAGCCGACGAGGCGCCCCCACAGGCCTTCCGTGCCACCAATCAGGATCAACCGGCCGGCGGGCTCACCGCCGTGCACGATCGGCGCACTCACCAGCACGGTTTGGCTGGTTAGTAAGGCGTAAACGGATTCGCTGCCGTCAAGGTCAGCATCGCTGACGAGCCGCGGCGCGCTGCCAAGCGTGGCAAGCGGGACTCCTTCGGCCGTCCACACCTCCGTATAGAGAATATTAGGCACGTTGCCGATTCCGCGGATCGCAGCGTATGCGCTCGCGGAGTCGCGATTGGCGGCGGCAGCAGCCACCGCCGCGGAAAACGCCTGCGCGGTGGCATGCAACACCTCGCGCCGGCCATCGATGAACTGCAGGGATTGTTGCCAGACCGACACCGCGGCGGAGACGACCATGCCGGTGCCGACGGCGGTGAGCACAACGGCGATGAGCCGGCGACTCAACGACAAGCGTCTCATTGCGTTCTGGTCGGGCGAGCGACGCATTGATGAATAAAACACTAAGAGTCTGAATAGAAGTTTACCGCCGGCTCCAACGCGCGTTTAAAACAATTCCCGGATAATTGACGGACAAATAGAAGGCGCGCGTTAACATGACCGACACCACACAGAACTCGTGGTACGTGTTCGACGAGCCGACTCGCATTCTCGTGGTCGACGATGACCCGATACTGCGAGAGTTTGCCAGCGTCTACCTGACTACACCCAAGAGCTCGGTCGCGCTGGCGCCTGACGCCTCGACGGCGCTGGATCTGCTGGCGCATGAGCAATTTGACATCGCGCTGATCGACATCGACATGCCGGGGATGGATGGCTTCGAGCTTACCGAATGCATCCGCGGTCAGGACAAGCTGCGCAATCTGCCGATCGCAATAGTCACTGGGCGCGAGGACATCGTGTCGATCGACCGGGCCTATGCGGTCGGGGCAACCTCGTTCGTCACCAAACCGGTCAACTGGCGCCAGCTCAGTCATCAGTTGCGCTACGTACTTCGGGCGAGCAGACAGCAAGCAGCTGCGCCTGTTCAGCAGGATGCTGGCGCTTCTCGCGGCGGCCCCGTGAACTGGATGTCCACTACAACGCGACGCGAGTTCGCGACGTCGCTGGGAGCCATCATCAACGCGGCCAAGCGCATCGCCAACGGCCGCGCTCCGAGCCGCGAGGCCGCGCAGGAAATCATCGCTGCCGCCGAGGCCCTTCTGCTCAAATCCGTGGTGACCAGCGAGCAAGAAGGCCACTCTTTGACGTTTCTGCGGCCGACCCAACAGTCGCTGCCGCGTGCAAGCTAAGCAAGGCACAATACGATGTGTTCGATGGGTCCCGGTGAAATGCAGTCGCGACAGCTCGACCGCTCGGCTTCACGCACCCGTGCTGGTGGCACGCTGCGCGCGCTGGCGCGCTGCAGCGCGGGCGGCGTTCTGACCACCTTCGGCCTGGTGACTCCGATCCTGCTCATGGGCATCGCGGCCGCGGTGGACTACGGGATGTTCGAGCGTGGCCGGACCCGGATGCAAGCCCTGGTCGATTCCGCCGCTATTGCGGCAGCGCGCGAGATGCAGTTGGCGCAGACTAACACGACAAGGATTGTCGCGGTCGCTGAAAACTTTGTGCACAATGCCGAGCCGCAGGCGACGGTCGCCACGCGCGTGGATGCGACGGCCCTGTCGGTGACGGTCACGGCGCAAGAGAGCTATGCGCCCAAGATCGGCGCATATTTCTGGGCGAAGGCACCGACGATCTCAGTCAGCGCGACCGCCAAGCTCAGCGGCACCATGCCGCTGTGCCTGTTGACGCTCGATCCGAAGGCACCTGCAACGCTCGAGCTGGAAGAGTCGGCCATGATGACCGCGACCGGCTGTATGGTGTATTCCAACTCGAAAAACCCCGGCGGCCTGCAGGCCAAGGACCAGGCCACGCTCAAGGCTGGCCTTGTCTGTACCGCAGGCGGCAAGGCGAAGACCTCCCATGCAACGGTCACTCCTGATCCGGTCACAGACTGCCCGGTGATGGCGGACCCGCTGAAGTCTCGCACGCCTCCATCCGATACGACCTGTCGATTCAACAACACGGTCATCAGCGGCGTCGTGCAGACGCTGCAGCCCGGGGTCTATTGCGGCGGACTGAAGGTCACCAGCGGCGCCGACGTCACGCTCGCAAGCGGCGTGTACATCATCAAGGATGGACCGCTGATCGTCGACAAGGGCGCGACCCTGCGCGGCGGGAATGTCGGCTTCTATCTGACCGGGCCTGGCTCAAACCTCACGTTTGCGGCTGACAGCACCATCAGTCTGTCGGCCCCCAAGGATGGCCCGCTTGCCGGTCTCCTGATCTTTGACGATCCGACTGGTGCCAGCGCGATGGCCATACCGCCCTATGCGCTGCCGATCCCGCTCGTTGGAGGCTTGGTCGGAAAACTCCTTCAAGGCCCGCCGCGCGAGCACAAGATCCTGAGCGACAACGCCCGCATGCTGCTCGGCACGATCTACATGCCGCAGGGCCGGCTCATCATCGACGCCAACAAGCCGATTGCGGACAAGTCGGCCTATACGGTGCTGGTGGTGCAGCGCATCGACCTGCATTCCGGCCCGAACCTCATTCTCAATTCAGACTACAGCGCCACCGACGTGCCGGTGCCGCCCGGCGTCGGGCCCTATGGCAACAGCGTCAAGCTGACGAACTAAGAATTAAAAGCGAGCGGCTCAGGGAACGGTCCGCTCGCGCCGCCGCGCCGGCAGACCATAGCGGTGCAGATCGGTACCGCGTGAATCGAGCCAGCTTTTGGCGCGCTCGAAACCGGGATGCAGGCGGCGGACCAGCCGCCAGAACCGCGGCGAGTGATTGAGTTCGACCAGATGGGCAACCTCGTGCGCGGCCAGATAGTCGAGCACGAACGGTGGCGCCAAAATCAACCGCCAGGAAAACGACAACACGCCCGCCGAGGAGCATGAGCCCCAGCGGCTCGACTGGTCGCGTACCGAGATGCGCTTGACCTTCACACCCAGGTTTTCGGCGTGGCGGCGGCTGGCGTTTTCAAGGTCGCGACGCGCCTCGCGCTTGAGGAATTCCGCAATGCGGCGATCAAGGTGTGGCGGGTCGCCCGCTACGCAGAGCAGCCGGTCGCCATTGTCATCGATCTCGGTCCAGACCGTGCCGCGCGTACCGCGCCGATGCACGATGCGGTGCGGTACGCCGCGCAGCGGCACCTCAATGCCGTGCATGAACGGCGCCGCAGCCGGCATCCGCTTGAGCCGCGCCGCAATCCACGCGCCGTGCGACTGGACGAAGTCGCGCGCTTCTTTCAGGCTCCCGCGCGGCGGAATGGTGAGGATCACCTCGCGCGTCACCGTATCAATGCGCAGCGTATAACGGCGCGCCTGGCGGTGGCGGCGCAGGGTCACAAGGAAGATCGAGCGCTCGAAAATGATCTCGATCGCCGATGGCTCGGTCGGACGGCGATAGAGCAACGCACGCGACATGACTTCCAATCCATCCAAAAAAATCCGGGGACGAGATTCTGCCATAGCCGCAATGCCCTGCCGTGCACCTCGCTACGAAATTTAGTGCTTCCCCAAGGGGATGGGTCACGCCCTAG
>Ga0066903_100004053_pt1 | contig 12239 bp, 11 predicted proteins | sample PanSoiMetaGPlot1_FD_67491 | JGI IMG/M metagenome (GOLD analysis project Ga0066903, IMG submission 67491) | Tropical forest soil microbial communities from Panama analyzed to predict greenhouse gas emissions - Panama Soil - Plot 1 (version 2) | ecosystem: Environmental > Terrestrial > Soil >...
TCATCGACCCGTTCACCTACTCCGTCCACGCCTTCAAGAGCCTGCTCCTGAAGAACACGGGCATCGCGGCCGTGACCGGCGACCTGCTCTATCTGGCCGTCTTCTCGGCCATCGCCATGACCGCCGCCACCCTGCTGTTCAAGCGCAATCTCTGATCGCGATCCCGCGCGGCGGCGGCTCGCCGGCCGGATGCCCGCGTGTGCCGGCCCATCCTCGAGAGACAGCTTCCGACCACCAAGATCCAGGCTTCATCCCTTCCGTCCGAGGCCCCCTCCAGGCGATACCGGTGAAGCGCTTCCGGAAGCTCGACTTCCAGTCCCTCCCGGAGGCCACCCGCCTATCATATTAATAGCTGGACTCCAGCCTCAGGGCTCCCAGCTCAACTATCGGATTCGACAAGGGTAAGCGTCATCGCCCTGCCGGCAGGTCGCGCCAGGGCGCGAGGACCGGTGGTCCTGCAAGTTTCTGACTTGCAGGATCCGCGTCATCATTCGGACTGGGAAAGTTGACGGTGGTCCCGGCGGTCTACTTGGGAGCCTCTTGCGCACCCGCGGATCGCGATTGCTCGATCCAGCCGAGGGCGTCGTCGAGATCGTGCAGGAGTGCCTCCTCGCCTCCGGAAAAGCCGTGATTCCTGGCTTCGACCTCGTACAGGCGGCGGCCGGGCGTGTCGGGGCCGAGCAGACGGCGCGACTGGGCCGAAGGAACGTACTTGTCGTTGGTGGATTGAATGACCGCGACGGGAACAGTGGCCGCGGCCACCAGCGCCGGATAGAGCTGAACCCGCTCCTTCTCGTCGACTTCCATCCCGGCCGGCCGCTCGTTGGGATCGGGAGCGCGCAGATGATCGCTTTCGCGCGTCAGCGCGACGGCCACCACTCCGGCCAGCTCCTTCTTCAGGATCGGCTCCACTGCCGCCAGAGCCGCCGCGCTGGCGCCGCGCGAGAAGCCCACGACGATCCAGGGCGTCGACGCCGGCAGACCCAGACGCTGCCGGGCCGCATTGAAGGCCGATTTCGTCGCCTCCGCCATCCGGTTGATGCTCACGAGCTCGCCGGTCTGCTTGATGGGCTTGAGAATCTCGCGGGAGTTGTAGCCAACCAGGTAATAGCCGCCTTCCGCCAGGTGCTCGAAGATCTGGCTGCTGGTGCCGAGCCATCCGGCGTCGCCGGTGAAGAACGCCACCATCTCGCCGGCATGGGCATGCGAGCCGGCCGGCTGCACGTAGCTGGCGTGGAACTTGGCCTTTCCGAACGTCGTCTCGTGCTCGCTGACCTCGAAGACACCCGGGCGGGACGCCAGGCGAGGCGCACACGCGGTGATTGCCAGCAGGCCCGCCGCCGCAGCGAGCGAGAGCAGTGCGCCTCTCGTGCCGGAGTATCCGCTCATTCGAGATCGGATGATGGCACGAGCCGATTGGCTCTGTCCACCCGGTGGGCGCAGCCTCCAGCGGGCGAAACTCTGAGGAACTCTGTGTCTAGTCGCCGCCCTCGTGGCTGTCGCAGTCGAAGTCCGGTGAGAAATGGAATTCGCCGCCCAGGTCCTCGAACGCATGTGATGGATTGAACCGAAGATCGATGGTGGTGGTCTGTCCTGCGACCACTTCGAACGGCTGCACCGGAATGATCTTCGTCCATCCGCCACCGGGAGGCGTCAGATCGACCTTCGAGCCATCCGTGAAGGCGAACTCGACATGCGTGATGACCACGACGAACTGATCGTAGGTGCCGACCGGCAGCGTCCCGTCCGGCAGCGTGATGGCCTGGCCATTGATGATGGGAATCAAGTCGACCGTCTTGGGCAGGTCGGTCGCGAGATCCACGAGATCCCCATCCATGTTTCTCGCCATCAGCGTGGCGAAGGTCACGTTGACCTGGGAAAGCCTCGACAGCATGTCGCTGCCGCCGTCGTCGCCCCAGCTGCCCGTGCCCGGGACTGCGGAAGCGGTCGTCGCCAGCCCGGTCGCGGTCGTCGCCGGAGCCGAGGTGAGCATGACGCGGACGTTGCCCGTCCGCGCGTTCGATTCACCGTGGCTGCTGGAGCAGGCGGTGACCAGCGCAATGGCCATCGCGAGGAGCAAGAGGGTCCGGATCGGGTGAGATGTCATGCGGGGAGTCCTCCTGGAGAGAGCGCCGTCCGCTCCGACGGTCCGGAAGAGTCCTCCCGAGCCGCGAAGCCCCGGCGGTGAAACGCCCGTCCTGTTTGAAGAATTCCGGTAGCGAGATTAGCGCATGCCCTGAAAATCTGTCAAGGAAATGGCCCGCTTTTTTTGGGGAAGGTGGGACCGGGCCGGCTAGGGGCGGGCCCAGGCGCTGCCGAAGATCACGTAGATGGCCGGGTTCTCGGGACCGAAGGCCACGTCGAGGCCGACGTGAATGCCATAGCGACGCGCGATCTCGTAGCGGAATCCTGTCCCGCCCGTCACCACTCCGATCGAGTCGTCGAAGTGCTCGAAATCATTCCAGGCGACTCCGGTCCCGGCGAATCCGACCAGGGAGTAGCGTTTGTAAAACTGCCAGCGCAGCTCCGCCTCGACGTCGGCCACCTCCTCCCCCTGGTACCGCAGGAGCGCCACGCCGCGCAGGGAGATGAAGGGCAGCATGTAGAAAGGTGGATCGCTGAAGGAGAACTGGGCCCGGCCGCGCAGGCCGAAATCCATCTGGTGGGCGAGCGGCCACTGGTGGATCAGGACGAGGCCGACACGCTGGAACGAGCTGTCGCCGCCCAGGGCCTCGCTGTAGAAACCGGCCGTTCCCTCGAAGAAGGTCCCGCGCGTCGGGGTGAAGAAGTTGTCGCGTGAGTCGTAGGTCAAGGAGGGGGTCAGGCCGCCCACCCGGGAATCGCCGCTCGCCGCGGGCAATCCCGGCGTGCCGGCGGGGGCGTCGAAATCGACCTGCGTGTCGGCCAGGACGTAGGTGAGGCCGCCCCAGAGCTTCGACTGGCCGAACCGATAGCGTCCTCTCAGCACGCCGCCAATCGGCTGCAGGTTGTAGGAAAGGGGATCGTCGCGCAGATCTCCGCCCCCGCCGAAGCCATAGAAATCGAGATTCACCGAAGCCTTCAGGATCCCGACGAAGGTCTCCACCCGGTCGTTGTTCCAGTGACGCAGGTCCGCCGCCATCAATCCCCACGTGTCGTTCTGGGTCATCAGTCCGCCGGCGGCGGTGATGTCGGGCCGGCCGAAGCCGGCCTGCTCATCACCCGGATTCCGCTTGATGAATGCCAGCGCGGCGGCCGCGCCATAGCCGACCGCTGGCTCGGTGATGGGGATCAGAACAGGGAAGAAGCCATACGGCCGGTCGAGAAAGCTGCTGAGATCGAGCGAGCCGTCGTCCGGCGAGCGGAACTTCGACTCGCCGGCGTCGGGGGGCGACTCCCCTTTCGGCGACTCCTGCGTCGCCGTGGCCTCCTGCGCGGGGCTGCCGATGAAGCCGAGCACGACGCACAGCAGCGCAGCGAGAATCCGGAAAGGCGAGCGACTCACCGCAAGGGCACCTGAGCAAAGGACGCGTTCCTGGGCCGATATTCGGGCCCCATCTTAATAGCGAAGGTGGACGGCTGTCTCCTCCTCCGGGCATGGACTCCATGCTTGCGCCCGTCTACGGAGAAAAATCAGGAGCGGATAGGGTGAAGAACCCCCTGTTCACGCCGGCTTGCGTCTCTATACTCGCTTCCAGGCTTCATACGCGAAGGGACGGCGGAGCCAGATGGAAAGTCCCCCGGAGTTTCCACGCCTCTTCCCATCATCCTTCTTCGCCACCCAGCGAGGACCATCCATGCGAACCGGCCTGCCGGAGCTATCTGCGACTTTTCCCGAGCTTACCCAGCCTTGGGAGATTCTCTCGACACCCTCCGAGTGGAGCTCCGAGGAGCTGCAGCTTGCCTGGAAGCGGCTTCTCCCGGGCCGGTCTGGCGTGACGGCCGTCTATCAGACTCCCGGCTGGTTCGATCACATCGCCTCGATCGAGTGGCGCGACCGGGTCCTGCTGGCCGTCACCCGCGATCGCTGGCAGCGGATTGCGGGCATCGCTCCGGTGCGCCTCAGTCGCAGAACGCTCGATTTCCATCTGAAAGGCCGCCCTCTGCTCCGCCTGCCGATGCTGAAGGCGTCGCTGGTGGGCGGAAGGCCGCTGGCCCCCGACAATCCGACGGCCATGGACCGGCTCTTCGAGTCGATTGCCGGCGCGCTTCCCGACGCGGATGCCATTGCTCTATCGGGAGTGGAGCCCGATTCCTTTCTCTGGCGATATCTTCATTCCTCCGAGACGCTGAACAGAGAATTCCTCGTCTTCATTCCCGAAGGGCCCCGTCCCTATCACCTGCTCGATCTGCCGGCGACCTTCGACGACTATCTGGCGCTGTTCAACGCCAAGAAGCGGTACAACCTGAACCGGCAGCTCAAGATTCTGCGCCAACAGGGAGAGGGACGCCTCGAGCTGCATTGCATCGACTCACCGGCCGGAGCGGGCCGCTTCCTGGACGCCCAGTCGCGCATGGAAGACAAGGAGGATGGAAGCTGGGGTCGCGCGCCGCGCGGCTCGGACATCTGCCACTGGAGCCGCTCCCAGGTCGCCGATATGGCGAGACGGGGATTCCTGCGCAGCTACGTGCTGACCTGCGGCAACGATCCCGTCAGCATGATCAAGGGCATCCAGCATCGGTCCACCTACTTCGCCCTGCAGACGCTCTATCGGAAGGAGTATGCGGCCTTCTCGCCGGGCGCGTGCATCCTGCACCTGGCCATCGAGGACCTGCTGGAGCAGCGGCCGGTGCGGCGGATCGAGTTCGGATTCGGCGAGCCGAACCAGAGGCATCACACGGCGAACGCGACGATCGCGGTCGCCTCGGTCCTCCTGATGCGGAAGACGCCCACCAATCGCCTGCGCGCCGCGCTGCACGAGGCTTTCTTCTCCACCATCCGCCTCGCCAAGAAGATCCGCGATGACCGGGGCCGGACGGGCGCGCAGAGCCTCCTCCGGGCTCGCGCCTGGCACGGGACGGATGGGCTCGGCCGCCGGCGCGAATTGCAGCGGCCAGAGCCCTGGCCGAGGCGCTGCACGAACAGCGCGGCCCGCCCGAAACGGCTATACTAGCTGCCCATTCAGAGGCAGCCATGACCCCTTCCACAGCGGGAACCGTCTGGACATCGGCCAGTCTGCTCGAGCGCTTGGAGCGGCGCGACCGGTTCGCCATCCTCGACGTGCGCAACCGGGACGAGTTCGAGCGCTTTCCGATCGAAGGGCGGGAACGCCTCGCCGCGATCAACGTCCCCTACTTCGAGATGCTCGAGCTGGGCGGCAAGGACGAGATGGAAGATTCCGTCGCCGCCTACGCAAAGGCTCATCTCGCAGGCAGGCTGCCCGCCGACCACCCGATTCTGGCCGTCTGCGCCAAGGGGGACACCTCCGAATACGTCGCCCGGGCGCTGCGCCGCCTGCATTACGCGTGCGCAAGCCTGCAAGGAGGCATGAAGTCCTGGGGAGCCTACTGTTCGACGCGCGCCGTTGCGGAGACCTCTGATCTCTCCATCTATCAGATCGCGCGGCCGGCGCGCGGCTGCCTGAGCTACCTGATCGCCAGCGACGGCCAGGCGATGGTCGTCGATCCGCTGCGGCGAATGGAGCCGTATCTCGAGCTGGCGCGCGCGAAAGGACTGGCCATCGGGGCGGTCCTCGACACCCACGGGCACGCGGACCACCTCAGCGGCGGTCCCGCGCTCGCCGCCGCCACCGGCGCCGCGTACCATCTGCATCCCTACGACGCCATCCATCCCATCGATCTGGTGCCCGCGAGCATCGCCTACGAGCCCTTGCGCGAGGGGCAGACACTGCGCGTCGGGCGGCGCGAGCTGCGCGTGATGCACGTCCCGGGTCACACACTGGGGCTGGTGGCGCTGCGCCTCGACGACGAGTACCTGTGCACGGGCGACAGCATCTTCATCCGCTCCATCGCGCGGCCCGATCTGGGTGGAAAGGCCGACACCTGGGCGCCGCTGCACGCCCGCTCGCTGCGCAGGCTTCTCGACCTGCCGCCGGCCATCAAGGTCCTTCCCGGTCACTTCAGCGGCCTGGACGAGGCCGGCGAGACGGGACTCTTCGTCGCCTCGATGGGCGAGCTGAAAGAGCGCAACGACGGGCTGCTGGCCCTGCAGCGGCGCAACGAGGAAGGGTTCGTCCGCTACCTGATCGACAGCCTGCCGAGGTTCATTCCCGAGTACGTGGACATCAAGCGCGTCAACGCTGGCCTGCTCATCCCGGACGAAGAGCAGGCGTCGACGCTCGAGCTGGGCAAGAACGTGTGCGCGCTGTCCCAGGCGTACGGTGCCTAGGCGGAGGAGAGCGATGAGCCAGATCTTCGATCGAGTCCTGGATGCCCGCGGGCTGAACTGCCCCATGCCGCTGGTCAGCGCGCGCAAGGAAATCGGCAACCTCGAGCCGGGGCAGATCCTCAAAGTGCTGTCGACCGACCGCGGCTCCGTCGCCGACTTCCAGGGGTGGGCGAAGGTGGCGAAAAACGTCGAGCTGGTGGGGCAGGAGACGGAGACGATGGATGGCGCCAGCGTCTACGTCCATTTCGTGAAGCGCGCCTCGTAGACTGGAGCAAGCCATGGAGCCTTCGTCGATCCCGCAGAGCATCCCGCAGCCGACGCTCGAGGACAAGGTGCGCGCGCTGGAGCAGCGCCTCGCCGCCCTCGAGGAGCGCGCGCCGGAAGACCGCGTCTCCCTGATCGTCTTCTCGGGGGATCTCGACCGGGTGCTCGCGGCGTTCGTCATTGCCACCGGCGCCGCGGCCATGGGCCAGCAGGTCAGCATGTTCTTCACCTTCTGGGGCCTTGCGGTCCTCAAGAAGTCGACCGAGCTGTCGGGCAAGAGCTTCTTCCAGAAAGCCATGGCCGTCATGTCGCCCGGTTCCAGCGAGAGCCTGCCGGTCTCGAAGATGAATTACTTCGGGGTGGGCGCGAAGATGCTGCGCACCATGATGAAGCAGCGCAACGTCACGTCGCTGGAGGGAATGATGCAGCTGGCGCGCGAGCTGGGAGTCCGCATGATTGCCTGTGAGATGTCGCGCGACCTGATGGGCATTCAGCCTGCCGAGCTGCAGGACGGCCTCGAATGCGGCGGCGTGGCCGCCTTCCTGGCCGATTCCCTCAAGTCCCGCACCAGCCTGTTCATCTGAATCCCGATCGTTCCCGCGACACAGAGTTGCGTCTCCGATGTCATGTTGACACCGAGGCCGTGGGGGCGCCCGGTAAGGCGCGCCGAAATGCCGCGTTCCCATGCCTACGCTGACGAGGCGCAATCCAGCAGGCCGGGATGGATCGACGGCCGAATGTAACAGGCTTCGGGGCGCGACGCTAGGCCGGGTACAGCCGGCTCAGCGTGAAGCGCGCCAGCACGATGCCGAGCCAGGCTCCGGCGAAGACATCGGACGGGAAGTGCGTGTTCCGGTAAAGGCGCTCGTGGCAGACGAGAGTGGCGATGAGGAAGCTCGGCGAGGCGGTCGCCGGCAGGAATTCCGCCATGACCGTCGCGCCGCTGAACAGCTCGGCGGCATGGCTCGAGGGAAATCGTCCGAAGCGTCTGATGAGCCTGGACTCGCCGGAGCCTGACTTGAAGCCACCGGGTCCCGGCCGCTCGAAGGCCGACTTGAGAACCGTTGCCGCGGCGGCGGACAGGATCACCGCAATCAGCAAGGCGGCGCCCGCCTTCCGGATTCTCGCGCGGGCCTTGGCGATTCCCCAGCTCACGAGGGACATCCCCACCAGGAGCGGAAGCGCGATGCCATGCAGCTGGGCGGCAAGCTGCGTGAGGGCGTCCACGGTCGGGCTGTGCAGCTCCTGGATCCACTCCAGAGTCGGCCGATCGTAGGCCAGCAGAGCCACCAGGATGGCGCAGGCGCCCGCATGAGGCGCCCATTGCCGAAGTTTCCGAAACCGCTCCTCTCGAGTCACGCTGCACCTCCAGCAGCTGATTCCAGCCTAGAGGCGCAAGGCATCCCGACCCAGGGAGCAAATACCTGACGGGCCGGACGGGAAAATCAGGAAGCTTGCGCCAGCACGGGTGGGCGGCGGCTCCTATGGCTCCTTGCGGGAGATGGCGGAAGAGATTTCTGCTAGACGATGTAGATGGGATTCGAGACGATCCAGGGGTATCGCCGGCCGTCGATTTCGAGGGACACTTCGGCGCGATACACGCCGGGACGCTCCACCGGATAGCTCATGGCGGCGGCATCCGAGGCGCGCAGCAAGGCTCCGTCGCGGTAGAGATCGATGCGGCCCGGCAGCGGAGCCTGCAGCGCCAGGCGCAGGCCGGGGCGATAGGCCACCTCGTCTCCCATGATGCCGGCGATGCCCTCCTCCTCCGCCAGGAAGCGGAAGCCCGTGCCGTCGCCCAGCAGCGCGAAGCAGGCATACGCGTGGCCGGAGCGCAGCGCGTCCAGCAGCGCGGCATCCTCGCCGGAGACCGCGAGCAGGTGGGTCTGGACGAAGCGGAAATCGAGAGGATAGGGATCGAGCTGCATGCCCAGGAAGCGGACATTCTGGTGGGCGTCGTTCCCCGCGATGCCCACCAGCTTTCGTCTCCTCAGCTGCGCATCCCACGCGGCCAGATGGCGCCCCGGGCGCGCCAGCAAACCGAGCAGAACTTCCTCCGGACATTCATCCCACGAGCTGAGCATCTCCAGCCCCATCCAGGGCGCCTTCCACGCCTGGGCGTAGGCGGCGTCGGCGATGTCGTAGATTTCCATGCCGTCGATACCGTCGGCCTGCCAGGCACGGAAGCGCCACGGATGCGCGACGAAGGCCAGCGCACCCTGGGACTTGATTTCGCGGACCGCCTGTTCGATCGACATGCGGTGCCCGTCGATGAACTCCCTGGCGTCCACCGCCAGCAGCGACTGCCCATCCTTGATCATCTCGACCCCGCGGAAGATGCTCAGATCGCCGAAGCGGCCCTGCAGCCCCTCCTGGAACACGCGCCGGGTGTTGTGATCGGTCGTCATCACGAAGCGCAGCCCCGCTTCCTGCGCCGCCGCCACGATCTCCTCCGGCCTCCCGCGGCTGTCGGGGGAGAGACGGCTGTGGACGTGGAGCACGCCTTTCAAGTCGAGCCGGCCCGGCACGGGCGGGAGAACGGCGCGCCGGCTCCGCAGCTCTTCCAGACTACGCTGCAGACGGCGATTCGATCGGAGCATTCCGGCGCCGCCCAGGAAGCAGGCGCCGAGTCCCGCGGCGCCCCATCCGAGGGCCGCCAGAAAGCGTCTTCGGCCGAGCTCACGTTTCATGGAGATCCCGTTGCGCGGACGGCGCATCGCACCTTACTCGACCACCCTCCCTTTCTTCAAGCCGGATCGCCCGAACCGGAGCCGAGCCGTGGCGCCCGCGCCCGCTTTCTTGATTCCGGCCCTTTCCGGGATCAAAATTTGTAAATGGACGCGGCCGGCCCGCCTGGCTCCGGCGCCGTCCAGAATGCGGCGCCAACCAGCCATCGTGCAAACCTTCCGCGGGCCGGCGATCGAGTGATTTGAAAGGCCGGTGGAGATGCGCAATCCGTTCAAGATCGAACATCTCTCGCGCTACCGGGATTTCGCGCGCCTGATCCTGAAGTACGGCGGCAAGGATCTCCTGTCGGGCGCTCACCTGGAGAGCTTCGAGGCGGATCTCATGGCGCCGCGCGACGCTCCCTCCGAAACCGCCGGCGCCGCCGCCGTGGACCTGACGGCCAAGGGAAAGCAGCTCGCCGCCGACCTGGAGGCCATGGGTCCCACGTTCATCAAGGTGGGCCAGTTCCTCTCCTCGCGCCCCGACCTCCTTCCGGCTCCCTACATCGAGGCGCTTGCCCGCCTGCAGGACGCGGTCGAGCCCTTCTCCTTCGACCAGGTGGACCGCATCGTCTCGGAGGATCTGGGGACGCGCCTCTCGCGCGCCTTCGCGGAATTCGAGGTCAAGCCGATCGCGGCCGCGTCGCTGGGGCAGGTCCATCGCGCCCGGCTGCGCAGCGGGCGCCGCGTGGCGGTCAAAGTGCAGCGCCCCGACATTCGCGAGCAGATTCTCAAGGACCTGGAGTTCCTGCAGGGGCTGGCCGAATTCCTGGAAGACCATACGGCGGCGGGCCACCGGTACGGCCCGAAGGAGATGGTCGACGAGTTCCGCCGCAGCCTTCTGCGGGAGCTGGACTACCGGCTCGAGGCCCGCCATCTCATCGTCATCGGCCGGAACCTGTCCGACATCGAGCAGATCGTCGTGCCCGCGCCGGTGGACGACTACGTCACCGGGCGCGTCCTCACCATGGACTTCGTGCCCGGCTCGAAGATCACGGAGCTCGGACCGCTCGACTTCCTGGAGCTGAAGCGGACGCCGCTGGCCGAGGCTCTGTGCCGGGCCTACCTGCAGCAGATTCTGGTGGACGGCTTCTTTCACGCCGATCCTCATCCCGGCAATGTCTTCATCACCGAGGACGGGCGCATCGCCCTGCTCGATCTCGGCATGGTCGCGCAGATTCCGCCCAACATGCAGGACGAGCTGGTCAAGCTGGTCCTGGCCATGAGCGAGGGACATGGGGAGGAAGCCGCGCGGGCCTTCCTCACGCTCGTCCGGCCGATCGGCGAGCCCCGCACCGATGAAGTCCAGAGCCGCATCGCCGAAGAGGTCGCGCGCTTCCACCAGATTGGAATGGGAGACGTCTCCATGGGTCGCCTTCTGTTCGACGCCGGGCGCGTCGCCGTGCAGGGCGGGTATCGCATCTCGCGCGAGCTGACGATGCTCAGCAAGACCCTGCTCAACCTCGATCAGATCGCCCGCCACCTGGATCCGGAGTTCGACCCCAATGCGGCCATCCGCCGGCACGTCTCGGAGATTCTCCGCAAGCGCGTGCTGCACAGCTTCTCGCCGGGCAGGCTGTTCGCCGGCGCGCTGGAGCTCAAGGAGATCGTGGAGAAGCTTCCGGGGAGGCTGAATCGTCTCCTCGAGGCGGTGGCGGAGAACAAGCTGCAGGTGCGGGTCAAGGCGATCGACGAGGTCCTGCTGATGGAGGGGCTGCAGAAGATTGCCAACCGCATCACCCTGGGACTGGTCATCTCGGCTCTGATCGTCGGCGCGGCCCTGATGACCCATGTCCAGACGTCCTTCCGGATCTTCGGCTATCCGGGCATTCCGCTTCTCTTCTTCCTCGCTGCGGCGGGGAGCGCGCTGGCGCTGGTGTGGAACATCGTCCTGCGCGACCTGCAGATCCGCCGCGCCAAGATCCGCGCGCTGAAGCAGGACGGCACGCGCTCCTAGCCCGGGATGCGGGCTAGCGCCCGGCCTGCTGCTTCTCCAGCTTCTTGCTCAGCCGGAACGAATAGAGCACCGGAACGCAGATCGCCGCGAGGAACAGCGCGAAGCACCAGACCGGATCGGCCCCGAGCGCGACGGCGAGGGCGCCGAGAATCCCGGTCGCCATGAACACGCGCGCGCCGAATCGGTGCGTGGCGATCCAGACCGCATCGCTGGACAGGGTCCAGGGCGTGCGGATGCCGATCCAGAAGTTGCGGCGCGTCTTGCCCAGCAGGTTCCCGATCCAGGCGAAGAACAGGAAGATTCCCCCGATCAGCCAGCGCGCGAAGGAAGCATGCGGGTGCAGGGCAGCCGCCAGCACCAGGGCGTGGAGGTAGGCGAAGAGTCCCGCCAGGATCACCATCAGGTAGTTGAACGCGAAGCGAAAATCCCCGACCTTGAACTGCCTCGGGGAGAGCCAGTCGCCGACCGCCAGGAAGACGAGCGGGAGCAGCAGAAGCCCGGGGATGCCCAGGCATCCGAAGCCTTTCGATGACCAGTGGTCGACTTCCCCGTGCAGGTTCCAGTGCGTCGGCACCCGATCGGGCAGCACAGGATAGAGAACCGCCGAGCCCGCCAGCGCGGCGCCCAGCATGAGAACGATGGCGATGACCGCTCCCTTGGTCGTCATGATCGTTGCCTCCCTTTCTTGCGATCCTTCCCGAACATGTCGAGCAGCGTGGTCATCAGATCCTCGACCACGGTCGTGTTCATCGAGTAGAAAATCTGCTGGCCGTCCCGGCGCTGCGAGATCAGGTCCGCGTCCTTGAGCACGTTGAAGTGATGCGACATCGAAGGCGCGGAGATGTCGAACACTTCCGCGAGCCGTCCCGCGCTCATCTCGGGCTGCTCGCTCAGCAGACGAAGGATGTGCCGGCGTGTCGGGTCGGCCAGTGCTTTGAAGACATCCTTGCCCATGGTCATCTCG
>Ga0066903_100004054_pt1 | contig 12237 bp, 13 predicted proteins | sample PanSoiMetaGPlot1_FD_67491 | JGI IMG/M metagenome (GOLD analysis project Ga0066903, IMG submission 67491) | Tropical forest soil microbial communities from Panama analyzed to predict greenhouse gas emissions - Panama Soil - Plot 1 (version 2) | ecosystem: Environmental > Terrestrial > Soil >...
GTCGTGCGCTATGAACGCTTCGCCGAGAACTTTCTCGGAATGCTACACCTGGCCTGCTGCCTCATTCTCTTGCGAGGTTTATGAGATGGCCTCTAGTTACATCGAAACGCGATATGCGCCAGCGCTTACCAGGGAAACGGCACCTGATATCCGACGGACCATCTGAAGCCTGCAGCGTGTGGCGCGTTCGGCTCGCCGCCGCGCACGCGGACGTCGACGCCGAGATCGACCTTGACGCCAAAAAGGAGAATGCCCGCTTGCCCGCCGACGTACGTCGAATGCGGGGATGTCTCGCGCGGCGCGCCTGACGTCCAGGTCACGGTCGCGCCCACCGAGGCTCCGACCACCTGCAGCAGCAGCGGTGGCAGCGGCAGCGGTGCAGGGTCTAGCTCGATCGCACCGGCCGTCACACGAACGCCTCCCGGACCGCCGGTAGCTTCCGCGTAGACCGCCGGAAGGTGAGTTCTTTTGCTTATCCAATCGTCGGCCGCAACGGCGGCTGCGACGCGCCCTGACTCGCGCAATGTGCCGTCGTAGCCGCCCCCAACCAGGAAGGCGTAGCCGCCCCCAACCAGGAAGGCCGGCTTCCGCGGTGGCAGTCCGGGCCGGAGGTCGGCGAGCCTCTTGGCCGCTTGATGGTCGGCCAACAAGAACTCTCCCCACGCATCCAAGCGGGCCGGACGGTCGTGCCACGGTTCGAACAGCGCTTCGTCGAGCTCGGGATTGATCAGAAATCTGAGATCGCGAACGTAGTCGCCGGTCCGGATCCAGCGGGGCATCTGGATTCCGCCCACCGTTTCGGTTCCCTCGAGCGTAAACGGTCGCTCGTCGATGAAACGGCTGAAGCCGCTTTCGGGATCGTCCGTCCGCCGGCTCAGCGTGACTTGACGAACGATGTAGCTCTCGCGATCGACGATGTAGCGGACCTTTAGGTGTCCTGAAGTCGCCTCGAGGATGACGACTCGAGCATCCTCTGCTGACGGTTCGACGGAAACCGGAGTGGGCCGCACCACACTGGTTTCCAGAAAACAGGCGAGCTGCCATGCCTCGAGGCTCGTGAGCGTCGCGGGGATTCCCATGCGCGGAGAGCTCAGGCCGCGACCTCTCCACGTCTCGGCGTACCCAGACTCAGAGATCCATAAATGATCCGGCGGCGCCGCCACGTAGACCATCGATGGGCCCTCCGACCAGTTTCGATGCGAGGGAGTGACGCGCGTCGCCATCCACGCAAATGTGCGAACCGATTGCAGCCGCTCGTGTCCGCCCTTCGCCGCGATCATGCGCTCCCACAGATCGTGTGGACTCTCGGGCGTCTGCGCGGATGCAGCCGCGCCGCTCAGGAAGATGATGACCGCGATCGTGTGAAGTCGTGCGCAGCGCATGTGACCCCTCGAGCACGGGGCGTACTTCCCCGCGCTCATAGGTCAATGCGCAGGCGCGCGGGAACCTAGCTCAATCGGGCTCAATCGGTTCCGGCGGCGTGCAGTCGTGCGAAGGTGAAGATGCCGCTGGCCTTCAGTGCTGTGCGTTCGCCAGCTCGGTGACCGCCGCCGACAGCAGACGAACCTTGGCCTGGTATGCCACCTGGGATCGCGTCTCCGAACGTCCGGGCCCCGTCGAGCAGGCTGCCCATCGCAACAGCGGTTCGCACAGACGGCCGGGTATTTATCTCAGATCGCTGTACTCAAATCGGCGAACAGCCTAACGGTGACGGGTGCCGAATCGTGTCACCGCGAGACGCGCGCGTTAGAGTAAGAGCATGGCGACGCGACGCACGCGGTGCTGACGGCCGCGGAGCGTTCGTAACAAGCCGGTCTTCGCCCCGGTGTACTATGGCCGGCGGTGGCGTGTGAAAAACCTTCGGATCTTCGCGACGCTCGTCAACGGCGAACAGCTCGAACTGCAGGACTGCCCCACCGGTCGCGATCTCGTTCGCGCCCTTTTGAATCGGAGCGGAACGCCGGCCAAGGCGCTGGTCATCGAGGCCGCCGATAAGGACGGCCGTACCGTGCGCATCGTCGTGCCGGGCGACGACTCCGAGACGGCCAAGGTGTCAATCTCGCAGGAATCTTGATCGGGAGGGTCGGATGCAGGGCTTGGCCCGTCGGACATCGGCACTCGCGGTGGCGATGTTCCTGGCTTCGTGCGTTTCCGCGGCGACCCAGGACTACGCCGGGCGGGAAAAATTGCGGGCACAATCGAACGAGTTCCGCAAAGACGTGATTCGCGTCACCGATGGCGTCTACGTGGCCGTCGGTTACTCCGCCAGCAACGTGATCCTGATCGAGGGCGACGGCGGGTCGATCGTCGTCGATACGTCCACCGATCCGGTGGCGGCGCGCGCGATCAGGACCGCGTTCGGCGATCTGCTCCGCACGCCGGTGCGCGCGATCATCTACACGCACTCCCATCCGGACCATACCGGCGGTGCGCGTGTTTTTGCCGGAAGCGATCGTCCTGAGATCTACAGCCATCAGCGACTCGTCGACGCGGTGCCGGACATCGGCCGCGCGGGGCGCGACGGCGGCGATCAGTTCGGCATGGCGCTGCCGGACTCGCTGTACATCAACGCGGGCGTCCAAATGGAATTCGGCCGGGTCACGCCTCCCACTCGAGAAGGCTACCTGCCGCCCACCCGCACGTTCAGCGGCGACCAGCTGTCGGTGGCGGTTGCCGGCGTCCGCGTGCAACTTCTCCATACGCCCGGCGAGACGATGGACGCGATCTCGGTCTGGCTGCCGGACAAGCGCGTCCTGATGACCGGAGACGACTTCCTGCGCGCGTTCCCGAACATCAGCCCCATCCGTGGCGCGCGGCTGCGCAGTCCGGAGGATTGGATTGCCAGTCTCGAGAAATTGATCGCATTGGGACCAGAGAGCGTGGTGCCGAGCCACACGCGGCCCGTCATCGGTGGCGCCGCGGCGCGCGCCGCGCTCACGGCCTACCACGATGGGATCAGGTCCATCCTCGACCAGACGCTCGAGGGCATGAAGCAAGGCGAGCGACCCGACGAACTGGTGCGGCACGTCAAGCTTCCGCCCCTCCTGGCGGAGAACCCGTACCTGCAGGAGTTCTACGGCGGCGTCGAGTGGACCGTGCGCGGCATTTACGCAGACCGCGTCGGCTGGTTCGACGGCAACGCCACGAACCTGTTTCCCCTTCCGCAGAAAGAGCGCGCGGCAAAGCTGGTTGGACTGATCGGCGGTCCCGACCAGGTGCTGGCACGCGGACGTGATGCGCTCGCTGCCGGCGAGTTCGAATGGGCCGCCGAGCTCGCCGACTACGTGCTGGCCAACGACAGCGCGAACGCTGGCGGGAAGAGGATCAAGGCCCAAGCGCTCATCGAGCTCGGCGAGCGGCAGATCAACGCCATCGCCCGCAACTATTACCTGTCCTCGGCCATGTTCTTGTTACGCGATCTTCCGACACCCTGAGCGATGTCCGATCTACAGGATCTGGCTGAGAAACGCCCTGGTGCGCTCGTGGCTGGGTGTATCGAAGAACGCCTCCGGCTCGCTGTCCTCGAGTATGCGTCCGCCATCGATGAAGATCATGCGATCGGCCAGCTGACGCGCGAACCCCATTTCATGCGTGACGCACAGCATCGTCATCCCCTCGTCTGCGAGGGCGACGATGGTGTCGAGCACTTCCTTGACCGCCTCGGGATCGAGCGCCGAGGTGGGCTCGTCGAACAGCATGATCTTCGGGTTCATGCAAAGCGCGCGGGCAATCGCCGCTCTCTGTTGCTGACCGCCTGAGAGCTGGGCGGGATACTTGTCGGCCTGATCGCCGATCCGAACACGACCGAGATAGTGCAGGGCGAGATCGCGCGCAGCCGTCCTGGTCATTCTCTTGACACGAACGGGCGCCAGGGTGCAATTCTCGACAACGGTGAGGTGCGGAAACAGGTTGAACTGCTGGAACACCATCCCGACATCGCGTCGGATGTGGTCTATCGTCTTCCGGTCGCTCGTGATCTCGACGCCGTCGACGACAATGCGTCCCGAGTAAGCCGCCTCGAGCCGGTTGATGCACCGGATCAACGTGGACTTACCCGAGCCGGATGGTCCGCAGATCACGATCCGTTCGCCGCGCCCGACCTGCAAGGTGACGTCGCGCAGGACGTGCAGCGCCCCGAACCACTTGTTGACGCCCTCCATCTCCACGTGCGGATGGCCCCATCGGTGGCTGCCCGTCATGCCGCGCCTGCCGCGCGCCGCAGTTCCTGCTCGAGGCGCAAGCTGAAACGAGAGACGATGTAGCAGAACACGAAATAGACCGACGCCGCGAAGAGATACACCTCGACACCGAAGCCCACCCACCTGCCGTCGACGAGCACGGCTTTTGCGGTGCCCAGCAAATCGAAGAGGCCGATGACGATGACCAGCGAGGTGTCCTTGAAGAGCGCAATGAACGTGTTCACGAGCGCCGGAATGCTGACGCGCAGCGCCTGCGGAAGCACCACTAGGATCATGGCCGGCCAGAACGGCAGCCCAATGCTGGCCGCGGCTTCGTACTGCCCGCGAGGGACGGCTTGCAGCCCGCTGCGAATCACTTCAGCCACGTATGCCGCCATGACCATGACGAACGCGATCTGCGCCCGCAGCAGTTTGTCGATGCTGACGCTCGCCGGCGTGAACAGCGGGAACATCACCGCTGCCATGAAGAGGAACGTAATGACCGGAACACCGCGGACGACCTCGATATAGCCGACGCAGAGCGTCCTGATTGCCGGCAGCCCTGAACGCCTGCCGAGCGCGAGGAGTACCGCGAATGGAAGTGCCAGTGTGAAGCCGGCCGTCGAGAGGAGAAACGTGAGCGGCAACCCTCCCCAGAATTCGGTGGGGACCTCGGAGAGCCCAAGCCTGCCGCCCCGCAGCAGGACGACGGCGACCGCCGAGTCGGCTATCCAGAGGGCGAGCAGCCATCGCGTCCACAGAGCGCGCACAAGGCTTGCGCCATAGAGCGACACGAAGAGGAGACACACCACGATCGGACGCCACTGTTCGGCGCGCGGATAGCTGCCGAACAGCATGAAGCGCACGTTCTCGACAACCACCGCCCAGCACGCGCCTTCCCCTTTCACGGCCCGGCACGGAGCCGAACCGGCGTCGGCAGGCAGATGCCAGACGGCGTGCACGACCGCCCACCGCGCGAAGGAGTACGCGACACAGGCGAGCACGATACCGACGGCGATCGTCGCGATCGCGTCGGTGCGGTCGCGGAACATCGGAACGCGCGGGGCGCGATTCGAGTCCGGCGTCATGCGCCACCTCCGCGCCTGAGCACGGAACCGTTGTAGAGGCTCATGCCAGCCGCGAGACTCAGGCTGACGGCGAGATACACGACCATCGCGAGCGCAATGGCTTCGATCGCCTGCCCGGTCTGATTCAGGGTGGTGTTCGTGATCGACATCAGGTCCGGATAACCGATCGCCACCGCCAGCGAGGAATTCTTGAAGAGGTTCAGAAACTGGTTCGTCGCTGGCGGAATCACGACCCGTAACGCTTGCGGCAGCACCACGAATCGAAGCGCGTGAAGACGAGAGAGCCCCACAGCGACGGCGGCTTCCGCCTGGCCGCGCCCGACGGCCATGATGCCGCCGCGGACGGTCTCGCCGATGAACGCCGCGGTGTAGATCGACAGGCCGATCACGAGCGCCGCGAATTCCGGCGAGACCGACGTGCCGCCCTGGAAGCCGAATCCGACGAGCGCTGGCCGCTCGAGGCCGATCCATGGGAAGCCGTGACGCCAGATCGGCGCCGGGAGAAAAAGGCCGCGGAAACAGAGGTAAACGCCTGGCAGCGGGTTCAGCGCCTCAGGCGCGGCGGGCAGCCCCTGCGTCAGCGTGTACCAGAACAGCAGCTGCAGCAACAGCGGCGTGTTGCGCGTCACTTCGACGTACGTGCGCGCGACGGTCGAGACGATCCAGATCTCCGAGAGTCGCGCGATGCCCACCAGCAGACCCAGTGACGTGGCGATGACAATCCCGAGGAGCGAGACGCGAACCGTATTGACCAGACCGACGAGGAGCGCGCGGGTGTAAGTGTCACGCGAGGAGAACGACAGCAGTCCGCGAGCGATCTCGAACCCTGCCGGGCGGCTCAGGAAGTCGAAGCCGGACGCGATGCCGCGGGCGCGCAGGTTGACGGCCGTCTGCGCGGCGATCGCCGCGGCGATCGCGACGACGACAGACGCGACCGCCAATTGCCAGCGGATCGTTCGGATCATCGCAGGGCCGGGACGTAGAGCACCCCGCCGTCTTTCCATAACCGGTTGACGCCGCGGTCGATGCCGAGCGGCGCGACGTGGCGCTCGAAGCTCTCGGCGTAGTTGCCAACCTGCTTGACGATTCTGAACGCCCACTGCGCATCGAGGCCGAGCATGGCGCCGAAGCCGTCGGTCGTGCCGACGAAACGGCGCACGTCGGGATCGTCGCTGTCGAGCGCGCGATCGATCGTCTTCGAGCTGAGCCCGAGCTCCTCGGCGTTGATCGACGCGTAGACCGACCAGCGGACGATTTCGATCCAGCGCCCGTCGTTGGCCATGACGCCGGGGCCGAACGGCGCCTTCGAAACGACTTCCGACAGGACGACATGTTCGGCCGGGCTCGGCGCGCGGGCGCGCACGGCGGCCAGGAGCGACCGATCCTGGCTGAACGCGTCGCAGCGACCGGCGAAGTACGCGTTGGTCACCTCTTCGAGCCGCTCGATCACGACCGGCGTGAACGTGAGGTTGTGCTTGCGGAAATAGTCGGCGACGTCGGGTTCGGTCGTCGACCCGGGCTGCATGCAGATCGTCGCCCCGTTCAGATCCTCGACCGACTGCACCTTCGACGCCTTGCGCACGATGAACCCGGTGCCGTCGTACCAGTTGATCGCCGGGAACTCCATTCCCAGCTGGACGTCGCGCTGGAAAGTCACCGTCGTGTTGCGTGAGAGGACGTCGATTTCGCCTGATTGCAGCGCAGTGAAGCGCTGGGCGGTCGTCAACGGCGTGTATCGTACCTTCGCGGCTTCGCCGAGGACGGCCGCGGCGATCGCGCGGCACACATCCACGTCGAGGCCCTGCCACTGTCCCCGGGCGTCCAACATCGAGAAACCGGCAATGCCGGTACTGACGCCGCATCGCACGAACCCTCTGGCGCGTACGCCGTCGACCGTCGGCGTCATTGACAGTACCGCCGCCCGAGGTGCCGTGACCGCCGCCGATGCCTCGCGACGCTCGGCGCCGGAACACGCGGCGGCGCCGAGAGCGAGACACAGAATCCACAGCCTCGTGATCGTCATGTGAGATTTCTCCGTCAGAGGCTACTTACGGGAGAATCTGCTGACTGGATTTCCGGATCGGTCCGATACAGCAGAGCTTTTGCTGGGTAGGAACTCCCTGGCGGCCTGATACGTCAAAAAACTGCCGGCCATGCACTTCAACGACCCGATCGATCTCGGTCTCCTGCAGCGGATCGTGGCCCGCGACACCGCGGCGCTTGCTGATCTGTACGACCGTCACAGCCGACTCCTGTTCGGTCTCATCCTGAGAATTCTCCGCGACCGGGCCGAGGCCGAGGAGATTCTTCAGGAGGTGTTCATCCGTGTCTGGACGCGTGCCGAGCTGTACGACCCGCAGCGCGGCAGCCCGACATCGTGGCTGGTGCGCGTCGGCCGCAACTGCGCGATCGATCGCCTCCGTGCCCGAAGGACTCGCGACGCAGCCGGCATGCCCTCGTTCGAGGAGCCGACGGCGGACCCGGCGAGTTCCGTCGCGGACATCCACACTCCCGAGCAACTCGTAGTAGATGCCGAGACGCGCGAGAAAGTGATGGATGCGCTGATCGGCCTGCCGGAGGAGCAGAGGCGCCTCATCGAGGCGGCCTTCTTCGAGGGGTATACTCACACCGAGCTCGCGAAACGCTTCGAACTGCCCCTGGGCACCGTGAAGAGCCGCATCCGCGCGGGGATCCTTGCCATGCGTGAACGTTTGGAGCACGCCGTATGATTCCCGACGAAGTACATGCACTGGCTCTGGCCGACGCGATTGGCGCGCTCGATCCCGACGAGCGCCGCGATCTCGAAGCCCGTGTCGCGGCTCTCCCAGCCGAAGCCCGCGCTGAAGTCGCTCGCCTGTACGACGCCGCCGCCGGCATTGCATCGACGGCGATCGGCCCGGCGCCGTCTCCCGACGTCCGGGCGGCGCTGCTCGACAGGATCGCTGTCGCCTCCAACCGCACGGTGAGGGCCGGCGACGGGGATTGGGTTCAGAGCCCGGTGCCAGGCGTGAGGATGAAGATCCTGGCGGTCGACCGCGCACGGGATCGGGTGACGATGCTGGTCAGAGGCGAGCCGGGCGCAACCTACCCTGCGCATCGACACACCGGGCCGGAAGAGTGCTACGTGATCAGAGGCTCGCTGATCGTCGAAGGGCAACTGCTGCGGGCCGGCGACTTCCATCATGCCGAGGGCGAGAGCGATCATGGCGCGCTCCACACCGACGAAGGCGTCGAGGTGCTGCTGGTCGCCGCTGCCAGCGACTATCTCCCGTCGATGTAGTCTGATCCCCGATCCGGCGGCGGTCGGGATTCGCCGGCATCGCGCTGTTCATCGCCGCGAGGCGTTCATGCCTTTCGCCTGGCGAGAAGCACGGTGACGGCAAACGCAGCCGCGGCGGCGCCAATGACGGCACCTATGACGACGTAGAACGGAAGGGCGAAACTATCGATCATCCCGCACAGATTACCGGCGCCAGGTCTGTCGCAGGCCTGGCCGATCACGGAAAGGCCGTACAACCGCCCCAGCGGCGCGCCGACCAATGCTCCGACGGCAACCAATGCCAGCAACCAGATCTTGGTTTTGTCGCGCCCTTCACAGACGTGGGTCTCGGTGTAGGAAAAGGGCATCCCGCATGTAGGACAAACGGGCATGGACCGTCCAGACGACACAGCGTACTACAATCGCTGCTCAAGACACCATGCGTCCGACCGGAGCGTCACCGTCGTTACAAACCTTTCATCGCACCGGCGGCGCCGGTTTCGCTGACTGTCGGTTTTTCAGCTGACCAGAGCGCTGCGCGCGCCGTAGAATTCTGAAGGCGAAGAAAAGCTGCAACATGGATCGCAGTCACCAGCGCTGTTGGTCCGCATGCTGGCTTGCGCTCGCGATTGCATGCCTTTCTGTCGTCGCGCTGCGATCGGCCAAGAGCCAGCTCCGGCCCAATCCCGCGGCCCTGGCCAGCGCCCCGCCCGACTTAATCGAGCGGCTGCGAGCCGATCCGTTCGCGTACTTCCGGTTCATCAACCGCGCCTGGACCGAACGCGTCTGTGAGGCATTCGCCGACACACCGGATCTGCCGATCGTGCGTCTCCACGGCGACGCGCACGTCGAGCAGTTCGCGCTGACGAAGGACGCCTGGGGGCTCGACGACTTCGACGACTCGGCACGCGGTCCTGCGGTGGTCGACCTCGTTCGCTATCTGGGCTCGATCGATCTCGCGGCGCGCCAGCGCGGCTGGACGCGGCATCGCGACGCGCTCTGGGATCGCTTTCTCGACGGGTACCGCCGAGGGTTGTTGGATCCGGCGTACCGGGCGCCCGAGCCTGAGATCGTCCGCCGGCTGCGCAAACAGGCGCCGCTCACGCGCGCGGCCTATCTCGCGTGGGGCGAGAGCCTGATGCAGCCGATGGAGCCGGCACGATTGAAATCGGTCGTCGAGGGCATGATCGCGTTCGAGAGTTTCATTCGCCATGATCGGCCGGAACTCGTGCCGGGGTATTTTGCTGTTGTCCGTGCCGGGTGGTTGCGCATCGGAGTTGGCAGCGCCGGAACCAGGAAAGTGCTGATTCGCGTGCAAGGTCCGTCAGCGGATCCTGAAGACGATCAGCTCATCGAAGCAAAAGAAGTCGCGAACCTGGAAGGCGTCAGATGTCTCGAGCCGCCGGAGGGTCCACAGGCCATCCGCGTCGTCGACGGAACCCGGCAGCTCGGTCGATTGAAGCACGACATCCTTGCGGTCGGACCCACGCAGCTGATTCCCGCGGCGGCCGACCGCGCGGAACACTGGCTCGACTGGTGGGTCTCCAGCTGGGACGCGTCCTATCGTGAGGTTCACCTCAGCGATCTCCGCTCCGCCAGCGATCTGGGCGACATCGCGTTCGATTCAGGTGTACAGCTCGGCGCGGGCAAAGTGACCGCAGTCCGCAAACCGGCGTTGGCCTCGCTTGCAACAACCGAGGCCAGGCTCCGGAAAGAAACGTCAACGATCGTCGAGGAGCTCCTCTCAGGATGGCGGGAGTTCGGGCGGCAATGACGGACATGGTGAGCAAGCCCGCTCGCTACCTTCTCGGCTCATACCGCATCGCCACCGCACCCCAGGAGAACTCCAGCCGGCTGACGAGCCTCAAGTCGATATGCTTCGACAGCCCCGCGAACAACGTCGGCCCGTGGCCCGCCAGCCTGGGGTGCACGACGAACTCGTACTCATCGATCAGTCCCAGCTCCGCCAGCGCCAGCGGGAGTTTCACGCCTCCCACGAACAGTCCCTTACCCGGCTCCAGCTTGAGCTGCTGAACGGCCTTACCCAAATCCCCGCGAACGAGCTCCGCGTTCCAATCGACGTGATCCAGTGTGCTCGACACGACATACTTCTTTGCCGCGCCGATCGTCCGGGCGAAGGGTTCCATCCAATCAGGCCTCCCTCCTGTCTGTGGCGGCGGCCGCCACGCTGCCTCCATCATTTCGTAAGTCACCCGGCCAAAGAGGAGGGCATCGGCACGCGCAAAATTCTCGACCGCGTGACGGTGCAAGTCTCGCAAGTCTTCGTCCGCCAACATTGCACGATGATCGCAGCATCCGTCCAATGTGACGTTGATGGAATACCGAAGCGGTCGCATAACGCGAGTGTACCGCGACGTGCCGCGGCTCGCCATGGCGTGCACCTTGCTAACATCGCAACAATGCGACTGATTCGAACCGTTTTGCTTGCGGCTCTGTACGTGGCGTTTCTGAGCCAGTCGGTCCTCGCGCAACCTGCTGCTCCACCATCAGGTGCGGACGATGGCTGGAAAACCACGGTGTATCCGGTCCTCGCCTGGGTCCCCATCGACATCAATATCGACGTGAACGTGCCGCCGATCGACGGCGGCTCTGGCGAATCAGGGCAGATCGTCGACAGCAAGCTCAATGGCGCGTTCTTCGCCGGCGTGGCCGCGTCCAACGGTGCCTGGCGAATCGATGGCTATGGCCTGTGGGCCAGTTTCGGCGGCGAGCGGCCGGATCTGCCTTTTCTCACAGTGGACGTGGACCTCATATACGGGTCTGCGAGGCTGGGACGCCGCGTGGCGCCGGACCTGTATGTAACCGGAGGGGTTCGCCGTGTCGCAATCGACTACGACATCACGATCGGCAACCTGCCGCACTTCTCACGCAAGCCTGGCCTGTGGGACCCGATCGTGGGGATCGGCTGGCACCGTGTGCGCGAGAAGGTCGAATGGCACGCGACCTTCGACGGCGGCGGATTCGGCGCCGGCGCCGACGTCGATCTCGGCGCGTCGTTCAGCGTGGACTGGAAGCCGGCGTCGCATTTCGGTCTCACCGCCGGCTACAACTTCCTCTACCTGAAAGTGTCGGATGCCGTGGCCGGCAGAGACCTGACGCTGAAGACGACGCTGCAGGGTCCGACCGTGGGGTTCGGCTTGTACTTTTAGACTAAGCTTCGCCATATGCGAAGCGGCTGGACCATCGTCGCAACACTTCTCTGCGTCGTGGGCACACCCGCTGCGTCCGCGGACACGCCTTACACCATTGCGTACGCGAGCTTTGCGCCGCTCGACGCGGAGATTTTCGTCGCCGCGGCCGACGGGAGAGAAGCGAAGCCATTCCTGCCCAGCCCGGCGCAGGACTGGAACGCGTCGTTCTCGCGCGACGGCCAGTGGATCGTCTTCACCTCCACGCGCAATGGATCGGCCGACATCTATCGCGCGCATCCGGACGGAGCCGGGCTGGAACGGCTGACCGACGATCCGGCGTTCGACGATCAAGGCGTGCTCTCGCCCGACGGACGCACTCTCGCATTTGTCTCGACACGCAGCGGACGCACCGACATCTGGACGCTGAATCTCGCGACGCGCGCTCTTTCAAGGCTGACGAGCGACGCGGCCGGCAACTTCCGCCCGGCGTGGTCGCCCGACGGACAGTGGATCGCCTTTTCGTCGGATCGCGACGCGCCGGGTCTGCGGCGGCCCGACGG
>Ga0066903_100004055_pt1 | contig 12236 bp, 11 predicted proteins | sample PanSoiMetaGPlot1_FD_67491 | JGI IMG/M metagenome (GOLD analysis project Ga0066903, IMG submission 67491) | Tropical forest soil microbial communities from Panama analyzed to predict greenhouse gas emissions - Panama Soil - Plot 1 (version 2) | ecosystem: Environmental > Terrestrial > Soil >...
CCCGATAGGCCTCCTCGGCGCTGGCGATGGCGGTCTCGGCCACCTGCACCACCACGAACTGGGCCTCGAGGGTCGCCGCCTTGCTCGCCACGTCGTAGGCGACCTGCTTGCGCTGGTTCTCCAAGAGCGACGCAGCAGCGTCGGCCTGCCGCTGCGCGCTCTGAGCCGCGTACCAGCGAGTGCCCCAGGTGAAGAAGGGCCAGGTGCTCACGATGCCGATGAAGGAGCTGTTCTCCGGCTGGAAGATCTGGCCCCGCACGTTGCTGTAGGCGGCCTGGACGTCCACTTCGGGGAGCAGCTCGAAGAGGCGGGCCTGTCCGTTGGCCCGCGCCCCCTCGGCCTGCTTCTGTGCCCGTTGCACCTCGGGGCGGTTCTGGAGGGCCCGGTTGATCTGCTCGTCCACCGACTCGGTGGGTCGCAGCGCCGCCTGACGCTCGAGATCCTCCGGCTCCACGAACTCCACCGATGGATCCTCCGGGTTGCGGGCCAGCAAGGTGAGCAGGGCCTGGCGAGAGGTCTGTGCCTGGGTGGCGGCCTGGATTCGCTGCTGCTGGGCGTTGGCCACCGCGGTCTGGAACCGCAGCAGGTCCGCCTTGGTGATGGTGCCCGCGTTGTAGCGGGCCTGTGCGTCCTGCACCTGCTTCTGCAGCTGCTCGATGCTGGCCTCGGCGATGGCAACCCCGGCGCGGGCCTCGAAGATGCGGAGGTAGGTCGTCCGGACCTGCTCGGCGAGCTGCGACCGCGCGTCGGCCTCGTCGGCGCGGCTGGCATCGGCGGATGCACTGGCCGACTTGAGGTCACGCTCGCGGTGGAGCAGCCCCAGCACCGGTTGCTGGGCCCCGACGGTGAAGACGTTGGTGTTCACGTTGCGGGCCACCGTCGGCGGCACGGCGATCCCGGGAGGGGCCAGGTTGATGGCGAACGGACCATCCCAGTGCTGCCAGGTGTCACTCATGCTGAGCGCGGGGAGCAGCCGACCCCGGGCACTCCGCGCCGTGTCCTCCGCGCCTTCGGCTCGGTAACGGACGGCGTGGAGCTGGTCATTCACCCTCAGGGCCTCGGCCACCGCATCGTCGATGGTGAGCGTCTGTGAGCCCTCGGCCGGCGCCGCCGAGGAGGCAAGGAGGGCGGCCATGGTCAGCGTCTGGATCAAGGAGTACCTCCGGACCGGTCGGTCACTTGTTCACGTGCACGGTCACCACCACCGACTGTCCGGCGCGGAGGACCATGCCCTGAGGGACGGCGTCGAGCGCGATCCGGACCGGGATGCGCTGGGCAACCTTCACGAAGTTGCCGGTGGCGTTATCGGGCGGGAAGAGCGAGAAGCGCGCACCGGTGCCCCAGGACAAGCTGTCCACCTTGCCGTGGATCGTCCGTCCGTAGGTGTCGACGTCCACGTCCGCCGGCTGACCCGCGCGCATCTGGCCGACCTGGGTCTCCTTGAAGTTCGCGGTGACGTACTTCTTGACCGGAACGAACTGGGCGACGGTCTGGCCGGTGGAGAGAAGCGCACCGGGATGCGCGGTGATCCGGCTCACCGCTCCCTCGTCCGGCGCGACGATCCGAGTCCACTCGAGATTCAGAGTGGCCAGGACCAGTGCGGCCTCGGCGCCTTTGACCCGTGCATGCTGGTACGCGGCATTCGCACGGGCGACGGCGATGTTCGCGTCCACCGGCTGGCTCACCACCACCCGGCCCTCGGCCTCGTTCACCTGCGCCTGGGTCCGTCGGAGCTGATCCGCCGCGGCGTTCACCGCCGCCTCGGCCGCGGTCACTCCCGCCTGCGCCGAGGTGTACTGTGCCTGCCACTGGTCGAATTGCTGCTGCGGAATGGCGCTGGCCTTCTGCAGCTCGTTGGCACGAGCGAGGTTGTTCTCGGCCAGCTTGAGGTCCGCCTCCCGGCTGGCGAGGGTGGCACGGGCCTGCTCGAGCTGCGCGCGGGCGCCCGAGACCGAGCGGGCGCTGCCCACCAGGTTCGCCTGGGCCTGGGTGTAGGAGCCCCGGGCGGCGGCCTCGGCGATGGCCACCTGTGCATCGGCGGCCTCGGCCTGGGCCTGGATGCCATCGAGCTCGGCCTGGGCCTGCTGGACACGGGCCTTGTAGTCGCGGTCGTCGATCTCCAGCACCACGTCGCCCTTCTTCACGGCCTGGTTCTCGAGCACCGGCATGGCGACCACCTGCCCGGTCACGTGGGGCGCGAGCGGGACGACGTCCGCATCGACATTGGCGTCGTCGGTCGTCTCCTTGCCGTGGGTGATGACCAGATAGAGGAGCACCCCGAGAATCACGACCGCGGCGATCCCCCCGATGAGCATCAACGCACGGCGTTTCCGGGCTGCGAGCTCGGCCGGCGGCGCGCCCTGCTGCGGCCGGGCATCCCGGGTCTGAGCGTGCTCCGGCGCACGTTCCACGGTGGCTTCGGCCATGTGCGGTGTCTCCCTCGGGCCTCGACTCGAAGAGCGCTCGATAATGGCCACGAACCAAGGTGGCAAGCAGGTCCTACGTAACTTAACTATCCATTCCCAACCGCCTGCTGGAAGGCTGACTGCTGGAAGGGATTGGTCACTTTGGCGCTTCCCCGCCGCCCACCGTCGCTCGAGCGTTACGAGGCCGCCCGCCGCCTGATGGGCCGTGTGCCCGGCGCAGACGCGGAGGCAATCGACACCTGCCTCGGCCTGTGGCGCTTCTCGGACGAGATGTCCGCCTCCTTCGAGGCGTTCTACGTTGCACAGGGGCTGTCCAGCGCGCGGGGGCACGTGCTCGCACAGCTCCTGGACTCCGAGCAGGGCCTCACCGCCGCGCAGCTCGCGGAGCGTGCCGGGACGACTCCTCCCAGCATGACCGGAGTGCTGCGCTCGCTGGAGCGAGAAGGGCTGGTGCGGCGACGGGCGATCTCGGGCGACCGGCGGGCGCAGCGCGTCCTCCTCACTGCGGCGGGCCGTCGCCGGGTCGAGGCCCTGCTTCCGCTGATGGCGCAGCGGCTTGCCCAGCTCGCCGGAACGCTCGATACGACCGAGCGGAGGACGATGCTCTCGGGCTCGCGGAGGCTGTGGGAGTGTGCGCGGGCCATGTCCGCGCTCCTTGCGGAGCCGGACGCCGAGCAGCGGCGCCCTCGAGGACGCAACGGACACCGCCGGCGGCAGGCGCGCTAGCCCCGCCGACGTAACGTTTCACGCCCCCCGGCACACCCGAGGAGAACCGTCCTGCCCAGAGGACCTCCGGAGGTTCGAGCCGTGGACCGCTACGACGTCATCATCATCGGGACCGGCGCCGGCGGCGGGACACTGGCCCACGCCCTGGCGCCCACCGGCAAGCGCATCCTCCTCCTCGAGCGCGGCGATTACGTGCGCCGAGAGAAGGCCAACTGGGACCCGCGCCAGGTGAACGTCGAAGGGCGGTACCAGACGAAGGAGGTCTGGCACGACCGGGACGGCCAGCCGCTTCACCCGCACACCAACTACGCGGTGGGCGGGAACACCAAGTTCTACGGGGCTGCCCTGTTCCGGTTTCGCAAGGAGGACTTCGGCGAGCTCCGCCACCACGGTGGGCTCTCGCCGGCGTGGCCCATCACCTACGAGGAGCTCGAGCCCTACTACCTGAAGGCCGAGCACCTCTACCAGGTGCACGGAACTCGCGGTGAGGACCCCACCGAGCCCCACGCCAGCGGGCCCTACCGCCATCCGGCCGTGAGCCACGAGCCGCGGATCCAGGCGCTGAGCGACAGCCTGGCCTCACAGGGCCTGAAGCCCTTCCACGTCCCCCTCGGCATCCGCCTCGACGAGCGCGATCCTCGGAGCAGCCCCTGCATTCGCTGCGAGACCTGCGACGGATTTCCGTGCCTGGTGCGGGCCAAGTCCGACGCCGAGGTGCTCTGCGTCGAGCCGGCGCTCCGACATTCCAACGTCACCTTGCTCACCGGCGCCTTCGTCGAGCGGCTCGAGACCAGTGCCTCCGGCCGGGAGGTGACCACGGTGGTGGTGAGGCGGGAGGACCGCGTCGAGCGCTACGCCGCGGACCTGGTGGTGGTGTCGGCCGGAGCGATCAACTCCGCGGCGCTCCTCCTTCGCTCGGCAAACGACCACCACCCCCGTGGCCTTGCCAACGGGTCGGACGTGGTGGGCCGGCACTACATGGGCCACGTCAACAGCGTGCTGATGGCCCTGAGCAAGTGCCCCAACCCGACCATCTTCCAGAAGACCCTGGCCGTGAACGACTTCTACTTCGGCTCCGACCAGTTCCCGCACCCCATGGGCCACATCTCCTTCGTGGGAAAGCTGGACGCGGCCACGCTGAGCGCCGGGGCGCCGGCCATCGCTCCGGGATGGACGCTGGAGCTGATGGCTCGGCACTCGCTCGATTTCTGGCTCACCTCGGAGGACCTGCCGGATCCGGACAACCGAGTCACCCTCGATCGCGACGGAAAGATCGTCCTGTCCTACCGGCCCAACAACCAGGAGGGCCACAACCAGCTCATCCGGACGCTGGAGGCATTCCTCCAGGCGCAGGGAGGCTGCCCGGCACACGGCAAAACCTGCCACCAGGGGCTCTTCTCCCGGAACCTGTTTCTCGGTCAGCGCATCCCGCTGGCCGGGGTCGCGCATCAGAACGGCACCATCCGCTTCGGGCGGGATCCCGCAACCTCGGCGCTGGACGCGACCTGCCGGGCGCACGAGGTGGACAACCTCTACGTGGTGGATGGGAGCTTCTTTCCCTCCAGCGCGGCAGTGAATCCGGCGTTGACCATCATCGCCAACGCGCTCCGAGTGGGTGACCATCTGAAGGCGCGACTCGGCTAGGGCGACGCGCTCGGTCGTCGCCGGAGCAGCGCACACTGCTGCCCCACCGTCTGGGTTCTTCTCCGACCCATGAGCCGGAGCCCTTTTCGGTGGGTAACGGACGCTCACCGCCCGGCTTGCGGCCCTCCGGTGCTGCGATAGGGCAGGCTCGGAGGTGCGCCATGTACAAACACGTGCTCATCCCGACCGACGGCTCGGACCTCTCGGCAAACGCCGAGGCCGCGGGACTGTCCCTGGCCAAGTCGCTGGACGCGAAGGTGACCGTCCTCACGGTGACCCCGCCGTTCCAGCTCGTTGGGACCGAGCCGATGCTGGTCGTGGCCAGCGAGCCCGAGTACGAAAAGGCACAGGCAGAACGAGCGAAGAAGACGCTGGAGCGAGTGAAGGCCACCGCCGCCGCGATTGGCGTCCCCGTCGAGACGGTCCGGGTGAGCCACCCCCATCCCTACTCGGCGATCATCGACACGGCCAAGGAACGTGGCTGCGACCTGGTGTTCATGGCCTCCCACGGGCGCCGGGGCATCAGCGCGCTGATCCTGGGAAGCGAGACCAGCAAGGTGCTCACCCACTGCAAGGTGCCGGTGCTGGTCTACCGCTGAGCCGGAGAGCTACTGCCAGCGGGTCGACGCCGTGGAGCGTCGATGTGCGCTCCGGCGCGAGGGCGTCCCGGAGAACACCGCCGCGCGCGGACGCTGGCGGTGCGTCCGGGCGTGTCGGCCGGGCTGCTGGTTCGCGGGACGCGCCGACACCCCGTGGCCCGGTTGGCGAGGACCCGGGTCGCGCTGGCGCGCCATCGCCGTATTCATCGCGGCAACGAATTCCGGTTTACCGCGGGGGACCATTCCCTGAGGGATTCTCGCCCGGGTGAGCCGCTCGATCGCCTGGAGCAATGGAGCATCCTCGGCGGCGACGAAGCTCGAGGCCCGTCCGCTCGCGGCCGCTCGCGCCGTTCTCCCGATGCGGTGCACGTAGTCTTCCGGCACGTGCGGCAGGTCATAGTTCACCACGTGGCCGATCTCCGCGACGTCGATTCCCCGAGCGGCGATGTCGGTGGCCACCAGCACCCGGACCCGGCCGTTCCGGAACGCCTCGAGCGCACGCTGGCGCTGCGCCTGCGAGCGGTCGGAATGGAGGCGGTCGACGGCGTGGCCGCCACGCTCCAGCTCCCGGGCCACCTTGTCCGCCCGCCGGCGGGTCCGGACGAAGACGAGGGTGCTGTCGTCGGAGCCCCGAAGAAGCGCTTCCAGGAGAGCGTTCTTCTCGGCTTGGGCGATGCGATACGCCAGCTGACTGGCGCGGGCAGCGGTGGTTCCTGAGCGGGCGACCTCAATCCGCACCGGCGAGCTGAGGTGCCGGCGCGCGAAGTCGGCGACCTCGCCGGCCATGGTGGCGGAAAAGAGAAGGGTCTGCCGCCGTGCGGGCAACCGGGCCAGGATCCGTCGCAGCTGCGGGGCAAAGCCCATGTCCAGCATCCGGTCGGCCTCGTCGAGGACCAAGATCTCGATCTCGTCGAGCCTCGCGGAGCCGGCCTGAAGATGGTCCACGAGCCGGCCCGGAGTGGCGATGACCAGCGAGCGACGCTCACGAAGCTGCTGGCGCTGTCCTTCTGGCGGAACGCCACCGATGACCACCGCCGCCCTTGGTCGGGCCTCGCCCCCGAAGACCTCGACCGCACGGGCGATCTGAACTGCGAGCTCGCGGGTGGGCGCCAGCACCAGCCCGCGGGTGCCGGGCTTTCCGGCCAAGCGCTCCAGCATGGGAAGCAGGTAGGCGGCGGTCTTGCCGGTGCCGGTCGCCGCGCAGCCGATGACGTCCGAGCCGGTCAGTGCAGGTGGGATGGCGCGCGTCTGGATGGGGGTGGGCGTCGAGAAGCCGGCCGCGCTGACCGCGCGGAGGGTCGCAGGCGACAGGCCCAGGGTGGAGAAATCGGGAGCAGAGATGAGCTCTGTGGACACTTCGAATGCCTTCTTGTCGAGCAGGACGGACCGGCCGGACGGGAACACACGCACCAGCACGGCGCGGGAGGTCGCAAGCAGCGAACTCGCTCGCGATAGAGAACGCTTAACAGCCCCCCGGACGAAAAGCGAATCTTCCACGCACAGGCACCTCGGAGCCTGAAAGGAGGAGCAGCCCGTGCCTCACCTGGAAATCCACCCCTTGCTTGCCGCGGGGGTGCTGCTCTCCACCGCGCTGACCGATGCGGTGTACGTGCTCTTCACCTCTGCGGTCGTCGGGCGTCGCCGGATCGCAGCCGCGAGCTGGAGCAGCTGCTGGTACCTACTCTCCGCCTTCGCGGTGATCAGCTACACCCGCTCATGGATCTACGTCGTCTTTGCCGCGGCGGGCTCGTGGCTCGGCGCCTATGCCTCCCTCACCTGGTTGCGCTTTCGCGAGCCACCCGCACCGGCGCCCACCAGCCGCGCCTGAGCCTGGACGCCGGCCTTCCGCAGGCGTCCCCGTCGTGTGTGGGACGAGCGTCGGAGGTCCTCGACGGTGATCGCCCAGCGTTCATGGTCGCGCCAGCGCCCGCCAACCTTGAGGTCGCGCGGAGAGAACCCTTCCTTCGGAATCCGGCCTTGCGCAGCAGCTCCCTCGAGGACCGGTTTCCCGGCTGAACGTTCGCCTCCACCCGGTGGAGCTTCAGCGTCTCGAACGCGTGCCGGAGCAGGAGCTGCATGCCCTCCGCCATGTATCCCTGCCTCGAGAAGGGTCGCCCCACCCAGTAGCCGAGGTAGGCGTTGCGGAAGGGCCCGTGGAAGATCTGGGAGAGGTTGAAGGCGCCCACGATTGCGCCGTCCTCCCGCCTGATCGCCAGCAGCGCCTCGAGGGTCTTCTGGCGGTTCCGCCGCAAGTAGTGTCGGAACGCAGCGCGATCCGCCGGGGGATGGGCCCAGGGGCGATGGAGCGACCGGCTCGCACGAACGAGCGCCAGGAGCTCGTCCTCATCGCTGTGCCGTGGCGCCCTGAGGGTGACCCGCCCCTTCATCCGTGTGAGGTGCTTTAGCCCGGGTCCTCCCCGGATGCAGCCGAGCCGTTTGGGGTCCTGTAAGGCGCCGGCCGGTCCTCCGTCTGCGGGGGCCAATGAGCCCGCCCCTCGTCCCCACTGTCGTCCTCGCTGCACCCTCCTACGCGGGTCACGTCGTGCCGCGCTTCATGGACGATCCCGAGCTGCTCGCGCTGGCGCCCCGCCGCGCCTGGACGCGGACGGCGCGGGGAGCCTCCGCCGGATGCTCGTGCCCGGCAGGTGTAATGCCGGAGCGGGGACTGCGTTTGCGGGCAGTGACAGCAGGCAACCTCGCCTGCTGCGAACCAACGAGGAAAGACACATGCCTTCCCAGTACGACTGCCGCTGCGAGAAGAGGGTCTGCGGTTGCACCACTCCGGGGCCTTGCCGCTGCGGCGAGCAGTGCTCCTGTCAGAAGAGCTGCAGCTGCGGCAACGGCTGCAACTGCACCGCGGTCAAGTAGTCACGCGCACTGCCGGGGCGCCGGGGCGGTCTCGTCCGCTCGCGCGCCTCAGCCCTCGGCGTGAGCGCAGCCGGCGCTCCCGGGCTCGCCGCAGGAGCAGTCCACGCAGCCGCGCTCGGCACACGACCCGCACCAGTGGACCACGCGCTTCCGCAGCGTCTGCCGCGCCCGAAAGAGCCGCACTCCCGCGTTGTTCGCGGTGATGCCGGCCTCGGCGGCGTAGTCCTGCACCGAGACGCCATCCACCTCCACCCGGCGCAGGGCGAGCGCGTACTCCGGCTTGAGCGTCTCCGAAAGACGAGTCACGCAGCGACAAACCGCGTCGCGCTCGTCGGGACTGGGCTGGGCCTCCTCGGTGAGCTCGTGGGCCAGCGCGTCCAAAGCACGGCCGCTGGCTCCCTGCCGGCGGTAGTGATCGATCACCGCGTTCCGCAGTACCCGGTAGAACCAGGCGAGGATCGTCTCCTCGTTGCCAAGCGACACCCGGTCCAGGCTGCGGGCAAAGGCTTCCTGGAGGACGTCCTCGGCGAGCTCGCGGTGCCCGACCCGCCGCTCGAGGAAAGAGAGGAAGGAGCGCCGGTTCTCGGCCATCACCGAAAGTAGCTCATCGTGGTGCAGTGTCATGGTCAGTCGAGCGTCGATGTGCCGAGGGGCGAGGAATCGAACCACCGACAACGGGCCCTGTCGTAACTCGCTGCAAACCCGGATGAAAGAGCTGCGGTCTGCGCGAGGATGCCCGCTCGGAGGAGAGAGAACCTTGGGCACCGCATCGAGCGCCGTCCCCGTCGTGCTCAGGATCCTGACCGCGGATGACACCGACGCGTTCATTCGGATCCGGGCGCTGGCGCTCCGGACAGACCCGGAGGCGTTCGAGGGACGGCCCGACTCGGATCCTTCCCTAGACCCGGCGTTCGTCCGCGGCAGACTCGAGGCACCCTCTCTCCGCGGCAAGGGCGTCGTGCTCGGGGCGATTACTCGCCAGCTGGTCGGGATCCTGGGCCTGTCGCCCGAGGAAATGGAGAGCCAGCGCCAGCTCCGCCTCTGGGGCTTCTACGTCGTCCCGTCGATGCGCCGGCAGCGGGTGGGACGGGCGTTGCTGAACACGGCCCTCGACCTGGTTCGTCAGACGGCGGAGTTCTCGCGACTCCGGCTCAGGGTCCACGCCTCTTCACAGGCGGCCATTGCCCTGTATCGCTCCGCCGGTTTCGGGCCAGTCCAGCCCGATCGGATTGTCGAGGGGTCGCAGGAGTTCGGGCTGGACGTCGGCCCGGGAGAGGGACGTTCATGAGACCCGACAGCTCGATCACCCGCCGGAGGTTCTCCTCGCTGCTCACGGCTGCAGCCGGCTCCGCGCTGGTGATCGGCGACCCCGCAAGGGCTTCCGTCGCGCCCGGCGGCACCCCTGACGCAGGGCGCGGACCCTCGACGACGCCCTCGACCGAGACGGATGCCTTGCAATCGGAGTTCCTCCTGGACCTCGTGCTCGATCGGGGAGCGACGAGCAACGTCGGATCCACGGGAGTGAATCGTGTCGTCGTCACCGTCGCCGGCGGAACGTTCGAGGGCCCGAAGCTGAAGGGGACCATCGTCGCTCCCAGCGGCGACTGGATCCTCGCCCGGCCGGATGGAACGAGCGTTCTCGACATCCGCGCCGTCCTGCAGACCGATGACGAACAGAAAATCCTGATGACATGCCACGGGATCGCCTACCCGGTGCCAGGCGGCGCGCTGCACGCGCGGATCCTTCCGCTGTTCGAGACCGGGGCGGCCAGATACCTCTGGCTGAACAACGTCATCTCGGTGGGCGTTCTCCGCTCCGTGCCAGGCAAGGTGTCCTACCGCGTCTACCGGATTCTCTGATGCCGGGAGAGGCTCGCGGTGCACCATCGCAGGGTCTCTCTGCTCGGATGAGGGGAGCGCCGCGCCAGGTGATCAACCGACGTCTTGATCGATGGTGATGGTGCGTGCCCGGCTGCGCTGTCGAAGAGCTTCGCCCGCAGGACGAGCGATCCTGACTCCTCGGTCACGCAGGCGATGGCGTGGGTGGTGACCTCTCCCCGCGGACGCGACGAAACGCACCCGCCATGCCTCCACCTGAGGGAGGAAGCCCGAAGGCATCGGTCCGGTCGTCGGTGGGGAGTCCTTCGCGGCGCCATTGGCCGGCGAGCCAGGCCATCTCGATGCGGGCGGCAGGGGCCCCGGCAAGGACGCTGGCCGACAGCAAGAAGCAGAAAGCGCCCCGTGCATCGGCTCATGGGCAGCGATGATCCCCGAGACAAGGCGTTGGACCACCATCTGGCCCTCATCGCCCTGCCGGCGTTACCAGCCTTTTCCGGTTCGCCGCCAGGCCGTAGAGCACTGAAGCGAGTGCCACGGCCGCCAACCAGAAAACAAGCGCGCCGACGAAGAACAGGATGACCACGCAGCCGGCGAGGCTGACCACGGCGAGCACTGCCGGCATTCCCTTGAGCAGTCGCACCGCGGCAGCCATCGACATCACGTACGTCGCAATGAAGGACGACGTCGAAAGAGGCAAGAGTGAGCTGATCCCGAGCTGGTACCGGTAAGCCAGGCCGATCGCGACGACGCAGAGCGCGCCCACCACCAGGAGCGCCCGATGCGGGACCTTCGTCTTGGGGTGGAGGGTGCCCGCCCAGAGCGGCAGATCCCCTGCCTGTGCCAGGGCGTAGACGAGCCGGCTCATGCCGGCGACGTAGGCGTTGAGCGGCAGGAAGGTGAGGACTCCACCGGCTAGGCCGATGATCGGGAGGGCACCGGCGCCGAATGCCTTCCTTCCCATGAGCGCGAATGGCGGCAATCCGGCCGACATCTCCGTGCCGTAGGCCCGCGTTCCGATCGTCACCACCGCGAGGGCAAGATAGAGGGCTGCCACCAGACCGACGCTGACGACGCTGGCTCGGACCAAGTCACGTTCCGGGTTCCGGAATTCCTCCGCCAGAGGGGTAATCGCCTCCCACCCCACAAACGCCCAGAACAGCTGCGTGGCCGCAACGCCCACCGCCGACCATCCCATGGGCGCAAAAGGGGTGAAGGCCTCCAAGCGCACGTCGCGAACCGCAAAGGAAAGGATCAGAATGACGAGCCCCAGCACGCCTGCCGTGACGAGCCCCTGAACCGCTCCGGCGATGCGCAGCCCCAGCAGATTGAGCGCGTACGCAGTGACGACCATGCACCCACCGATCACGAACACTCCGTCACGTCCCAGGCCGAAGGGGGCGGCCAGGTACGAACCGGCGATCAACCCGGCGATGACGGTTCCGGTCGGAAACTGAGCAAGAAAGAGCCACCCCGCCACCGCCCCCCACCGACGCCCAAAGGCGCGCTCGATGTACGCCGAGAAACCGCCGGCCACCGGTTCGCGCCTGGCAAGCGCGGCGAAAGTCAGTGCCAGGGGCAGTGACAGCACGCACAAGACCGCCCAGGCGACGACGGATGCCGGCCCCGCCGTTTCCGCTGCGACCGCCGGGAGGACCAGGATTCCGGTTCCCAGCACCGCGCCGGTGTACAGGGCCACCGCCGTACCCAGACCAATGGTTCGTTCCAGCTCGACCTTCATTTGGGAGGCGCGGCCGTTTTCGCGACGAGGGGTCAGGTGCGGCCGGCGCCACCGACGCCAAGGACCGGTGCGGGCACCGGGCCGCTGGGGGGACTCGCCTCCAGGACTGACCTTGGCGCCTCGACCCACTTGATCCATTTGAGGTCCAGGACGAACACCGCGTACAGCACTGGAACGAGCACGAGTGTGATACCCGTTGCCAGCAGGAGGCCGCCGATCTGCGCGTAGCACAGCGCTTCCCACAGCGGGCCGCCATGGCGAGCTAGGGGGATGAGCCCCAGCACCGTTGCGCCGACGGTGATGAGCACCGGTCGCAGACGCGCGACACCGGCGTCGAGGAGGGATTCTTGGAGGGACTCGCCTCGCTCGTGGGCCTCCTCGATGTAGTCGAAGAGA
>Ga0066903_100004056_pt1 | contig 12235 bp, 12 predicted proteins | sample PanSoiMetaGPlot1_FD_67491 | JGI IMG/M metagenome (GOLD analysis project Ga0066903, IMG submission 67491) | Tropical forest soil microbial communities from Panama analyzed to predict greenhouse gas emissions - Panama Soil - Plot 1 (version 2) | ecosystem: Environmental > Terrestrial > Soil >...
ACGTACACGCGCATCGAGGAGCTGAGCGAGGAGGAGCGCCGCGAGGAGCTCGAACGGATGCTCGGCGGCCGCGAGTTCCTGGCCGCGCTCGGCGAGGCGTGAGAGCCGAGGCCACGCGCGTACTCGACGCGTCTCGCGCCGAGGTCTGGGCGTTCCTCGTCGAGCCGTACCACCTCTCCGACTGGTGGCCGGGCATCACCTCCGTCCGCCCCGACCGCCGCGGTCTTTCTCCCGGCGCTCGTTGGCAGGTGGTCGGCCCGCGCACCCCGACGCTCTTCCGCAAGGCCTATGCCGAGGGCATGCTTCTCGTCCGCGATGTCGAGCCCTATCTGCGCGCCTCGTGGTACCTGACCGCCGAGCGGCTCACCGTCGAGATCGTGCTCGAGGTGGTCGACGGGGCGCGTACGCAGGCCCGGCTGTCCGTGGAGGGGTCCTGGCGACCCGAAGCGTGGGGGCGTCCGCGCGCGCTCCCGAAGGAGGCGCTCTCCCGCCTGTATGCGCTCTGCCAGACCGCCGCCTCGCTCTGACGAGCGCCGTCCTGCATCGACCCTAGGATCAGCTTTCGTGATCTTCCGGGGGGCCCACACGAACCAGGACCGCGCCGTGGTACCCTGGAGTTCCGTGGGTGACGGCAGGGCGCCAACGGGAAATCTCGACAAGGCAGCCCACCCGACCCTCCTCTCCGGGGCTGGTGCGAAGCGGTGACCGGGCGCCCCGTCAAGTACGTCTTCGTGACCGGCGGCGTCGTCTCGTCACTCGGCAAGGGCATTACCGCGGCGTCGCTCGGCGCGATGCTCAAGGCGCGCGGGCTCAAGGTCGGCGTCCAGAAGTTCGACCCGTACATCAATGTCGACCCGGGCACGATGAGTCCCTTTCAGCACGGCGAGGTGTTCGTGACCGAGGACGGCGCCGAAACCGACCTCGACATCGGGCACTACGAGCGCTTCCTCGACCAGAACCTGAGCGCGACGGCGAACCATACGGCCGGCGCGGTCTGGTACTCCGTGATCCGCAAGGAGCGCCGGGGCGAGTACCTCGGCTCGACGGTGCAGGTCATCCCGCACATCACGAACGAGATCAAGGAGCGCATGCGTCGCGCCGGCGAGGCCTCCGACACCGACGTCGTCATCTCCGAGATCGGCGGCACCGTCGGCGACATCGAGTCGTTGCCCTTCCTCGAGGCGATCAGGCAGATCCGCCGCGAGGCCGGGCCCGAGAACGTGCTCTACCTGCACGTCACGCTCGTGCCCTTCGTCGACTCGGCCGGCGAGCTGAAGACGAAGCCGACGCAGCACTCCGTTAACGAACTGCGCCGCATTGGTATCCACCCGGACATCGTGGTCTGCCGCTCGCGTGACCCGCTCTCGCACGACATTCGCGACAAGATCGCGCTCTTCGCCGACGTCGATGTCAACGCCGTGATCTCGAACGAGGACGTCGCGGACGTCTACCTCGTCCCGGAGGCTCTCGAGGATCAGGGTCTCGACGAGCTCGTGTGCCGCAAGCTCGGGCTCGGCGATGCAAGGGCCGATCTCGGCGAGTGGCGCGAGCTGACGCAGCGCATCTCGGAGCGCGAGGACACCGTCGAGATCGCGCTCGTCGGCAAGTACGTGAAGCTCCACGACGCATATCTCTCGGTGCACGAGGCGCTCAAGCACGCCGGCATCCACCACGGCTGCTTCGTGAAGGTCCGTTGGGTCGACGCGGAGGGCATGTCGCTCGAAGAGGCCGGTCGCGAGCTCGAGCAGGTGGACGGCGTGCTCGTCCCCGGCGGCTTCGGCTCGCGCGGGTGGGAGGGCAAGATCCTCGCCTGCCGCGTGGCCCGCGAGCGGCAGATCCCGTATCTCGGCATCTGCCTGGGCATGCACGTCGCGGTCTCCGAGTACGCGCGGCACGTCGTCGGACTGGAGGGGGCCAACTCGACGGAGATGGATCCCGAGACGCCGTACCCGGTCATCGACCTGCTGCCCGAGCAGAAAGAGGTCGAGGACCTCGGCGGCACCATGCGGCTCGGAGCGCAGGCGGTCGAGCTGGCCGAGGACACGCGTGCGCGGGAGACGTATGCGGAAGCAGTCGTCCACGAGCGGCACCGGCACCGCTACGAGGTGAACAACCACTTCCGCCAGCGGCTCGTCGACGCCGGCCTCGTCGTCTCCGGCACCTACCAGGAAGGCCGCCTCGTCGAGATCGTCGAGCTGCCCGACCACCCCTGGTTCGTCGCCAGTCAGTTTCATCCCGAGTTCAAGTCGCGGCCGATGCGGCCGGCGCCGCTCTTCCGTGATTTCGTAGGCGCCGCGCTCGAGCGCACCCGCGCGCGCGACCGTGCGGCCGTCGCCGCCCGCTAGTCCAGGCGTGCCGGACTCCAGTCCAGCGCTCGACCTCTTCCTCGAGCTGGCTGCGATCTCGAGTCCGCCGGGCCAGGAGCGTCTGGTCGCGGATCGCGTGCTCGCGTACCTCGGCGGGCTCGGGCTCGACGTGGACGAGGACGATGTCGGGTCGAGCATCGGCGCGACGGCCGGCAACCTGCTCTGCAGGGTCGAGCCGACCATCGACGGCGGGACGCCTCTGTTCCTCTGCGCCCACCTCGACACCGTGCCGCCGAGCGGCCCGATCGAGCCGGTCGTCGAGGACGGCGTCGTCCGCAACGCGGCCGGCACGATTCTTGGCGCGGACGACAAATCGGCCGTGGTCGCCATGCTCGAGGCGACGCGGCGCATCGTCGAGGAGCGGCGACCGCACGCCGGGCTCGAGCTCCTGTTCACGCCCAAGGAGGAAGTCGGGCTCGTCGGGGCATATGCGTTCGACCACACGCGGCTGCACGCGAAGCTCGGATACGTCTACGACCAGGCGGCGCCAATCGGCGAGGTCGTGCTCGGCGCGCCGTCCTCAGTCGCGATCGAGGCAGTGTTCCGCGGCCGAGCGGCGCACGCGGGCATGTACCCCGAGGAGGGCCGCTCCGCGATCGCTGCCGCCGCGCGGGCGATCGCGGACATGCGCCTCGGCCGCGTGGACGAGGAGACGTCGGCGAACGTTGGCGTGATCGAGGGCGGAACCGCGCGGAACATCATCCCGGACAGGTGCACCGTCCGCGCCGAGGCGCGGAGCCACGCCGAACAGAAGCTCGCAGATCTCGTTCGGGAGATGACGGAGACAATGGCCTTCGCCGCGACGCTCGAGGAATGCGAAGTCGAGACGACCGTGAAGCGAAGCTACCGTGCGTACCGGTTCAAGCCGGTCGACCGGGTCGTCGGCCTGGCGGTGGCGGCGCTCGCGCGGATCGGCCGAACGCCGACCTTCGCCCTCAGCGGCGGCGGAGCCGACGCGAACGTGTTCAACGAGCGCGGCCTGGCGTGCGTGAACCTCGCGAACGGCATGACCGACATCCACACCCCCGACGAGCGCATCGCCGTCGACGACCTGGACACGATGGTCGAGTTCACGCTGGCGCTCCTGGACGCGGCCAACGAGCTCCCGTCTGCCTGACTCCGACGAACGTGCCCCTCGCGGCCAGTGTCCGCGGGGGCACCCCTAACCCACCACCCACCGGCGATTCTATCGTGAAAATTCGCACAAAGGTGTGACGCGACCTTGACGAATGCGTGATTTCTCGCCCACAGCCGAACGGCCGCGAGGCGATCACGCGTCGATAAGCTGCCGCCGCCATGAGGATCGGCGTCGCCCGCGAGATCAAGTCCGACGAGTACCGCGTCGCGCTCACCCCTGCGGGGGCGCTCGAGCTCACGCAGCACGGGCACGAGGTCCTGATCGAGCACGGTGCCGGCGAGGGCAGTGCCTTCTCGAACGAGGCCTACCTCGCCGCCGGCGCCCGTGTCGTCCCTGTCGACGAGGTCTGGGGCGAGGCCGAGCTTCTGCTCAAGGTCAAAGAGCCGATCGCCACCGAGTACAGTCGGCTGCGGCCCGACCTGGTGCTCTTCACCTACCTGCACCTGGCCGCCGACGAGCCGCTCACCTGCGCTCTGGCCGAAAGTGGCGTCGCCGCCGTCGCCTACGAGACGGTGGAGCTGGACAACGGCCGACTCCCGCTGCTTGCGCCGATGAGCGAGGTGGCCGGTCGGCTCGCGACCCAGATGGGTGCCTGGACGCTCGAGAAGTCGCAAGGCGGCCGCGGGATCCTGCTCGGCGGCGTCCCGGGAGTGCCGCCGGCAAAGGTGGTCGTCCTCGGAGGCGGGATCGTCGGTTATAACGCAGCACTCGTCGCAGTCGGCATGAAGGCCGACGTCTGGGTTCTGGACAAGTCCGTCGAGCGCATGCGCGAGCTCGAGACGATGCTCGAAGGCCGCGTCACGCTGGCCATGTCCACCAAGCTCGAGCTCGATCAGGCGCTCGCAGCCGCCGACCTCGTCGTCGGCGCGGTCCTGATCCCCGGAGCGCGCGCGCCGAAGCTGATCACTCGCGACATGCTCGGGCTGATGAAGCCTGGCACGGTGATCGTCGACGTCGCCATCGACCAGGGCGGTTGCGCCGAGACCTCGCATCCGACGACACACAGCGATCCGGTCTACGTCGTCGACGGGATCGTCCACTACTGCGTCGCGAACATGCCGGGCGCCGTCCCGATCACGTCCACGAAGGCGCTCACGAACGTGACGCTTCCGTACGTCGAGGCGATCGCCAACCACGGCTTTGCCGGAGCCGTAGCCCGCGACCGGGCGCTCGCCCGCGGCGTCAACGTACTCGGCGGCCGGCTGACCTACCAGGCCGTTGCGGACGCGCACGGGCTCGAGTACAGCCCGCTCGGCGATCTCCTCCCCCCGGGCGCGAGCTGAGTCAGGTCAGGACGGGGGAGTTGGTGCCTTGGCCGCCTCTGAGCCTTGCGACGTAGGCGTGATGCGGACGACGGTCCAGGTCACCCCGGCGGCCAAGGAGATGATGAGGACGATGAAGAGGGCGACGCCGAGGAGTTCGAGAACCGTGGTCACGACCCTCGTAGAATAGCTCCATGCCCCGCGCGTGCGTCATCGTGTTGGACGCCGTCGGCGCCGGGGAGTTGCCCGATGCGGCCGAGTTCGGGGACGAGGGCTCGGACACGCTCGGCAATGTCGCGAGGGCCGTCGGCGGGCTCGACCTGCCCAACCTCGAGGCGCTCGGGCTCGGGAACGTCGAGCCGCTAGAAGGCTGCCCGCCGATGAGCGGCGCCCCGGCCGTGGCCGGGCGGCTGGTCGAGCGCTCCAAGGGCAAGGACACGACGCTCGGACACTGGGAGTTGATGGGCATCGTCACGCCGCAGCCGCTCCCGACATACCCGCACGGCTTCCCGTTCGAGGTCATCGATCCGTTCATGCACCGAACGGGCCGCGGCGTGCTCGGCAACCGGCCGGCGTCGGGGACGGAGATCATCCAGGAGTTGGGCGAGGAGCACCAGGAGACGGGGAAGTGGATCGTCTACACCTCCGCCGACTCGGTCTTCCAGATCGCGGCGCACGAGGAGACGATCCCGCTCGACGAGCTCTACGACGGTTGCCGGATCGCCCGCGAGATCCTCGTGGGGAAGCACGCTGTCGGCCGCGTGATCGCACGGCCGTTCATCGGCGAGCCCGGCAACTACGAGCGCACACCGAATCGCCACGACTTCTCGCTCGAGCCGCGTCGCCCGAACTACCTCACGCTCGTCCGCGAGGCGGGCCAGCAAGTTCACGGCGTCGGGAAGATCCCGGACATCTTCGCGCACCTGGACATCGACGAGGAGCACCCGACCAAGTCGAACGTCGAGGGAATCACGGTGACCGAGCGACTGCTGCGCGAGCTGGACAGCGGGATGATCTTCACGAACCTGGTCGAGACGGACATGCTCTGGGGGCACCGGAACGACCCGGTCAACTTCCACCGCTGCCTCCAGGACTTCGACCGGCGACTGCCCGACCTGCTCGATGCGCTGCGCGCCGGGGACCTGCTGATCATCACGTCCGACCACGGCTGCGACCCGACGACCCCGTCCACCGACCATTCGCGCGAGCACGCGCTGCTACTCGCCTACGTGCAAGGAAAGAATGCTGCCGGCAGGATCTACGAGGGCGAGTTCGCCGACGTCGGCGCGACCGTCAACGCGTGGCTCGGCGGTAAGGCGCCGCCGAAGCGGCTACCCGGACAGCAGATCGTCGAGCCGTGACGAGCCGGGTCATCCGTGGGTCGAACGACCCTGACTACGTGCGCCGCCAGTACTCGAGCGAGTCCGGGCTCCGTGCGCGCAAGTCCGTCTACCAGGCGGTAGGCGGAATCGACGCGAGAGACGTCGCCTTCGAGGCCGTTCAGGAGGCGACGCCGCGTCGTGTCCTCGAGGTCGGGTGTGGCGAAGGGGAGTTCGCCGAGCGGCTCGCGCGCGAGCCGGGCATCGAGGTCGTCGCGCTCGACCAGTCGCCGCGGATGGTCGAGCTGGCGCAGACGAGAGGTCTGGACGCGCGCGTGGGCGATGTTGAGTCGTTGCCCTTCGAGACCGGGTCGTTCGACGTGGCTGTCGCGGCCTGGATGCTCTACCACGTGCCGGAGCTCGATCGTGCACTCGTGGAGCTGGCACGGGTGGTCGCGCCGACAGGGAGGCTCGTCGCGGTGACGAACCGCGCGAACCACCTCGAGGAGATGTTCCGGCTCGTCGGAGTCGACCGCTGGGAGTTGCCGTTCGGCGCCGAGAACGGCGAAGAGCTGCTGCGACGCCACTTCGGACGCGTCGAGCTTCGCGACGCCACCGGAACGGTGACCTTCGCCGACGCGGAGCCGATCCGCGCGTACCTGCGCTCGTCCGAACGGCTCTCGGTATACGAGCCGCTGGTGCCAGACCTTGACGAGCCGCTCGTCGCGCACCGCCGCCCAGTCGTATTCGTGGCCGACGAGCCGCTGTGATTCCGGCCGCAGAGCTGATCCAGCGCAAGCGGGACGGCGTCGAGCTCTCCGCCGAGGAGCTCGCGGAGATGGTGCTCGGGTACACCCGCGGCGAGATCCCGGACTACCAGATGGCGGCGTTCCTGATGGCCGTCTACTTCCGCGGCCTGTCCGCGGCGGAGACCTTCGCGCTGACGGACGCGATGATTCGTAGCGGCGAGACGCTCGAGCTGGGCGAAGCGCTCGGCCGGAAGGTCGTCGACAAGCATTCGACCGGTGGCGTCGGCGACAAGACGTCGATCGCCGTCGGGCCGATCGTCGCCGCGTGCGGCGTGCCGTTCGGAAAGATGAGCGGTCGGGGGCTCGGACACACGGGTGGCACCCTGGACAAGCTCGAGTCGATTCCCGGCTACCGCGTCGAGCTTGCGACGGACGAGTTAGTCGACCAGGTGCGCGAGGTAGGCATGGCCATCGTCGGCCAGACGGCCGATCTCGTCCCGGCCGACATGCTCCTCTACGCCCTGCGCGACGTCACGGCGACGGTCGACAACGTCTCGCTGATCGCGGCGAGCATCATGTCCAAGAAGATCGCCGGCGGCGCGGACGCCATCGTCCTTGACGTCAAGGTCGGCGACGGTGCCTTCATGAAGACGCTCGACGCCGCCCGCGAGCTCGGCCGGGTGATGATCGAGCTCGGTCACGACGCGGGCCGCGAGACGATGTGCATCCTGACCGACATGGACCAGCCGCTCGGCCGCGCGGTCGGGAACGCGCTCGAGATCCGCGAGGCTGCCGAGACGATCCGCGGGCAAGGCCCCCCCGACCTGACCGAGCTCGTGCTGGACTCGGTCGCGCACCTGCTCGCGCTCTCCGATCTCGACATCGACGAGGCCGAGGGCCGCCGCCGTGCCGAGGAGGCCGTGTCGAGCGGCGCGGCCGTCGATGCATACGAGCGCTGGATCCGCGCCCAGGGCGGCGATCCCGCCGTCGACCTGCTGCCGCGTGCTGCGGTCGTCCACGAAGTGGCGGCTCCGCGACCGGGCGCGGTCGCATCGCTCGGTGCGATCCGTATCGGCAATGCGGCCCTTCATCTCGGCGCCGGCCGGCAGACCAAGACGGACGCGATCGACCACGCAGTCGGGATCGTCTGCCTCAAGAAGCGCGGAGACGCCGTCGAAGCGGGCGAGCCGCTCGCCGAGGTCCATGCCCGCGATGTCGAGTCAGCGGAGCGAGCAGGAGCCGAGGTGCTCGACGCCTACGAGCTCGCCGACGAAGGCCCGGGGCACACGCCGATCGTGCTCGACGTTCTCACCTAGCGTGCCCGAGCTGCCCGAGGTCGAGACCGTCAGAGCCCAGCTGGCGCCGGTCCTCACCGGCCACACGGTCCAAGCGGTCGAGATCCTCGACGGGCGGCTCACGCGGCCGTTCGGGCCAGACCAGGTGGCGGCACAGCTCGAGGGCGAGCGCGTCGCCCGCGTCGAGCGCCGGGGCAAGTATTTGGTTGTCCGGTTCGAGAGTGGTCTCGTTCTCCTGGTTCACCTCCGGATGACTGGGAGCTTCCTCGTGGCGCCCGGTGGGGAGTTGCCGGCGGATCCTCATCAGCGCGCCGTTGTCAGATTAGAAGACGGAACGGACGTTGCATATCGCGACGTCCGCCGGTTCGGCACGTGGCTCTTGCTGGAGGACGACGAGCTCGAGCCGTACCTCGCCGCTCGGCTCGGCGAGGAGCCGCTCGGGACGCGCTTCACCGCGCGGCAGCTCCAGAAGCGGCTCGAACGTCGGCGCGCTCCGGTCAAAGCGGTGCTCCTCGACCAGCGCACGGCGGCAGGTCTGGGCAACATCTACGTGGACGAGGGCCTCTGGTATGCACGCGTCGACCCTCTTCGTCCGGCCGGCAGCCTCGGACCTCACGAGATCGCCGCGGTGCGCACGGGCCTGCGCAGAGCCCTCCGGGTCGGCATCCGACGGCAAGGCGCGACGCTCAGCGACTACCGGACGCCCGACGGCGGCCGAGGGTCGATGCAGGACGAGTTCAAGGTCTACGGGCGCGAGGGTGAGCCCTGCTTCCGCTGCCGAACGCCGATCGCCAAGACGCGCGCCGGGGGTCGCGGGACGTCGTACTGTCCGGAATGCCAACGTTGACTGCGACGCTCCCGAAAGGCGTGAAGGTCGGTCACTGGACGAACCGCGACGCATGGACGGGATGCACCGTCTGCCTCCTCCCAGAGGGCAGCGTCGCGTCGTGTGAGGTGCGCGGCGGCGCAGCCGGCACCTTCGGGACAGACATCCTGCAGCCGGCGAGCGCAGGCCCGGGCGCGAACGCGATCGTGCTCACGGGCGGGAGCGCGTTCGGACTCGCCGCCGTCGACGGCGTCGTCCGCTGGCTCTCCGAGCGGGGCGTCGGGTTCGAGACGCCCGCTACGCGGGTCCCACTCGTCGGAGCAGCCGTCGTCTACGACCTCGGTCTCGGCGACCCGTTGACCCGGCCCGGCGCCGGCGAGGGCTACTCGGCATGTGAGGCGGCAGCGGACCAGTTCGAGTGCGGAAGCGTGGGGGCGGGGACGGGATGCACGGTCGGCAAGCTTCTCGGTGCAGACTCCTGGACGAAGGGAGGCCTCGGCTTCGCATCCGAGAGGCTGAGCACGGGCGGGACGGTGTCGGCGATTGCCGTCGTCAACGCGGTCGGCGACGTTGTGGCCCGCGACGGCTCCGTCCTCGCTGGGATGCGGAGAGCAGGCTCGGCGCTCTCGTCGGCGGAGGCGATCACATCCGGGCTCGCGATCCGGCGGCCCTGGCGCGAAGCGACGACGCTCGTGTGCGTCCTCACCGATGTGGCGCTCACGAAGCTGGACGCCTGGATGTGTGCCCGCGCAGCCAACGGGGGCGTGGCGCGCGCCGTGTCTCCGGTCTGGACGCCGTTCGACGGCGACACCGTCTTCTGCGCGGCCACGTGCGAGGTGCCCGGCGATCCGCTCGCGGTCTCGCTGATCGCCGCCGAGGTCGTGGCGGAAGCGATCCGCCACGGCGTCCTTGCCGCGACCGGCGCTCCCGACTGCCCGGCCGTATCTGAGCTCTGAGGCGGAGCCGGGTCAGCGGGTGTCCGTTCTAGACTGGTCCGCGTGCCGGGCCGGAGCGTCAAGACCGAGGCCGTCGTCCTGCGGTCGCTCCGCTTCGGCGAGGCCGACCGGATCCTCCACGTCTACACGCTCGAGCAGGGGCGGATGGGAGCGATCGCCAAGGGGGCCCGCAAGACGAAGTCGCGTTTCGGAGGGCGCCTCGAACCCCTCTCCCACGTCGAGCTCGTCCTGCACGTTGGTTCGGGCGAACTGGCGACGGTCACCGGCGCGTCGCTCGTTCGGTCGCACGCACAGGTCCGCGCCGGCCAGTACCGGCTGTCCGTGGGGCTGATCGGGGCGGAGGCGATGCTGCGTCTCTTTCCCGAGCAGGAGCGCTCCGACCGGGCCTTCACGGCGCTGACGCGCTTCCTGGATCTGCTCGACGAGCTCCCGGGCCGCGAGGGTGCCCGCCCCGAGCTCGATCCGCTCGGGATCGCCTTCCAGCTCAAGCTGCTCTGGGTCGCCGGCTACCTGCCGCACCTCGGCAGCTGCGCCGAGTGCAGCGCGGATGGGCCGTTCGCGGGCTTCTCCGCCGGCGCCGGCGGCGTCGTCTGCACGGCGTGCTGTGCGACGACCGGCGCGCTCGTGCTCTCTGCCGACGGCGCCACGGGGCTCGAGGAGTTGCTCCGCAAGCCGCTCGCAGAGGCGGAGCAAGTGCGCCTGAGCCCGCGCGGCGCGCGCGAGACGCTTGCCGCCGTCACGGCGTGCTACGAGCATCACGGCGGCTTCCGGCTCAGGACGCTCTCGGCGTGAACGACGCGCAGAGCATGCCGAAGTACGTCGGCGCCTCGTAGGAGAGCAGCTCCGCTTCGAACGCCCCGTCGGTCGCGCCGTGCAACGCCAGCATCTGCCACCAGCTGTCTGCCTGGGCGGTGAACACGAAGGTCGGATCGATCGCGAGCAGGTCGGCGAGCCTGTTCTCGCGGACGATCTCGACGATCTGTGCGTCGTAGTCCGCCGAGGCCGGGTCGAAGCCGTACGGGCCGTCGGGGTCGTGCGCATGTCCATGATCGGCGCTCGCGATCAGCGCGACGCGCTTGCCCGAAGCGGCTGCGGTCTCGGCGATCACTCGGCCCGCGGTGACATGTGCCTCGGCCGGCAGGTCGCGTGCCGGAGAGACGAGCACGACCGGCGGCGGTCGGTCGAGGCGCCCGCCCATGTACCAGAGCGGGATCAGCGCCCCCCAGTCCATCGGCATCGACGCCTCGGCCGGCCGGTTGCCGCCGTAGCTGACGGAGGTGGCCGGGACGCCGGCGCGACCGAGGCTCTCGAGCAGCGCGAGCGCGAGGTCGACGTCGACAGGAGAGGTGAGCGCGATCGCCTTGCCGTCGTGTGCGACCTCGCCTTCGAGCCGCCCGGCGACGATCACGGCCATCGATCCGGCGATGTGGACGTTGTGCGGAGTGAGCACGACGACGGCTTCCGGCGCCGCAGCCTCGAAGCGGCGGCCCAACTCCTCGAGGCCAGCCCGGGTCACCGCCGCGACCGGGAGGTCGTCGTCGGTGCAGAGCTCGGCGACCGCGATGCCGCCGTGGGGCGCGATGGCGCCGACGACGAGTCCGGACATCGGGCCAGTATCGCGGAGCCGAACGGCCGGAGCGCAAGTGTGGACGAAGAGTTGCACCTTCGGCGCGATCCGGGCACGGACACATGCGCAGTTGGCCGGTATCGTCGCCCTCGAGGGCGGCGGGACGGCATCCCCACCCAGGGTGGGGGACCCGGTCCGGCCGGCTTGAAAGGACATGCCGGATTCGCCGTCGAGTGCCGGATGCGAGACTGCGGCGCGATGAGGCGGGAGCTTTCCGGGGGGTACGAGCTGGACGACGACGTGGAGCGAATCGACGTCTCTCAGGTGCATCGCTACCTGTCCAATGAGTCGTACTGGGCAGCAGGACGGTCGCGCGAGACGGTCGAGGCGCTCGTTCGAGGCGCGACCCGTGTCGTCGGGGTGTATCACGCCGGGGGTCAGGTCGGCTTCGCGCGGGCGGTCTCCGACGGGCACACGGTGGCGTATCTCGCCGATGTCTACGTGCTGCCGGAGCATCGCGGCCGCGGCCTGGGCAAGGAGATCGTCGGCGAGATGGTCTGCGGGAGCCCGTTCGCGAACGTGCGCTGGTTACTGCACACCGCCGACGCACACGCGCTGTATGCGCAGGTCGGCTTCGGTCCTCCCGGCGAGCGGCTCATGGAGCGCCCGGCAGGTGGCTGATCGGCACAGCCGCTTGCTCGTGGCCGCGGTCGGCGCTTCCGTGGCCGTGGCCTTCGCGGACTCCTCGATCGTCGTC
>Ga0066903_100004057_pt1 | contig 12234 bp, 8 predicted proteins | sample PanSoiMetaGPlot1_FD_67491 | JGI IMG/M metagenome (GOLD analysis project Ga0066903, IMG submission 67491) | Tropical forest soil microbial communities from Panama analyzed to predict greenhouse gas emissions - Panama Soil - Plot 1 (version 2) | ecosystem: Environmental > Terrestrial > Soil >...
TCGGCAAGCTGACGATCCGGCCGGGCGGCGAACAGGACGTCGTCATCGACTGGAAGGATCAGGAGTTGTCGGTCCGCGTCGTGACCAACATCGAGGCGCCGTCCGTCGACTCGCTGCGGCCTCCAACCGATATCGAGCAATTGCCGCCGGCGCCGAAGCCGGATCGCGGGTTGTCGCGGTGGCTCTTCCTCATCGTCCCGGCGCTGTTGATCGTCGCTGGGATTGCGCTTGTGCTCGGGCGACGAAGGCCGAAGCCGCCGGCCCCAAGGGACGCGGCCTGGGCAGCGCACGAATTGTCCGCCTCAGATCTCACGGCTGATCGGTGTGCCGTCATCTTGCGACAGTACCTCGGCTACCGGTTCGGCGTGCCGGCCGAGACGCGCACGACGCCCGAACTGGCCGCGGGCCTGCGCTCGGACGGCCGGCTTCCGGTCGAAGCCGTCGCCGAATGGCAATCGCTCCTGGACGAATGCGACGCGGCACGGTTCTCGGGCACGTCCGCGACCGTCGCCGGACTCGCCGACCGGGCGCGGACACTCGTCGACGCAGCCGAAACTGCTGTCCAGTCAGCACCTGCGCCGTCTGCCGCAGCGCCGCCTCACCACCCCACCACTTGAACCTCGCCTTGCGTGGCCGGCGGACTCCGCCTATACTCCGCCACCGATGGTCCCGGCCCCGGACGGGCCGGCCCGGGAAGGACCCCGATGGCCACGATCCCGCCGCAGCGCGCGCCGGCCCTCATCACGCCCCGCGTCCGCCCGGCGGCACCGCATGTCTCCGTGGTCGTCATCAACTTCTGCCAGTGGCGGAACACCGACCGACTCACTCACCAATTGCTCGACGCGGACGCCATCGATGCCGGCACGGCCGACGTCCTCGTGGTCGATAACGATTCGCCCACCTCGCCCACGGACCCGGCCCTCGGCCGCCTACGGCGCATCCCGGGCGTGTCGCTCAAGCGCTTCGACCGCAATACCGGGTTCGCCAAGGCCGCGAATGAGGGCTGTCGGCTCTCCGGGGGTGAATGGGTCCTTCTCTTGAACCCGGACACCGCGGTGCCGGAAGGGTTCCTCGATCAGCTCGAAGCGTTGTGCCGGACGCTGGACGTCGACGAACCGCGGGCCGGCGTGATCGGGCTATCGCTCTTGCACGCGGACGGCTCGCCACAAGCATCCTCCGGCCAGCCGCCGACGCTGGGGCGCACGCTCCGCGGCCTGTTCCTGCCGCGACGCGTCCGCAAGTGCCGGCCGGTCCACGCCGCGGATCGGGTGCCGGTGCCTTGGGTAACCGGTTGCGGCATGCTCATCCGCCGGGCGTGCTGGGCCGACTTGAGCGGGTTCGACGAGTCATTCTTCCTCTACTACGAAGACGCCGACTTCTGCCGCCGGGCCTGGGACGCGGGCTGGTCAGTCTGGTACGAACCGGGGCTGCAGCTCACCCACTTCCGTCCGCTTCACACTCGCCCGGTGCCACCGGAGCTGCGGCTGATGACGCGGCACGCGCTCCTGACCTACGCCGAGAAATACTGGGGCGGCTGGCGTCGGCGGGCGATGGCCGGGGTGGTGTGGATGGAAGCGATGGCCCGGCAGTCGCTAGCCGCGATCGGCCGGCGGCCGGTCTGCCTGCACGCTGAGCTGCGCCGGCTGGCCGCGGACTGGTTCGGCGGCCGTTCGCTGGCGGCTCGATGGCGAGTCCGCCGCGCGGCCAAGCTGCTGGTCGGGTGCGCGGGACGGGAGGATGGCATCCCGGCGGACTGGATCCCGGTCCGGGCTGCCTAATCGATTCTCAGAACCGAGATTCGTTTCGTACAGACAGACACACCCCCCTGAAACGAAACCCGCAGCTGTGAAACGAAAGTGAAATGCAAGTGAAACGAATCCGGTCAATTGTGAAACGAATCTGCAACGAAAGTGAAACGAATCCGTGAAACGAAACGAGTGGCATGCACTTTGACCCCGCCACGTCTCTCGATCGTCATCCCCTCTCACTCCCGGCCCGATCTCCTGCGCCTCTGTCTGACGACTGTTTGCGAATCCCGACCGCCAGGGACTGAGGTCATCGTGGTGGATGACGGGTCCGTGGGGGGCGAGATAGTGCGCCTGGCGGCCACTTTTGCGCATGTAGACGCCGTCTACAACCCCACTTCGCGCGGTTTTGCGGGGGCAGCCAACCGCGGGATCGCCGCGGCGACCGGCGAGATCATCGAACTCCTGAACGACGACACCCAGGTCACCCCCGGCTGGGCCGATGCCGCCCTGCGCTGGTTCGACGACCCGACGGTCGCCGCGGTCGCGCCGCTCGTGCTTCAAGGCCCCCGCGGCGACACAGTCCCCATCATCGACAGCGCCGGCGATGACTACGACCGCGGCGGCTTCGCTCGCAAACGCGGGCACGGCGAATCGCTCGCCGACCGTTACCTGTCACCGTGCGAAGTCTTCGGCGCGAGCGCGTCGAGCGCCTTCTATCGCGCCGATGTGCTCCGCGCCGTCGGCGGCTTCCCAGAACACTTCGGCGCCTACTTCGAGGACGTGGACCTGGCCTGGCGCATCCGCCAGGCCGGATATCGCACGATGTTCGAGCCCAATTCCGTCGTCTGGCACCGCGTCGGCTCGTCGTACCGCAAGCGTCGCGAGCTTCTCGAGCGACAATCGCAAAACGAGGAGCGCGTCTTCTGGCGGAACGTGCCGGACGTCTGGCGCATGCTCCCGCGCCACGCCGCGGTGCTTGCCGGGAAAGCGATGCGCCGAGTGCGCGAGGGAACGCTGGTGCCGTGGGCAATCGGAAGATTGCGGGCGTTCGTGGAGGTGCCGGGGATCTTACGCGGGCGGTGAGCTGCCCAGTGCGGGCGCGGCGATCATCGGGGGGGAGACAACACGCTCCCTATTTGTTCACAAAACCCACTTGGGCCACCACGCTCAAGTCGCCGGAACGGCGGAAGTAGACCTGGGCCTTCGCCACTTGCTTGCCGTCGGCGGTGGTAAACGGACCCCAGTAGACCAACAGGGGGCCGTCCCAGCCGACTCCCCCCGGCAAGTTGACGGTCTCATCGGGCTGGCCGTACTTGGCGAGCACCTGTTCCCGCGTGAGTCCCGTGATGCCCGCCTTGAACTGCTCCTGATCCAGCGGGAATACAGCTTTCCTCGGCTCCTTCTTGGCCGCGGCCGTGTTCTGAGTGCCCTGGTCCGTGGTCTGTGCGGGCGGCCTGGCCGGGGCCGGGGCGGGGGCCTGCGTTTGCTCCGACTTCTTGCACCCGGCGAGGAAAACAAGGACGGCAACGATGATGAAGTTGCGCACGAGAAAGTCCCCCGCACAGCCCGCGGGTCTACGCGGTCGTCGAGACCGCGTAGGGCGGATGGGCTGCGTCAGGGTGATAGGTACTGAGTCCACGCGGACCGGGCAACGGGGTCGCGATTCCGCACATTGAGGGCGGTCCCTGGGAAAGAAAAGGGCGGGTCGGGGAAGCAAAGGAGAGGGAGTAGCTGCATCCCCTTTTGCTTCCCCGCCGGCTACAGCGTGCGCCCGACCCGGTCGTTCGCTTATCGGGCGGCGGCGACCTGCCTCAACGGGTGATAAACGAGGGAGGAGCAAGTCGGCCGCGGCGTGCGAGTCGCCGCGGCCGTATCCACAGGCGCGTCACTTCCGACAGCCCGGCCGCAAGGAACCAGGCGTGTGGCGCTACGGGACGAACGCGCCGAACACATCGTCGTTGCTGGTGGACGCGGTGTTATCGCTGACCACCAACCCCTCAACGCTCACCAGACTGTCGTCGATGTAGATGCCGCCGCCCACGCCAGCGCCCGGGGTGGTGCCTGCGCCGCCTGTGGCAATGTTGTCGCGGACGGTCGAATTCGTGATGGTCGCGGTCGTGTCCTCCACAAGAAGCCCGCCGCCATGGCCGTCGCCTCCAACAAGGCCGGTGCCTCCGGTGACCCGGTTGCCGACGATCACGCTGTTGGCGACCGTCAGGAACGTGGGGAAGCCGTCCTCGTCGGCGCTGAAGATTCCGCCCCCCTCGGCCGGGCCGCCTACCACGCCGTGGCCGCCCGTGACCGTGTTACCACTGACGAGACAATTGGTGACGGTGAAGCTGGCGCTGCTGTTGTAGATGCCGCCGCCGGAGGCGGGACCGCCGTTGCCGCCGGCGCCGCCGTTGCCGCTCACGGCCTGATTGTTGGCGATCGTACTGTTCGTCAGGGTGATTGCGGAGCTGTCTTCACTGAACATGCCACCGCCTTCACCCTCCCCGCCGGCGGCCCCAGCGCCGCCGGCGCCTCCGACGGACACGTTTCCGGTCACGGTGATGTTGGTCAGGGTGACGGTCGCGGTCTGGCAAAGCAGGGCCCCGCCCCAGGCGTTGCCGCCGTTGCCCCCGTCCCCGCCCGGACCGGCGACGTTCCGGTCATTGGTGAACGTACTGTTGATGACCTCGCCGGTAACCGGGCCGCTCAGGGAAAGGAACCGCACGGCCCCACCGAAGGCGCAGCCGCCTTCGCCGCCGGCCCCGGCCGCTGCGCCGAGGGCCTCATTGCTGTCGAACGAACAGTTCGAGATGCTCCCGGACAGGCCCGAGCCGTCTTCGTCAACAAGTTCCACGGCCCCGCCGGCGCCATTCCCGCCGTCGCCACCCATCCCGCCAGACCCGCCAATGGCCTGGTTGGCAGTAAACGTGTCGTGGAGGATGTTCGTGATCGACCCGGACCGGCCGTCGATGGCCGCACCGCTCCCGCTTCCCCCGTCACTGTCCGGGCCACCGTGGCCGCCGACGGCGCGGTTGTGCGTTAGCGTGCTGTCGGTGACCGACAAGGTAGCGCCGCCGAACGCGTTGAAGATCGCCCCCCCGATCGCCTGACTGTTGCCGTCGTCGCCCGCGCCCCCACCCCCGGTGCCACCCTGGGCCACGTTGTCGCTCAGCATGCACCGGACCACCTGGGCGGTCGACCCGAAGGCGTTGGAGATGCCGCCCCCCGACCCTTGGCCCCCGGCGGCCCCGAAATCGGCGGCCCCACCGACGGCCTCGTTACCGGTCAAGGTGCTGTCGGTGATGGTCAGAGTGGCGGGCAGGAACTCGAGGACGGCGCCGTTTGCGATGGCCCCACCGGCGCCGATTCCGCCCGTGAACAAGGTCCCGGCGTGGCGGAGGCCGCCGACGGCCTGGTTGCCGGTGAACGTGCTCTGATTCACCGAGAGGACGCCGCCGTGTTCGTTGTCGATGGCCCCGCCCACGCCGAACCCCTCGAAGATGACCCCGGCCGTCGTGCCCGCCCCGCCCATCACCAGGTTGCCGCCGAAGGCGTCGTGGTCGAGCGTGGCTGTGCCCTGGTTCTCGATCGCCCCGCCGATCCCGAATCCGCCCGGGCCGCTGCCGCCGTCGCCGCCCCGAGCCCGGTTGCCGGTAAAGGTGGTCCCGGTCACGACGAGCGTGCCGCCGGGCTCATTGAAGATGCCGCCGCCCAGGGCGTCGCCGCCTGCCGCCGCCGCGACCCGGTTGTCGGAGAGGACGCAGTCGGTAATGGTCAACTTGCCGCCCGCGTTGTCGATCCCCGCGCCCTGGACGGCCGCCCCATGGGCGATCGTCAGTCCGTCGATGGTCACCTTCACCTTGTCATTGACGATGTGGATGACCCGACTACTGCCGCTGCCGCTGACAGTGAGATTGCTCGCGCCCAGCCCCTCGATGTCCAAGCTCTTGTTGACGGCCAGCTCGCCGCTCGTCAATGCAATGGTCTGGCCGGTGAGAGTGGGGGCGAAGGCGATGGTGTCGTTATTCCCGGCGGCGGCAATTTGAGCCCTTAGTGAGCCCGGGCCGTGGTCGAGGTTGTTCATGACGGTCAGGGTGCTCGGCAGGCTGCGCCCCTCCAGGGGGTGGAGCCGGGGCACGAAGTGGCGCCGGCGGGCCGTGGGGCGGCCAGAGAACCAGGAAGCCAGGAACATGATCGAGTCTCCCGCGAGAAGCCGGTCTGCGGTGGGATAATGGGACATCGGTCCGGTGCGCGCAGACCGGGCGCCCGGGCGGTGCCGGGCCGGCGGGGGCTTACTTGCAGGTGAGGACCCGCCGGCCGCTGTTCGGTTGCCTACCACACCCCGTCGTTGAACATCACCGACAAACTGGGGTTTCCGGACGAGAGCGAACTGACTTCGATCAGATCGGTCCAGCCGTCGCCATTGAAATCGCCTGAGGCAATGCTGTCGGGGTTTGAGACGCCGGTATAGGTCTGCATCGTCGGGCCCGTCGGAGTGTTGTCCCACAACCTGACGACAATCTTGTCGCTGTTCTTGTCCAGAGTGGCGGAGTCGAGCGAGCCGTCGTGGTTGAAGTCCCCGTAGGTACTCGCCGCGGTGGAGATGAGCGGCGGCCAGGATGGTGAGCGGATCGTGTCTTTGCTTCCGAGTGGGCGGGCGACGAACGTTCCGTCTCCCTTCCCTAGCCACACGTTGCTGATAACGTCGCCCGAGTAATAGCATCCATACCTGCCGCAGGAATAATTGCGGCCCTTGCCGGACCACCCCTGGCCGACGACATCCAGATTGCCATCGCCGTTCTGATCGGACACGAAGGCGCTGTAGAGACCGCCTTTCGCGGAACCAAGGATGCTCGACTGGCGAAAAGTGCCGTCGCCATTGCTCAAGCTCACAGTCACAGTGTTGTTGGGGCTGAGGAAGGCGATGTCGGCGCGGCCATCCTGGTTGAAGTCGCCAACCGCCAAGCTGCCGCCGCCACCGGAGGAGGTCACCGGCGCCAGAAAGCTGGGTACGGACCGGTCTTCCATCACTTCGAGGGTCAGGCGGGTGGGAACGGGTTTGCAGCGCACCGCCGTGTGACCGAAAGAGGGTCGCCCCAGGATGGATAAAGCTGAGAACCACATGATCGTTCTCCCTTCATGAGCCGGTCTGCGATAGAACGAAAACGTCATCGCTCGGGCGCGCAGACCGGGCGCCCGGGCGGTGCCGGGCCGGCGGGGGCTTACTTGCAGGTGAGGACCCGCCGACCGCTTTGTTGTGGCCTACCAGATACCGTCGTTAAGCAACACCGACAGGGTAGGCTGTTGTGGAAACTGATCGTTCAGGACGACGATGTCCGACCAGCCGTCGCCATTGAAATCGCCCACCGCAATGGCGATGGGGTAGGTCCCAGCTCCGAAGGTCTGCGGTGGCTGGTGGCTGCCGTTGCCGATTCCGAGGAGGACATCGACGCTGTTGTTAGTCGAGTTGACATTGGCCACATCGACAACACCATCGCGGTTGAAATCCGCGGTTGTAGTCCCCTGAGTCGGTGGAGGTCCAAGTGACATCGAGTCGCTCTGATGCGTCGTCACTTTCAACGCACGAAACGTGCCGTCGCCCTTCCCGAGCCAGACGTTGTCGTAGACAGTCAGCAAATAGACGGGGCTGCCCCAGTAATAGAAAAGGATGCGACCACCCGTGGCCGTCTGGACAATAATGTCGGGGTGCCCGTCACTGTTGCGATCTGCGACTTGGATTTCCTGCAGACCGTTGCCTTTGACACCGCTCAGGGTGTCCGACACGTGAAATGTCCCGTCTCCATTACTCAGATTCACGATCACGTCTCCGGGAACCCACAGGCCATGTTTGACTGCGAGCTGGACGGTTGCGACATCGCTGCGGTTGTCGTGGTTGAAGTCGCCCACGGCTAAGTGGACCCCGCCGCCCGGTGATCCGATCGGTGGAAGAAACGCCGGCACCTCGCGCCCTTCGAGCCGCTCTAGCCGTGGCTGGGCGCGTGAACCTGATGCGGTCTTCACAGGAAACTCCGGTTAAGTCCGGTCTGCGATACATTGGATGCGACATCGGTCCGGGCGCGCAGACCGGGCGCCCGGGCGGTGCCGGGCCGGCGAGGCTTACTTGCGGGTGAGGACCCGCCGGCCACTCCGACTCTAACGTGTGCGATCTGGTGCCCCCTACACTCGACTGTTGACCGACCTACGGCCTTTTCGGCAGCCCGTCCTTATCACCGGAGTTGGGTACGGCAGAAAGACCGAGGACTTCCGCGGCCTCCGTTCGAATCCGATTGAGTTCGCTCTTGGCCACGGGATTGGTCTCCAACCATTTCTCACTTGTCTTCATCCACTGGCTGGCGCGGGCGTGCCAGTGAAGAGCCTGCGGCCCGTTGTGGAGCTGCCAGTGCGCCATGGCCAGGAAGTACCATTCGTACGCGCCGCCACCTTGGAAGAATGTCCTCGCTTTCTCCAGATTCTTGATGGCCCCCTCGTAGTCGCCGACGCGGTAGCAGGCGGTACCGAGCGCGTTCCATCCGTTGCCGATGTCCGGCCTCAGTTCTACTGCCCGCAGGGCCAGCGCCCGGGACTCGTGGCCGTCGCGGCGGGCCACGTCGGGGTGGGTGGCTAAGTCCCACGCCAACTGTTGGAGGGCGTCGTAGTCCGTTGGGGCCCGCCGGAGCAGGTCTCGGAGGGTCGCCTCGGACGCGTCCCACCGGCCTACCGCCTTGTAGGCGACGGGCAGCCACCGGCTGACCTCGAGGGCCTCGGGGTCCAGCCGCCGGGCGTCCTCGTATGCAGCGATCGCCTCGTCCCAGTTCCCCTTGGTGGCCAGAGCGCGGCCGAGGGAGTAATGGATCACGGCGTCGTCCGGGGCGAGTTCGACGGCCCGACGGTGGCCCGCGATGGCCTCGTCCACCCGCCCCAGGGACCACAGCCGGTTGGCGACCGTTGAGTGCAGCCGGCCGTTGTTCGGGCGGAGAGCCTGGGCCGACCGGGCGTAGCTGAGGGCCTCGGCCACGCCCGCCGGGGTGTGGCCCTGCATGATCAGGTGGCGGCTCAGCTCGTAGTTCAGCCAGAAGTCGTCCGGGTGCCGCACCCGGGCCGCGGCCAATACATCGATGGCCCGCGGTCGGGCCCCCGCGTCGGCCAGCATGCGGCCAAGCAGCACGACTGTCGCCGGGGCCGCCGCTCGGATCTCCGCCCGGCCGGCCAGCCGCTCCAGGGATGCCCGGTCCCGGTGGGCGGTCGCGTCTCGCAGCCAGTCACGCCACTCGTCCGGATCGGCCCGCCGGGCGACGGCCAGTAGGCGGTCCCGCCCCGCCGGGTCCGACCGGGCCCGGGCCCAGGCCCAGTCGTCAAAGGCGGCCGTGAGTTCGTCCCGGATGGGGGAGGCCCGGACGAGTTCAGCCGCCGCGGCCGGGTCGGGGAAGGCCGGGTCGAGCCCATGGGCCCGAAAGGCGGCGGCGTAGGCGGGCTCGGGGTCCTGGTGGGCGAAGTCATGTACCTTGGTCTCCCAGTGTCGCAGCCGGATCTCCTCCAGCCGGGCAACTGTGTCTAGGTTGGCTCGGAGGTCGCGGGCCCACTCCAGAGACTCCGCCCGGCCGCCCCGGGCCAGGAGCGAGTCGGCCAGGGCGATGGCCCCCTGCGCGTCGGCGTACCGCCCGGCCCGCTGCAGCCGGTCCGCGTCCTGGAGGGCCCGGTCTGCGTCAGCGTCGATCCCGGCCTGCCGGGCAGCCTGATCGCGCATCGCCCAACCGATGCTGCCCGCCAGGGCGGCTAGTGCCAGAACCAGCCCGAGGGACCCGGCCGTCACCACCGTCCGGTTCCGCCGGGCCCATTTGCGGACCCGGAGCACGGCCGTCGGCCGACGGGCCCTCACAGGCTCGTCGCGTAGGAATCGGCCCAGGTCGGTGGCCAGCTCGGCCGCTGTCGAATAACGCTCGTCTGGATGCCGGGTCGTTGCCTTGCGGACGATTAGCTCCAGGTCCCGGGGAATCCGCGGATCAATCGACCGCGGCGGCAACGGGTCCTCAGCACGGATTTGGTCAATAAGGCGCAGCCGGTCCGGGTCGTCGAAGGCCGGCCGCAGGGTCAGCAGCTCGTACAGTGTCAGCCCCACGCCGTAGACGTCGCTTCGAGCGTCCGCCTGCCCTCGGAACCGCTCTGGCGCCATATACCGCACTGTCCCGACCACGTCACCGGGACTGGTCAATTCGTCCGTGCCTTCCACCTTCGCGAGCCCGAAGTCCGTCACCCATAGGGTGCCGTGGGCGTCCAGGAGCAGGTTCGAGGGTTTGACGTCCCGGTGCAGGACCCCCTGGGAGTGCGCGTAGGCGAGGGCGTCGGCCACCTGGGCCCCAAGCCGGGCAACCGTTCGGAAGTACCGGTGGTCCGGCCCGCGGGCCAAGTCCGAACTGCCGGACAGGACCGTCGAACCCGACCCTGCCGGGCCGCTCCTGGTCGCGGCCATCGGGTTGGCTGGAACAACTGGCTCGGCGGCCGGAGACGGGAACTGGCCGCTCACTAGATAGTTGGCCAACGTGACGGTCTTCAGGTCGGCGTTCGGTGCGGGGCTCTTGTCGCGCAGCCGGCGAAGTTCGTCCAGGACTGCGTCCAGCCCCTGGCCGGCGATGAACTGCATCGCGTAGTAGTGGACACCATCGGCTTCGCCGACGCCGAAGACCGGAACGATGTTCGTGTGGTGCAGGTTGGCCGCGGCGCGGGCCTCGCGCTTGAACCGCTCCAGGGCGTTGCCGCGGTTGCCCGCGCGGGCCGGGAGCACCTTGAGCGCAACGTGTCGTCCCAGTGATTCCTGGATCGCCTCGTAAACGACCCCCATCCCGCCACGGCCGACTTCGCGCAGGATGCGGTACTCACCAAGTCGGGTCGGCGCTTCCGCGACGAGCACCGCGGGGCCCGATCCGCCGGACGATCCGAGTGCTTCCATCTCCGCCAGGGCCGGGAACAGCTCGCGGATGTCGGCGGCGAGCGCTGGATGTCGATCCGCGTACTCGGTCAGGGCCGGCTGCTCGCCGCGGCGGCAGCGCTCGGCAAATTCGTGGGCCAGTCGGTCCAGCAGATCGGGCTCGGAGGATGGATCGTTCATATTCGAATGTCCCCTCCCGTTCCGGGCAGGCCGGCCAGGATCTCGCGGAGCTTTTTCAGGGCTCGGAGATACCGGCTGCCGGCGGTCTTCGTTTTGATCCCCAATACCTGGGCGGTTTCGTTCGGCGACAGCTGTTCGAAGTGGCGCAGGGCGAGCACTTCGCGGTCGAGCGGGTCCATGCCGTTCAGGGCCGCTTGAAGCCGCAGTCGAGCTTCGGCCCGGACGGCCGCCTCGCTCGGGCCGGTGGCGTGGCCGAGCAGTTGGGCCGCGAGCGCGGCGGAGGTTGTCTCGGGCAGCCCGCCGGGTTGCAGGGACACCTCGCGGCGGACGTCGCGAATCTGCGCCCCAATGTGGTGGCGGTGCAGTTCGAGGAGCTTGTTTCCCGCGATCCCGCGGAGCCAAAGGAAAAACGGCATCTCGCGCCGGGCAAGGTAGTTGGTCCGGTTCTCCGCGGCTTCGGCGAAAACGTCCTGAAGCACGTCGGACGGATCGATGCGAGCACGAAGTCGCGGGTCGAGGCGGAAGGCGACCACTCGGCGCAGTCGATCCTGATGCCGCGTCAGCAGGGCGCCCCAGCTATCCGGGTCGCCGGCCGCGGCCTGGCCTAAGAGTTCGCGGGTCTCGTCCGAGTCGGTCGCGGACATCGCCATACCGGGGTAATTGCGCGATCGGCCGGTTTGGCTTCAGAACAAATGCGAATTATTGCGGCCATCATATCCGGGCCGGCGCCGGCGTGCACGAATGGGTTCGACGAAAAGAAGTGACGGGCGGGTTTGTCTGCGTAAGCGGCCTGATCATGTCACCATCAGGCAGCTTACGCCGCTCCGCTCGCCAAATCGATCGTATTTCTCTTAAGAAATCCCCCGCTGGCCCGTTGTAGCTGTCGGACGCGAAGGAGCGGGCATGGGTCAGGACCACGAATGGGTGGTCGCGGCGGCCCGGCGGTTCGAACGACCGCTGCTGGCCTACGTCCGCCGTCTGCTCGTGGACGACCATCGCGGCCAGGACATCGTCCAGGAAGCCTTCCTCCGCCTCTGCCGGCAGCCCCGAGCTGAAGTCGAACAGCATGTCGGTCCGTGGCTCTACGCGGTCTGCCGCCGCCACGTCGTGGATGTTTTGCGCAAGGAGAACCGCATGTCGGCCTTGAGTGAAACCGTCGAGCCCGCAACCAACACCGGGCCATCCGAGACGGTGGAGACCACAGATCTCAGCCGGGCCGTGCTCCGGCGACTCGAGAGCTTCCCGCCCAGTCAGCAGGAAGCGGTGCGCTTGAAGTTCCTGCAACAGTTCTCGTACCGCGAGATCGCCGAGGTGATGAACCTGAGCGAATCGCACGTCGGGGTGTTGATCCACACGGCCTTGAAGAAGTTGCGCCAGGCGTTCGCCGAACCA
>Ga0066903_100004059_pt1 | contig 12233 bp, 5 predicted proteins | sample PanSoiMetaGPlot1_FD_67491 | JGI IMG/M metagenome (GOLD analysis project Ga0066903, IMG submission 67491) | Tropical forest soil microbial communities from Panama analyzed to predict greenhouse gas emissions - Panama Soil - Plot 1 (version 2) | ecosystem: Environmental > Terrestrial > Soil >...
GGATTGACGACCACCGATTCGGTGCCGGCGAGCCCCGTCACGATCTCGACGGTGTTCCCGAAGTCGCGGCCGAGCGTCACCGGCGTGAGCGCGACGACGTTGTCCTTGACGACGGCGACGCGGAGCCCCTCGGAGCGGAAGATCAGCGTGCTCACGGGCAGGCGGAACGTCGTGGCGCTCGTCGGCAGCTTGAGGTGCACCTGCGCGAACGACCCCGGCAGGATCTCGCCGCGGGGGTTGTCGAGATCGATTTCGGCGAGCAGCGTTCGCGATCCCGGATCGATGGCCTGCGCCGTGCGCGAGAGCCGTCCCTGGAACGTCCGTCCCGGCAGATTCTGAATCTCGATGTCCGCCTCCATGTCGGGCCGGGCGGCTCCCGAGTAGAGCTGCGGGACGTTGACGAAGATGCGCAGGCGGTTCATCGACGCGATGTGGAACAGTTCCTTTGCGTCCCCGCCGGACCCGATGAGCGCGCCGATGTCGGTGTTGCGCGCCGTGATGACACCGTCGAACGGCGCGTAGATCGTCTTGAACTTCTCGAGCTCCTCGAGCCGCTTGACGTTGGCGTCGGCGGAGGTCGTCGCCGCCTTCTTGGCGTCGTAGTTTCCGGCGGCGTTGTCGAGGTCCTGGCGCGACACCGAGTCGGTCTTGATGAGATCCTCGTACCGGTCGGCCGTGGTCTTCGCGAGCCTCTCGTTCGCCTGCGCGGTCGCCAGATCGGCGCGCGCCTGCCGCAGCTGCTGATCGACCTCCGGAGTGTCGATCTCCGCGAGCACCTGGCCGTCCTTCACGTGGGTGCCGATGTCCGCGTAGCGCTTCTTCAGGTAGCCCGTCGTCCGCGCGAAGATCGCGGCGTCGGTGAAGGGCTGGATGTTGCCGGGCAGCGACACGTCCTCGGACGCCGGCCCCTTCGACGGTTTCGTCACCGCCACGGTCGCGATCGCCATCTCGCGCGTCTCGCGGGTCAGATCCGTCAGCGCGCGCTCCCGCCCCATGATGCCGAACGCTGCCGTCGCGATGCCGGCGACGATCAGCAGGGCTACGAGGATGAGCGCTCCGCGGCCGCGGCGCGGCGGGGGAGCGTCTGGCACGGCAGTCATCGAGCGGCCTCCGGTATGCGCGTCTTGCGGTGGAGCAGCGCAAACACCGCCGGCACGAAAAAGAGCGTCGCTATCGTTCCGAACATCAGGCCGCCGATCACGGCGCGGCCGAGCGGCGCGTTCTGCTCACCCCCCTCGCCGAACCCGAGCGCCATGGGGACCATCCCGATGATCATCGCGAGGGCTGTCATCAGGACGGGACGGAAGCGGCCGAAGCCGGCGTCGAGCGCGGCGTCGAGCGCCCGGCGTCCGCGCGCCAGCTCGTCCTTCGCGAAGCTCACGACGAGAATGCTGTTTGCCGTCGCCACGCCCATGCACATGATCGCGCCGGTCAGCGCCGGGACGCTGATCGTCGTGTGCGTCACGAACAGCATCCACACGATGCCGGCCAGCGCGGCAGGCAGCGCCGAAATGATGATGAACGGATCGAGCCACGATTGGAAGTTCACCACGATCAGCAGGTAGACCAGCACGATCGCCAGACCCAGCCCGGCAATCAGGCCGATGAACGACGTCCGCATGGTGTCAATTGTCCCGCGGACGACGATCTGCGAGCCTCTCGGCAGCTCCTTTTTCGCAGCGTCGATGATCGGCATGATCTCGCCCGCGACGCCGCCGAGATCGCGTCCCTGCACCGAGCCGTAGATATCGATGACCGGCTGCACGTTGTAGTGCGACACGACGGCCGGCCCGGCCTCGCGGTGCACGGTTGCCACGCTCTCGAGCAGCTGCGACGGCTGGTTCGCGTCGCCGGTCGCCACCGGGATCGTCTTCAGATCCTGCAGCGAGTTCATCCGGTACTGCGGCGTCATCGTCGTGACGTTGTAGCTGATGCCGGTCTCGGGATTCAGCCAGAAGGTCGGCGACGTCTGGCCGCTGCCGCTGAGCGACACGAGCAGGTTGTTCGCGACGTCGCGCTGCGTCAGGCCGACCTGCGCGGCACGCGTGCGATCGACGTCCACCTCGAGCGCAGGCTCGTTGGCCACCTGGTGGACGCGGAGATCGACGATGCCCGGCACGCGCTGCATCTTTGCGGCGAGCACGCCGGCGAACCGCCGGTTCGCCTCGAAGTTGCGACCCACGATCTGGACGTCGATCGGCGCCGGCAGGCCGAAGCTCAGGATCTGGCTGACGATGTCCGACGGGATGAACGAGAACTGTACGCCTGGGAACCGGCGCGAGAGCTCAATCCGGAGATCGTGAATGTAGCCCGCCGTCGGGCGATGCCCTTCGGTCAGCGCGACGAGGATGTCGGCGTCCTGCGCGCCGATTGGCGCCGAGTTCGTGTAGGAGAGATTCAGGCCGCTGTACGGCAGGCCGATGTTGTCCACCAGGCTCTCGAGCTGCTTTTTCGGGATGATGTCGCGGATCGCTTCGTCCACTTCATCGCAGAGCAGGGCCGTCTCCTCGATGCGCGTGCCGGTCGGCGCGCGTAGGTGAAGCTTGAACTGCCCGCTGTCCACGTTCGGGAAGAAGTCCTGCCCGACCCAGGGCACCAGCACGAACGACGCGACCACGACGAGCAGGAACGCGGCGGCGAAGAGACCGCGGCGGCTGAGGCACTGCTCGAGGGTCGCGCGATACGCGCCGCGCATGCGCGCGAACCCGTGGTCGAGCGCCTGCTGCACGCGCACGAACGGATTGCGCGACACCGAGTGGCCGTGCTCCTGGTGCGCCTTGAGGAGGTACTTCGCCATCGTCGGCACCAGCGTCCGCGAGAGGACGTACGACGCGAGCATCGCGAAGACGACCGCTTCCGCCATCGGCACGAACAGGTAGCGCGCGACGCCGGTGAGGAAGAACATCGGGACGAAGACGATGCAGATGCAGAGCGTCGAGACGAACGCGGGGACGGCGATCTGCTGGGCGCCGTCGAGGATCGACGGCTCGAGCTCCTTCCCCTGCTCGAGGTGCGCGTTGATGTTCTCGATCGCCACGGTCGCGTCGTCCACGAGGATGCCGACCGCGAGCGCGAGGCCGCCGAGCGTCATGATGTTGATCGTCTCGCCGAGCGCGCTCAGGACGATGATCGAGGTCAGGATCGACAGCGGGATCGAGACGGCGATGATGACCGTGCTCCGCCAGCTGCCGAGGAACACGAGGATCATGATCGCCGTCAGGCAGCCCGCGATGACCGCCTCGCGGATGACGCCCTGGATCGAGGCGCGGACGAAGACCGACTGGTCGGCCATCCGCTTGATCTCGAGCTCGGGCGGCAGGCTCGCGGCGACGGCGGGCAGGCGATCCTTCACGCGGTCGATGATGTCGAGCGTGGACGCGTTGCCCGACTTCATCACCGTCAGCATCGCGGCGCGCTGGCCGTTCACGCGGACGATGTTCGTCTGCGGCGGATAGCCGTTGCGCACGTGCGCGACGTCGCGGATGTAGATCGGCGTGTCGCCGACCGTCTTGATGGGCAGGTCGTTCAGCTCGTCGACGGTGTCGGGGCTGCCGTGCATCCGGACGTCGTATTCATAGCTGCCGATCTTGGACGTGCCGCCGGGCAGGATCAGGTTCTGCGCGGAGATCGCGTTGACGACGTCGGTGGGCATCAGCCCCTTGGACTGGAGCGCCTGAGGATCGAGGTCGACCTGGATCTGCGCCTGCTTGCCGCCGTACGCGTTCGGCAGCACGGCGCCCTGGACCGTCGCGAGCTGCACGCGGATGAAATTGACGGCGAAGTCGTAGAGCTGCTGCTCGGACAGGCCTCGTCCCGAGAGGCCGAGCTGAAGGATCGGCACCGTGGACGCGTTGTACGTGATGATGAACGGCGGGAACGTGCCCGGCGGATCCTGGCGGAGGGCGGACTGCGAGATCGCCGTGATCTGCGCGATCGCCTGCTCCACTTTCGTCCCGGGCTGGAAGAACACCTTGACGATCGACTGGCCCCGGAGCGTCTGCGACTCGATGTGCTCGATGTCGTTGACCGTCGTCGTCAGGCCCCGTTCGAAACCGGACACGATCCGGTTCGACATCTCGTCGGCGGACATACCGCTGTAGCTCCACACGGCGGTGACGACTGGAATGTCGATGTTCGGAAAGATGTCGGTGGGCGTGCGGCTGATCGCAAGGGGCCCGACGAACAGGATGACGACGGCGAGGACGACGAAGGTATAAGGGCGGTCGAGCGCTATCCGGACGATCCACATCAGTGGGAGACTCCCATTATACTAGCCACTTACTTTATGAAAGTGCCGGCCGTTTCACTCCTCGTGTGCGCGCTGCTGAGCCAGCTCGGGTGTTCGCGCGATCGCGACGTCCAGGCTGCCGAAGGGCAGAAGGCGCGGCCGGTCCAGGTCGAGTCCGCGCAGGTTCGGGACGTGCGCCGACAGGTCGATGTCGTCGGGACGCTGGCCGCGCGCGAAGAAGTCGTCGTCAGCGCGGAGGTCGAGGGACGCGTGGCGCGGCTCGTGCACGATCTGGGCGATCGCGTCGAGGCCGGCACGCCGCTCATCGAGCTCGATCAGGAGAAGCTGCAGTACCGCGCGGACGCGCAGCAGGCGGCCCTCGCGCAGGCGCTCGCCCGCTACGGCGCGAGCGCGCCCGGCGACCTGCCGCCGCTCGACAGGGTTCCCAACGTTGTCAGCACCGCCGCGCAGATGGCCGACGCGCAGCAGCAGCTCGAGCGCGCGAAGAACCTCGCGACGCGCAACCTGATCTCGCGCTCCGATCTCGACACGGCGCAGACACGCTACGACACGGCGAAGGCGGCGCACGACCAGGCGCTGGCGTCGGCGCGGCAGCTGCGCGCCGACATCGACTCGCAGTCGTCGTCGCTCCGGCTGGCGCAGCGCAACCTGCGTGACGCGGTGATCCGGGCGCCGTTCGACGGCTACGTCGCCGAGCGGCTCGTCTCGCAGGGGCAGTACCTGCAGCCGCTGACGCCGGTGATGCGGATCGTGCGGCTCCATCCGCTGAAGCTCACCGCGGAGGTGCCGGAGAAGTTCGCGCCGTGGATCGAGACCGGACGCGAGATGGCCGTCCGCGTGGACGCGTATCCGCAGGAGTCGTTCACCGGCAAGGTGGTGCGCATCGCGCCCGCCGTCAACCTGAAGTCGCGCGCGTTCGCGATCGAAGGGGAGGTGCCGAATCCCGACGGCAAGCTGAAACCCGGCACGTTCGCGCGCGTGCAGATCACGACCGACCACGTCGATCGCGCGGTGACGATTCCGATCGGCGCCGTCCAGAGCCGCTACGGCACGAACCGCGTGTTCCTCGTCAAGAACGGCCAGCTCGCCGGCCGCGAGATCGTGCTCGGCGATCGTCTGGGCGACCGCGTCGAAGTGGCGCAGGGCCTCGACGCGGGCGCGTCGATCGTCGCGGGCGACGTCGAACAGCTGGCAGATGGAATGAAAGTCGCGACGAAAACTCCCTGACGCACCGCTCCCTGACGCTGTCGGTGCTAGAGGTGCTCGTGGTGCATAAGGTGCTACAGGTGCTGGTGACAGGCGCGCTGCGCGCGCGGTGCTAGAGGTGCCAAGGGTGCTAGAGGTGCAGGTGCCAGAGGTGCTCACGGTGCTCAAGGCGCTGGACGTGCGTCGCAGTACCTCAGCACCGACACGCGAACCGGCCTTAGCACCGATACGCGAAGCGCACGTAGCACCAGCACCTCTAGCACCCGACCGCACCTTTAGCACCCCTAGCACCGACACATCTCAGTTGCCATGTCGATAGCCGAATTTTGCGTTCGCCGCCCCGTCTTCACGACGATGCTCGTCATGCTGTTCGTCGTGACGGGGATCTTCTCGTTCCGGGATCTGAGCGTCGATCTGCTGCCCAAGGCGGATCCGGCGGTGATCCAGGTGCTGATCAACCTGCCCGGCGCGAGCCCCGACGAGCTCGTCGGGTCCGTCGCCGAGCCGACCGAACAGGCGGTCAGCAGCATCGCGGGCATCGACGACATGCAGACGACGATCCGCGAGGGCAACGTCCGCTTCACGATCCGGTTCGTCCTCGAGCGCGACATCAACGACGCCGCGCAGGACGTGCGCGAGAAGGTGGCGCAGGCGATGCGGGACCTGCCGCCCGAGGTCCAGCCGCCGATCATCACGAAGGTCGATCCCGATGCGGATCCCGTCGTCAGCTTCGCGCTGTCCGGTCCGCTGTCGCTGCAAGCCCTGACCGAGATCGCGGACAAGCAGATCCGGCGCGCGATCGAGACGGTCGACGGCGTCGGCGAAGTCACGATCTCGGGTGGACAGGCACGCGAGATTCACGTCGTGCTGGACGTCGAGAAGCTGAATGCGCACGGGCTCACCGTGGACCGTGTGGCCGACGCGATCGTCTCCGAGAACGTCGAGGTGCCGGGCGGCTTCATCCCGCAGGGGCAGGCGGAGCTGACGCTGCGGACGCTCGGCCGCCTCGAGTCCACGTCACAGTTCGAGAACATCGTGATCGCGACGGCCGGGTCGACGCCGATCCGGCTGCGCGACGTGGCCACGGTCGAAGACACGACGCGCGAGGCGCGAACCGCGGCGCTCTTCGACGGGCAGCGGTCGGTCGTCCTGGACGTCCGCCGGCAGTCGGGACAGAACACGGTCGAGGTCGTCGAAGCGGTGCGCGCCAAGCTCGATCAGCTCGGTCGCTCGCTGCCGCGCGAGGTCAAGGTCACGGTCACCCGCGACGACTCGCAGTTCATCCGCGCGTCGATCGCGTCGCTCGAAGAGCACCTGCTGGTCGGAAGCCTGCTCGCGAGTCTCGTGATCATGCTGTTCATCCGGAACCTGCGCGTCGTCTTCGTCGCGTCGCTGGCGATCCCGGCGTCGCTCATCGCGAGCTTCGCGCTGATCCGCGCCGCCGGCTTCACGCTCAACAGCATGACGCTGCTCGGGCTGACGCTCGCCGTCGGCATCGTCATCGACGATGCGATCGTCGTGCTGGAGAACATCTTCCGGCACATGGAAGAGGAGGGGACGCCGCCGTTCCAGGCGGCGATCAACGGCACGAAGGAAGTGACGCTGGCGGTCGTCGCGACCTCCGTCTCGCTCATCGTCATCTTCCTGCCCGTCGCGTTCATGACCGGCTACACGCAGCGGTTCATCTATCCGTTCGGGTTCACGATGGCGTTCGCGGTGATGGTGTCGCTGCTGGTGAGCCTGACCCTCACGCCGATGCTGAGCGCCCGCGTGCTCCGCACCGACGGGCGCATCCATCGTCACGGCGAGGGGGTGTTCGGGAAGATCGACCGATTCTACCGGCGCTCGCTCGAGTGGTCGCTCGATCACCGCGGCGTCATCGTTGCCGTGAGCCTGCTCGTGTTCGCCTCGAGCTTCCTCCTCAGCCGGCAGGTGGGCCGCTCGTTCCTGCCGAACGAGGACATGGGGGACTTCCAGCTCGTCATCGATACGCCCGAGGGGACGTCCCTCGCAGGTACCGAGAAGGTGCTGGTCGACCTGACGCCGCAGCTCCTGGCGATCGAGGGGATCGCGCACGTGATGCCGACGGTCTTCGAGCGCGTGAACCATTCGCACATCTTCATTCAGCTCCAACCGCGCGGCGACCGGCGCCTGACGCAGGAGCAGATCGCGGCGAAGGTCCGCGAGCTGATGGCGGCCCATCCGAGCTACAAGCCGACGATCGTCATGCGCACGCCTATCGGCGGCGGCGAGACCGCCGCCTATCCGCTCCAGGTGAACCTGGTCGGCCCCGATCTCCGGACGTTGTCGGACTACGCGCTCCGCCTGCTGACCGACGTCCAGGCGATGCCCGCGATCAGCGACTCGAAGGCGGTGGTGAACCTCTCCAACCCGGAGCTGCGCGTCGCCATCGATCGCCAGCGCGCCGCGGACCTCGGCGTCCGCGTCAGCGATCTCGCGCGCGCGCTGCGGCTGATGGTCAGCGGTGAAGACGAGATTTCGAGCTACCGGGAGAAAGGGGAGCGCTATCCCGTGACGATCCGCGTGCGCGAGAACCAGCGCGCGGACATGGCCGCGATCGGCGGCATGATGGTGCCGTCGCTGAGGGGCGAGCCGGTCCGCGTCGACAACGTCGCGACGCTGGCGCGCGGCTTCGGGCCGACGATCGTCGAGCGCTACAACCGCCAGTTCTCGGTGCGGCTGCTGGCGGACGTGAAGCCCGGCATGCCGCTCGACCAGGCGCTGAAAGAGATCACCGCCCGCATCCGCGCGCTCAACCTGCCGCCCGGGTACGGCTTCAAGTTCGCCGGGCAGTCGAAGCTGCTCGACGAGACCACCAACAACATGATCCTCGCGCTCGCACTGGCGAGCATCTTCATCTACATCGTCCTGGCGATGCAGTTCGAGAGCTTCGTGCAGCCGCTCGTCATCATGACCGTGCTGCCGATGTCGGTGCCCTTCGCGCTGTTCACGCTGTGGGCGACGGGGCGCGTGCTGAACCTGTGGAGCGCGCTCGGGGTGCTGCTGCTGCTGGGCATCGTGAAGAAGAACTCGATCCTGCAGGTGGACTACACGAACGTGTTGCGGCGGCAGGGGATGCCGCTGCGCGAGGCGCTCGTGCAGGCGTCGGAGACGCGCCTTCGTCCGATCCTGATGACCACCGCCGCGATCATCGCGGGTCTCATCCCGACCACCCTGGGCGTCGGCGCCGGCGCCGCGCAGCGCGCCGACATCGCCGTCACGATCGTCGGCGGCCAGTCGCTCTGCCTGTTCCTGACGCTGCTGCTGGTGCCCGTCAGCTATTCGCTCGCCGAGGAAGGCGTCGAGCGCGCCAGGCTCGCCTGGCGCACGCGCCGCTCGGGTCCCGTCGAGACCGGCGCCTGACGACGGCGACGGCTGCACGCTCCGGCACAAAGGCCACGAAGCTCACCAAGCTCACAAAGAATCTCTTTTGATACCAATTGGCTTTGTGGGCTTGGTGTTCTTAGTGATCTTCGTGTCGGAGCGTGAGGCCGTGACCCCTCTCAGGCGACTAAAACGGATATCCCTTCCGCTCGACGGTGGCGTCGGCAAGCTGGCGACGCAACGCGATCGTGTTGATCGGGGTCACTTTCAGCAGCCGCCGCAGCGCCGCGAGGAGCGTGCGGAGCGTGTCGCCGTCGGTCATCGCCGCGAGCGCCGTCTTCGCGGAGGCTTCCACGCGGACGGCGGCGTCGTTGACGAAGACGCGCGCGGCCGCGTGATGGAGATCCGCGGACGCCGCCTGCCCTGAAGGCGCGTCAGCGGATCGGAGAGCCCGCAGGACCGTGCTCTCGGCGCCGTACACGTCCATGATGATGTCGGCGGCGGCCAGCAGCACTTCCTGCTCGTCGGCGAGTTTCTCGCCGTAGGTCTGCATCGCGGTGCCGAGCACCATGAGCGCGATCTTCTTCATCGCCGTCACGGTCCGGCGCTCCGATTCGAGCGGCCCATCGCCGGCGGCCTCCATCGACGGCGGCGCCATGATCTCGTCCATCAGCTTCATCGCCGCGGGAATCAGCGCCAGATCCCCCTTCAACGCGCGCCGCGCCAGCATGCCGGGGATGAGCAGGCGGTTGATCTCGTTCGTCCCCTCGAAGATCCGGTTCACGCGCGCGTCGCGGTAGTGGCGCTCGGCCGGGTAGTCGCGCACGAAGCCGTTACCGCCGTGAATCTGGACGTTCTCGTCGAGGATGAAGTCGAGCGTCTCGCTGCTCGAGACCTTCAGGATGGACGCCTCGATCGCGAATTCCTCGAGCGCCGCCAGGATCTGCGCGGGGCTGTGCCCGGATTCGAGCATCGCGTCGATCAGGCCGGTCGTGCGGTACAGCATCGACTCGACCGCATACTGGCGCGCGACCATCTCGCCGATCTTCTGCTTGATGGCGCCGAACGACGCGATCGGTTTGCCGAACTGCCGGCGCTCGGCCGCGTACGCCGCCGCCTCGCCGATCGCGAGCCGCGCGCCGCCGCTGCACATCGCCCCGAGCTTCAGCCGCCCGTAGTTGAGCGTGTTGAAGGCGATTTTGTGCCCCTTGCCGATCTCACCGAGCAGGTTCTCCGCCGGGACCTTCGCGTCCTGCAGGATGAGCGGCGTCGTCGAGGATCCGAGCAGCCCGAGCTTGTGCTCTTCCTTGCCGCTGCTCACGCCGGGGAACGCGCGCTCGACGATGAACGCCGAAAACTGCTCGCCGTCCACTTTCGCGAAGACAATGAAGACATCGGCGAACCCGCCGTTGGTGATCCACATCTTCTCGCCGTTGAGGACGAAGCTGCCGTCCGGCTGCCGGGTGGCCCTCGCTTTCGCGCCGAGCGCGTCGGACCCCGATCCCGATTCGCTCAGCGCGTACGCGCCGATGATCTCGCCGGACACGAGGCGTGGAAGGTATTTCTCCTTCTGCGCGTCGGTTCCGAAGCCCAGGATCGGCGTGATGGCGAGTCCCGTCTGCGCGCCGAACGTCGTCGCGAGCGACGCGGACCGTCCGACCGCTTCGGCGACGACGACGGACGAGACCTTGTCGAGGTCGAGTCCGCCGTACTGCTCCGGCACGTCGGTCGCGAGCAGGCCGAGCTCGGCGGCACGCTGCACGAACGTGCGCGCGAGCGCCCAATCCTTCTGCTCGAGCCGGTCGGTCGCGGGGACGACCTCCTTGTCGACGAACTCGTCGGCCGTCCGCCCGAACATCCGCTGCTCGTCGCTCAGCTTCTCACGTGTGAAAACGTTCTCCGCCCGTGGTTCTTCGATGAGCCAGGAACCGCCTTTAGCTGTCGCTGTTGTTACCGGCATAAGTCAACTCCCAACGTCCAATTTCCAACGCCCAATGAACTCCCAACCACCAACTCCCAAAAGTCTGGAAACTCCCCGAGACTCCTGACCGCCAAACCCATGGGACTTTGGGAGTTGGGAGTTGGGAGTTGATTGGGAGTTGGGAGTTGGATCGTTGGGAATTAACTCCTTTCGAAGATCCCCGCAGCCCCCATCCCGCCACCGACACACATCGTCACGAGGCCGTAGCGCGAGTTGCGGCGCCTCATCTCGTGGAGCAGCGTGGCGGTGAGCTTCGAGCCGGTGCACCCGAGCGGATGGCCGAGCGCGACGGCGCCGCCGTTCACGTTCAGCCGATCCGGATCGATCGGCAGTTCGCGCAGGCACGCCAGCACCTGCGCGGCGAACGCCTCGTTCAACTCCACCAGCTCGATCTGATCGAGCGTGAGACCGGTCTGTTTCAGCACCTTGTGTACGGCCGGGACCGGCCCGATCCCGAAGCGCTCGGGCTCGACGCCGGCGGTGGCGAAGCCAACGAAGCGTCCGAGCGGCTCGAGTCCGAGCTGCCGCATGCGCTCACCGCTCATGACGACGACCGCCGACGCGCCGTCGCTCGTCGGCGACGAGTTGCCCGCCGTCACCGTCCCCTTCGCATGGAACGCGGGTTTCAGCTTCGCCAGCGCCTCCATCGACGTGTCGCGGCGCGGCCCCTCGTCGACCTTCAGGCCGTTGACCGGGACGAGCTCGTCGGCGAACCGGCCCGCGTCAATCGCCGCGATCGCGCGCTGGTGGCTTCGCAGCGCGAACGCGTCCTGCTCCTCGCGCGAGATGCCGAAGTCGCGGACGTGGTTCTCGGCGACGAGCCCCGTCGTGAGGTAGACGTCGGGGTAGGTATCCACCAGCGCCGGATTCGGCGCGATCTTGTTGCCTCCCATCGGCACCATGCTCATCGACTCGGTGCCGCCGGCGACGACGACGCTGGCGCCCCCCGCGATGATGCGCTCGGCGCCGTACGCGATTGCCTGCAGCCCGGACGAGCAGAAACGGTTCACCGTGACCGCGGACGCCGTGATCGGCACGCCCGCGCGAAGGCTCGCGATGCGCGCGACGTTGAGTCCCTGCTCGGCTTCCGGCATCGCGCAGCCGAGGATCACGTCCTCGACCTCGGCGGGATCGAGCGACGGGACGCGCGCGAGCGCCTCCTTGATCACGATCGCGGCCATCTCGTCGGGTCGCGTGTAACGCAGCGCGCCCTTCGGCGCCCTGCCGACCGGCGTCCGCACTGCAGAAACGATGTATGCGTGGTGGTCAGCCATTGAAATCCCTCAGAAGATCCTCCAACGCTTCGCCTACCTCGGAGGTGTGGCCGTCGAAGAGGTGGTCAGCCATGTCGATGACGACCAGCTCTTTTGGTTCGGGCAATGTGCCGTAGAACTTCCACATGTCCTGGATCGGGCAGATGTCGTCGGCCTCTCCCTGTACGAAGAACTTCGG
>Ga0066903_100004060_pt1 | contig 12233 bp, 13 predicted proteins | sample PanSoiMetaGPlot1_FD_67491 | JGI IMG/M metagenome (GOLD analysis project Ga0066903, IMG submission 67491) | Tropical forest soil microbial communities from Panama analyzed to predict greenhouse gas emissions - Panama Soil - Plot 1 (version 2) | ecosystem: Environmental > Terrestrial > Soil >...
CCTGGCCTGGGACAGCCCGGGCGTTCGCAGATCATCCACGGAGAGTGCAAGCGCAGCGCGCGACTTCATTCACAAGCATTCAGAGTGGGTCATCGAAGGCTGCTATGGCGACCTACTGGAGCATGTGTTGCCTTACGCCTCTGAGCTACGTTTCCTGAACCCTGGCGTCGAGGCTTGCATCGCCAACTGCCGGGCTCGCCCGTGGGAACCGGAGAAATACGCTTCGAAGGAGGCCCAGGATCAGAAGCTGGACTTTTTGCTCGATTGGGTGCGTAAGTATGAGAGTCGCGCCGATGAATATTCCCTTGCACGACATCGCGAGCTGTTTGAAAGCTTCCGGGGACCAAAGGTCGAGCTGTTGTCCCTGCCCCGCCTAACCAATCGATGAAGTCAACGCCCCCATGAGCGCATTCAGCAAAGATGCGTTGCTTGAACAGTAATGCATCTAACCAATCGATGAAGCCAACTCCGAAAGCTTTCGCGAGCAGGCTAGCCCCATTGCAAGGCGACTTCAATATGATTGCCACAGCAACCTTCCGTGGCTTATCTCTTCCTCGTTAGATCTCCTACACTGCACCAATGCCACACCGGCGCACAACTCAGCGTTTGTCGGGGCTCGCCGGCGTAGCGGGCGCATTACTCTTCTTCTGCGGGGACATGCTGTTCTACGGTCACTTCGGAGCGGGCGCTACGTTTCATCAAGGCATGGAGCGTGTTGTCCGCGAAGCACCTTTGGTGCGTTTGTTCACGGGTGGTTTGCTTGGACCTGTCGCTGCCTGTTTATGTATCGTGGGTTTTTGGCATGTCGGCCAGAACATTGCGCCGCGTAGCCCATTGCTTGGCAAGCTCGTCTTCTATATTCTTGCGGCCATGATGGTGGTGGGCAGCGCGGTTCACGCGCTTTGGGTTCCACGTGGCCTCGCCACCAAGTACGAGGAACCGCTAAAAGCTTATCTACCCGATCTCTTCGAAGCCTTGCGGCGGTATTGGGAGGTGGCATATGATTTAGCAGCAGTGCCCGCCTACATTGGAGCGGTCTTGCTGCTTTTCGCTGTTCTATTCGGAAGGAGCGTTTACCCACGTTGGACGATACTGGCGAACTTTGGGTTACTTTCTTTACTAGAGCCTCTCGCATCGCAGGTGCCGACGCCGCTCGGTGCGATTCTCGTTGGGGGGTTCACGAACCTTTCCATAGCGGTTTTCTTTTTAGTATCGGTGCTGTCCACGTGGAACGCACAGAGGTCTAACTAGGCGATGAAGCCAACGTCCCCTCATCGAATGATTGCCTGCATGTTGCCACGAAACCCTGCTGTGGCTTATCTGTGTCTAGTTAGATGCTAAAGCGCATTTTTGTTATCGGCTTGGGCTTGGTGATAGTGATTTTCGCTGGCCTCATTGTCTTTGGTGGCCCTCGCACACCGCCGCCTATGGCCAGCATTACCGACCCATTTGCCTCGGTTGATTTTTCGGATTTGCCGCCGCTCGCAACGTTCACCGCCCGCGACGGGCCGAAGCTCGCCTACCGCGCTTACCCATCGGCAGCTGCGACTCCGGGGGAGGGCAGCGTCGTGCTGATTCATGGTTCATCGGCTACCAGCTCGAGCATGCATCCGATGGCCAAAGCATTGAGCGCCGCCGGGTATCCAGCCTACGCCCTCGACATCCGCGGTCACGGCGCTTCCGACCGCAAAGGCCAGATAGCCTATATCGGACAACTGGAAGACGACCTCGCGGATTTCATGCATGCCGTTTCACCTCCACAACCCGTAACACTGGCAGGTTTCTCCTCTGGCGGCGGTTTTGCCGTGCGCTTCGCGGGCAGCAGTCAGCAGCAGCTCTTCCAAAGCTATTTGCTGCTCGCTCCGTTTCTCAGTCAGGATGCGCCGACTTTGCGCCCAGATAGCGGTGGTTGGACAACTGTCGGTCTGCCGCGAATTATCGCGATCGCGATTCTGAATGGATTCGGTGTCCGGACTTTCAATGCGCTCCCGGTCCTCCGCTTCGCTGTGAGCGAAAACGCCAAGGCAATCCTGACTCCGGAATATTCCTATTCGCTGGCCATGAACTTTCATCCACAAAGAGATTATGTGACGAATCTCCGCTCCATGCACCAGCCGTTCCGCATTCTGATCGGCGCGAACGACGAGGTTTATTATCCTGACCGATATGCGGAGGTCCTGAGACAGGCGGGGAAAGATTCACCTGTGACAGTAATACCTGGTGTGGACCACATACACCTTATTTTGTCGCCAACAGCCTTTGAAAAGTCCATTGAAGCGCTTAAGAGTTTACGTTCACGACAGTAGTTTTGGCAGCTCAAATCCAGTTATGAGTTCCACTCGACACATCTAGCCAATCGATGAAGCCAACCGCCCCGGATCGACTCGACACGAACAACCTTGCCACGACGCTCTGCCGCGGATTATCTATGTCTCGTTAGGTCTATGTCACGTGCCAGCACCAGGACAACCGACGCCGAAAAGCTGCTCAACAGGTTTATCGATAAGTTCGAGCCGACGCATCAGAAGGTGATTCGCGCCGTGCGCAAGAAGCTGCGAAAGCGTTTTCCTACAGCAACCGAGCTCGCTTACGACAATTACAACTTCTTTGTCATCAGGTTTGGACCCAATGACCGTCCTTCGGACTGCATCCTTACGATAGCGGCCGCGGCCAATGGTGTCGGCTTGTGTTTCGTTCGCGGTGCCAGCCTTCCCGATCCGGACAAGGTCCTCCTCGGCTCTGGTAAGCAGACTCGCTTCGTGCGCTTACCTTCCGCAGACGTTCTCGGCCAGCCTGCGGTGCAGAGACTTCTTTCTCTTGCCGCAGAGCGCGCGAAGACGCCGCTTCCGTCGACCGGTCGCGGTAAGCTTGTGATTCGCTCCGTATCCGCGAAGCAACGCCCTCGTCGCAAACCACCAAAGAACTAATCAATCGATGAAGCCAACTCCCAAAGCTTTCGCGAGCAGGCTAGACCCATTGCGGAATAAATTCAGTCTGCTTGGCACGAGACCCTGCCTTGGTTTATCTCTTTCTCGTTAGGCTGCCATATGGCTACCGGTACTCTTACGTAATGCGACCGCTTCGGTATTCCATCAACGTCACATTGGACGGGTGCTGCGATCATCGTGCAATGTTCGCGGACGAAGACTTGCATCGTCACGCGGTCGAGAACCTCGACCAGGCCGATGCCCTCCTGTTTGGCCGGGTGACCTACGAAATGATGGAGGCAGCGTGGCGGCCGCCGGCGCGGACGGGAGCGAGGCCTGATTGGATGGAACCCTTCGCCCGGACGATCGACGCGGCAAAGAAGTACGTCGTATCGAGCACGCTGAACCGGGTCGATTGGAACGCGGAGCTCGTGCGCGGGGATCTGGGGAAGGCCGTTCAGCAGCTCAAGCAGGAATCGGGTAAGGGACTGTTCGTGGCGGGCGTGAAGCTCCCGCTGGCGTTGGCGGAGCTGGGATTGATCGATGAGTACGAGTTCGTGGTTCAACCCAGGCTAGCGGGCCATGGGCCCACGTTGTTCGCGGGGCTATCGAAGCGTCTCGACTTGAAGCTCGTTGGGCGGCTGGAGTTCGGCTCGGGGGCGGTGGCGATGCGGTACGAGCCGAGAAGGTAGCCATACCCGGCCATTCATGGCTGACTGATCACCCTTAACCAATCGATGAAGCCAACTCCGAAAGCTTTCGCGAACAGGCTAGCCCCGTGGCGGAATAAATTCAGGATGCTTGTCACGACACCCTGCCGTGGCTTATCTCTGTCTCGCTGGATGCACAAACAATTTCATGGTCCAAGCGAGTAGTTAAATGAACTATAGAGGTCTGAAATGAGAATATTGCTAATCATCGTGGCAGGTACGTGCCTTTCGGCGCCTATTTTCGCTCAAGAGGGTGCGCTGCAGCAAGACAGCAAGGCGCCGTTAATGGTCTCCTTTACCGATCTGAAATGGGCCGAGCTTTCTGAGAGGAAGGGCATGCAGTTCGGCGTGCTCTCAGGCGATCCCAAAACAGGGCCATATACCCAAATTCGCAAAGTCCCTGCTGGTACGGACAATCCGCTCCATTCACATAGTAGCGAGATCACGAACGTGATCATTAGCGGCATCTGGTACACCGGCCCGAACTCGACCTCGGCCAAAGACTTCGGTCCGGGCTCGGTCATTACCATGCCGGCCGACTGGATCCACGTGAGTGGATGTCGCCCCGGGAGTGAGTGTGTGTTCTACCAACAAGGCAAAGGAAAGTTCGACTTTAAGCCCGCTGCAGCGCCTGCTCGTGGCAAATAGCAGCCGAGAAATCCGCCGAGGCGGAGGAGTAACGTCATTTACAGTAAGCCCGACCCTCTGACCCGATGAAAACGAGCATCGAGGACATAGCGACGGAGATAGTGACGATACCGCAGAGGTTTCATCGTCTTGGGGACGTAGCAATTTCTTCGTTGCTGGAACCGACAGGTTATTTTTGGGCGGTATGACCAGATTTCCGGAGGCGGTATTCACGCTGCGCTTCTGCGCTGCCCAGAATGTGTTAAAGAGTGGATGCAGTACGCTGAAGACAAACGAACCTCCAACGGTTGGTATGTTACCCACAATGATGAAGGATGCTATGAGACGGGCTATATTGCTGGCGCTCGCACTCGCAAGAACCGGGTCCAGTATGAGAACGCGATTGATGCATGTGCGGTCTTCATCAAGCATGAGATAGAAATATTCGGCCCCGTAAATGACTACAAAGCGAAATGGGGCAGTCCTCACTAATGACACAAATGCCTGATTCTGCTTAAAGGCCAGGCGTAGCACGGCAGCTGCCCATGCGGGTTCCTCGTCGCTAAATTCAGGCAGCGTTTGTGAACACTGGCACATGTTTTTGCTTCACACAGCAGCAACAAAATGATAAGAAGCGAATATAAAGCGAGCCACGCCATTAAGCATCGCCATTGCTGCGCTTGTAGCGGTAACCGCCACTCCCTGCACGGTGATCGGCCCGGCGTGTGTTACCGTCTTTACCCCACCGACTGATTTTCAAATCAACCTGAATGAGCCAGTCGACCCCAGCAGTGTCCAACCCAGCGATCGTACCGTGAACGGGATCCCAGCCGACTCGGCTGCCGTAATAAACGGAAACACGACGATTGCTTTCATTTTTAATACGTCACCTGTGGTGCCGGGCGTCAATACGATGCATATTGCTGCGGGTGCCTTTGATTGCGGCCCGCCGGTCGATTTCACTTGCGTGTTCCGGTTCGACACACCAAGGGCTACGCCAACACCAAGGCCACGGCCAACTCCCCATGTGCGCCCGAATACCGTTACGGTTACGAACGGGAATGACAGCGGACCAGGCTCGTTGCGGCAAGCCGTCAGTGATGCGCCCAACGGGTATATGATCCAGTTCGATCCTGGGGTCACGAACATTACCTTAACAAGTGGGCAAATAACAATCGGCGTAAGTCTCTCGATCATTGGCCCGGGAGCAAATTCATTGACGATAGGCTCGTCTCCCTCCGGAGTGTTTCTCGCCAATACGAACAGTACTACTATTTCGATTTCTGGTCTTACGATCGCATCTTCCGGTGGAGCGATTAGCAGCAACGCCCGGATGACAATAAATCAGTGTGTAATATCAAACAATACTACCACCGCCATTACTAACACTGGAACAATGTCGATCGTCGATAGCACCATCTCAAATAACACATTTGGAGGTGTCGTTAACGATGGATCAATGACGATCACGCGTTGTACGATCAATGGCAATTCGTCGGGTCTCGGCGGTGGCATAAATAACAACAGCGGCTCATTAACTATTACTAACTCCACGATAAACGATAACTTTGCTTCCAACAATCCCGGTCAAGAGTTTGGAGGCGGCATTTATAACAACGCATGGATGACCATCTCGAATTGCACGATCAGCGGTAATTTAGCTGGTGGTAGCCCTTTTGGGGATGGTGCCGGTGGCGGAATTGGCAATACGGGCAATCTCGAAATTCTCAGCAGCACCGTCGCGGATAATTTTGCCTCGGGCTTATTGGTTGCGAGAGGCGGCGGAATTGTTGGGGGAGGATCTACAACAGCAGATAGCACTATCATAGCGCTCGACACCGTGTTCGGCGCCAGGATGAATAATGCGCCTGACTTCAGCGGCGCACTCCAATCGATGGGCTACAATATCATTGGTAATAACGATGGTGCATCGATAAGTTCGCAACCCACAGATCAGATTGGTACCCCAGGTGCTCCGATCGATCCGCGCCTGGGTCCTCTAGCCAATAATGGAGGACCTACTTTTACCCGGGCGCTGCAGGCCGGTAGCCCGGCTATCAATCGTGGGGATCCCGCTGCGCCACCCCAGGATCAGCGCGGCTATGGCCGTGTGGAACTTCCAGACGTTGGAGCATTTGAGTTTCAAGGAAATAGTCCTAGGTGACGATTTCGACGACCACGGCAAACCCGCTTATCTCCTTTACAACGGCAGCGCGCATTAAACAGCCATCTGGTATCACAACGACAACGATAGCTACCAGGACGAATAGATCAGCGCCTACCATCGCAAGAATTGGTTTGATTGCCTAAACTGACGAGCGAGTGCGCTGATGCCGCGGTTCAAAAACGGTATTCGAAAGACGTTGACATGCGGCCTGCAAATCAGTTACGAGAAGGCCGCCGCTCATAACCCAGCCACGGCGTATGCACACGAAATTCACTGCTCAGTCGGGCTTCTTTAATTTGCGGCGTCTGCAGCGCCTCATTCGCTGCACTGCTGTTTGTTCCATCGTTACTGGATTACTTATTCCGTTCTACCACCCAAACGCAGCGGCGGAGGTTTCCAACAGAACGCTGACCTTTGCGGAGCGCGTAGCATATCAGCGAGCGATCGAAGAAGTTTATTGGCGTCATCGGATATGGCCCAACGAACACCCTGATCCGAAGCCTTCGCTCGATGCAGTGATGTCTCAGGCGCAGTTTGAAAAGAAAGTCGGAGATTACCTGCGAAACTCCCAAGCGCTGGCGGATTACTGGCAACGGCCGATTACCGCTGAGCAGCTGCAGGCCGAAATGAATCGCATGGCGCGAAACACCAAACGGCCTGAGATGTTGAGCGAACTTTTTGAAGCGTTAGAAAACGACCCTTTTGTTGTCGCCGAATGTCTCGCCAGGCCCATCGTGGGGGAACGTTTATTGACCGAGTTGGACGCTCACGGCGTAAGATATGAAGGCGAGTTAAGGCAGTCGTGGCTAGTTAAACCAGAGCCCAAAGTGCCAGTCACCATCGCCGAGGTGAGCAGTCCAAACTACGCGCTTCCAGTAATAGCTAGCCCGTCGGTTACTTGCACCGAGGACACGTGGACTCCGACGAGCCTCACCAGCGCGCCCAGTGCCCGGGCAAGCCACACGGCAGTGTGGACTGGCAGTGAGATGATCGTTTGGGGTGGGGGAGTCAACGCTTCTACGTATCTGAACACCGGCGGGAGATACGACCCCGGCACGGATAGTTGGACACCTACCAGCACCACCGACGCGCCCCACCCCCGGGCAAGCCACACAGCAGTCTGGACCGGCAGCGCAATGATCATCTGGGGTGGGTATAATGGCCGTAGCTTTCTAAACACTGGCGGGAGATACGATCCCGGCACGGACAGTTGGACCGCTACTAGCACAACCAACGCGCCCGCTGGCCGACAGGAATATACGGCAGTCTGGACCGGCAGTGAGATGATCGTCTGGGGTGGATATGACGGTACGAATTTGAACACTGGCGGGAGATACGATCCAACCGCCGATAGTTGGACTGCGACCAGCGTCACCAGTGCGCCCAAAGGCCGATACGAGCATGCGGCAGTCTGGACCGGTAACGAAATGATCATCTGGGGCGGATTTATGGGTGGTTTTCCCTTGAACGACGGCGGGAAATACAATCCTGGCGCCGATAGTTGGACCCCGACCAGCACCATCAACGCGCCTTCTCCCCGAGCCTATCCTACGGCAGTCTGGACCGGCAGCGAGATGATCGTCTGGGGTGGATGGGACGACCTGAATTTTTGGAATACCGGCGGGAGGTACAAACCTGGCGCGGACACTTGGACAGCCACCGATACGACCAATGCGCCCGATCCTCGATTCCAGCACACGGCTGCCTGGACCGGCAGCGAGATGATCGTCTGGGGTGGATGGAATGGCAGCAGTTTTTTCAACACCGGTAGCAAATACAATCCAACCACTAGGAGTTGGACGGCAACCAGCACGACAAACGCGCCCTCGGCGCGAAGCGTTCACTCGTCAGTCTGGACTGGCAGTGAGATGATCGTCTGGGGCGGAACTATTTTTTCAAACTCTTTTAATACCGGTGGGATATACTGCGCGCAATCTGGACCCACACCAACAGCCACGCCGACGGGTACACCTACCTCAACGCCCAGTGCTACGCCTAGAGTAATATCGAGGCCGCGCCCAACTCCGCACCCGCGCCCAACTCCGTAACACTAGCGTGTAGGCTAGCTCCGAGCACTTGGGTCTATTCATTGTTTCCCAACCTCAACCCTAAATGATCAAAAAGCTGCTACGATGCGCGAATCTAACCCAATCGTTTCGTAAAAATGTAAAACGTTGAGGACTGGCCCGCATTTGCCATCATTTTCATCATCGCAGCACCGTCCTTTCAACCAATAGGGCGGAACCAGCGTCATCAGGTGGCAAAGGATAGTCGTGGTCTTGTCGCCAGCGATCGGCGGCGTCAAGATAATCCTTCCCCTCTTCTGGATTGATACTAGGAGCGTGTTTGACGTACTTTAAAAAAGGCAACCAGTCTTTTTCTGGTACGTATCCCGGCTTTTTGCGTTCTCTCTCAAATTCTTCCAATTCTTCAGGCTCGAGTGCGCCAATGACATAAAGTCGCGATTGCTTTTGAAATTCCTCAAAGTTCATCTTTCAGCTTCTTCCTGTCCATGGATTTCTCACCCCAAGCGCCAGCCGCCCTTTAATGGTGCCTAACTGGTAATCGTTTTTCCGGCGATTTTCGCGCTGGGCCACACCCCTAAAAATGCGAAGGCGTTGAGATTGGCGATTGGATCCTCTTCGCCCGAGACAATGGCGCACTCTTTTAGGACCTCGCTTTGTCGCAAAAGTGAGGACCGACGCCATTTTCATTTTTGAGGGCTTATAGATGCGCGTTCGGCGCGGGATGAAAAAATGACGGAAACGGATCGTCATATGAGCGACCGATCAAAATTCGGTGAGGCCAAAATCGGAAACACTTGCTCAGCTTGGCGTAGTAAATTTCATATTCGCAAGCGTTCCGACTGCCCACCAAAGCTGTTGATTCAAGTTTTCAGGTCCGAGATCGTCAATCATGTATCCGAGGGCCTCCATTGCGAGTTTCCCACGGTCGGTCCAATCCACGCGCACTCCCTCGACACTTTGGCCATACTGTTTGGCCCATCCCGCTTTGACCATCAAATCAAGCGCATCAGAAACATACTCTTCAGGTCTCTTAGATTCATTTGGCATTAACGATGATAGACGTTTTCTACGGTATTTTCTACGGCCCGCGTTCGAACCGGAGACCAACTGGAATTTGGAAACCGCGCATCAGCCTTCAGAGGGCTGAAACGAGGATTCGATCCCCGCAAGTGCTGCCACCAACGAAACGGCGTTTTTAATAGGTAAAACGATCATAACATCATTAAACCATTCGTGCGCCATTCCGGCGCATTCCATGCGATTCTTGTTGACGATTCTTGCAACAGTTGCAAGACTTGTGTCCGTATGGAACAACAGAGATCGGCAGCGAGGAAATACCACAATTACAACCGGGATGCGTTTCGGATCAGTGATTACAGCGACAAGAACCGTCCGCACTTGAAAAAACAGGTCCACTGCAAAATCGGCGGCAAATGGGCGCGCAAATTCTTCAAGACCGAGCGTGAAGCAAAAACGTTTGTGGATTTGCGCCGGATCGAATTACGCAACGAAGGGGAAAACGGCTTGATGCTTCCGGGCGAGATACGGGTTGCGGCGATCCGGGCGAATGAGCAACTAGCACCATTCGGCAAAACGATTGATGACGCGGTTGTCTATTATCTCGATCACTTGCGAACGGAACGCGGCACGATCCCGGTGCGCCAAGCTATCGATGAACTGCTCGCCAGCCGCAAAGCGGCGGGATTATCGGTGATCTATTTGCGCGACCTCAAGTATCGGTTGGGGCGATTCGTGAAGTCGTTCCAAGATCGCAATGTTGCCAGCGTCAGGACACGCGAAGTTGCGGAATTTTTGCAATCACTAGGTGTTGGGCCAGTGACGCGCAACACATTCCGGCGCGACGTTCGCACATTGTTTTCTTTTTGCGTTGAGCATGGGTATTGCACCGAGAATCCGGCAGCTTCCAAAGCGACACTAGCGAAAGAGCGGCGGCAAGAAGTTGAAGTGTTGACCATCGAGCAAGCAAGGAAACTTCTTGAAATGTCGTCACGCGAAACGCTGCCATATTGGGCGATTGGTTTGTTCGCTGGCTTGCGTCCGTCCGAGATTCGCAAACTGCAATGGACCGATTGCGATTTCGAACACTCGCTGATTGCGGTGCGATCATCCAAGACGGGGCGGAAACGATATGTCACGATGCAAGACAATCTGATCAAGTGGCTGGAACCACATCGACGCGACAGTGGTCCGGTGGTGGATGCAGTCAACTTCTGGCGGCAATACAGGGAAGATCGGCGCGCGGCTGGCTGGCGCGCGGCTGGCTTGAGCGACTGGCCCGCAAACGTGGTCCGTCATTCATTCGGGAGTTACTGGCTGGCGCAATTCAACGACATCAACGCGCTCGCGCTGCAAATGGGCAACAGTCCGGCAGTGATTGAGGAACACTATCGGCAAGCGGTGAAGCCGCGCGAAGCGCACCGTTATTGGGCGATCACGCTGGGGAGCGTTACCGAAGGATCGAAGGTCGCTGGCAAGATCGACAAAGCGGCGGTAGCATAATCCTTGCAAGGCAGTTCTTTATTCGTTAGGCGACAAAAGGGTTGACATTCCGGGCGTATTGTGGCCCGATTACACCAAGCAACAATAAGAATAGGTAGGTTCAACGTCACCAAAGCGGCGGTGACATTGAAAGCGGCGCTTCGAAACAAGCCGCAAAAAGGGAACCACCCGCCATGTCAAAGTTGCTTACGGATCAAGAACTGGCCGACGCACTCGGTTTGACGGCGCACATGGTTTTACGGTTGCGCCGGGTCAAAAAGATACCCGCAGTCAAATTAGGCTATCGCACATTTCGCTACCGTCTGGAAAGCGTCGAAGCGGCGCTATCAAAAATGGAAGTGAAAGCAATCAACACAGGGAGCGCGCGATGAGCGGGCCGCGACCAGTCAGGCATAACGGCATAACGCATTCTAGCGCGATCCTCGCGCCGGGGCGAGGCATTCTGGCAGCGGACCAACAAGGGAATTGGTATCGACCGTCGATACTTTTGCAAATGAAGGGGTAAGGTCATGCTGAGTTATAGGCCGCACGAATACGCGTTACTGTCTGATCCGATGAGTGAGCCGGATTACGCGAAGTTAAAAACCAACATAAAAAACAACGGGTTAATCGACAACATCGTGTTATTCGACGGCCAGATTCTCGATGGAGTGCATCGGGACAAGGCGTGTCGGGAGCTTGGCATGGACATCAGCGCGCGATATTTGAATTGGGACGATCTGCCAGAGGCAACCAAGCAGATCGGGCCGCTGAAATACACTGACGCAAAGAACGATTCACGGCGACACCAGACGATGGAACAACGAAAGGCGTATGCACTAAGGTTGCTTCCAGTGCTAGAACAAGAAGCGAAAGAACGACAACGCTTATCACAAGGGCAGGGAGTTAAGGTAGCGTCAGGTGACGCTACCATACGGGGTAAGGCCACAGAGATAGCGGCAAAGATGGCGGGTGTCAGCACCAGCACTGTTGAGCGTGAATTACGGAAGCAACGTGAACCAGAGCAGTCGCCAGACGGTGACAAACCAGAGCTATCGGATGAAGTCGGCGAAGTCTTTACGTTATTACGGAAACTCAAGGCAGCGATAAAGACGTTTCCCGCTGGTGTTTCACGGGCAACCGTTGATCGAGTCGCTAAAGCATTGCAGATCGTTTGCATTGAGGTTTACAAGCTGCTAGCACCGGACAAAAGCGAACCGTTGACTGACGATTCATTATGTCCATTCGGGAAGCACAAAGGCGAACCGATGCGGAA
>Ga0066903_100004061_pt1 | contig 12232 bp, 11 predicted proteins | sample PanSoiMetaGPlot1_FD_67491 | JGI IMG/M metagenome (GOLD analysis project Ga0066903, IMG submission 67491) | Tropical forest soil microbial communities from Panama analyzed to predict greenhouse gas emissions - Panama Soil - Plot 1 (version 2) | ecosystem: Environmental > Terrestrial > Soil >...
GGCGGTGGGCCGGTGTGCCCTTTTACCTCCGGACCGGCAAGCGGCTCCCCAAGCGCGCAACCGAGATCGCGGTCCAGTTCAAACAGGCGCCGCTCCCCTTGTTCCGGGAGGGCGGGCGCGAGCCGAATCTGCTGACGCTGAACATCCAGCCGGACGAGGGAATCTCGCTGCGCTTCATCGCGAAAGCCCCCGGCACCGCGATGAGCCTCCGGCCGGTAAACATGGGGTTCCAGTACGGGGCCGCGTTCGGGGGCGAGGAACTCACCGCGTACGAGCGCCTCCTCTTGGACTGTATGCTTGGCGATCAGACGCTGTTCACACGGCGGGACGAAGTGGAAGCAGCGTGGGAGTTGTTCGAGCCGCTGCTCACGTGGTGGGATAAGACGGATCCTCCGCCGCCGGTGCTGCCGTACGAGGCCGGCACCTGGGGCCCGGACGCGGCGCGGGTGCTCATCGAGCGGGACGGCCGGAGATGGCGCCGGCTGTGAGTGCGATGCGCGTTACCGGCACGCCGGAGCGCGCGGACGTCGCGGGTATCGAACGGGAACTGCGGCGGCTGTGGTCGTCGCTGGACGGCGATCCGGCACCTTCGGGCGCCGCGTCCGCAAGCGCGCAGATCACACGGATCTGCACGCTGACGCTCCTGGCAGTCGTCCGAAACGGCCGTCCCCGGCCGGCGGCCGCGCTCGTGGAGCGTCTCGGCGAGCGCTATCCGTCCCGGAGTATCGTTCTGGATCTGAAGCGGACCGAAGACCCTCGAACACGACAGGACGGCCGGCTGGACGTCGAGATTACGCTCCACTGCCACGCCCGCGGCTTAACGGGCCGGCAGGCGGTGTGTTGCGAGCAGATCGCCGTTACCGCAAGCGGCCGCGCGATCGCACGGGTGCCGGCGCTCATCCTGCCGCTCCTGGTGCCGGACCTGCCGGTGTACGTGTGGTGCTCCGACGATCCGCCGGCTGGAGGTCCCGCAACCGCCGGAGCCCCGGTTCCTGCGACGGGCGGGACCGGTGGTTCCGCGACAGTCGGGCCGGCGCCCAATCCGGCCGCCGAGGTATTGCGCCGGTTCACCGAAGTGGCGGATGTGCTCATCGTTGATTCCGCCGTGATGCGCCGCCCCGTCGCCGGCTTGGCCGCGGCGGCGGCGTTCGCCCGCCCCCTGCCGGGCGGACTCCGGGACCTCGCGTGGGGGCGGCTTACGCCGTGGCGTGATGTGATTGTGCAGTGCTTCGATCCGGCGCCGATGCGGCAGGCGCTCGACCGATTGGAGCACGTCCGCGTCCGCACCGAGGGAAACAGTTCGGACAGTTCGGACCATTCCGGCGCCGCGGGTCCCTCCTCGAACAAACGCGAACCGATCGCGGGCCTGTTGTTGGGCGCCTGGCTTGCCGGCCGGCTGGGGTGGGAACCCGCCGGCCCCGCGCGGCGCCACGGCGGTACGCTGAGCGTGTCGTTCCGGCGCGACGGCGGGCAACTCGATCTCGACATTGAGGGCGGCGCCGGCGCCATCGTGTCGTTCGAGTGTTCGGCCAGCGGAAGCGATCCATTTGCCCTGTCGATAACCCGCCGGACCGGCGGCGCGGCCGCCGTCGACATCGAGACCTCGCCTGGGCGAGGACGTCCCCGCACGACCGCGGCCGGCCTTGCCGCGCTCGACGAGGCCGCCTTGGTCGCCGCGGAACTCGAACTCACCGGGACGGATCACGTGCTGCGGGAAGCGCTCGAGATAGTATTTCGCATGATGCACGAGGTGGGTTCATGAATCCGGAAGTGGTCGTGTTTCCCCGTCTCGACGCCGCGACCGCCGAGGCCGCGGAGCGTTTCGCGGCGATCAGCGAACGGGCCGTCGCCGCGCGGGGGGCATGCGCCGTCGCCCTGTCCGGAGGCGACACGCCAAAGGCGCTCTTCGCGCAGTTGGCCGGAGAGCCGTACCGCCGGCGCATTCCATGGGAGCGCCTCCAGGTTTTCTGGGCCGATGAACGATGCGTCCCGCCGGACGATCCCCAGAGCAACTACAGGCTTGCGTACGATCTGCTGCTCTCGAAGGTGCCGGTTCCGCAGGCGCAGATTTACCGGATGCCCGGCGATATGCCCGACCACGTCAAGGCGGCCGATGCGTACGCGGAGACGCTGCGCGCCCAAGTGCCGGCGACCGCGGACGGCTGGCCCCGCTTCGATGTCATTCTACTCGGCATCGGGGCCAACGCGCACACCGCCTCGCTGTTCCCGCACACGCGGGCCGTCCGCGAGCGTGAGCGCACGGTCGTCGCTCAGTTTGTCCAGGAGGTGGGGATGTGGCGAATGACGCTCACGGTGCCGGTGCTGCGGAGCGCCGCCGACATCGTGTTTCTCGCCTCCGGCGCCTCCAAGGCTGAGGCCGTGCGAGCCGCCATCGAAGGACCGCCGAACGGAGACGACGTGCCGGCGTCGCTCATTCGCCCCATCGACGGCCGTGTGGCGTGGCTGCTGGACAGCGCGGCGGCGGCGGGGCTCGGGCGCGCGGGAGGCCTTGCGGCAAAGGGTTTTGCGCGGGTGCCGCCGCAGTAGTGTGGGACGACTGCCTGGGGAGGTGTTGCCTCGATGACGCCTGGCAGCAGGTTGGGCGTGCTCGTCCTGATCGTATTGCTCGTCGTCGGACCCGCCGGTCTGTCGGTCGGACCAGCGCGGGCAGCGGCGCAAACGCTGCATCTCGGGTACTCGACGTGGGTCGGCTACGGCCCGCTCTTTCTCGCGCGCGACAACCGGTACTTCGATGAGGCCGGCGTGAATGTCGAGCTCACCAACATCGAAGACCCCAAACTGCGGTTCGCGGCGCTGGCCGCCGGCAAGCTGGACGGCCTCGTCACGACCCTCGATACGCTCAGCCTTTACTGGAAGCCGAATCTGCAGTTCCAGGCAGTGCTGGGCCTCGACGACAGCAAAGGCGGAGACGGAATTGTCTCCAGCGACGCAATCAAGACGATCAAAGAACTGCGCGGCAAGCGCGTCGCCTTTAACGAAGGGTCCGTGTCGAACTTCTTCCTGAGCGTGCTGCTCCGCCAGAACGGCATGACCGAGAAGGACATCCGGGGCGTGAACCTCCGGCAGGACGACGCCGGCGCCGCGTTTCTCGCCGGCAAGGTGGACGCGGCTGTCACCTGGGAGCCGTGGCTGACGCGGGCCAAGCAGAAGCCCGGCGGCCACATCCTGGTCGACAGCAGCAAGACCCCCGGCCTCATCGTAGATGTGATGGTGATCCGCCGCGACGTGCTCACCGCGCATCCCGACGCGGTTCGGGGCGCGGTCGCCGGCTGGTACAAGGCGGTCGACTACTGGAAGAAGAATCCGGACGACGCCAACCGCATCATGGCGAAAGCGGTGGGCGGGTGGCTCAAGGACGTGAAGACCTTCAAAGAAACGCTGGACGGTGTTCGCTACTACGACGAGGCGATCAACCAAGAATACATGGCCCCGGGCGGTCAGATCTGGGTGACGGCGCAGAACGCGATCGACATCTGGAGGTCGCTCGGCAAGATCACCACCAAGGTATCTGCGGGGGATATCGTCAACAATTCGTTCGTCATTGCCAAGTAACACGGACATGACCGGGTGACGCCCGGGCCTACGGCGTGAACCGAAACGCGGCCTACGGCGGGGCACGGACCGCGCCTCGCCGTGGGCCCGGCCCAGAGCGCGGGCTTAGCCGCGGCGTCTGACGTGACGATCGCCCAATCCGTCCCCGCGCGCAGCGTCCGCGGCGGTTGGCTCCGCGGCGTGGGGGAGTACCTCCGACCTCAGGAACCGATCCCCCGGCAGACATATCTTGCGATCTTGATCGCCAGCGCCGGCGGGCTCATCGCGCTGTGGTGTGTGGTGACGTACGCGGGCCTGGTCGAGCCGCTCTTTCTGCCTTCGCCGACCGCAATCTTCCGCTCCGGCGCCGAGATGACCGCGGACGGCAGCCTTCTTCAAAACGCCGGCGCGAGTTTGTATGTCATCGTGACCGGCTGGTCCCTCGCCGTGGTGGCGGGCGTCCCGGTCGGCATCCTCATGGGGTCCTTCAAGGCCGTTGAAGCGCTGATCGAGCCCATGATCGATTTCGTGCGCTACCTGCCGGTCAGCGCCCTCATTCCACTGTTGATCCTCTACATCGGCATCGGTACGTCGGAAAAGATCGCCGTCATTTTCATCGGCACCTTCTTTCAACTGGTGCTGCTGGTGGCCGACGTCGCGGCGCACGTGCCGCGCGAGCAGATCGACGTGTCTTACACGCTCGGCGCCTCGCGCGCGCAGGTGATCCGCCGCGTGCTGCTGCCCGCCACGCTGCCGGGCGTGATGGACACGCTGCGGATCACAATGGGCTGGGCCTGGACGTATCTCGTGGTCGCCGAGCTCGTGTCCGCGGACCGCGGCCTCGGGTACCTGATCCTCAACTCCATGCGCGGGCTGTTCACCGATCGCATCTTCGTCGGGCTGCTCGTCATCGGGGGGCTCGGCCTCGGATTCGACCTGCTGTTCAAATGGCTCCACCGCCGGCTGCTGCCGTGGTCGCCCAAAGCGTAACGTCTTCGTTCCCTGGGCGGGGACCTTCGGCCGGCGGCTTGAAACTCTCGCTGCGCGACGTCGGCGTGGCGTTTCGGGCGCGCGGCGGCCGGGAGATCGTCGCGATCGAGCGCCTCTCGTTCGACGTCGCGGATCGCGAGATCGTCAGCATCGTGGGGCCGAGCGGCTGCGGCAAGAGCACGTTGCTGCGTCTTGTCGCAGGCCTCGTCCGTCCCACCACGGGCGAGATCCGGCTGGACGGCCGCGAGGTCACCGTCCCGGGGGCGGATCGCGGGATGGTGTTTCAATCGTACACGCTCTTCCCATGGCTCACCGTGCGGGGCAACGTCGAGTTCGGCCCGCGCCTGCGCGGCCTCGATCCCGCGTATTGCCGCGAGGTCGCCGGCCGGTTCATCCAAACGGTCGGCCTCGTGGGCTTCGAGCACGCGTACCCCAAGGAGCTGTCCGGCGGCATGATGCAGCGGGTGGCGATCGCGCGCGCGCTCGCGAACGATCCGGAAGTACTACTGATGGACGAACCGTTCGGCGCGCTGGACGCGCAGACCCGCGTCTTCATGCAGGAACTGCTGCTCGATATCTGGCAGAAGACGCCCAAGACCATCCTCTTTGTGACGCACGATATCGACGAGGCGCTGTTCCTCGGGGACCGCGTCTTCGTCATGACGGCGCGGCCGGGCCGGTTCCGCGAAGAAGTGAGGCTCGAGCTGCCGCGGCCGCGCACGCTGGAGGTGACGATGTCGCCGGCATTCGTAGACGCCAAGCGCCGTGTGCTCGGCATCATCCGCGAGGAGGCCGGACGCACCATGGGGTTGGACGGCACCCATCCCGACGCGGCCGCCTCCGCCTGAGCCCGGCGTGAGCCGGGAGTTCGCGCCGCCCAACGCGTTCCGCTCGCCGCGCTTCGCGCAGCTCTCCACCTTCATGCGCCTGCCGTACCGGCCGGATCCTGCGGGTCTCGACGCCGGCATCCTCGGCATCCCGTTCGACGGAGGCGTGAGCTTCCGTTCAGGCGCGCGGTTCGGGCCGAAAGAGGTCCGCGACAACTCCCTGCTGATCCGTCCCTACAACCCCGTGCTGCGCACCTCGCCGTTCGAGCGACTGCGGATCGCCGACTGCGGCGATGTGGACACGAACCCGATGGACATTCTCGACACCTACGCGCGGGTGGAGACGGCTGTAGGCCGCATCCTCGCGGCGGGTGCAGTTCCCGCCTGCGTCGGCGGGGATCATTCGCTCACGCTGCCGATCATGCGCGCGGTCGCGAAGGCCCGTGGCGCGCCACTTGCGCTCGTGCACTTCGACAGCCATCAGGACATGTGGGAAGAGTATTTCGGTAACCGGTACTTCCACGGCACGCCGTTCCGGCGCGCCCACGAAGAGGGCCTCTACGACGGACGTGCGACGGTGCAGTTCGGCATCCGCGGGCCCGTCTATTCGGAGGACGATTTCGCTTTCGGCGCGCAGCACGGCGTTGTCGTGCTCCGGGCCGAAACGATTCACCGCGACGGGATCGACGCGGCGCTGCGAAATCTCGACCGGGTGCGTGGCCGCAAAGTGTACGTCTCTTTCGACATCGACTCCGTCGACCCGGCCTTCGCCCCCGGCACCGGCACACCGGAAGTCGGCGGATTGACGAGCGCCGAGGCGCTCGCGCTCGTCCGCGGCCTCGCCGGTCTGGAGATCGTGGGGTTCGATATCGTGGAAGTGTCGCCGCCGTACGATCAGAGCGGCATTACGGCCATGCTGGCCGCGAACGTGCTCTTTGAGCTGTTGTCGGTGCTGTCGCTCAGGCGCTAGCCACCTCAGCGCCTCCCTCAACCCCCCGCAAGCACCGTCTTGAGCGACGCGGCGGCCCGCCGGTTCTCGTCCGCGTTCCCGACGGAAATGCGAATCCACGTCGGGAGACGCCACATCGCGCCGGGCCGCACGATGACACCGTGGGGCAGCAGCTGTTTTGCCACCTCATCCGCGGGGCAGCCGACGTCGACCAGCACGAAGTTTGCCTGGCTCGGAATAACCCGGAGCCCTAGATCCGACAGCGCGCCGGCCAGCCACGCGCGGCCGGCGCGGTTGTTGTCGAACGCGGCGCGGACGTAAGCGTCGTCGTCGAGGGTGGCCTCAGCGGCCGCCTGCGCCAGCCGATCGACCGGAAACGGTTCCCGCACCTGATTGAAGCACGCGATGAGATCCGGGGACGCGAGCGCGTACCCGACGCGCAGGCCCGCGAGCCCGTATATCTTGGAAAAGGTCCGCAGCACAATCAAGTTCGGGTACCGCCGCAGCAGCGCAGCCGAGTCCGGGAACGCCGGATCCTCGACGTACTCGGCGTACGCCTCGTCGAGAACGGGCAGCGTGGTGGGCGGAAGGCGCCGCAGAAACGCGTCGACCTCGTCGTGCGTCACGATGGTGCCCGTCGGGTTGTTCGGATTGCAGAGAATCACCATCTTAGCACCGGCGGTCCCCCGTCGCGGATCCGCGGCCGCGGCGGCCATCGCCGGCAGGTCGGAGCGCCAGTCCCGCAGGGGCACTTCCACCGGCACGGCCTCGAGGAGCAGGGCGAGCGCCGTGTACGCGGTGTATGTGGGCGCCGCGACCACGCAGCGGTCCCCGGCGTCCAAAAACGCGAGCCCGAGGCAGGTCAACACGTTGTCCACGCCGTTTGCGACGCAGACATGGTCCGGCGTGAGTCCATACCGCTCGGCGAGCCGCCGCCGCAGCGACGCGCACGTCGGGTCCGGATATTGGTGCACGCCGTCGATGACGCCCAAGATGGCGTCGCGGATGCGCCGCGAGATGCCGAGGGGGTTCTCGTTGCTTCCCAGTTTCGCGACGGTCGAAAGCCCGTATTGTTTCCGCACGTCCTCGGCTGAGCGGCCGGGCACGTACGGCTCGATCGCCGCGAGCGACTTTCGCGCGAGCGGATGCAGGCGTGTCTTCTGCAATTCTTTCATCGACGTTCCTTTCGTATGCGGGATGCGAAACGGGCTGCCGCTAATTCAGTCTACCCCGCGTCGAGCCTCCGCGGCGCATGATCCCCGGCGATCGACCAGGAGGGGGAGAGAGACAAGGACGCCGGCGGGGAGGGCGGCGCCTATGTTTCCAACCCGGCTTCTTCTACCGAAAGGCTGCGCTCGGTCGCGTCGAGCCGCACCCGGACGCCCATGGGCAGGGTGAGGTGGTACGCGCCGTGTCCGCATGCGAGTCCGTAGATCGCGGGCTTGCCGCGCGGCACGATGTGGTCGTGTAGAATTTCCTGCAAAGACAGCGTTTCGTCCGGTTCAGCCGTGTAGCGGCACTCCCCTATCACGATGCCGGCAACGTCGTCGAGGACCCCCGCGAGGTGCAGATGGGCGAGTTTTCGGTCGAGCCGGTACAGTTTGTCTCCCACATCCTCCAGGAACAGGACTTTGCCTCGAAACTCCCGCGCCTCCGGGGCGAAGCGGGTCCCGAGAAGTCCCGTGAGCAGTGCCGCATTCCCGCCGATCAGCGGTCCCTCGGCGACCCCGGGGACGAGCGTTTCGATCGGCGGCGCTCCGGGAGGGTTGACGAGACGGCCCAGCGGTTCCGGCCGGGTGACCGCACGCAGAAATTCAAGAAAGTCATGGGGATCGGACTGCGCGATCGCGCCCGCCATCGGCCCGTGGAAGGTCACAATGCCGCACTGCGTGTAGAGCGCGAGATGAAGCGCCGTAATATCGCTGTAGCCGACGAAGACCTTGGGCCGCCGGCCGATCGCCCGGTAGTCCAGGCGCGCCAGCAAGCGGTGCGCGCCGTAGCCGCCGCGGATGCACAGCACCCCGTGCACGGCGGGGTCCTCAAGCATGGCCTGCAGGTCGGCCGCGCGGTCCGCGTCCGCCCCGGCGAGGTAGCCGCGGGCGTCGAACGCGTGCGGCGCCACGACCGTGCGAAACCCTACGCTGTGGAGGCGTCGCCGTGCCCGCTCGACCGTTTCCGGCGTGGTGCCGCTGCCGCCCGGCCGGCTGGGGCCCGACGGTGAGACAAGTCCGATCGTATCTCCCGGCGCAAGCGGCCGGGCCTTGCGGAGTACGGAAGCCATGCTGTCCCATTCTCCCCGGCTCCGGACCGCTCCTCGACTTGACGACGCGCGGACGCCGCCGCGCGCCCTGACAGCGCCCCCCGCATCGATAGATTGCGCGTCGCCCGTATTTTAGTCTATACTAAATTACTTTAGAGTCAGTGTGAAACCCGGAGGGCCGCGGCCGTGTCGGCAATTACGGGCGTGATGCAAGACTACCTCAAAGCCATTTACAAGCTGCAGCAGGGGCGTGATGCCGTCTCCACGTCCGAGATCGCCGAGCGCCTCGGGGTCTCCGCGGCCTCCGCCACCAACATGGTCAAGCGCCTCGCTCGGCTTCGGCTCGTCGCGTATTCGCGGTATCAGGGGTTTGCGTTGACGCCGGCCGGCGAGCGGATCGCGCTTGAGATTATCCGGCATCACCGGCTGATCGAACTCTACCTGGCGCAGCACCTCGGCGTTCCGCTCGACCAGGTGCACGGGGAAGCGGAGCGGATGGAGCATGTGCTGTCCGACGAGGTCGAGGCGCGAATGGCCACCGCGCTCGGCAATCCCGTCCAGGACCCGCACGGTGACCCGATTCCTTCTATGGATGGAACGATGCGCGACGTCCGATACCCCAAGCTCGACACCCTGGCGCCGGGCGCTCTCGGCGTCGTGGCGCACGTCAGCGACCAGAGGCCCGCGCTGCTTCGCCGGCTGGCCGGTCTTGGCGTGCTCCCGGGCGTCGTGCTCAAGATGCTCGGGCGCCGGCGCAACGGCTGCGAGGTCGAGATCGAAGGCCGCCGGCTCATGCTCTCGCGTACGTTGAGCCGGACCGTGCGCGTTCAATAAGACTGAACGCTCCCATTCACGCGCAGGAGGCACCGCACATGGCACGGGCGTGCTCCGCGGTAGAGGATCCCAGCGCACCGGCGCAAGGCAGGCCGTAGTTTGCCGCCGGCCACGCGTGAGCCCGCGGCCCCGCGCCGCGGTGACGTCGCGACTCTCGCCGCCGCGGCCGACATACTGGCCGGGCGCAGCCGCCGGCGCGGCCTGCTCCAACTGCTGCCGTTTCTCGGCCCGGCGTTCGTCGCGTCGGTCGCCTACATCGATCCGGGCAACTTTGCCACCAACATCCAGGCCGGTTCCGGATTCGGATACCAGCTTGTCTGGGTGGTGCTCGCGAGCAACCTCATCGCGATGCTGGTGCAGGCCCTGTCGGCCAAACTCGGCATCGCGTCCGGGCGCAACCTGGCCGAGATGTGCCGCGAACAATTTCCACGGCCGGTTGTCTGGGCGCTGTGGGTGCTCATGGAACTCGTCGCGATGGCCACGGATCTCGCGGAGTTTCTCGGGGCGGCGCTCGGGTTCTACCTGCTCTTCGGAATTCCGCTGCTGCCGGCGGCGCTGCTTACCGGCGTCTGCACGCTGCTGATTCTGGCCCTCGAGCAGCAGGGGTTCCGGCCCGTCGAGGCCGTGATCACCTCTCTCGTCGGCGTGATCGCCGTTTGCTACCTCGTGGAGAGCGTGCTCGACCGTCCGAGTTGGGCCGCGATCGGGGCGAGCGTGCTCCATCCCGTGCTCGGCGGTCCCGAAGCCGTGGTGCTGGCCGTCGGCATCCTCGGCGCCACGGTGATGCCGCACGTCATCTTCCTGCACTCGTCGCTGACGCAGCGGCGCGTGGCGACGGAAACCGTCGAGCAGGCCAAGCGCCTCGTGCGCTTCGAACTCGCCGATGTTGTGATCGCCATGACGATCGCAGGACTCGTCAACGCCGCGATGCTGGTCATGGCCGCCTCCACCTTCTGGGTCCACGGGTTGACGAAAGTGGCCAGCCTCGAGGACGCGCACAAGACCCTGGCCCCGCTGCTCGGACCCGCGAGCAGCGCCGTCTTCGCCGTCTCGCTGCTCGCGTCGGGCCTATCCTCCTCGACGGTCGGGACGATGGCCGGCCAGGTCATGATGCAGGGCTTCCTCCACCGGCAGATTTCGGTCTGGCTCCGGCGGATCGTCACGATGGGGCCCGCCATTGTGGTCATCGCTATCGGGCTCGACCCGACGCGGACGCTCGTCATCAGCCAGGTGATCTTGAGTTTCGGCCTCCCGTTTGCGCTCATTCCGCTCGCCCTGTTCACACGCCGGCGCGACCTCATGGGACCGCTGGTCAACCGGCCCATCGTCTCCGCCGCCGCCGTCCTCGTGACGGCCCTGATCGTGGCGCTCAACCTCTATCTGATCGTCCAGACCGTCCGATAACCACAGGGGAGTGTTCGAGGGCACCGAATCCGAGCAGCCATGAACGCCGTGAGCGCCGACGTCTCGATCCGACGGATCATGGTCCCGCTCGACGGATCGGCGCTGGCCGAATCCGCGTTGCCGGCCGCCGTCTCGCTGGCGCGGCACCTCGACGCGCGGCTCACGCTGTTGCACGTGATGGAACGCGGCGCCCCGGGGCGCGTGCACGGGCAGCGTCATCTCACGGCGATTGCCGAAGCCGACCAGTATCTCGCCGCGGTAGGCGTGCGCGCCCGCGCAGCGGGGGCCGACGCGGACCTGCACGTGCATCCGAATCCCGAAGGCAACGTGCCGCAAAGCATCGTCGCCCACGCCGGCGACCTCGGCGCCGATCTCATCGTCCTGGCCACGCACGGCGCGGGAGGCGCGCGGCGGGCGATGTTTGGAAGCGTGGCCCAGCAGGTGCTGAGACGAGGCCTCCGTCCGGTGCTGCTCATCCGGCCCGCCGACGCAGAGCGCGTCGAGCCGCCGGTCGAGCCGGATGGGCTGGAACTGCAGCGGCTTCTCGTCCCCCTCGACGGCGAGCCGTCCGCCGAAGCGGCGCTGCCCTTCGCGTTGACCCTCGGCCGAGCCTATCGCGCCGAGATCGCCTTGCTTCGAGTCGTGCCCACGCTCGCCACGATCTCGGGCGAGCGCGCGAGCGCCGCCAAACTGGTGCCGACGGCCGCCGCGGCCACCCTGGAGTACGAAGAGGCCGGCGCGCAGCGATACTTGCGGGCCCTCGCGGACGCGCTGCGCGCCGCGGGCGCCGCCGTTGTGTGGTCGGTCGGCCGCGGTGATCCCGCGCAGGGGGTCTTGAACGCGGCATCCGCAACGGGCGCGGACCGTACGGGACTGCTGATTATGGCCACCCACGGACGCACCGGCCTCGGCGCCGTGTTTACGGGCAGCGTCGCGTCCAAAATCGTCGGCCGGTACGCCGGGCCCGTGCTCCTGGTGCGCGCGCCGGCAGATTCTGATTGACACTCTAATAGGGTGGCCGGTATACTCGGCTCAAAGTTCATAGCACTGCCGTAAGCGACGCAGCCCGCTCACAGGACGCCGTTCCCGACGTCGGCGCGTTCGGCCGGGGAGCCCGCGCACCTCGCGGACCCATCCCGCGCAACACAGGGCGCCGACCGATCTCCGGGGACCGCCGTGATGGAGCACATTGGAACAAGAGACGTGGCAGCGCACGAAGAATTGGGAATATCAAGACCCGGGCGGGAAGTCTTCGGACTCCTCGTGCCGGGTTTCTTTCGTTTTTCCGGCGTTCTGCCGCCGCCCTTCCGCGAAACCGCGTCTAAACTGCGAGCGTAACGGGCATTGAGAGCGCACCGGGCGAACGAACTACCACTGGCAAACGTACGGGGTAATACAGAGGCAGGCTACAGGGAT
>Ga0066903_100004062_pt1 | contig 12232 bp, 11 predicted proteins | sample PanSoiMetaGPlot1_FD_67491 | JGI IMG/M metagenome (GOLD analysis project Ga0066903, IMG submission 67491) | Tropical forest soil microbial communities from Panama analyzed to predict greenhouse gas emissions - Panama Soil - Plot 1 (version 2) | ecosystem: Environmental > Terrestrial > Soil >...
GTGCGGGGTTCTGGTTGCCATGTGGCGTCTCTGACTTGAATGCCACTCGCTTCCCGCCATCCTGGAAGCGGATACGACGTGCAGCAGTTCGGGTAGTACGCGAGCCACCCGACGCTGCGATCGTCAGGCGAAACGGCCGCGCGCCCTGCGCGCTCTTGTTCGGAGTCTGTCGGCGCGGCGATCCGGCGTCCGGAATCTGCGACGATCGTAAGGTGCCCGGCATCGTCGATCTGCACCGAGGAGTACTTCACCGACGCTGCCGATAGGGAGACGGCGGCCAACGCCGTGATCGAGCACTTCGCAGCGTGATGCCTCACGCGAATCCCGAATCCCGAGTCCTAAATCCCGGACACCGGCGCCCGCATCAGAATCGGAAAGTCGCGCCGGCCCCGTAGCGCACGATGTTCGACGAGATGCCGCGCTTGACGACGCCGTCGCTCTGCAGGTCGTTGTCCCGCAGCCGGTGCCAACGTGCGAGGGCCAGCGCGCTCACGCGGTCGGTGAGGCGTACCTGCACGTCGCCGCCGAACGTGTACGCAAAGACGAAATCCGACAGCGTGTCGCTGAAGGGCTGCCGGGACGACGGCGGAAAGATCGACGCGGTCGTACCGGAGCGCACGGTCCGGCGCCAGGCGCCGCCGGCCCCCCCAGCGGCCGCTGCGCGCACGCGCGAGCCGATGGGGACGCCGAATTTCAGTACGCCGCTGAAGACGCTGTCGCGATGCCGGCTCTCGAACGCGTTCGAGCTGGCAGTCGTGCGCTGCGTCTGAGTGCCCGTGATGGGTCCGGCCAGGCTGGCCTCGCCGCCGATCGTGAAATGGCCCCGGAAGTGGAAATCGATCAGTCCCAGTCCAGAGATCGAGTCGCCGCCGAACGGCGGGCCCAGATAGGGGATGTCGCTCGCACCCGCGCTCTGCGAGGACGCGCCGATTGCGCCGCCGACAATCTTCTGAGCGCTCGCCTTCGCGGCCGACAGGACGATGAGCGCGGCAACGACAACCAGGGTTCGCATCCCGGCAGCATAGCAGGTCTTCGGCGCCGCGTGGCGTTCATGGTCTTGAGGATGGTCACGCCCGCACGGGTCGCGAACTTCCGGGTGCGCTACACGCACGAAGGCTCTCGCGCCGTCTCGGCCACCGTCGGATCATCGAGCCTGACGCGCGTCAGGGTAAAGCGAGCCGACGGGACCCTCATCGCGGTCGGTGGAACACGATCTCGGTGTCAAACGCTCTGGGCTCGGACGCGAGCCGGCCAACGAGCTGCCTGAGGCGCTCCGTCGAGATCGTCAGCACCGCAAGGGGCTTGCCATCGTCGACATCAGCGTCTTCGTGCGGGACCTGGTCGCGCAGCCACTTGGTGTCCAGAAACGCGAGCCGCAGCTCGCCGTCGCCGGTGCGGACGCGCGCGAACATATGCCCGATGGTGTCGCTCTGACGGAGGTCGGCAAAACGGACGCCGTTGACAACGCCCAGGTGCACCTCGTACTTCACGACGTCTGACGGATCGCGCTTGTCCTTCGTGATCACGCGATAGAGATCGCCGACGCGTTCGACGACGTGCTCCACGACCAGGCGAGTGTCGTCGTTTTCCCACGAGCCCTCGAGCGCCGGATCGAACACCTGATCGCGCGCCGTAAAGAGCGCGTGGAGCGAGAAGAGCTCGCCGCATCCGGCCATTGTCACTGCCAGCGTGATGACGAGCGCTGCGTGTCGTTTCATGAGTGCAACAGTATCCCAGTCGGGAATCGATTCGTTAGAATCGCTGTCCCGGGAGGATCTCGGATGTCTGTACTGCAGGGGCTGGGGCGGGCGTGTCAGATCAACGCGAACGGTACGGCGACCCTCGACGGCGGCCGCCGCCGGACGTGGTCCGAATTTCGCGAGCGCGTGGCGCGTTTCGCAGGCGCGCTGCGCGCGACGGGCGTCCGGCCCGGCGACCGCGTCGCGATTCTCGCACTCAACGGCGACGCGTACCTCGAGTACTTTTACGCCGTCCCGTGGGCCGGTGCGCTCGTCGTTCCGCTCAACATCCGCCTGGCGCCGCCGGAGCTGACGGCAATCCTGAACGATGCCGGCGCGGTTGCACTCGTGGTCGACGACGCGTTCGCCGCGATGCTTCCAGCGCTCCTGCCGAACCTGCAATCCGTCACGCGCGTCTTCGTATCGGGGGAGGGTGCCGCGCCCGCAGGCGCGACGTCGCTCGGCGCGGCGATTGACGCCGCGCAGCCGATCGAGCAGGCCGATTTCGCGGGAGACGACGTGTACGGCATTTTTTATACTGGCGGCACCACCGCCGCCTCGAAGGGCGTGATGCTGACGCACGGCAACGTCGTCGCCAACCAGATGAATATGCTGGCGGAAGTTCCGTTCGGCCGGCCGACGGTGTACCTCCACGCGGCGCCGATGTTCCACCTGGCCGACTGCGCGGCCACCTTCAGCGTCACGGCGAGCGCCGGCGCGCACGCGTTCGTCCCGCGCTTCGATCCTGTTCCGGTGATGCGCGAAATTCAGACGCGCAGGGTGACGCACACCATCATGGTGCCGTCGATGATCAACATGCTCGTGAACGCGCCGACGATCGGCGAGTACGATCTGTCGACGCTGCAGCTGATCCTGTACGGCGGCTCGCCGATCTCCGATGCCGTCCTGCGCCGCGCGATGGAGGCGCTGCCAAAGACAGGATTCCTGCAGGCCTACGGCATGACCGAGCTCGCGCCGGTTGCGACGTTTCTCTCGACGACGTTTCACGTCACGGATGGCCCGCTCGCCGGCAAGCTGCGCTCGGGCGGCCGCGCCGCCGTGACGGCCGAGATTCGCATCGTCGACGACGACGACCGTGAGGTGCCCCGCGGGACAGTTGGGCAGATTGCCGTCCGCGGGCCCATCGTCATGAAGGGCTACTGGAACCAGCCGAAGCTGACGGCGGACACCCTGCGCGGCGGCTGGATGCACACGGGCGACGGCGGCTACATGGACGACGATGGGTTCGTCTTCGTCGTCGATCGGATCAAGGACATGATGATCACCGGCGGCGAGAACGTGTACTCGGCGGAAGTCGAGAACGCGATCTACCAGCATCCGGCCGTGGCGATGTGCGCCGTGATCGGCGTGCCCGACGAGCGGTGGGGCGAGCGCGTCCACGCCGTCGTGTCGGTCAAGCCGGGGCGGGCAGTGACCGAAGCCGAGCTCGTGGCCCACTGCCGCACGTTGATCGCCGCTTACAAATGTCCGCGGACGGTCAGCGTGCGTTCGGATCCGCTGCCGCTGAGCGGCGCGGGGAAAGTGCTCAAGACGGTGCTGCGCAAGGAACTGGCTGTGTAGTACAGTTGTCGGCCGCTGTCTTTTTTCAAGGAGCATCTCGATGAAGCGCGCCCTGTTTATCGCGTCCGCCGCAGTTCTCCTCATTGCCCCGCTCGCGTTCACACAGCCGCCTGCTGGCGGCGGAGGCCAGAAGATCGGCCTCGCGACGAGCCTTCAGCGCGGGTACGCCGGGTTCAAGACCAACTTCACCGCGGCCGCCGAGAAGATGCCGGAGGCCGATTACGGCTTCAAGCCGGGCTCGACGCCGGAAGCGCGGACGTATCTGCAGGTGATCGCGCACATCGCACAGAGCCAGTTCGGCCAGTGCGCAGGCCTCACCGGCGAACCGAATCCGATGCAGGGCAAAAACCTCGAGCGGGATCTGACGACGAAGGCGGAAGTGACCAAGGCGCTCGCCGACTCGTTCGCGCTCTGCGACAAGGCGTTTGCCGCCGTCACCGACGCGAGCGCGACCGAGATGGTGAAGCAGGGGATGAACGAGGTCACGCGCGCGGCGCAGCTCTACGGCGTCATCGTGCACGGCAACGAGATGGCCGGCACCGCGTACGTGTATCTCCGCTCGAAGAACATCGTTCCGCCCTCGACCGAGAACGCGCAGCGCGGCATGCGCGGGCGGGGGTAGCAGAAGGTTGCAAGTCAGAAGTAAGAAGTAAGAAGTAAGAAGGCGGACGTTCAGGCCGGCTGCGGAAAACGCGGCCGGCCTTTTCATCTTTCAGCCTGAGAGGGTTCTCGCACTGGCTGGTGTTACGATGCGCGCGTGTCGTTGACGACGCGCGTGCTCCTCGGGCTCGTGGCGGGCCTTCTCGCCGGTCTCGCGCTCGCGGGATCGACGGCGTCTCTCGCGGTTGGCCTCGTGGCCGTCCTCGCGCCGGTCGGCGCGATCTTCATCAATCTGATCCGCATGACCGTGATTCCGCTGGTGGGGTCGATGCTCGTCGCGAGCGTCGGATCGCTGGCCTCGTCGGGCACGCTGGGGCGCGCGGGCACGCGAGCAGCCCTCGTCGCCGTCGCGCTTGTAGCGGCCGCCACGGTGATCACGGTCGTGATCGCGGCCCCAGCGCTCGCCACGATTCACATCGACCAGAACGCCGCGATGGCGCTGCGCGGGCCGGCGAACGCCGCGGCGGCCGCGTCGTCGGGCGCGCCGTCGATCGCGCAGTGGTTCATCGACCTTGTGCCGCAGAACGTGTTCAAGGCGGCCGCCGACGGCTCGACGCTGCCGGTGATCCTGTTCGCCGTCGTTTTCGGCGCCGCCCTCGCGCGCGTGCAGGACGATCGTCGGGACGCCGTGCTTCGGGTTGCCCAAGGCGTCGCCGATGCCATGCAGCGGCTGGTGGCCGCGATCCTCCAGCTCGCGCCGATTGGCGTATTCGCGCTCGCGGTGCCTCTCGCGTCGAAGCTCGGCCTGTCGGCCGCCGCTGCGGTCATGGCCTATATTGCTCTCGTGGTCTTGCTGACGATTCTCGTCGGCGTCCTGCTGCTTTATCCCGTCGGCATTCTGATCGGCCGGATGGCTCCCCGCTCGTTCGTCGACTTCTGCGCGCCGGCACAGGCCGTGGCGTTCGCGGCGCGATCGTCGCTGGCCGCGCTGCCCGCCATGCTCGAGAGCGCCGAGCGCGCACGGATGCCGCAGGTCGTCTCGGGATTCATCCTTCCCCTCGCCGCGTCGATGTCGCGTGTCGGCGCGGGCGTGGCGATGCCGGTCGGCGTGCTGTTCCTCGCCCGGCTCTACGACGTCTCCCTGTCGCCCCCGCATCTGGCGTCGATCGCCTTCACGACCATCCTGTCGTCGTTTGCGGTGCCTGGCGTTCCAGGCGGCAGCATCATCGCGATGGTTCCCGTGCTGGCAGCGGCCAGCCTGCCCATTGAAGGGATCGGCATCCTGCTCGCCGTCGACACGATCCCAGACATGTTCCGCACGACCGCGAACGTCACGGGGAGCATGACGGTCGCCGCGGTATTGCGAGAGAGCGGGAACAGAGGGCGCCGAGGAAGCGGCTGAGCGCACGGAACTCGTCTACGAAAACATTCGTATTGACATCTACGAAGGATGTCGTAGACAATGCACGCCATGAGCGCACCGCGCCGGAAACCAACGGATGCCGAGCTGGCCATCCTCCGCGTTCTCTGGACCCGCGGACCGAGCACCGTCCGCCAGGTGGCCGAAGAGCTGGGCCGCGACACCGGCTACACCACCGCCCTCAAGCTTCTGCAGATCATGACCGAGAAGCGGCTCGTCCGCCGCGATGAGTCGGCGCGAACCCACGTTTACGAGGCCGCGTATACACAGGATCAGACCGAGCGTCAGCTCGTCTCCGATCTCGTCGAGCGCGTGTTCGACGGATCCGCCGCCAAGCTCGTCCTGCGGGCGCTCGCCACTACGAAGGCGACGCCCGAGGAGCTCGACGAAATCAGGAAGCTGATCGCGACCAAGGCCGGAGGCTCCCGATGACGCCCTTACTTCACACCGCGGGCTGGGCGCTGATTCACTTTGTCTGGCAGGGCGCCGCCATCGCGACGGCGATCGCGGCGGCGCTCAACCTGCTCGAGCGCCGCTCTCCGAACGCGCGATACATTGTCGCCTGCGCCGGACTTGTGGCGATGCTCGCCGCTCCGGCCGTAACGGCGCGCGTGGTGTGGTTGGGTCGCAGCGCCGTCGCGGTTGCGGCGACTGGCGGGACGGCTGGCACGCCGTCTATCGTGACCACGAGCGCCCCGTCGTTCCATCTGCTTCCGAAGAAGTCGCAGTCGGCCTCCGCTCGCCCGGAAGGAGAGCGAGCTGCGGCGACACGCGCTGATGCCGCTCTGTATCTGGTCTCAAGCGGAGATTGGGTTCCGGGAATTGCGATCGCGTGGCTCGTCGGCGTCGCGCTGCTGCTCGCGCGGATGGCGGGCGGCTGGTGGCGCGTGCGTCGGCTGCATCGCACCGCGCTGGCGACCCCGGCATCGCCCTGGCAGACCGCGTGCCGCCGCCTGGCGTACCGGCTTCGTCTGCCTGCGGCGGCGCACGTCGTGGAGTCGGCGCTTGTCGATGTACCGACGGTCGTCGGCTGGCTGCGGCCGGCGATTCTTCTTCCCGTCGCGGCCCTCGCCTCGCTGTCGCCGTTGCAGGTCGAGGCAATCCTCGTGCACGAGCTTGCGCACATCCGGCGCCACGACTACGCCGTGAACCTGCTGCAAACGATCGCCGAGACGCTGTTGTTCTATCACCCCGCTGTCTGGTGGCTGTCGAAGCGGATCCGGGCCGAGCGCGAGCACTGCTGCGACGAAATCGCCGTGATGCTCTGCGGAGACGCGGTCGGCTATGCACGCGCGCTCGCCGAGCTGGAACGGTGGAGGGCGGGGTCGGCGGCGATGGCGATGGCGGCCACCGGCGGTTCCCTCCTCGATCGCGTGCGGCGGATCCTGCGCGTGCCGAACAACGACCAGCCGCGCTCGCCGAGCTGGGCAGTCACGCTCGCGCTGACGCTGATCTTCACCGCCGGCGCCGGCAGCGTGCAGCACCTGCCGTGGTCTGCGCTGAGCGGAGACGCGCGTACGCGGGACGTGGCGTCTCCGCGTCCGCAGGAGCGCGAGGCCTTCAGTCCGCTGCCTGCCGCTCGGCTGAAAGGCTCCCGCCTCCGCTCGCAGGAGGTCGCGAGCTTCGGCGAGGCAGGCCGCGCCGTCGTGCCAAGGGATGGCATTCCCGGCGGCATCCTCGGAGGTATCGTCGGCGGAGTGATCGGCGGCGTCGAGGGCGGGATTCAGCCGCCCCAGCCGCCGACACCGCCCGAGCCGCCGCAGCCGCCCGAGCCGCCCGAACCACCGACACCACCCGCGCCACCGGCACCACCTGTGCCGCCGGCGCCACCCGCACCACCCGCACCACCGGCGCCGCCGGCACCGCCCGCGCCCCCGGCACCGCCCGCACCCCCGGCGCCGCCCATTGACGGCTTCTCGGTGACGCTCGGGCACACACGGATCGGCTGGACCGAGAACGGCCTGCGCTTCGACGTGGACACCGATGGGACCATCACCTTCACCGACGATCTCACCGACGTCGAATCGCTCTCGCCCGGCGGCTGGCTCAAGATCCGCGACCGCAGCAGCCTCGTGCCGCACACGGTGGAGGTCCGATCGATCGACGGCGCGCTGAAGCGCGAGTACTTCGTCGCCGGGTTGAGCCGCGGGTGGAACGACGAGGGCCGCCGTTTCCTAGCGGCCACTCTTCCGATCGTCGTCCGGCGGGCCGGCCTCGGCGCTGAGTCGCGCGTGAAGTCGATCTTCGCGAAGAAGGGTGTGGGCGGCGTGTTCGACGAGATCGATCTGCTGGGCGGCGACTACGCGCGCCGGCGCTACTTCGCCGCGCTCATCGACCTCGCGCACTTCGATTCCACGAGCGTGCAACCCGTGCTCCAGCGCGTCTCCAGCGACATGAAGTCGGACTATGACCGTCGTCAAGTGCTCGAGCGCGTCGCGTCGCACGTAAAGCTGGACGAGCGGGGCGCATCCGTATACGCCAGAGCGGTGGCGTCGATGCGCTCGGACTACGACAAGCGCGAATCGCTGAATGCGCTCACGAGGAGCGGTGCGGGACTCGACGGCAACGCGGCCTTCCAGGCGGTTGCCGACATGAAGTCGAGCTACGACAAGCGCATGGTGTTCACCCAGATCATCGAGCGCGGTGGGCTCAGCACCGACACGAAGCGATCGCTGCTGCGGGCGGTGGAGGACACGCGCTCCGATTACGATCGCCGGCAGGTGCTGATCGCCTACGTGAAGAAGTTCGGCGTCGAACCGAGCATTCGCAGCGAGTTCTTCAGCGCTGTCGACGCAATGCGCTCCGACTACGATCGCGCCGAAACGCTGCTGGCGGCTCTAAGCGGAGGCTCGATCGACGCCGCCACGCGTCCCTCGTTCGTCGCCTCAGCCGAGCGACTGCGATCGTCGTTCGATCAGAATCGCGTGCTGGCCGCGCTCGTGAAAGCCGAGCGGCGGTAGAGTTCCCCCAAGTGTGAAGTTTGAAGTCTGAAGTGCGCCCGAAGTGTGGCAGACTTCAGACTCGGACTTCAGACTTGCGACCAGCCGAGCGTGCGTCCGGTCGTTTCCGCTACTTCGAGGCACAGCCTCCGTCATCGGCACGATCACGAGGCGCGCTGCTCCTTCTGCATGCATTTCCCCTGAACGCGCGGATGTGGCACCGGCAGCTCGCGCTGGCGGACCAGGGCTGGCGCGTCATCGCGCCGCAATGCCGGGGCTTCGACGGCGGAGCCGGCGAGCCGGCGGCTGCGTCGATCGACGACTACGCGGGCGACGTCATCGATCTGCTCGACGCGCTCCACATCGACGAGGCCGTGGTCGCCGGGTTGTCGATGGGCGGCTACGTCGCGTTCGCGATCCTGCGGCACGCCGCACGCTACGTGCACGCACTGGTGCTCGCCGACACGAAATCGCCGGCGGACACGCCCGAGGGCGTCGAGGGACGCAAGCGCATGCTGCAGGTCTTGCAGGAGAAGGGACCGGCCGCCGTCGCCGACGAGATGATTCCGAAGCTGCTCGGCGAGACGACGCGACGGACGCGGCCTGAAGTCGTGGAGCGCGTGCGGGCACTCGTGCTCTCGAGCTCGGCGGAGGCGATTGCCGGCGCCGTGCGTGCGTTGATGACGCGTTCCGACTCGACGCCGCTGCTGCAGACGATTCACGTGCCGACGCTGATTCTCGTGGGCGCTGAGGACTCCGTGACGCCGCCGTCGGCCGCGCATGACCTGCACCGCGCGATCGCCGGCTCCGAGCTGGTGGAAATCCCGGCGGCGGGCCACCTCAGCAACCTGGAACAGCCAGACCAGTTTCAGGCCGCGCTCGCGCGCTTCCTCGCGCATCGGGTATAGTCCGCAAAGAGGAGATGAGATTTTGGTTGTGCGGATAGCACGCGTTTGGTTCGTTTCCTTTGCAGTCGTTTGCGTCTTCGCGGCCGTCGCACTCGCGCAGGAGTCGCTCGCCGATGCCGCGCGCAGAAAGACGTTCGATCAGCTGCTCGATCTCTACGTCCGCAACGGCGACGTCTACTATCGCGCGCTCAAGGCCGAGCGTGCCAAGCTCGACGGGTACCTGAACCAGGTCGCATCGGCGTCGGCCGCCAAGATGTCGCGCGAAGAGCAGATGGCGTTCTGGCTGAACGCCTACAACGCGATCGTGCTCCGGACCGTCGTCGATCACTATCCGATTTCGGGGCACTCGCCTGAGTATCCGCAGAAAAGCATCCGTCAGATCCCCGGCGCCTTCGAGCGCCTGCAGCATCGTGTCGCCGGAAAGATGCTGACGCTGGATCAGATCGAAAAAGACGTGCTTCCGACGTTCAACGATCCGCGCGTCTACTTCGCGCTCGGACGCGGCGCCATCGGCAGCGGCCGCCTGCGCAGCGAGGCCTTCGTGCCGGCCCGCATCGAAGATCAGCTGAGCGACGTAGCCGCCGAGTGCGTGCAGCGGGGCCAGTGCGTGCAGGTGGAGCCCGAGAGCGGCAAGGTGACCGCGAGCGCCATCTTCTCGTGGCGCGAGAAGGACTTCTCGGCCGCCTACGCCGACAAGGCGCCGCAGGTGCTCACCGACAGGAGCCCCATCGAGCGTGCTGTCATCGCGTTCGTCTATCCCAAACTGCTGAACGCCGAAAAGGATCTGGTCGCGAGGAACACCTTCCAGCTCGTCTACAAGCCGTTCGACTGGACGCTCAACGACCTCACCGGCCGCGGGGGACGCTGACGGTGGAGGGCGAAGCTAGCAGCCGACCGTCCCGGCTCGCCTGAAAGGCTCGCCCTCCTTCGATCTCACGATGAACCTTCAGCTCGCAGACAAGATTGCAATCGTGACCGGGTCCAGCAAGGGGCTCGGCTTCGCCACGGCTCGTGCGCTGGTCGAGGAGGGGTGCCGCGTGACAGTCTGCGCCCGCGGCGAGGCGCAGCTGAGCGAGGCGGCTGCAGAGCTGCGGCGTCTCGCGGGTCGGGACGACCGCGTCGTGTCGGTCGCCGCCGACCTCGTCACTGCCGAAGGCGTCGAAGCGGTCGTGGGCCGGACCGTCGAGGCGTTCGGCGGCCTCGACGTCCTTGTCAACAACGTCGGTGCCGCAAGGGGTGCGGGGATTGCCGACACCAGCGACGCCGAGTGGCACGAAGCGTTCGACCAAACGCTCTTCCCAGCCGTTCGCGCATCGCGGCTGGCGGTGCCGCTCCTGCGCGCGCGCGGCGGCGGCGCCATCGTGATGATCGCGTCGATCTGGGGCCGCGAATCAGGGGGTCGGATGACCTACAATGCCGTCAAAGCGGCCGAGATCAGCCTTGCGAAGGCGATGGCCCAGCAGCTGGCGCGCGACAACATCCGCGTGAACAGTGTGGCGCCGGGCTCGATTCGGTTTTCGGGCGGCTCGTGGGACCGCCGCGTACAAGAAGATCCTGAAGGAATGCGCGATTTTGTGAAGCGGGAACTGCCGTTTGGGCGCTTCGGCCGCCCCGAAGAAGTCGGGGCGGTCGTTGCGTTCCTCGTCTCGCCGCGCGCGAGCTGGATCAGCGGGGCAAGTGTGCCCGTTGACGGCTGCCAGTCACGCTCCCTGATCTGATCTGCGGGTTCGTGTTTTCGACGCGGCTGCCGTTTCGAGACCGGCCGCTGCTGGCGATTTGACGGGGGACGGAAGGCGCTGCGACCCGCGTCCGAACGCTGAATCCCTCGGGATTCTCGTATTCGCCGCTGTCGGGTTCGCCGCTATCGGACGAGTGAAGGAAGAAACCTCTACGCCGCAACCGCGGCTCGCTTACATCCATCTCCACAACTCCTTTGAACGCATCGACAAAAACAGAGTAACAGTACCGTGCCGTCGATCAAGAAAAAAATGAAAAAAGTTTCGTCGTGCGACGTCAGCCGCGTCGAGCGACGACGAAATGGTACACCGGCAGGCCCGTGAGGATGACGAGGAACGTAAGTGTGCTGTTCAGCGTGTCGTTCACCAGCGAGTTGACGACGAACGCGGCAACCGAGGCGATGAAGATTGCCGGCACCACGGGATAGCCGATCGCGCGGTAAGGACGCGGCAGATCGGGGCGGCGCCGCCGCAGCTGGTAGATCGCCGCGACGCCGAGCGCGTAGAACGGCCAGATGGCGAGCACGAACGTATCGGTCAGCCGTTCGAACGTACGGCTCATCACGAGTGCCATTCCGAGCACAGCCGCCAGAAGGATCGCCACGTGCGGCGTCTTGAAGCGCGGATGCACGCGCGCGATCGGCTTGTACAGCATCCCGTCGTCCGCCATCGCGAAGAAGACCCGCGGCGAGGCGAGCATGCTGCCGTTCAACGAGCTGAACGACGAGATCATGACAAAAATTGACACAAGGACTACGCCGATGCGGCCGAAGAGCGCCAGCATCGTGTCGGCGGCGACGAGCGGCGAGCGGCTGATCGCCTCGACAGGTAAAACGTACAGGTAGGCCACATTCGTCAGCACGTAGATCGCGATGAGCGCGAGTGTTCCAAAAATGATCGCGCGCGGCAGATTGCGATGTGGATCGGTCACCTCGCCCGACGCGAACGACAGATCGGCCCAGCCGTCGTAGGCCCACAGGACGCTGACGAGCGCCAGCCCCGTCGCCCCGATGCTCAACGGGCCGGTCGACGAGGCGGTGAGATGCGCGGCGGTCGCTCCGTGGCCGCCGCCGATGACGAACGAGGCGAGGACGAGCATCGTCAGCGCCAGGAACTTGGCCCAGGTCGCAACGCCCACGATCATCGCGCCGACGTTCGCCCCGGCGATGTTCGCGCCGGCGGCGAAGGCAATGGCGGCCGCCGACAGGCCTCGCGCGGCCAGCACGTGCGCCGATGGATCGATGCCGACGCTTCGAAGCAGATACTCGCCGAAGACGACGGCGATGCCGCCGAGCGCCGACGCTCGAAT
>Ga0066903_100004063_pt1 | contig 12232 bp, 10 predicted proteins | sample PanSoiMetaGPlot1_FD_67491 | JGI IMG/M metagenome (GOLD analysis project Ga0066903, IMG submission 67491) | Tropical forest soil microbial communities from Panama analyzed to predict greenhouse gas emissions - Panama Soil - Plot 1 (version 2) | ecosystem: Environmental > Terrestrial > Soil >...
ACACCGGCGCCAGCGCGGCATGCTTGGCGCGGAGCGTGCCCAACCGCACGCGTCACGGTACCATGCGCCGCGCGGGCCGTACAAGCGATATTAATCAGTTATTTCCTGACAACTCCTAACGGCTTTACGCAAGCACCCACGATCATGCATGGACTTATGATGGCGCTCACGTTGCCGGGGAGGCCGTTCGAATGAAGGATTACATAATTCACGCGGCGAATCGGACAGCTGCGCGGCGAATCAGTCGCAGCATCGAGAGGCCGGTCATAGGCAGCACCGGTGACCGAATCGCCTTACCTCCAGGTCCAGTTCGAATGTGAGTTGCCGAACAGCGCTGGAACTCAACAACGTACAGTGCCTGATGTCACCTCAGCCTCTTGGATTGGCTACCCGAGAGTGGTCATTCATATTTGGCTGCTGGTCCCGGAGAATCGCGACCCGCGATTCTGTCTTGCCCAAGGGCACGCTCCGGGGAGCAGCGCGTCGTAGGTTTCCAGAAGCGCATTTCCGGCAACACGAGTGTCGAACTTGTCGCGCACCGTTTGTCGGCCGGCTCTCCCGAGCCTCAGGTTTAGCTCCTCGTTCGAAAGCAAGCGCGACAGTCGGTCGGCGAATCCGAAGACATCCCCTACGCCGACCAAGTAGCCATCGTGACCGTCGTGAATAATGCCGTCGGGTCCGCCGCTTCGCGTGGAGACGATCGGTATGCCGCAAGCCATGGCTTCCACTGTAACCATCCCGAAACCTTCCTCATCGGAACTCGAGGCGAAGACGGAAGCCGATTGATAGAGGGCGATCAGCTCGTCTACCGTCGGAGAGTCTCTGAAGGTCACGCGATCAACCAGACCGAGCTCTTTCACTCGCGCCCAGAATTCCGGCGGCGGACCAGCCGAACCAGCCAGCAACAGATGTGTCGCTGCTCTCATCGTGGGTGGGAGGGTTGCGAAGGCATCTAAGAGCAGCATCACGTTCTTGCGCGGGTCGTTGAGCCTGCCGACGGTCAGGATATAGCAATTCGATTGAAGACTACGACGCGCGGCTGGCCTGAAGCGGTACGAATCGACTCCTGGTGGCACAAGTCGGATAAATGAATTGCGCCCCGCGTTCACATCGCTGGCATAGTCCAACATCCAAGAATTCATCACTTGAATCGCGTCTACGGAGCGCAATGCCTTACGATCCATGCGGTCCGTAATCCTCGTCATCCAGCGTCGCCATTCTTCGCCCGGTCCCTTGAACTTGGCATGACGAGCCCGTCGTTCGACAACCACGCGAGTGGCGCAATGCACTGCAACAGGCTTTCGGAGTCCGCAAACAGCCAGGGCGAAGGCAGGAGATCCACAGACGACCTGGACCAGGTCGCAATCGGCGAGCACCGCGCACAATGCGTGACGTGGTCGATAGCGTTGGAACTCTAGTTCCGACCCAAAGGCTCCCACTCGAATGAAGCGTCGCCCCTGCCAAGTGCCTTCGGACGTTGTGACGCCACGCAGCCAGCTTGCAGGCCTCGTCAGCGAGACGCTAAGCAGGTTGCGACTCGACATGGCGAGCGAGACAATCCGCAGTTTGAACGCCTGCGAACGTTCAATCGTCTCGCATACGAACTCCGCGACGGCGCCAATGCCGCCGCCTTCCTCGAGGGCAGGCACGACCAACCCGATTCGGGGGCGGCCCTTACTCTTCCCGACTGGCTGCCTCTCGCCGCAGTAGGTCATTCCTGCGAGCGCAGCGCCGCTATGGGCCGAGAAGGGAATGACGCGCCGCCAATTGAGCGAGAACATGCCACGGCGTGCGCTGACTCGGCACGGAGTAATCCGGGATACCACGCGTGGGCAGCTCCGGCCAGCATCTGGACGGTTCGGGCACACTTCCCCACAGATCGAAAACGTGTAGTAGTCCCAGCTGGGTTCTGGCTGACGCAAGTTGCGATTCGATCACCGCCTTGACCTGGGAGGCGAGATCAGGCTTTCCTTCGTCGGCGCACTGTGGAGGGCTTGAGCCCGAATGGATCGCGGCAAAAACAATTCCCGAGTTGCAATGTCCTAAAAGCGATCGCGAACACGCCCCACGAGGCGCCGCAACATCTCCACGCTTCTCAGTGATTCAGCGCGAGCAATACCTCGGTGGTCGAGGTCGTTCGGAAACTCGACACCACGCGTTCCAGCGTGGCGGAGTTCGCGAACATTGTAGATTTCGTCTTAAACACATGGCATGCCGTCCATCGACCGAACGGAGCGGCGGTCCCCTGCCGTCAAGCCGAAGACGGCCGGACGCCGGTGGTCCAGCACGATGTCCGGCGGCAAGCCAAACGCCCTCGGCGCCAGGATTTCGCCGTCGTATCTGGTCCAACATCCGGTGGACGCGTTCGAGCACCGATTCCGGGAATCCAAGCGACGACAAGGCTCAACCCGCGATTCCGCACGTGCCACTAAGTCAGCGCGAGATGACGAGTATTGGCGAGTGCTCAGCTGGTCACATTCAAGCGTTGAGTTCGTGAACGCGAGCAAACGGTAACAGTCTGACCGTGCGCACTCAGTCGCATGCGCTACGTCGTTGTTCGTACGACTGCGACATTCATCATAGGTTTCGGCCGCATGCGAGCTGACCAAGTCGGCCGAAACGCTCTCGACACCCTCGCACCGATGGCAAGCAGCGCCGCAATCCAGATCGGCTCCCTCAAAGCGACGATGATCGTGTCGAGCTTGGTTTCTGGCATCGCAAGCATCCACAGAACAGAAGTCAGAATGAACCATCGTGCCCACGTGACTGGCCGTGGTAACATCGCACGATCGAGCCACCGCAGCGCGACTCCGAAGATACTCGCAGCCACCAACAATCCAATCACGCCGTAATCGAATAGCGCGTGCAGCCACGGAGTTGGTGCCAGGTCAACTCCATCTGGAAAGCGTCCCGTCGCGACCAAGGCGAACTCGATATGGTGCTCACTGGCGCGCTGCGCCTTATCGCCAACAATGAAGGTCGGCAATGCACCGAGCACGCCTTCCATCCAGGTGTCAGACCAGGCGGGGCCCTTGCTCATGTAGTTGGAAACCACGGCGAAAAACTGGGGCCCGTAGGACCATCGGATCGCCAGATTCTCACGCGTTTGCGCGAGAATATCGGTAGAGGATGCCATCGTCACGAAGGGGCTACTCCAGAATGCGTCCCTGTCAATCGTCATCTCGTTGCGGTAAACCACAATCAACAAGAGCAGAGCCACTGCAACGCCAGTCCCAGCTCCCACATGTCGCATCGTCGGAAGGACTCGTGTTGACCGCAGAACCACCGCCAGCATCGTGACGGATAGGATCAGCAGGCTTCGTGATGCGCTAATGAATACGAATACGAGCGTTACGAGCAGAAGCAGCGCCGCCATGTACCTTGGAATGACACGGGTAAACAGGGCGAGAGCGTGAACACCGACCATGACTTTCAGAAACATTTGAGCGAGCTGCACGGTAACGCTTGTCGCCGAACCTGCGGTCGGCACGTCAAGTCCAGAGTAGTAGATCAAGTTACCAGCCCTGAACATCGCCGCGAAGAGCACCAATGAGATTGCAGATAGAAAGATGTATCCAGTCCTGTCGAGGTTCCATCGTACCACACGGTGTGTGGCAGGACCGACGATAGCCGCACAAAGCCAGAGCCAGATTAGAAAGAAGATCCGGCCCCAGAGGATGCCCGAATTGTCGAATTCAAACATCGCCGCTGAGTCGACACTCACTATGATCATGGAGGGTTCGACGTAGACTAGCCAGCACGTCAACACTAGCCACGACGAGCTGGGATAAGCAGGTTTCCCATTCAACGAACAGTGCCCCGACCAAGCCATAACGACGAATGGGGCAGCGCATGCCACCGCGAAAGACACGCCGCTGACGGTAAGCACTCCTCGCTGCGTGTAAGCGGCCAGCAGGACGGGAGTGGATACGTAGAAGAAACAGATCGTGAGAAGGTCAACGGGCCGGCAACGACAGCCAGAGGGACGAACAGCGAAGATCATACGAGCCTGGTAACCTTCTGTCACCGAGACATTACGCAACGGTCAATGCCACGATCTCGACGATCGGATCTACATAGGCGTGTTGGCTTCTGGTCATCGCACAAGCCGGCCCTGGCAATCCTGATGCGGGCGTCTTCGTTAGGGTCTGGGCTCATCCATTCGCGCCGCCGCCAGTCTTTCGCGCCAGCACCACGATCATGTTCGGACTGAGGATGGCGTTCTCGTTGCCCATCAGTGCTGTTCGAATGAACAAGAACGTGATCGACTGGGCGAACCGGACGGCCGCCCGCCGAGCGAATCGCGCCGCCGAAAGGCCCGTCATAGGCAGCACCGGCGATCGAATCTGCTTTACTTCGAAGTTCTGTTCGCATGCGAGCTGCCGTGCGGCGCTGGAGCCCAGCAACGTACAGTGCGTAACGTCACCCCAATAAATAGCCGAGGCGAATGGGCTGTCACCACTCGGGATTCGCAGCAGGAGTAACCCGCCCGGCTTCAGGGCAGCGTTCGCCTCTTCGAAGAAGGAGCGGATCGCGGCAAGACTCATATGCTCGATGACGTCGAATGCGACGACGAGATCGATAGCGCTGCGTCCCCACACATCGCTCAGACTTGAGTCAGGCGCAAGGATGTTGAATCCTGCCTCAACCGCTCTCGCTTGCAAAGTCTCGCTTATTTCACGGCCAATCCAGTATGCGCCAGCGCGGCGTGCCCATCCGGCGAAGGCGCCGTTGCCGTAGCCGATCTCGGCGACTCTCACCCCTGCCAGTGTTTCAACCCCGGAGGCCTGCAGTTCGCGCTCGAAATAGAGCGACTCGCCAGAACTAACTCGGCCAAAATCCGCGACGCGCCAATCCTTCCACACGAAGTATCTATCGCTGACCATTTCATCGTGACCTTGGCCCGATTCAAACCGTAAGACGTCGGCGTTCGCCATGTGCGATGTGTCATTCATAATCGGCTACCAAGCTCGCCCCTTGCTGTCGCACGCATTTGACTTCCGACGTCTACACGGAGCAGGGCTCATCGTCCGCCAGTTGCGCGCGACCATGGACATAGCCTCTGCGGCCACTTCGCCACCGAGTGGTCTGAGTCTTCCTGTCAGCGATCCAACTACACAGGCATCAACCCGGCGGCTGCGAGGCACGAACCTCAGACAAGGTTAAACGCGGTCCCTTCATACAGGTTGTAAACGCTAGCACGCTAAGACGTTCCTGAAAACGGCTAATATGCGCTCGCGACCGGCGAAATCATCGTTGGATCCGTCACTAGTGGTTGTTGACGGTTGTCGGCCGTGGCCTTGAGGAGGCGTGTGGTACCGAATGAAGACACGTCGCCCTAACCATGCCGGCCGTGGCAGCAATTTCGGGAGACGAATCAGATTGAAGGCCGCTGGCGAACACAAACGGCCAATCGACCTTCTCCAGTCCGCGGAGTTTGACCCTCCGGATCCTGGCGATCGTCTTCAACCAGCCGAACGCGGGTTCGATGCGCGAGCGCGCATGCAGACTCATCGCGTAGCCCGCGTGCCGCGTGGTACGCCCAATCGCACGGCCGCCGGGCCGGTCAGATTCTGGGCCACGTGCGCGGTGCAGCCCAGTTCTCGTGTGACGTCGACAAATTCGCGCATTTCATACGCACTGTCCGCCGAGCGTGTGGTGACGTCCCGGCGTGCGTTGCCACTGCGCTTGCAACATCAACAGCCCCGCGTCGCGCTCGGCTCGGCCATCGGCCTGAGTGGCCATCGCCTCGACGATCAAGCCATGGCGATTCTCGATCAGCTGGTTGCCGAGGTACGCCAGCCGCGACCCATCGCCGTTAAATTTGCGATACAGTTTGGCGTCGGGATCAGTGGTGATGCGTGGGTGTTATTGGTCCGCGTTTGACCGCGAAAGTTCTTCCCGTCGCGGTCGGTCTTGCCGCGCATAGGGCCGCGTCGCGAGCCAGGGGAACGATCACGCCGTCATCGTGCCGCCAGCGCCGATCGAATGTGAGCCAATATCTGGGTGGCCCTGCTTGCGGCAGAGTACCGAGGAACGGCGCGAGCTTGCGCCGCTGCTGCCATGGCCTCACGTTCCGCTTCGCGCGGTAAATAATGGCGGACAAGCGACGCCAGTTCCATCGCGTCGTCCCACAGCGGCACTTCATTTCGCTCGTCATACACCGTTGTGACGTAATCAGTTCGTTGATGCACAAAAAAGGCGCCAGCCGCCGCGAGCTCGTAGGTGCGAATAGAATCATCATCGCCTGGTTGGCTGATACCACGAACTACCATGCGCCGCTGAACTGGGGCAATGGCGATTCGGCCCGAGCGAATGAAGTCAATGTACGCCGAGCCACATATAGTGGGCACGAAGAGCCAGCTCGTGGGAAATCTGTCGCGCTGCTTCATCCAACCCGCCCCGGCAATCCCTACCCGCCATGATTCTTTGGACGCCTCCTTCGCAAAGTCCAGCAGGAGTGCGTGGTATTCAGGACGCCATGTGGCTACCATAACGACGTCCAATTCCTGACGCTTGGGAGCATCGGGTCGATAATGAACGGTTGGGTCGTACCCGTGCGGCACGCATACGCAGGAATTGTTGTAGCCGTAAGTTCGGTACCATTCCCTGGGATGAAAAGGCTTCGTCGAAATCACGAGGTCGTATTCACCCATCGCTTCGCGTAGCGGTCGCCCGAACGCATGCGGCGAACAATCAGGGAACATGTTGATCGTGGCCACACCTAGTGCTTTTGCCTGTCTGAGCACTCTAGTACTGATCCCGTCCCCCTTGTAGACCAAGAGCACGTCCGCTGATCGTGTCTGCAATGCGGCGCGGACCTCTCTTTCCAATTCCTTGATCTGGAGCGACCGAACGAGCTTGTTTGCCGCGCGCAGAGCGAATGAACGGTGCGCGACCACAATATGATCCGCATCGATCTCGTCAATCAGCACATCTGGAAATGCGCAAAGAGCTTCCCGGGTTGCTCGGGCACTGGACCCTTTCCACGAGTCGCCTACAAACAGAATTCGCAGGTATTGCTTAGAACTGTTGTTCATGACCTGAACGCGAATCAGAAACGTACCGCCGCATCCGCTATCTTTCCCCTCTCAACCAGCCCGTCGTGCTCGATGATGTCCGTGTCGCGCGCCACGGACTGAATGATCAGATGGCCGTTGTCGTCGCGAAGCGACAGCACCAACAGGAGTACCATTCCTGCCAGAAGGAGCGTCCTTGGGATCAGATCGAAATCCGGTCGCCAAAAGCCAAACGCAATTGTGCCCAGAACCGAGACCATTGCTACGGCGAGATTCCGTGTCGATACCAGTCGTGCCCCAAGGTGCCAGCCCGCAAGGATCTCCGTCCCCAGGGCGACGGTCAACATGGTAGTCGACCTGGCGAGTGCAGCCCCTGGAAGCCCGATAGTAGGTGTGAGCACGAGCGCCAGTAAGAAAAGCAACAGAACCCCAGCAACGATGAAATTGCGAGTGCACCGACCATCGGTCGCAAGCTGCAAAAGATGGTTTGGAGCTGAAACAGCAAGCGCGACGAGACCAATACTCAGAACCGCCAGAATGTGATCGCTATCGCGATACTCCGCGCCGAACGCGAGACCCAGTAATTCGCCCTCCAGCAGCGTCAGCGCCATCGCGACCAGGCAGCACACCAACAGTTGCAGGTTCATAAGCCATCGAGCTAGGGCAATCGCTGAGTCTCGACGATGACGTCCCCAAAGATCGGTAAGGTAAGGCGCGACGCCAGCGGTACCGAGCGTCACGACTTGAACGCCCCCTGCAAACAACGTCATTGGTGCCGCGTAGCGCGCAAGCCCTTCTTCACCGAGCGCAACCCGGACAAAGGGATACTCACCACGCGACCAGACAAGACTTGTGAGCAACGTAGTCAGCCACATGTTAATCGCGTAGATTCGAATCGATCCCCACTGAGACTGGTGAATTGCTTTGGCGGGTTCGACAGCGCGTCGGACCACGGTGCCGACGCCAACGCAGGTTGCAGCCGCAGCCCCAACTGCCATCAGACCAAACAAAACGGCCGGCTGCTCATTGGCGATCGGCAGCACTGACAAACCACTCAGTACCGCCGCTGCGAAAAGGATGTTCGCGAGCGTGATTGCATTGAATCGCTGACAGCCAGTCAAGGCTGCGGTCTGCATGGTCCACAGCCCTTGCGTGGCTGTCCACACAAACAGGCAGAGATAACTTCTTAACTCCAGGTGCATACCGGACACCCAGGCACCGACCACACTTCCGAGTGCCGCGGCAACCGATGCACAGACGGCCCATCTGACCCAGCGTCGCAGAAAAGCGGAGACGAGTCCGGCTTGGCTCCCGAATTCGGCCGCATATCGACTTACGGCGGCTGGCGCTCCAAAGGAAAAGATCAGGATTGATATTTCGATTACCCACTGTGCGTACGCGAACTGACCGAATTTCTCGGCTGTGAGACGCCTCGCGAGACTCGTCACGAGCAGCAACCGCGATGCAGATGCGACGACAGCCGCGACCGCCGCGGACGCCGATTGACGACTCAGCGACATGACTCGTCAAACATCTAGGACGAGCGGCGTGGTATGGCCACGTTCGATGGGTCAAAATGAACCGACCGACCCAGCGCACACAAAGTGCTGTCCTTCCTGACAAGAGCACAATTGGTCTCGAAAAAGCGATCCAGCTCTGGATGCCACACGTCGTAGTAATCGACCGAACGGCCAGTCAGTTTGCCGAGCCGATAGGGTGTGTCACGAATGAGCTCGAAGACGTCGCGTAGGCACGCGTGATTGAGCAGCCAGCGCCAGTTGTACTCGAATTGCACTACCTCCACCGCACCTCGCGCGAGACACGCTCCGGCGCCTCGCAGGACGAGCGAATCGAACCCTTCGGTGTCGATCTTAATCATCGCGACCGATTCGATATGTTCTCGCTGGAGGAAGTCGTCGAGCGTATCCACCACCACTGTTTCCTTGCAAGGGCCGGACACAAGTGAGAGCGAGTTGGTGCCAGCGGAATCGCCATTCGAATAGAACGTCGCCCTGCCGGACTCGTTAGAAAGAGCAGTCGGATGAATCGTGATTTTCGAGTGATCTGCAAAACGGTCGGTTAAGATCGCGCGGCTGAAGCACGAAGGCTCGAACGCATGCACGCGCGGCGAGAGCTCCGACGATCGTAGCGCTTCGGCGGTCCAATCGCCCCGATGTGCACCCACGTCCAGGAGGACTAACGAATTACCGATCGCTCGTGTGAGTATCTGCCGCAGCAGCCAGTATTCCCCATTATGGAGCGGATCGTTTGGCCGCTCGCCGCGCGCATAAGTATATAGCTTCCGACCCGCACGCCAGAGAAGTCGTTGGGCCGCAGAGGATCCGAGGAGCTCTATCGCCACGCGCGGATTAGACCGATGCGTTTGTCGGAAGGCTGCGCAACCACCTCGAGTGCGGCTTTGATGCCTTCCCGGCATTGCTCGTAGCTCCAGCGACTGATTAGCGAGCGACTGGCCGTCCCCATCTGCTTCCTCGTGCCTTCGTCCACCAGCAACCTGCTGATGGCGTTGGTGAGTGCACGCACATCGCCGGGCGGCACCAGATACCCATTGACACCGTTCTTCACGAGATCACCGGCACAGCCTACTTGGTCGGTGATGACGACTGGGAGCGCGGCGCACATGACCTCGTTGACGATGAGTCCCCATGGCTCGTTCTCGGCGGGCAGCGCGAAGATGTCACAGGCCGCATAGACCTGTGGAAGTTCGCGTTGATTGATGAATCCCGCAAACACAATGCTCCGTTCGTCGCACGCTCCAGCTAGATCCCGGACTTCCTGATCCATCTCCCCGCTGCCAACCATGAACAAGGAAACGCGGTGGCCAGCTGTGCGCAGAGCTGCGACGGCTCGGACGACCAGTTCCGGATGTTTTCGTCGCAAGAGCTTGGACGCGTACAATACCACTGGTTGATCCAGCGGCAGTCCATATCTGCGCCTGATCTCGTCACGCCGAGTTGCGGCGGCGTTGGCTGTTGCGATGAACCGGGCATTGTCCACGGCATACGGCATGTTGAAGATTCGCCTTTCCGGGACGCCCAGAGTGCGGTAATAAGTCCGATTCGCGGAGCCGATCGCCAGGAAGGCGTCGAAGGACCGATAGAACACCTTCAGCACCATGTCACGCGCTCGCCGGCGCCAGATCGGCCTAGTTAGACCGAGGTGCGTTTCGGAGCGCATCAGCACGGGCAATCGCTTGGACTTCGCTGCAGCAAACGCTAGGACGGTGGCTGCGTAGTTGTAACCATGGAGCCACACCGCGTCGTACTGTCCCCTGCGGATAGCCGACCATATCCGTGGGCACGTCAGCGACCAGAAACCACTAGGAGCTCCGCGATCATTGTCGCGACCTACGAATACATACGGATAGCCCTGAAGCAGATCGACATCCCAGGTTACAGGTCTCGCGAAACCTGGATCAAGGCCGCCACGCAGGCTGAAATCACTGCAGTAAAGCGCAGTGACTTCAAGCGCTGGGTCCCGATTGAGATCGGCGTAGAGAGGGGCAAAGTACTGGATGGGGTGTGAATTGACGACAGCGACACGGAAACGTTTCCTCCTCCGGTTAGTCGATCCAGAGGTTACTGTGCTAGCTTCCGTGGCAACAGTTCTCATATCCAGAACAAAAGCAGTGTTGTATCAGAGTAATGACGCCTCACTGTACGACGCCGGTCGCCAGCGGCGACAGTAGTGTGAGTAGTAGTAGTAGTGGGCGTTGCGCCGGGCACAACGGCGGATCACAGAGAGGCAGCGCTAACGTTGAGCCTCGACGTAGAGGCTCTCGTGCTTTCGGCTGTCCAGTTCGAGCGACTCAATGTTCGGAATCGCACTTGTACAAAATGTCCGCTCTCCAGGATCTGCAAATCCACTGCGTCGTAACAAATCCACGAGCGAGCTGCAGTCAAACATTTGCAAGTGGCGACTGCCGGGGTGAAAGGAAGCCGCGAAGTGTCTGGCCCATCAGTAGTCGACTAACAAACTCGTGTGAGGCGTTCGGCTGTCTATTGCTAAGGTAATCATTGACGATCAATCTCAAATCGGGCACCGCGATACGAATGACTCCGCCTCGTGCGAGCACGCGAAAACACTCTTGGGCAACACGAACGGAAGCCTCATGCGTCAGGTGTTCGAATGCGTGGGACGAATAGATGTACCGCACGGTGCCGTCAGCAAAAGGCAGGCCGCGGCGTACGTCGCATTTGCGAACATCGTTGGGCCATTGCGGCAGATTGAGCAGCTTTTGCAAAAAAGGGACACGTGAGAGGAAGATGGTGGGCGAATTGTCGAGATTGTGCCATCCGGGAATACCGGAGACTCCGCACCCGATGTTGATCTTGATCTCAGAAGTCGTCGCTTGCAGGCGCCGATGGCCTGGGGTGTCGGCCGGTCCCAGCGATGAGGGAGCGCTCCTCATGACGCCTTGCTGTAGTACTGCGCGTACTCGCGGCGGTAGTACTGAGAGTAGTAGTACGGATTTCGGTGCAGGTCCACCTTGTTCAACACTCCGCCGACGAACTTCGCGTTGACGTGCTCCAATTGATCCAGCGCCCGCTTCGCCGCGTGGCGGCTCGTCATCTCCGCCCCGACCACGAACACGACACCGGTCGCCAGGTGTGCCACCAGGGTCGCGTCGGCGACCGCCATCACCGGTGGCGTGTCCACAATGACCCAGTCGAAGTGCGTTTTGAGGACGGTCATGAGCTCTCGGAAGCGTGGAGCGCCCAGCAGTTCGGTCGGGTTCGGCGGGATCCGGCCCGCCACCAGCACAGACAGCCCGGGCACCGTCGTGTCCCGCACCGCGGCGCTCATCGGCGCGTCGCCCACCAGAACGTTCGAAAGCCCCGGTTCCTCGTTTAAGCCGAAGATGTCGTGCGCCTTCGGCTTGCGCAGGTCCGCATCGATCAAGAGCGTGCGCTGGCCCGCCTGGGCGAGCGAAATGGCGAGGTTGCTCGACACCAGGCTCTTGCCCTCGCGCGGGGCGGTGCTAGTGACGACCAGCGCACGGCCGCCTTCCTCCGCCGAGGAGAAGAGCACGTTGGTCCGGAAGGTCCTGAGCGCTTCGCTGAAGTTCGCCGGGACGCCGCCGCTGAGCAGCGGATAGCGGTCCCCGTTTTGTTGGAGCATGGGCAGCATGCCGAGGTGGGTGAGGCCGAGGTGCCCGCGAATCTCCTCGGGAGACTTGATGCGGCTGTCGA
>Ga0066903_100004064_pt1 | contig 12229 bp, 6 predicted proteins | sample PanSoiMetaGPlot1_FD_67491 | JGI IMG/M metagenome (GOLD analysis project Ga0066903, IMG submission 67491) | Tropical forest soil microbial communities from Panama analyzed to predict greenhouse gas emissions - Panama Soil - Plot 1 (version 2) | ecosystem: Environmental > Terrestrial > Soil >...
CTGTCGATCGACTCGACGCGGCGCTCGCTGCAGGTGACGAAAATCAATCGCGACATCTCGGACGTGCAGCTGCGGGCGACGATCACCAACACGCTGTCGAACGTCCGCAACGCGTACTGGGACTACGTGTTCGCCGTGCAGTCGGTCGACGTCGCGCAGCAGTCGCTCACTCTGGCCAATCAGCTGGTCCGCGACAACCAGACGCGGGTGGAAGTCGGCACCATGGCGCCGATCGACGTCGTGCAGGCGCAGTCGCAGGCGGCGACCGCGAAGCAGAACCTCGTCGCCGCGCAGGCGACGATGCGCACCGCCGAGCTCGTGCTGAAGCGCCTCATCGTCGGCGGAACGTCCGATCCGAACTGGAGCGTGCGTCTCGATCCGGTCGACCGTCCCGACTTCACGCCGCAGACCTTCGATGTCGAAGCGGCGGTGCGGCGCGCGCTCAGCGAGCGCACGGATTTGGCAATCGCGAAAAAAGACATCGAGATGAACGACGTCACGCTGAGGTACCTCGTCGACCAGATGAAGCCGCAGGCCGACTTCGTCGCGACCTATGGCCTCGTCGGCATCGGCGGCACCCAGTACGAGTTCGCGGCTGGCAGCAGCGGCAACGTCAACCGCATCCCGATCGGCTCGATTCCAGGCGGCTACGGCGACGCGCTGAATACGCTGTTCGGCCGCAACTACCCGCGCTGGACGGCGCAGGTCAATTTCAGCTATCCGCTCGGGACGAGCGCGCAGGAGGCGAACACGGCGCGCGCGCGTGTCCAGCTGAACCAGGTTACGGCTCAGACCAAGCAGATCGAGCTCCAGGTGGCCACCGATGTGACCAACGCTGTCCTCACGGCGCAGAGCAATACCGAGCGCGTACAGGCCGCGCAGGCGGCCCGGGAGTTGGCACAGAAACAGCTCGAGGCAGAACAGAGCAAATTCGAGGTCGGCATGTCGACGAACTACAACGTCATCCAGTCGCAGCGCGACCTCGCGACCGCGCAGAACAACGAGCTGCAGGCGATCCTCAACTATCGCAAGTCGCTCGTCGAACTGGAGCGGCTGCAGCAGACGACGCTGCAGAACCTGAACATCACCGTGCTGAGCGCGACCAGCGCGGGCGGACAGTAACGACATGAAAAAAGCGCTCATCGGAGTCCTGATCGTCGCTGCCATCGGTGCAGGCGCAGGCGCGTACTACATCAAGCGCGGCGGGCCCGAGATCCAGATCGTCACGTCGCCGGTCAACCGCGGCGACGTCGTCGACACGGTGGGCGCGACCGGCACGCTGCAGGCGGTCACGACCGTGCAGGTCGGCAGCCAGGTGTCGGGCAACATCTCGTGGCTGGGCGCCGATTTCAACTCGATTGTCAAGAAGGGGCAGGTGATCGCGAAACTCGATCCGTCGCTGTTCGAGGCGCAGCTCGAGCAGTCGAAGGCGAATCTCGCGCAGTCGCGGGCGAACTTCGCGAAAGCGCAGAGCGATCTCGAGCGCATGAAAGTGCAGCTCACCGACGCGCAGCAGAAGTACACGCGCGCCAAGGAGCTCGCGGCGCGCAACCTGCTGCCCCAGAGCGACCTCGACGCGGCGAAAATCGCCGTCGATTCGGCGCAGGCGTCGCTCGCGGCGCAGCAGGCGACCGTCAATCAGGCCAACGCGTCGGTCGCGCAGTCGCAGGCGTCCGTCAACCAGAACCAGGTGAACCTCGATCACACGACGATCGAAGCGCCGATCGACGGCATCGTCACGCAGCGGAGCGTCGACGTCGGCCAGACGGTGGCGGCGAGCATGCAGGCGCCGACGCTGTTCATTCTCGCCGCGGACCTCACCAAGATGCAGGTGAACGCGAATATCGACGAGGCTGACGTCGGCCGCATCCGGCCGGGCCAGCACGTCACCTTCCGCGTCGACGCGTATCCGACCGACACCTTCGAAGGTACGGTGTCGCAGATCCGTCTGCAGCCGGTCGTCGTGCAGAACGTGACGACCTACGGCACCGTGATCGATGTTCCCAATCAGCAGCTGAAGCTGAAGCCCGGAATGACCGCGAACGTCAAGGTGGAGATCGCCAAGCGAACCGACGTGCTGAAGGTGCCGAACGCCGCGCTGCGGTTCCGTCCGAGCACGGACGTCTTCAACGCCCTGAACCAGACGGTCCCGCCCGAGGTGCAGTTCGCTGGCGGCGGACGCGGGGGACGGCAGAACCGGAACAACGCGCAGGGCGCGGGAGCGGGCGCGCAAGGAACCGGCACGGGCACCGCTGGTGCCGGCGCGGGAGCGCCGGGAACGAGCGCCGGTGCGCAGGGTGCTGCGCCGAGCGCGCCGTCGGCTGCCGCGCCGGGCGCCACCGACGGGGACGGTCAGGGATCCGGGGCCGACGGACAAGGCGGTCGCCGCGGCGGCGGCCGCGGATTCGACCCGGCGCGCATGATGGAGCGCTTCAAGACCATGTCGCCTGACGATCAGAAGCAGTTCATCGCGCGCATGAAGGATCGCGGACAGGACACCAGCGCGTTCGAAAAGCAGATGGCCGCGAATGCCAAGCCTGATGGGAAGGGCGACGATAAATCGATGGCGTCGGCTGTTCGCACCAAGTACGGCAGCGCGTCGCCGCAGACGATCGACGCCCTGTTCGCGCCGCTTCCGACGGTCGAATCGCGCGGCCGTGTGTGGGTCTTCATGAATCACGAACTGAAGGCGGTGAACCTCCGACTCGGCATCACGGACGGCACGAGCACGGAGGTCCTCGGAGACGAGCTCCAGCCGCCGGCTGAAGTGGTCACGGGCGTGACCGGGCTCGGCTCGACCCGTACGCTGCCGGGTCAGAACAACGGCAACCCGCTGATGCCTGGCGGACGCGGGCCGGGCGGCGGCTTCGGCGGCCCTGGAGGCCGCGGCCGGTAGGCTTCTCATGCAGCCACAGCCGCAGAAGCCGTCGGACTCGACGGTCATCTCCGTCCGCAACCTCGTCAAGACGTACATCGTCGGCGAGGTGGAGGTGAAGGCTCTGCGCGGCGTGTCGCTCGACGTGCCGCGCGGCGAGTTCCTGGCGGTGAACGGCACGTCCGGATCGGGCAAATCGACGTTCATGCACATCGTCGGCTGCCTCGATCGGCCTACGTCCGGCCAGTACTTCCTCGACGGCCAGGACGTGTCGCGCATGTCGAAGGATGCGCTGGCCGCGGTGCGGAACAAAAAGATCGGGTTCGTCTTCCAGGGATTCAATCTGCTGTCGCGCACGTCGGCCCTCGACCAGGTCGAGCTCCCCCTGTTGTACGGGGGGAACTCGCTGAAGAGCGCGGAGCGGCATCAGCGCGCGAAAGAAATGCTCGAGCTGGTCGGCCTCGGCAACCGGGCGGACCACCACCCGAACCAGCTCTCCGGAGGTCAGCAGCAGCGCGTGGCCATCGCGCGTGCCCTCATCAACAACCCGTCGATCCTGCTGGCGGACGAGCCGACCGGGAACCTCGACACGAAAACCAGCATCGAAGTCATGGGGATCTTCCAGCGCCTGAACAAGGAGCGGGGGATCACCGTGGTCCTGATCACGCACGAAGTGGACATCGCCGAATACGGAACGCGGATCGTGACGTTCCGCGACGGCCAGGCGATCGCGGATCGTCCGGTTACCAAGCGTCGCAACGCGGACGACGAGCTGGCGGCGCTGCCGGCGCCGGTCGAAGCGACGGCCTGACGAGGAGCCCATGTCGTTCCTGATGATTCTGCGAATTGCCGTGAAGGCGCTGAACCGCAACAAAATGCGGACGGCCCTCACCATGCTCGGCATGATCATCGGCGTCGCCGCCGTGATCACGATGGTGGCGCTCGGGACCGGCGCGCAGACGTCGATCGAGGCGCAGATCCAGTCGGCCGGTACCAACATGGTGATGGTGAGCGCCGGCAACTTTACGCAGGGCGGCGTGCGCCAGGGCCAGGGCAACGCGAGCACACTCACGCCCGACGACGCCGTCGCCATACAAGGCGTGCAGGGCGTGCAGTACAAGGCGGCTGGCGTCAACACGCGCGGACAGCTGGTCGCCGGCAATCAGAACTGGGGCACGCAGGTGCAGGGCACCGACGTCGACCTGCCGCTGATTCGGTCGTGGCCGACGCAGCAGGGGGCGTTCTTCACCCCGACCGACGTCGCAACGGCAGCGAAGGTTGCCGTGCTGGGCAGCGTCGTCCGCGACCAGCTGTTCGGAGACATCGATCCAATCGGCCAGGTGATTCGGATCAACAATCAGCCATTCACCGTGTCCGGCGTGATGATCAGCAAAGGCCAGTCGGGCATGGGCCAGGACCAGGACGACGTGGTCTTCGTGCCTTACACGACCGTGATGAAGAAGATGCGCGGCATCACCTACATCCAGCAGGTCACGGTGTCGGCCGCGTCAGCCTCGGATACGAGCGCCACGGCCGACCGCATCGCGACGCTGCTGCGCACGCGCCACAAGATTCAGCCGGGCGACCCCGACGACTTCATGGTGCGCACGATGGAGGAGATGGCGAGCGTGCGCGTGCAGGCGACGCAGACGATGACGTCGCTGCTCGCCGGCATCGCCGGAGTCTCGCTGCTCGTCGGCGGGATCGGGATCATGAACATCATGCTTGTCTCGGTCACCGAGCGCACGCGCGAGATCGGCCTGCGCATGGCAATCGGCGCGCGCAGCCGGGACGTGCTCCTGCAGTTCCTGGTGGAAGCGGTCGTCTTGAGCCTGTTTGGCGGCGGCATCGGCATCGCAATGGGCTTCGCGCTGGCGCAAGGCGTGACGCTATGGCAAGGCTGGCCGACGGCTGTCTCCCCCAACGCGGTGGTCGTCGCGTTCGCGTTCGCGGCGATGACCGGTATCTTTTTCGGCTTCTACCCGGCGCGCAAGGCGGCGGCGCTGGATCCCATAGACGCGCTGCGGTTCGAATGATGCCTAGTCGTCGGTCTCTCCTCCTCGTCCCGGCCGCCCTGACGGCTATCCTTGCATCGGTGTCATGTTCCGGCGGCGAGGCGGTGGCCACGACGCCGCCGCCTGGCGGCGGCCGAGGCGGCGGTCAGAACCCGCCCGTGCCGATCACCGCAGTCAAAGCGGAGAGCAAATCGGTGCCGCTCGACGTGGAGGCCATTGGCACGGTCATCGCGGCGTCGACGGTCGCCGTCCGCGCGCAGATCACCGGCGAGCTGATGGCGGTGAACTTCAAGGAAGGCGACGAGGTCCAGCAGGGCCAGGTGATGTTCGAGCTCGACAAGCGGCCCTTCGAGGCCGCGATGCAGCAGGCCGAGGCGCAGCTGCAAAAGGACATCGCGCAGCTGGCCAACGCCAAGGCGCAGTCGAAGCGCTATGAGGACCTTGCGCAGCGCGGCATCGCGACGCGGGAACAGGTCGATCAGATGACCACCCAGGCGGCGGCGCTCGAGGCTACTGTCGCCGCCGACCGCGCGAACGTGCAGAGCGCGAAGGTGCAGCTCGACTACGCGACGATCGAGGCGCCGATCAGCGGCCGCACCGGCCTCCTGCAGGTACACAAGGGCAACCTCGTGCGGGCCAACGATACGGTGCCGATCATCAGCATCAACCGCGTCACGCCGGTCTACGTGACGTTCGCGATCCCCGAGGCCATGCTGCCGCTGTTCAAGCAGTACATGGCCGCGGGCACGGTGCGCGTCGAGGCCCGTGCGCCCAACGACAGCGGGCGCGCGTCGATTGGCACGATCGACTTCATCGATATCGCCGTCGATGCCACCACCGGCACGATCAAGGTGAAGGGCACGTTCCAGAACGAGGATCGCCGCCTGACGCCGGGACAGTTCGTCAACGTCAGCGTCACACTGACGACCGACCGCAACGCCACGGTGATTCCGACGATTGCCGTTCAGAGCGGCCAGCAGGGCACGTATGTGTATGTCGTGAAGGCCGACAAGACCGTCGAGCTGCGGCCGGTGACGGTGGTGCGCACGCACGGCGACGACTCGATCGTCAAGGCGGGCGTCGCGCCCGGCGAGACGGTGGTCACCGACGGGCACCTGCGGCTCATCCCCGGCAGCCGCGTCAGCATCAAGGGCGCGGATGGCGCGAGGTCGGCATCATGAACCTCTCCGAGATCTTCATCAAGCGTCCCGTCACGACCACACTGATCGTCCTCGGCGTCATCGTGTTCGGCGCGATGGCGTACCGGCAGCTGCCGGTCAGCGACCTTCCGACGGTCGACTTCCCTACCATCCAGGTGAACGCCGGCCTTCCCGGCGCGAGCCCCGAGACGATGGCGTCGGCCGTGGCGCTGCCGCTCGAGAAGCAGTTCGCGACCATCGCTGGGCTCAACTCGATCAACTCCACCAGCTCCCAGGGCGGCACGAACATCACGCTGATGTTCGACCTGAGCCGCAACATCGACGCCGCGGCGCAGGACGTGCAGGCGATGATCGCCAAGACCACGCGCCAGCTGCCGCCGCAGATGCCGGCGCCGCCGTCGTATCAGAAAGTCAACCCGGGCGATCAGCCGGTGCTGTTCCTCGTCCTGCACTCGCCCACGCTGCCGCTGTCGCTGATCGACGAGTACGCCGAGTCGACGATCGCGCAGCGGATCTCGATGGTGAGCGGCGTGGCGCAGGTGAACGTCTTCGGCGCGGCGAAGTACGCCGTCCGCGTCGATGTCGACCCGCGCAAGCTCGCGGCGCACAGCATCGGCATCGACGAGGTGGCCAACGCGATCACGAACGCCAACGTGAACCTGCCGACCGGCACGATGTACGGCGACAAGACGTTCGTCGTGCAGGCGAACGGCCAGCTGTTCCGCGCGGCCGCGTACGGGCCGACGATCATCGCCTACCGCGGCGGCAACCCGGTCCGCCTCAACGAAGTCGCGCACGTCTACGACGGAATCGAGAACGACAAGAGCGCCGCCTGGTACAACGGCGAACGGACGATCTATCTCGCCGTCCAGAAACAGCCGGGCACCAACGTCGTCGCCGTCTGCGACGCGGTGAAGGCTCTCCTGCCGACCTTCCGCGAGCAGCTGCCGGCGTCGCTGGCGCTCGACGTCCGCACCGACCGGTCGGTCCCGATACGCGAATCGGTCGCCGACGTCAAGTTCACGTTGATCCTGACCATCGGCCTGGTCGTCTTCGTCATCTTCCTGTTCCTGCGCAACATCTCCGCCACGATCATCCCGAGCCTTGCGCTGCCGGCGTCGATCGTCGGCACGTTCGCGGTGATGTATCTGCTCGACTACAGCCTCGACAACCTGTCGCTGATGGCGCTGACGCTGTCGGTCGGCTTCGTCGTCGACGATGCCATCGTGATGCTGGAGAACATCGTCCGGCACATGGAGATGGGCAAGGCGCCGATGCGCGCCGCCTACGACGGCTCGAAAGAGATCTCCTTCACCATCATCTCGATGACGATTTCGCTGGTCGCCGTCTTCATCCCCGTGCTGTTCATGGGCGGCGTCGTCGGCCGCCTGCTGCACGAGTTCGCCGTGACGATCGGCGTGGCGATCCTGGTGTCCGGCATCGTCTCGATCAGCCTGACGCCGATGCTCTGCAGCCGTTTCCTCAAGCCGCCGCACGCGCAGCGCCACGGGTGGATGTACAACGCGATCGAAAGCGTGTTCGAGTCGTGGCTGAAGCTCTACGACTGGACGCTGCGCGCGTGCCTCCGCTTCGGAGCCGTGACGATGGCGGTCTCCCTCGCGCTCATCATCGGCACCGGCTTCCTTTTCACAGTCGTGCCGAAGGGCTTCCTGCCGAGCGAGGATCAAGGCCGCTTCAATATCAGCACCGAGGGCATCCAGGGCATTGGCTTCGACGACATGGTGAAGCATCAGATGCTGGTCGCCGACATCGTGGCCAAGGATCCCGACATCATCGGCAACAGCAACAATGTCGGTGGCGGTATGGGCGGCGGCGGCGGCGGACTGAACAGCGGTCGCCTCAGCGTCGACCTGCGGCCGAAATCGCAGGGGCGGACGCGATCGGTCGATCAGATCATGACCGAGCTGCGGCCGAAGGTGTCGCAGATTCCGGGCGTCCGCGTCTACATGGTCAACCAGCCGCCGATCAATCTCGGCGGTCAGCAGGGGGCGCGCAGCCTGTATCAGTTCACGCTGCAGGACACCGACACCGCCGAGCTGTACCGGTACGCGCCGATCCTCGAACAGAAGGTCCGCGAGCTGCCCGGCATCGAGGACGTCAGCAGTGACCTGCAGATCAAGAACCCGCAGGTGATGGTCGCGATGGATCGCGACAAGATTTCAGCGCTGGGCCTGACCGTGAACCAGGTCGAGACGGCGCTCTACAACGCCTACGGCACGCGGCAGGTCTCGCAGATCTACGCGCCGAACAACCAGTATCAGGTGATTCTGCAGGTCGCGCCGGAATTCCAGAAGGATCCGGCGGCGATGTCGATGCTCTACGTGCGGTCGGCGAACATCCCGCCCGGCGCGAGCATCGGCCCGCTGATTCCGCTCAACACCGTCGCCACGATGAAAACCGATGCCGGACCGCTCACCGTGAGCCACACCGGCCAGCTGCCGTCGGTGACGATATCGTTCAACCTGAAGCCGGGCTTCGCGCTCGGCGATGCGGTCGACGCCATCAAGCAGACGGCGGCGACGACGGTGCCGTCGACAATCTCGACGATGTTCCAGGGCACCGCACAGGCGTTCCAGGATTCGCTGAAAGGCCTCGGGCTGATCCTCGCGATGGCGATCGTCGTCATCTACATCGTGCTCGGCATTCTCTACGAGAGCTTCACGCACCCGCTGACCATTCTGTCGGGCCTGCCGTCGGCCGGCTTCGGCGCGCTGCTGACGCTCGTTCTGTTCAAGACCGAATTGAGCCTCTACGCGTTCGTCGGCGTGATCATGCTGGTCGGACTCGTGAAGAAGAACGGCATCATGATGGTCGACTTCGCCGTCGAGGCGCAGCGCGAGCACGGCAAGACGCCGCGCGAGGCGATCCACGAGGCGTGTCTCGTACGCTTCCGGCCCATCATGATGACGACGATGGCGGCGCTGGTCGGCACGCTGCCGATCGCGATGGGCGTAGGCGCCGGTGCGGAGTCGCGCCGCCCGCTCGGACTTGCCGTTGTCGGCGGCCTGCTGGTCTCGCAGCTGCTGACGCTCTACATCACGCCGGTCTATTACGTGTATATCGAGAACGCGCGGATGTGGCTGGCGGGACGGCGTCAGACGAAGCCGGCTGACGTTGCGCACGGCGCGGCGGCAGAGGCCGGGTAGCCGGCAGCCGGGTGTGGAGGCGGACCTGTCGGTCCGCCGGGGTGACGTTTCGGCGTACAGCTGACAATCGGGCCGCAGCGGTTGTGCGTAGCTGTACGTGTGGCTGTCGTATAAAGGAACGGAAAATTTTGTATATAAGACTCGTTGCCATCGCGCTCGTCGCGTCAGCCGCGTGCTCATGCGAAAAAGGCGCATCCGGCCAGGCGGGCGCCGGGCGCGGAGGCCGCGGTAACCGCGGCGGCGCCGCGGCTGTCGCGACCGAAACGGTGACCGTCGAGCGCATGTCGATCCAGCGAGAAGTCGATCTCTCGGGCACTCTCCTTTCACCTGATCAGGCGCGTGTCAGCAGTGAGGTCGCCGGCATCGTCCGCGACGTCCCCGTGCAGTTGGGAACCGAGGTGCGCGCTGGCGACGCGCTCGTGCGTCTCGAGCCGCGCGAGCTTCAGCTCGCACTCGATCGCGCGGAAGGCCAGCTGCATCAGATCGAGGCTCAGCTCGGCATCAATCGAACGCAGGACAAGCAGCCGCCGGGTGACGATCAGATTGCAAGCGTTCGCCAGGCCGCGGCGAACCGGGACGATGCGCGGAACACGTTCAAGCGCGCGCAACAGCTCCACGATCGCGGACTGATGTCGCAGGTGGACTTCGACACCGCCGAAACGCGTCTGAAGGTCGCCGATGCCAACTACCAGGCGGCGGTGGACAACGTGCAGGCGCTGAAGGCGACGCTCCAGGATCGACGCGCCGCATGGGAGCTCGCGCAGAAGAAGCTCGCTGACGCCGTGATCAAGGCGCCGGTCGCCGGCGCGGTGTCCGAGCGGCTGGTGCAGCCGGGCGAATTCATCCGCGAGAACACGCCGGTGGCGACGATCGTCCAGGTGAACCCGCTGAAGCTGAAGACGGCGATCCAGGAGAAGTTTGCCGGCCTGATTCACCCGGGGCAGGCGGTCGCGTTCGCGGTCGAGGCGTTTCCGTCGCGAACGTTCGGCGGCAGGGTCGCGTACGTGAGCCCAGCCGTGGACCAGACCACGCGCACGTTCCCGGTCGAAGCACTCGTCGACAACGCCGACCGCGTGCTGAAGCCGGGCTTCTTCACCAAGGGCGTCGTCCGGACGCATGTCGACGACAACGTCCTCGCGGTGCCCGACGACGCCATCTCCACGCTCGCCGGCGTCTCGACGGTCTACGTGATTGAAAACGGCAAGGCGCGGCAGCAGCAGGTTGCGCTCGGCGCCCGGCAGGAGAAGCTGGTGGAAATCACCTCGGGCCTCAAGGGCGACGAGCTGCTCGCGACCACCAATCTGAGCCAGCTCGCAACCGGCGTCAGCGTGCGCACGAACGGTCCGGGCGAAGACGGGCCGGCCGACGACGCCGGCGCGCGACAGGGACGTGGAGGCCGGCGCGGCGGCCAGGGAGCCCGTCAATGAAGCTCGCGGAAGTCAGCGTCAACCGGCCGGTCTTCGCCATCATGATGACCGCGGCGCTCATCGTCCTCGGCGCCGTGTCGTACGAGTCGCTCGGCCTCGATCTGATGCCGAAGACCGACCAGCCGGTCGTCTCGGTGCAGGCGAACCTGCCCGGCGCCAGCGCCGAGGAAATCGAGACGCAAATCACCAAGCGAATCGAAGAGGCGGTGAACACGATCAGCGGCATCGACGAGCTCCGCGCCTCGTCGGACCAGGGCAACTCGCGGGTGACGATCACCTTCACGCTGGAGCGCGACATCGAATCGGCGACGCAGGACGTGCGCGACAAGCTCGCGCAGATCGTCAATCAGTTTCCGCGCGACACGCGGCCGCTGCAGATCACGAAGATGGACCCCGACGCGCAGCCGATCTTCGGCTTCGCCGTGTATGGTCCGCGCGCGCCGAAGGAGATCACCGAGATTGCGGAGAAGCGCGTCAAGCAGGACCTCGAGACGCTGAAGGACGTCGGCTCGGTCGGCTACAACGGCGAGCGCAAGCGCGAGATCCAGCTGATGCTCAACGCCGACCGGCTGAACGCGTACGGCTTGACGGTGGATCAGGTCCGCAACGCCGTGCAGCGCCAGAACGTCGAGATTCCCGGGGGCCAGTTCACCGCCGGCCCCGCCGACGTGGCGGTCCGCACCATGGGCCGCATCCGCAACGTCGAGGACTTCAACCGCATCGTCATCTCCTATCGCGCGGACGGTTCGGTCATCACCTTCGGCGACGTCGGCCGCGTTCAGGACAGCGTGCAGGAGATCCGCAGCGCGACGCGCCTCAGCGGCACGCCGGCAATCGGCGTGCAGGTGCGCAAGCAGTCGGGGACGAATACCGTCGAAGTCGTCGATCGCGTGCGCGAGCGGCTGGATCGCGTCCAGGCGCAGCTGCCGCAGGACATCCAGATCAGCGTCGGCAACGATCAGTCGCGGTTCATCCGGCGCTCGTTCGAGGATATCAAGCTCCACCTGATCCTCGGCGGTTTTCTCGCAAGCATCGTCGTCTTTCTGTTCATCCGGAACCTCCGCGTCACCTTCATCGCCGCGCTCGCGATCCCGACGTCGATCGTCGGAACGTTCATCTTCATGAAGATGTTCGGGTTCACCCTGAACAACATGACCATGCTGGCGTTGTCGCTCGCCACCGGCATCGTCATCGACGACGCGATCGTGGTGCTGGAGAACATTTTCCGCTTCGTCGAGGAAAAGGGCGTATCGCCGAAGGAGGCCGCCGCGGAGGCGACGGCCGAGATCGGCCTCGCGGTGATGGCGACTACGCTGTCGCTGGTGGTGATCTTCGTGCCAGTCGCCTTCATGACCGGGCAGATCGGCCGCTACTTCTACAGCTTCGGCCTCACCTCCGCCGTTGCGATCATGCTCTCGATGTTCGTCTCGTTCACGCTCACGCCGGCGCTGTGCGCGATGTGGATGCGGGAGGAGGACATCACGTCCGACCATTCGACCACCAAGTCGACCGGCTTCTACGCGAAGATGGACGCCGTCTACGGCCGCATGCTGGTGTGGTCGCTGCACCACCGCGCGGTGATGAT
>Ga0066903_100004065_pt1 | contig 12229 bp, 12 predicted proteins | sample PanSoiMetaGPlot1_FD_67491 | JGI IMG/M metagenome (GOLD analysis project Ga0066903, IMG submission 67491) | Tropical forest soil microbial communities from Panama analyzed to predict greenhouse gas emissions - Panama Soil - Plot 1 (version 2) | ecosystem: Environmental > Terrestrial > Soil >...
ACCTTGTTGCCATCGGCGTCGAAATAGTGACCGGCCCGCCCGGGCACGTCGGCAGTGTCTTTCATGCTGGCGCGCAATTCGTCATCGTCATCGCTTGGATCGATATCGTTCCAACCGTCCATGTTGGTGCCGAACGAGATACCGGGGTGGTTGCGCTCAATCATTAGGCAACACTCGTAAATGTAGCGTAGGTTCTTGAGGCCGAGGATGTCCCATTTAGTGAAGCCGAATTTGGATAGCTGCGTGTTGCGGCCCTCGGTCCACAGGCTCAGCCACTGCGTGTCCGACTCCTTGAGCGCCTGCTTGCCGGAGCCGGCCCGGCGGTATAGGGGCAGGCTGCCATACAGCGGCCGGTCGGCGATAATCATGGCGCCAGCGTGCTTGCCCAGGGCGCGGATGCGGCCGACCAGCCGCACCGCCATCTTAATAACCTCCGGATAGCGCTCATTGAAGCTCCGCAGGACGTCGATCTCCTCCAGCAGCTTGCCGATAGTCGGTCCCTCGGTGTCTTCGCTACCACAGTCCTCCCTGGGGCATTTCGTCCCATTGTGCATGGTCTTGCAGTCGACTTCCTTGCCGTCCTCCCAGCGCTTGCCCTTGCACATGGACATACCGCCGTCCTTGAGGTCATCGACCTCGTCCGGTAGCTCCCTGGTCAGGGCCAGGGCTTCGCTCTTGGTACAGAAGTCGGGGTTGCCATCATAGGCTTTGGCAACATCCAGGATGGCGGAGCGGAACAGGTAGGTCATCCAGGTAGACACATTGCAGACGGCGCCGTAGCCATCGGTGCTGCCGGCCGAATAGCGTTCAGCCGCATAGGCTTTGATGGCGTCGCGTGCTTCGGGCAGGCAGTCGATGTCAATGTCCGGGTTGTCGGCGTCGCGGATGATCCCGGGCGGCAGCGTGCCCGAGTCGTGCAGCAGCCCCATGATGTGCTGGTACTTGCAGCTGGTTACTACCGGCGTGCCGGCGTCCTGGAGGGCGGCGATGGGGTCGCCCCCGTGGGGGTCATTAACAGGGACGCGGCCGAATAGCCACGGCAGCAGCAGATAGTTGGGGTTAGAGCCGAAGCGTTGGCCGCTGCTGATGATGGTCAGCCACTGGGCGCGGGCGCCCTGCTTATCAATCTCCGACAACTCGAAGTCGAGGCGTTTGCGGTAGACGCCGTTGAGGCCGCGCTTGTCCAGGACGGCGTAGGCGACTTTAGTCAGCTGCTCCCAGGTCAGTTGCATGGTGTCCTCCTACTCGTCCCGATACGCCCCTGCCCACTGTCCCCATTAGCGTTGGCGGCTAATGACCCTTCGCCTGCCGATGCAGGGTTAAGCCGGACGTACTGGAGCACTTCTTGCCGCAGGCCGGGCAGCGCAGCGGGTCGGCGCCCAGCTCCGCCGCCGCGTCCTCTGGATTGTGGACGGCATCGCTGTGCGTCTTCATGTGCAGCGTGTAGCCGGGCTTGCTAGAGCACTGTTGGCCGCACACCCGGCATTTCAGGTCCTCAGGATATTTGGCAGCCTCGGCCGCTGCTTCGGCCCGGGTCAGGCCGTCATCCCGGAGGTCGCCTTTGTCGATGCCGACCTGGTGCGGGCTGTCGGGGACGCTATCCCAGTCGATGAGGTGTGTGCCTACGGCACACATTACCTGCTTGCCGCCCTTCTCCACGGTCTTGATCTGGGCGTACCACACGTATAGGCCGTGCTGTTTGGCTATGTCTAGTAGTTTGCGGTGAGCGTCGCGGTCGCGGACGCGCATGGGTCCTTTGTAGATCGCATCAGAATAGGGTTTCTTGAGCATGAAGGCGGTCGTCTCATAGTCGATCCGCGCTGCCCGCTTCTCTTCAGCTTGCTGCTCCTTCAACTTGTCCTGGGTAGTCTTGTTCATGGTTGGCCTCGCCGACAAGGTAGGTGCCGCTGTCTGTATCATGTTGGGCGGCAGCTGCCTCCTTGGCCAGGCCCAGGCACTCCGGCAGGTCCGTGGGCTTGACGACCACAATTGCGGGGTACTGGCACCGTTCATAGGTCTGGCGGAGGGCAGCTACCGCTGCCTGGTTAGCGGACGGCACCGCCCGGTAGCGCTCACCCCCACCGTCGAGCGCCTGCCGCTCCAGCATGGTCGCCACATAGCGGTCCACGTGGAGTGTCGGCGCTACTGGCGGCGGTTGTCGCCGCAGCGCCAGCAGGGCCAGGTTGGCAGCCCGCAAGTTAGCGAGGGCTGCGGTCGCCTGGCCCAGGCGAAAGCTGAGGAGGCGGCGCTGGCAGCGGCCGTCCGGGTGTCTGCACTCCAGGATGAGGCCGCAGCCAGCGCGTTTGCTACTCTGGTCGGCATAGCCGGCCGCATAGAGATCCAGTGTCACGATACAGACCCTCCATAAGTCTCTACCACATACTTATCAAGCTCGACTGCCACATAGGCCAGCGTGCCGCCATGGTCGGCGATGTCGTAGAGCGGGTTCCACGGGCGCGGCACCAGGATGCCGTGGCCATGGAAGTCCTCCTCCATGGGAGCAAAGAAGGCGTTGCCGGACATGCCGGCTAACTTATGGAAGTCCCATACGCCCTTGGGCCAGTCCCTGGCTATATCGGTAAGATTGTGCAGGGCGATGGACGCCCCGTGGAAGTCGGTCAGGACGCCATCCATGTCGAAGAAGATGCGGTCGATTATGATAGCCATAGTGCCTCACGGTATATTGGGTTAGATAGGTGAGGAGTAGTCAGCCCCGGTCACGTCCTTAAGCAGTTCCAGGCCGCTGCGAATCAGGCCGCACAGCTGGTTATAGCCGCGTACCCCACTTGAGGTGGGCGACGGGATGGGCAGCTGGCGCGACTCGTGCAGATATGTAGCAATGGCGGCCGTTTGGGGGCAGGCAGCCAGCTGCTCCTGGATCTGGCCCAGTACGGCAGTGAAGATGGCGGTGGTCAACTCGTCGACGTCGGCGGCCACCTGCCTGTGGTCGTTGACCACCACGGCGTCTACCAGGTCTGGCAGCTTTACGACCAGGTCAGTAAGGTTGGCGGACGGCCGGATCATCAGATGGATCTGTAGCGCTATCTTGAAGCGTAGGTTAGCCCGTTCCAGTTCCTTGCTCATGATGGCCCCTTATCGGGAGTCGCCGTTAAGTGGCGGCGGCATCTGCAGGTTCTGCATAAAGCCGCCGCGCGACGGCGACAGGAAGCGGTCAAACGACAACCCCCACGGTAGCGGGTCGATGGGGCTGATGCCGAGGAGAAAGTTCACCAGCGAGCCGCCGGCCGAGCCGCGCGGGCTGAACGGCCAGCCCTGCTGAAGGCCGTAGTTGATGAGGTCGTGAGTAATCAGGAAGTAGCTGGAGTAGCCCTTCTCAATGATCCGCTCCAGTTCCAGCTTGGCCTGGTCTAGGTAGGTGACCTCCCGGTTGTCAATCAGGTAGCGCTTGCTGACTTTGTCCAGGCCCAGTTCGTGCAGCCGCCGGGCTACGATACGGGCTAGCTCCCGGTCGGCATCAGCAAAAGTAGGGATCTTGGGCGAGCTATCAATCGTGAGCGGCTGGCACTGCTCGGCCACCGCCAGCGTGTTGTCGCAGGCGCGCTCGAAGACGCCGTCGTCCAGGCCAGCGCTATAGCCGCCGGTGCGGAAGCGCGCCCATAGCTCGGCGCGGTCCTTCATGTACTGCTCGTCGGAATTAACGTGGAACAGCTCGGGGCTGTCGACCGGCAGGCCCTGATCGATAGCCATCATGACCTTCTGCAGCTGGAAGTCAGCGCGGTGCAGGTAGTGGCAGTCGTTGGCCAGTACCAGGTCGATGCCCAGGTGATCGGCCACCGTCACTAGCTGGCGGAACACCATGACGTCGCCGGGGATGCCCGGCATCTGTAGCTCGATCTTGTAGTCGGCCCCGAAGTCGCGGCGGAAGCGCCTGATCCAGTCGATAGCGCCGCGCTTGTCCGGGCTGTGCAGCCGGGGGGTCGGGCGGCCGTCCGGGTCGAGCAGGCGCAGTTCGTGGCACACCGGGCCGTTGAGGCAGCCAGAGAGCACGATCAGGCCCTCTTTGAAGTCGAGTAGCTTGTCATACCAGATGCGCGGCTTATAATAGAAGCCGGTCTGGTACGCTTGCGTGGTTAGCTTGATTAGATTGGTGAAGCCAACTTGGTTCTTGGCTAGTAAGGTCAGGTGGCGGTTGCGGGCCAGCCGCATGTAGTAGTCGGGGTCCTCGACCTTGAGCTTGCGGAAGCCCGGGCCGAGTTGCTTGCGCTCCTCCTCGTAGTCGTTGAAGTAAATCTCACAGCCCGCTATGAACTTCACGCCGGCCTTCTTGAAGGCAGCGTGCATGTCCGGCACCGATCCCATATGGCCGTGCTCGGTGGCGCTCATGGCCGGATAGCCGCGCTGGACGCACTGGGCAGCATACTGCTCGGGCGTAGCCACGCCGTCCAGGGTACTGAAGACGGTATGGTTATGTAGGTGGACAAAGTGCTTGGGGCCGCGATAGTCGGCCGGCGTAACTGGCTGGTTCATAAGCGATCCAATACCGGCACCCACAGTCCATTACTGGCAGGGGCCGCCGGCCCGTCCCGGCGGCGCTGGCGTGGTCGTGGCGCCGGTCTGTTGCTGGACCTGGTAGCAATCGAGCGATTGATCATAAGGGCCGCTGACGACGGCGCCCTGGCTAATGAGGTCGCTCTGAGCGTCGAAGCACTGATAGCCACCGCTGCTGAGCTGGACCAGATACCACTGGCTCAGGCCGCAGGTAATATCGCGGGCACTCAAACAGGCCGGCTGGTCGACGAACGTCCCTAGGGCAAAGTCAGATGGGGTCATGGGCGGCAAGTTAGCCTGCTGGCAGTAACAGCTACTCTTATCCGGGGTCTGCCACAGCGCCCACGGCTGCGGGGCCGGCGTGGTGGTCGTGGTCGCCAGGCCGGGGGGCGGCGTGGTGGCGCCGGGCGGGCACGGGTCGCACTGGCTGGTGTCGGTAGCGGCTGGCAGGTCGTCGGCCATGATGAGCCACGGGTATTTCTTGCCTATGGTCCCTGGCTGATACGGCTCGGCCCAGTCAACGTAGTCAGCCGGCTTGTCGGTGAGCGGTATCCAGTCGAGCCGGACGTTATTGAAGTGGCCGGTATCCTGGCAGCCCGGCAGCGGCTGGTAGTCGGGAAGCGCCAGGCTCGGCGTCTGGGGCACGTCCGGCTCTGGCGTATACTTCACCAGGTCCTTACACGCCTGTAGCTGCGGCAACACCGCCGCCAGCCGGCCGCCTTGCCAGTTGCCGGTCGGGACAATGCCGCCATGCGTGATGTTGCCCGGCTGGGTCGGGAAAGTGAGCTGGCTGGCGCAAATGACCTGGTCGAGCGGCGCGCAGTAGGTCAGCAGCGTGTTCGGGTTAGTGCAGCTCTGCCGCACTGACACTATCGGACATACCGCCTTGAGCTGGAGCGGGGTCGGCAATAAGCACGACGCTGGCGTCAGCATGCAATTGGCGTCGGGGCCAGGATCGCCTACCGGGCCGCGCTGGCGGGCGCGCAGGCACCAGCGGCTGGTCCGGGGCGGCCCCCCTGTCGGTTCTACACCGGCCGTACCTGGTGGCGGCGTGGTCGGTACGGCGCTGCCGGGGCAGATACAAGGGGCGTTGCCCTGGAGGCGGCGAGGGGGCCGGGTGGTGGGCGGCGGCGCGGCACTGGTAGTCAGCCAGCTGCCCGCCGTCAGGTAGAGAGTGCCGGACAGCAGCGTGGACAGCGGATCGTAGCTAATGGCTCCGCTGGTCTTGCTTATATCGAGCTTCAGGTGGGGATCGTGGACGGTGATGGTAACGGCGCTGCTAGTACCGATGGTGCCGATAGCGGTGCCGCCGGCGCCGACCGTGCTGGACACTGGCACCAGGATGGTGGCGTTGGCCGTGCTGTCGTCGCTGGCCGGTGGCGGCTGGTCGTAGAGCCGCACGGAGATGTCAGTGGTCAGCGGCGTTATCACCTTGATGGCAAAGCTCCAGGCCATACCATCGGGGCTGATGTCCGTGTAGGTCAGCGGCGGCGCGGCCGTGGCCAGGGCGCCATAACATGGCTCGGACAAGAGGGTGCCGGTCGGGCCGGGGTCGCCGGGGTCGCCGACTGGCCCCTTGTCGCCCGGGCAGCTCATCTTCATGAGGAGCTGGTAGAAGCGCGACCGGTCGAACTCAATGCGCAGGTCTTGCTCGCTCTCGGGGCGGAAGCGGATCAGGTGGTCGGCCGATTCCCACAGGTACCAGTAGGCGTCAACGTTAGGATTCAGCTTGAAGGTAGGCGGGATCAGATTGCCGTTGTCCAGCACCTGCTTCATGTAGGTGAGGCGGTCGAAGACATCCGGCGTCACCATGCCGTCCTGGCTCTCGGACACCTCGGGCGGCGCCGGTAGGGCGCCCCGGTAAATCCAGCCGCCTTCGAAGGCGCTATATTCGTAGATGTTGCCCAGCTCATCGCATACTGCCTGGCCGTCTGCGGGCTTACGCGGCAGGCGCGCCGGCGCTATCGGGCAGGTGAACGGTACCGGAATGGGGAGCGGTTGCTTGGCCATGGCGTCCTCCCTCTAGGTTTGGTTACCCGCCAGCTTTGCTAGTTATAAGGCCAAGGTTCGCCAGTATCGTGGCGTAGGCCGGTACGTCGCGCAGCTGGGTGAGGACGGCAAGCATGGCGCGGGCCTTGTCCGCCCAGCGTAGCATGATAGGCTTGTTGCGCTCCAGCTGCTGCCCGGCCAGGGCCTGGCTAGGGACCAACGCCCCCTGCGTCTCCTGAATGCGCCTGGTTACATAGTCGAGGTCGACAGCCAACACGGCGTCGCGGCTGTTGTCGAACAGGTCAGCTAGCTTGACGACCTGGGCGCGGAGCGGGGCTACCGCCAGCCTGTGGAGGTAGTGCTGGTGACGGATGGCGCTGGGCAGGCGCTTGTCGTCGCTGACGAAGGCCACCAGTAGAGCTACTTCGGTATTGGCTACCGCTACCAGGTCCTCGAAGTCGACGTCCTGGTCCTCGCTGCTGTCGTGGAGGGCGCCAGCGGCGGCGCATACGGCCCGGCCGTAGTCGTCCTGGCCGGCTTGTTCGGCGATGACGCTGGCCAGGCCCCGGACGTTCCGCAGGTGGCCGACGTAGGGTGTGCCGTCCTTGCGGTACTGCCGATTGTGTTTGGCGGCGATGAACTGATCGATCTTGTTGCTGTCGAGCGGGACATGCTGCTGTGTCTCGGTCTGATACAGGGCCAACAGGGCGGTCACGTCGGTGTGGGTCATTTATGTGCTCCTATGCAACATATACAGCTAGCCTTCCCATCCCCTCCCTGGGGCTATGGGATAAGAGCGCCGTTATAGGCGTCCTCTAGGGCCGCGTTTAAGCACCCAGCAGCTATGGGTTTCGGGTTAGAAACCGCCAGGTCGAGGTAACGCTCCCAGTGCCCCGCCATCATCACTGCCCGCCAGCGTGGAACAGGGCAGCCGTACGCTCTATCAGGTTTGGCGTCTCGGGGCTTCGAGTTTCAGCCAGCCACTACCCTCCTGCCGGCTCCCTACCGCCTTATCCCTCATAAGGGGGACGTGGCAGACTCTAGGCCGGGGGCACCAACGTTACTGGCGGCTGTCGCTGAGCCAGGCCATCAATGCTCTTTGTCGGCCCCCTGCTGGATTGCCCTACGGGCCATATTGTCCGAGATGTTGCCTCGAGTTCCGTTCGGAACTCGAACGAGTCCCGAGGCTTCAACTCACAAGTTCGGGGACCGCACGCCGCCCGGGCTGAGCCGGAGACCCTTATCTATGGATAGGGCGGCGCGACCTGGGGTCACGATAATGAGGCTGCGGCATTCCGGGCCGCTCTGTAGCCTGCCGTTGGCAGACAGGCGACTACAAATACGGGGCCACCCCGGTGCCGCCCGACATTGGCAGCCGAGCCGCTAGGGGTGCGCTTGGAATGGCTCGACAATTCCCCTATTGTCACACCGGGAAGGGTTGCGGCGTGTAGAAGGTCATTGCTGCCAGCGTATCTCGTCGACGAAGCCGGCCTGGTGGCAGCGGAGCCGCCAGGCGTCTAGGGCGCTCTGGATGTCGTAGACGTCGGCCTCGACTGGCGTGGTCCGGCTGCCGGCGAACATCACCGCCCACTGGATGTCCAGCGAACTGAGCAGCCCGTAGCCGAACTCATATGCCTTATAGTGGCCGTTCTGGTAGGTGCGGAAGGCCCGGAAGCGCTTGCCATCGGCGCTCTTGCGGGCAAAGTAGACACTCGCCATGGCTCCTCCATACAGGCAAGCTTCAGATATCAGTATAGCTATAGCGGCTGTCGCCCTCACTGACGATGTCGGCATTCAGGGCATGTAACAGGTTGACATCCAGGTGCTGGGCAGCGACGGTGCGGGCATCGGCCTCTAACCAGGCCGCGAACAAGTCCGTGGGGTCGCTCCCACCCTCTAGCTGGACTACCGGCTCGGCGCTGGCCAGCGTCAGCCAGCGGACGTCGCGGGCGCCCAGGTCCGTCAGAATACCCCGGACACCATCCCGGGCCGTAGCCGGGTAGTCGGTGTCGACGGCAACGCGGATGATGTTGTGGCGGGCTATCTCTGGGTCCAGGTCGTCAAGTCCTTCGACCGGGACAGTATAGAAGTTAGGCGGTGGTACCTGGTAAGGCAACAGTCCTTGCTCGACGAGTTCGGCAGCCGTTGCCCAGATGTCGACGAAGTCGTGCGTCCGGGTGGCGGTGTCGTACACGAAGAAGCCGTGTGGGCAATCGCCCTCGTCGAACTTGAAGGGGATTAGGGAACCAGGATACCAGACGTTATGCCCAACTTGTTGGGTGCTGTGGAAGTGGCCGGTATAGACCTGTTGGAAGCGCGAGTCATGGAAGGACACTAGCGACCAATCTTTGAGCAGGAAACAGACGTTCTTGATGGCGCCTACGGTACCAATGTGGGTCAGGAGCACGTCGCCGTCCTGGTAGTGCTGCTCGATGGCGCGGACGGCGCGCATATAGGCACCTTCGAAGTGGATGAACGGCAGTACCCAGAAGCGGCTGCCGGCGATGTCCACGATCTTGACCGTATCGATGACCGTGATGACCTCGGACAGCGGCCGTAGGCTGTTGATGTCCCACGAGTGCTTGAGGAACATGTCGTGGTTGCCCGGTAAGACAATCCAGCGCTGGTCGTGCTGCCGCCTGGCCCGGCGGAAGTAGTCATAGCCGGCGCATAGGGCGTCAATCTCTAGGGCGCGGCGGTCGTTGAACAGGTCGCCGAGGCACAGGACGGTGTCGAGGCTCTCGCGGGCGCAATATGCCTCGACTACGTTGAGGCTCCACATGATGTCGTGCAGCCGGCCGGGTACGCCCAGGTGGATGTCGGCTACCATGGGGATCTTGGCCATGTAAACTCCTGTATAGGGGGATGTCGGCTACCATGGGGGCCTTGCGAGGTATTCCCAGGGAGAGGTCCCGAAGGAGGAATACTATGCCAGAGGCTGTTACGGTTTACCGCTGTGCGCTGTGTCGCGCCTTGTACGAGACCGAGGTCGAGGCCAGAAACTGCGAGGCGCGCGGCCCGGCCCCAACCTGGCCGAAGGGCCTGATCTTCCAGATTCCCGACCACCAATTCAAGCGGGTCGTGTTCGCCCTGGCCTGGAGCCACATCAGTGCCCACGAGAGTCGGCCCAAGGTATGGGTGACGCGCGACGACGGCGGCGACGACACGCTGTCCTATATGGCGGGCCTGCCGACCACCTATGCGACCCAGACCAGCAACCCCACCATCTGCTCGCCCGATAGGGCGCTAGCGGCATTCGGCCGCATGCTGGTCCACCTCGAGCAGCGCGGCGTCCAACCGCAGCTGTGGACGGCGGCCGGGCCGATCCCTTATGAGCCGGACCCTTATGAGACAGACGCCGACCGACACCCACTGGGGTTCCGGACACCCCCACTAAAGGATGCCCCATGATCACCTACAGCGACAACGACCTGCTGGCCCGGCTGCCGCACGCCGAGCCGCGCCCTGGCCAGCTTGATGCCATCCGTTACATTCTGGATGCCTTCAACGCTGGTAAGCGCTTTGTGTTCCTGGAGGCGCCGACCGGCTCCGGCAAGTCGGCTATCGGCCTGACCGTAGCCGACTTCTACGACCACAGCTACTACCTGACCATACAGAAGATCCTGCAAGCGCAGATCTCGCGCGACTACGCCGAGTCCATGATGGTCGAACTCAAGGGCCGTAATGCCTACCCGTGCACGTTCTATCGCGACTACGGCCCGCAACTGGTGCAGCTGAGCGCCGGCCTATCCAGAGGATGGAAACAGGCCGACCTGGACAAGCAGCTGGCGCGCGACCCGCGCTGCGACGACGGTTACTGCCACCGCAGCCTCAACAAATTCAGCTGCCGGACGTGCTTCCCCTACGACCGCAAGCGCCGCGACGGCGTCCTCGACCCGGACCCGGCTGTGCTTCAGCGCCTCGGCATGCGCTACTCGACGTGCCCGTACTACGAGCAAGTCCAGCGGGCCATCGACGCCCGCAAGGTGCTGATGAATTTTAGCAGCTTCCTATACCAGACCGGGTTCACCGACCGCTTCGGCCAGCGCGACCTGCTGGTCATCGACGAGGGCCACCACTGCGAGGAGCAGCTGATGGACTTCGTGACCATGACCATCAATGACCGCGACCTGGCCGCCGCCGGCCTGGAACTACCGGACCTGGAGGAGACCACCGACTATGCCCTGTGGTTGCTGGATAACAACGTGGACAGCATCCTGGCCGACCTGGTCAACGAGGCGCGGCGCGGCGGCAACGCCAAGCGCCAGGAGGAGCTACAGCATACGCAGCAGCGCTTGCAGCGCTTCCTCCAGTGCATCGCGGACGGCATGACCGATTGGGTACATGAACTGAAGGTGCATAACCTGGGCCGCGACAACTGCTACCGCAGCGTGACCATCAAGCCGGTGTTCGTGTCGCACTTCGCCAACGAGTTACTGTGGTCCTACGGCCAGAAGGTGCTCATCATGAGCGCCACTATCCTGTCCGCCAAGGTCATGGCCCAGGCCCTGGGCATCGACCAGGACGACCTGGCCTTCTATCGCATGCCCAATAGCTTCCCGGTAGAGAACCGGCCAATCTTCATCATTCCGGCGGTGCGCGCTACCGGCGGCAAGAGCAATCAGCACACCTGGGGACCGCCGATGGTCAAATGGGTGGACGGCATCGTCCGCAAATACCGGGGCCAGCGCGGCATCATCCACACGCACAACTTCGCCATCGCCAACATGCTCCGGAACCAGTGCCGTGAGCGTGACCGCTTCCTGTTCCAGGAGTCGTTCCGCGACAAGGTCGATATGCTGGCGGCGCACGCCCGCCGGGCTGACAGCGTCCTGGTAGCCCCGGCCATGCACGAGGGCCTGGACCTCAAGGACGATCTGAGTAGGTTCCAGATCATCGCCAAGACGCCCTATCCGAACTTCTTCGACGACAAGCAGCTGGCGGCCCGCATCGAGAACGATCGGCGCTTCCTTATCTGGTTGGTGGCCCTGAAGCTGGTGCAGGCGTATGGCCGGTCGGTCCGTTCGGACACCGACTGGGCGCATACCTATATCATTGACGGTGCCGTTAACCGCTTCCTAGTGGAGGCTAACTGGATGCTGCCCGACTGGTTCCGCGAAGCCATCATTCATGTGTCTCTTAATGGAGAGTCGTAATGGCACTGACTAATGCGGACATCGTAGAGGCCATGGCGGAGTCGGCCCACAACTGCTGGTGGGAGGCGTACAAGCAGCTAGGCTATACGTCGCGGCTAGCGGCCTGGGGCGAGGAGTTCATGGTCCCGTATGAGCAGCTGTCCGAGCAGGGCAAGGAATTTGACCGCGTCATCATGCGCGCTATTCTGGCCGCCTTCGCCAGTCAGGGTTTGGCAGTCGTCCCCACATCAGGTGAGTCATGCTCGACATCGATAAGCTAGTCATCCGTAACTTCCTGTCCTACGGCAACTACGACACGGAAATCGACATCGGCAGGCTCAGCCAGTGCTTGATCACCGGCGAATACGTAGAGGGTGCCCTACCCTTTGTGACAGCGGATGGCGAGCCATCTGACTCGGATAAGAGCAACGGCGCCGGTAAGTCCACCATTCCGAACGGCATCCTGTGGTGCCTGTTCGGCCGCACCATGCACGCTGCCCAGCCGGGCGACCGCGTGGTCAACTGGTACAGCGGCAAGGACTGCCGGGCGAGCCTCTATCTCGCCAATGGCGACGTTATCACGCGCACGCGCAAGA
>Ga0066903_100004066_pt1 | contig 12225 bp, 7 predicted proteins | sample PanSoiMetaGPlot1_FD_67491 | JGI IMG/M metagenome (GOLD analysis project Ga0066903, IMG submission 67491) | Tropical forest soil microbial communities from Panama analyzed to predict greenhouse gas emissions - Panama Soil - Plot 1 (version 2) | ecosystem: Environmental > Terrestrial > Soil >...
GTTCGGCACCTCGAGCGCCATGCTGAGGATGTTCTTGCCGGCGAACGTGTCCTCGCCTGTGAAGTGCCAGTCGTGGAACGGGCCTTCCCCGTCGGCGAAGAAGGGATCGCTGCGAACACCGGCGAACACACGGCACTCGCCGAACTCGACCGGGCTCGCAGCGGCGTCGAAGCCGACCTGCACCCCCTCGACAAGCGTCTCGCCAGAGGGTTCGGGATCGCCGGCCTGGGTGCCAGTTGCGTAATACACGCTCGCGGTCTGAGGGCCGGCGCTTGAGTCCGAGAATACAAACGAGAACGCCACGTCTGCGTGGGTGTCGCCGTCGCTGTCGACGTTGATGCGGTAGACGGCGTCGGGGTGGAAATCCGGGCCGGTCATGAACGGATTCACATCGAAGATCAGCACCGTCTTGCCGGACCGTTCGGGCGACGCGAACACGAACAGATCGGTCAAGTCGAGGCGTGGATCGCCTCCCGGGAACTTGAGCATCGCCGCGCTGAAGTGATTGGACATTGGGGCTCCTTAGATCGGTGGATGAAGTGGATGTCGAGACCGTCGTTGAGCTCAGACGAGCACCGGGTCGACCGACGCGTCATAGATCGTCCGTTCTAGCGGCGCCGCCAGCGACCCCGGCAGGATCTCGATCACCTTGTGAACCTCCGGAAGTGACTCCTGTCGCTCGAGCGCGGCACCGTCCTCATAAACAACGGTCGCGATGAACGAATCAGGCTCGGTCAGGACGCGGGCGATGTCGAGGCTGATGACGCCCTCGGTGGCTCGCGCCGGAGTGATGATCTCGGCGAGTGCGTCCATCAGCTCGTCGCTCTTGTCGGGCTTGGCACGCATTTTTTGACGAAGAATGAGCATTGCTCCTCCAGTTGGTCGTGACATTGACGATGTGGCCGCCCCGTTGGCGACCATCTGCGGGATGGCGCCTCCTTTCTTCTTTCCTTGCAGACGCCATCAAGCCTGAGCGTCCCCGTCTGCCCGTCGCGTCCGTCAAATCCCTGGATGGGCCCCCTGGAGCTCCCGTCCCGTGCACCTGGTCGGCGACACCAGTGATTCGACCCGGTCATCCGACGGACGCGACCGAAGCTCCTACAGGCGAGGCTCCCTCCGATACACGAGAGGAGGAGACCGATGACCGAGCAGTTGACATACACGCGTACGGAGCTCGCTCACCGCTCGAGCGGCGGGATGGAGGTGACGCTCGTCTGGGAGAAGGTCGACGACGATGACAAGACCGTCGTCTGCGTCTCCGACACGCGGGAGGGCGCGTACTTCGAGATCGAGGCCGAGCTACACCTCGCGCTCGATGTCTACTACCACCCGCATGCGTACCGGGACGTCAGCACGGTCGACTACGAAGATCGCCGCCTCGCCGCCTAGGTTTCACTCAGGACGAGCCGAGTACGGTCCACAGCTCCTTCCGCGAGCGGACGCCAAGCTTGGGATACACGCGCCGCAGGTGCCACTCGACCGTCCGCGGGCTAAGGAACAGCTTGGCACCGATCTCCGGATTCGTCAGTCCCTCCGAGGCGAGCCGCGCGATCTGCGACTCCTGAGGGGTGAGGTCGGCGCGGGTCTCGTCGGCGCGCTTGCGCGCCGTCTCGCCGGTACCGGCCAGCTCGCGCCGTGCGCGTTCGGCGAACACAGGCATGCCGACGGCGCCAAACATGTCGTGGGCCGTGCGGAGCTCCTCCCGCGCATCGAGCCGTCGGCCCTCCCGTCTCAGCCATTCGCCGTAGACGAGATGTGCACGCGCAAGATCCGGACGGGTACGGGCAAGACGCAGTCGCTCGACGGCTTCCCGATAGAGGGGTTCGGCGACACTGCCATCGCCGGTCGCGAGCGCGGCCGAGCGCGCTTCGAGGCCCAGCGCCCACTCGGTCGAGGACAGCCGCGTTCGTTCCCGGAGCTGCGCGAGGGCGCGGCTCGCCCGTTCGTGTTCGCCGCAGCGCGCGGCCGCCTCGACGAGCTCGACTAGGCCCCACGAGTACGTCCCGAGCGGGTGCCGATCGCACGAGCGTTGAGCAGCTTCGAGCGCGGACTCGTACCGTCCCGCGCTGTTGTAGACGACCGCGCGGGCGTGGTCGAAGCGCGCTAGAACGATGCCGCCGGCCCGGTGCTCCACCTCGGCGATACGCGCGAGCGCTTCGGCTTCCTCGGATCGGAACGCGTCGAGCCACGCGGAGTTCCAGTCGGGTGTCGGTCTCGCGCGTGTCACGTCGGCGATCGCCTCTGCTTCGGCAAGGGCCGTCGCCGCAGCGGCGAACTCACCCGTGGCAACCTTCGCCTCGGCCCAGGAACCGAGAGCCTCTGGAAGCGTGGCGAGCGCACCGGAGTCACGGGCAAGCCGAACGGCCCTGCGAGCGATCGTCTCCCAGCTGTCGAGGTCCCACGAAGACCTCGTGACGCCCTCCATGGTGAGGAGCAGCGGAAGCTCGGACTCGTCGAGCTGCGGCTTGTCACGCAGCATCACCATCGCCTCGCGAAGCGTGTCCGTTCCAGCGGGATATCCCTGCCGCAAGAGCTGCGCCCACCCCCGAACGATCGGCTCCTGGACGGCACCCGAGTCCGGAGCGCCGGCCTCGTCCAGCGCGCGTGAGACCGCTTCGCGGATCTCGCTGTCGTGCATGAAGAAGAACGCCGTCTGCAGCGCTTCGAGGTAGGTCGCGTCCGCGAGCGAAGGCTCGAGTTGCAGGAGTTGATCCGCTGCCGCGAGCAGCCTCAGAATCGCCTCCTTCTCTGCACGGCCCAGCGAGAGAGCGACCCGCGCATGGAGGCGCTCGGTGCGCGCCGCCTCGAGCTGCCCCAACTGCCGTGAGTCGAGCGCGCGCAGGAGGCTCTCGACCTCGGAGAAGGAGCCGGCCTCGTACAGCACCTCCGCCGCAGCGAGCACGCGCTCGGCGCGGGAGCCGGGATCCGGCGTGAGCACGGCCGATCGCTCGAGGAACGCGCCTGCGGCCGCCAAGCCGCCGCGCGATTTCGCGCGCACCGCCGTTCGCTCGAGCTCGGCCGCGACGTCTTCGTCTGGCGCGGCCGTCGCCTCGGCGCGATGCCACGCCTTCCGATCCGGGTCGAGCTGGGGATCGCTCGTCTCGGCGAGCGCCGCGTGCGCCTGACGCCGTTCGGCCTGCGACGCCGCGCCATAGACCGCGGAGCGAACAAGGGGATGGCGGAACGAGACGCGCTCCCGGATCTCCAGGAGCCCGGCGTCCTCTGCAGCATCGGCAGCCTCGACAGGCAGGCCGAGGTGCGACGCGGCGCGCATCAGCAGGAGCGGGTCGCCGAGTGGCTCCGCCGCCGCCACGACAAGCAGCCTTCGCGTGTCCTCCGGAAGCGGCTCCAGTCGGCGCCTGAAGCTGTCTTCGATCCGCCCGGAAAGTGACAAGTCCGGGCGACGGAGGATCCCAGTGGCGACCTCGGCAGGCGTCAGCGTGTGGGGGAGCTCGAGGAGAGCGAGTGGGTTCCCGTGCGTTTCGGCGAGGAAACGCTCGCGAACGCGCTCGTCGAAGCGTCCCACGAGCGCCGAGTCCAGCAGCATTCCTGCGTCGGCGAGCGCCAGCCCGCCGAGCTGCAGCTCTGGGACGCCTTCGAGCTCCTCGACGATCCCGCGCGTCGCGATCACAAACCCGACCGAGTCGGCGCCGAGTCGGCGCGCCACGAATGCCAGCGCTCGCGTCGTCGCGGGATCGAGCCATTGCGCGTCGTCAACGACGCACAGGAGCGGTTGGGATGTCGCCGTCTCGGACATGAGACTGAGAACGGCCAGGCCCACGATGTAACGGCCCGCCGGTTCCCCCGAGGCAAGCCCGAAGGCAACCCGGAGTGCCTCACTCTGTGGGTCGGGCAGGTCGTCGATCCGAGGCGTCATCGACCGGCACAGCTGCTGCAGGCCGGCGTACGGGAGGTCGACCTCGCCCTCGACACCGACGGCCCGCGCGACTTGAAAACTTGGCGCCGAGGCGATCAGCTCCTCCAGGAGCGCCGACTTTCCCACTCCAGGCTCGCCGCGTATGACCAGCACGGAGCTCCCACCATCCTGCACCGTCGCCAGCAGCGCCCTAAGCCTTGCGAGCTCCTGGGCCCGCCCCACAAGGGGGCCCATCTCGGAGTCAATCGGCCGCTCAGCTGACCCGATGTGTTTGGTCGGTGTGTTCGATCCGCCGCTCGTGGCGTTCTCCATGCTGAGTCTCCCAGAACCAGCTCGACTCCGGGTGGGACGCCTCTCATCGCGGCTCGTGTCGCTGGTACCCATCGCGCCTCCTGATGTACCGAGACCTCAGCTGATTTGGGTTGTTCGGTGTTGGTGACGCAGAAGGGTGCTCTCCACGCGGTTTCGTCGCGCCCGGTGGCCACCCGGGTCACCCCCCGGGACCACGCTCCCGCGGTCGCGGGAGCTGGGTTGCGAGTTGCCAATCTCAGGAGGCGGCCCTACGCTGCCCTAGCGATGTCGACTTCCGTTTTCGCGGGTCAGCTACTTGGCCGGCGGAGCGAGTCCGCGGTGCTGGATGAGCTGCTGGCCAGTGTGCGCGAGGGATTCAGCGGGGCGTTGGTCCTGCGCGGGGATGCCGGGGTCGGCAAGAGCGCGCTCTTGGAGTATCTGGTGCAGCACGCGTCGGGGTGCAGCATTGCCCGCGCGGTCGGGATCGAGTCGGAGATGGAGCTGGCGTACGCAGGATTGCAGCAACTGTGCGCGCCGTTCGCGGATCGCATCGAGCAGCTTCCCGGCCCCCAGCGCGACGCGCTTAGCACCGCGTTCGGTTTGCGCGACGGCGAGGTGCCAGCTCGGTTCTTCGTCGGCCTGGCGGTGCTCAGCCTGCTTTCGGACGCGGCGGAAGACCAGCCCCTCGTCTGCATCGTGGACGACGCCCAGTGGCTCGACGCGGCCTCGGCACAGGCGCTGGCATTCGTCGCACGTCGTCTCGGTGCGGAGTCAGTCGGACTGGTCCTCGCGGTGCGCGAGCCAACCGGCGAACGGCATTCCGAAGGGCTACCGGAGCTCGTCGTCTCTGGGCTGGATGACCCAGATGCGCAGGAGCTGCTCACGACCGTGGTCACGGGCCCGCTCGACGAGCGCGTCCGCGATCGGATCGTGGCCGAGACGCGCGGCAACCCGCTGGCGCTGCTGGAGCTGCCCCGTGGCCGGACGCTCGCCGAACTCGCGGGCGGGTTCGGCCTGTCGGACGGCCCCGCGTTGTCCGGGCGCATCGAGCAGAGCTTCACGGAGCGGCTGGCGCCCTTGCCGCCGTCGTCGCGGCTTCTGCTTCTCGTCGCAGCGGCCGATCCAGTCGGGGATCCAGTGGTGGTATGGCAGGCGGCAGCGAAGCTTGGTATCGGGTCGGAGGCTGCTGCGCCGGCGACCGCCGCGGGACTGATCGATTTCGCGGCGCAGGTGCGCTTCGGTCATCCGCTTGTGCGCTCGGCGGTGTACCGCGCAGCGTCGCCGGAGCAGCGCCAGCGGGTCCACCTAACGCTCGCCGAGGCTACCGATGCGGAGAGAGACCCCGACCGCCGCGCCTGGCATCGCGCACATGCGACGGCCGGGCTCGACGAGGACATCGCCTCCGAGCTGGAGCGCTCGGCCGGGCGAGCGCGTGCGCGCGGCGGCCTCGCGGCAGGGGCCGCATTTCACGAGCGCGCCGTTGAGCTGACGCCCGATCCGAGACGTCGGGCACAGCGTTCGCTCGTTGCCGCGAACGTCAAGCACCAAGCCGGCGCTCCCGACGCGGCGCTGCGGCTGTTGGCAATGGCGCAGGCCGGGCCGCTCGACGAGCTCGAGCAAGCCCGCGCCCAGCTCTTGCACGCGCAGATCACCTTCGCGATGACGCGGGGCAGAGACGCTACGCCCCTACTACTCGAGGCAGCCAAGCGGCTCGAGCCGCTGGACCCGACGCTCGCGCGCGAGACGTATCTCGAGGCTTTCGCGGCTGGGCTCTCGACCGACCGGATGGTGCGCGGAGGCGACGTTTGCGAGGTCGCGGCGGCTGTCCTGGCCGCCGACTGGAAGCCCTCGGGACGCGCCCCCGATCTGCTGCTCGACGGGCTCGCCCTCCTCATCAGCGAGGGCTACGTTGCGGCCGCGCCTGCCTTAACGATCGCGATCCGCGCGTTCCGGGAAGAGCGGCTGTCCGAGGAGGATGAACTGAGGTGGCTGTGGGTGGCCTGCCGCGTCGCCCGGACCCTTGGCGATTATCCGGCTTGGGACGAGCTAACCGCGCGTCATCTCGCGCTCGCCCGCCGCGCGGGAGCGTTCTCCTTGCTGCCCGTCGCGCTCGCCGACCGCGTGGTCGTCGAGCTCGCCTCCGGACGGATCGAGGTGGCCATGTCATTGGCCGCGGAATCGGACGCCGTTGTCGAGGCTAGCGGCAGCCACCTCGCCACACGCGCCTCGATCATGCTGGCGAATTGGCGCGGGCGGGAGGCCGAGGCGTTGGCGCTAATCGCGGCGCGCGAGCAGGACATGCTGCGCCACCAGCAGGGGCTCTGGTTCGTCGCCGAGGAGTACGGCAGTGTGCTTCGCTACAACGGTCTAGGTCGCTACGAGGAGGCGCTTGCCGCGGCCGAGCAGGCCGCCAAGGACCCGCGAGGGCTGGGGTTGTGGATCAGAGACCTGTTTGAGCTGATCGAGGCCGCCGTACGGAGCGGCCACCCGGACCGGGCCGTCGGTCCGCTCGACCAGCTCGCTGAGATCGCGCACGCCGCCGGCACGGATTGGGCGCTCGGAAGCTACGCACGCGCGGCGGCAATGCTGGCCGAGGGAGAAGCCGCCGAGCAGCTCTACCGTGAGGCGATCGAACGGCTCGCGCGCACCAGCGGGTCTGAGACATTGGCGCGCGCGCACCTTCTCTACGGCGAGTGGCTGCGGCGCGAGCACCGTCGCGTCGACGCCCGCGAGCAGCTACGAGTCGCCCATGCGATGCTCGAGGACGTGGGCATGGAGGCATTCGCCGAGCGCGCCCGTCGCGAGTTGCTGGCCACCGGCGAAACGGTGCGCAAGCGCACGGTCGAGACGCTCGACGAGCTCACTCCGCAGGAGGTGCAGGTCGCGAGCCTGGCTGCCGGCGGGCAGACAAACCGTGAGATCGGAGCCCAGCTGTTCCTCAGCCCGCGGACGGTCGAGTGGCACCTGAGCAAGGTTTTCAGCAAGCTCGGGATCGCCTCGCGCATGGAGCTCAGCTCGGCGCTATCAGACGTCGGGCGGGAGGCGCGCGAATCGAACCTACCCGATGGTCGACGCTCGGGGTGACGTCGGCTCTACCACCGTCGTCACCAGACCGGTATCGACGTCGTAGACGTGGCCGGAGACGGTGATCCGCCACGACGGCGTTACGGTCCGACCAGTCCGGCTCGGGAGGCGGCTGTGAGAAGCGTTTCCTCAGGTCGTCGGAGGGCGGCGGTAGCTCCCGGTCGCTCGACTACCTCGTCGACGACGCGCGCGCGTACGCCGGCGCACTCGCGCTCGACGAGAACGCCATGCGAACGCTCGCCGCGGGCATCCTCGAGAGGACGCGCAACGTCGCGTCGAGCATGACCAACCACTTCGTCGCCGCGGAGGGCCCGCCGGTGGGGGGCCGCCTCGGCGACATCCGCGCGTCGACTCTCGTCGTCCACGGAACCGAGGACCCACTCTTCCGTTCGAGCACGGCGAGGCGCTGGCCGCGGAGATCCCCGGCGCTCGGCTCCTGCCGCTCGAAGGCGTCGGCCACGAGCACCCGCCGCCCGAGACATTGGACGAACTCGTCCCCATGCTCCTGGAGCACACGCGAACGCGTTAGCGGGTAGGCGTCGGCGTCGCGCGGTCGACTCGCTGATTCGTCGAAAGGGACCTCGAGCTACAGCGGGAACTGGATCCCGCGGTGTGCAATGCCATGGATCGACCCCGTCGCTCCCGCTCACCTTCGGGACGCTGAGCGGGCAGACGTGCGGGCGTTCTATCGCGCTGCTCGACCGCCTCCGAGCCGCTCATCGTTGCGCTGGACCGGTTCGTCGAGGTGCTCGAGCTGCGGTCTCGAGGCGCGGGCAGCTGGGCAGCTCAGTCGGACATCGTCGCGCTGAGCGCACAGAGCAGCGGCACAGGATCGCCCGGTAGGCGCCAGCGACCCTCGTCATCGCGGGCCCTATCCACTCATCGGCTCATCCCGCCCGGCGGTAGCGGATGTGTGTGGCCAGCGGGGAATGCAAGACCTCGACCGGCTCAAACCCGAACGAGCCGACGCCGTCGAAGATCCGCTCGCCGGAGCCGAGCAGGACCGGCGCGACGTCGAGCGTGAGCTCGTCGACGACCCCGGCAATGAGGGCCTCGCGTACGGTCGAGGCCCCACCCGCGATGTCTACGCCGCCCTCGCCGGCCGTCTCACGTGCTTGTGCGTAAGCGGCGTCGAAGCCGTCGGTGACGAAGTAGAAGACGGTCCCGCCTTCCATCTCGATCGGCTCGTGAGCGTGATGGGTGAGCACAAACACCCGCGCGTGGTAAGGCGGCTCGGGACCCCACCAACCGCGCCAGTCCTCATCCCACTCGCCGCGGATCGGCCCGAACATATTCCGCCCCATGACGTAGGCCCGCGTGGGCGCATGAGCCAGCCGGACGCCGTCGCGTCGGCGTCGTTGGCGCGCTCGTCGCCGAGATGCCAACCATGGAGCTCGCGCCCGCGTTTGCCGAGTGGATCCTCGCGGCTCTGGTCGGGCCCAGCGACGAAACCGTCGAGCGAGATCGACATGTGGCAGGTGGTGTCCGGCATCGGCGTCCTCCCGAGGTGGTTGCGATTTGCAAGCGGCGACAGCACCCTAGTCCGGGCGATTGAAAAATCGAGGACCGTCGGTCACCCGGATCTCCGTTCGCGCGAACAAGTCGAAGTGCAGCTCGGTCGTGCGCCGGCAGCCCCTGACGCTGCCGGCAAGCACGCTCACGCCGTTTGGCGCGTGCGTTTGCGGGGCTTCGGCTTCTTGGTGAGCTCCTTGTTGAAGTGGTTGACGGCGTCGTTGGGAAGTGTCGTGAACTCGCGCAGGTGTTGGCTGCTCGCTGACGCGAGCCGGCGGAGCAGGTCGCCCGATTCGGTCTCGCCCCGGATGCGGCCGAGTAGCTCATCGCTGATGGCTTGGGCGTAGCGATCTGCGGCTTGAGCCCAGCCGGAGAGGAACTTGCTCGCCGCGGTCAGCGAGGCGAGCTGGATGCGGGCGGCGTGCGCGACGAGGTCTCGCACGGCGTCGTTCTGCCTACCGCCGTTGGTCGTAGCGACGGGTTCCTTCCTTGGCGTAGTGGTGGTGGTTGTCATGTTGGGTCTCCTTTCGTTGGCTGCCGTTTCGTGCTTGACAAGCGCCGGTCATTCGTACTGGAGTGCTTCGAGGACGTTGAGTCGTGCCGCGCGGCGGGCGGGGAGGACTGCGGCTGCGATGCCTGCGGCGACGGCGACCCAGCCGAAGACGACGAGCTGGGTGGTGGGCAGGTGGAAGCCGACGCCGAGGCTGGACATTCCGCGTGTGACGAGTGCGGCGAGGAAGACGCCGAGTGGGAGTCCGAGGGCGGCGCCGATGAGGGCGGTGATGATGCTCTCGTGGCGGATCATCCGCCGCATTTGCCGGCGGGTCATGCCGATTGCTCGCAGCATGCCGAGCTCGCGGGTTCGTTCGAAGACGGCGAGTACGAGCGTGTTGACGATCCCGAACAGGCTGACGATGACGGAGAGTGCGAGCAGGACGTAGAAGAGGTCGAGGGTCTGGTTGACGCTCTTGGCCTGCTTGCGCACCCAGCTTGCTTTCGTGGTGATCGTCGTGTCGGGGTAGGCCGTGAAGGCGTGCTGGAGCTGCGTGGTCGTCGCGGGCGTCGGCGCGCCGGTGACGTTGACGAACGCGAATTGGTCTTGTGGTTGCGGGAAGATGCGGTCGAACGCTGATTGCGAGATGACGATGCTCGGAAGCAGCGGATCTGCCTGGGGCGCGTGGTAGGTCGCGCGGACGACGAACGTGCGCGTGTTGCCCGCCGAGGTCTCGAGCGTCAACCGGCTGCCGATTGGCAGGTGGTGCTGCTTGGCGTAGCTCGAATCGAGGAGCGCTCCGTTGCCGAGCTGGGAAAGAGCGGCGTCGGAGCCGTTTTTCCAGGTGAAGCGGTAGACCTTGGCGATCGTTGCCGGGTCGACCGCGGCGACGCCGGTGTTCGCTCCGAAGGCGCGGGCACGGTCGCTTTGGATGCTGCTCACGACCTGCACGTTCGGCAGCGTTGCGAGCGTCTTGGTGGCCCCTGTCGGGAACTGCATCGAGCCGTTTGAGCTCGGCGTGACGATGTAGTCGGCGGTGACCTGTTTGTCGAGTGCGTCGGAGATGGAGTTGCGGAGGCCCGCCCCGAGCGTGGCGACGAAAGCGACCAGCGCGAGACCGATCATCAACGCGGCGGCCGTCGCCGCGGTGCGGCTTGGGTTGCGCTGTGCGTTTGCGTTCGCCAGCCTGCCGGCGGTGCCGCCGAGGCGGAGTGCCGGCTGTCCCACGAGCGAGGCCAGCGGACGGACGGCGTAGCTGGAGACGAGCGCGACACCGAGGAACAGCAGCAGCGTGCCGAGCCCCAGCAGTTCGAGCACGGTGGAGACGCCGCCGGTCGCGAACAGTCCCTGGGCGAGCGCGAGCAGGCCGGCCGCGGTCACTGCGGCGGCGATGTAGGGTCGCCAGTGCGCGCGCGGCGACCTGGGAAGCACCGCTCCCTCTCGGACCGCAGAGATCGCGGGCACTCGGGTGGCCCGGATCGCGGGGAACATGCCGGCCAAGAGCGTCACGATCGTGCCGACGAGCAGCGAGACGATGATCGTCCGCGGCGCGAAGACGGTTCCGGCCTGCGGTAGGTCGAGACCGAGGGTGACGAAGAGTGCGTTCAGCGCTTTGGCGAGCGCGAGACCCGCGAAGAGACCGACGACGGAGGCAGAGAGTCCGATCGCGCCGCTCTCGACCAGAATCGATCTTCGCACCTGCCGCCGTGACGCACCGATCGTCCGCAGCGTCGCCAGCTCGCGCGTCCGCTGCGAGACGGTGATCGAGATGGTGTTGAATATGACGAAGGCACCGACGAAGAGCGCGATCCCGCCGAAGGCGAGCAGGAAGTACGTGATCACGTTGGCGCCTGCTTCGACCTGTTTGGCGACCTGGCGGGCCTGCGCCTTTGCGGTTCGCACCTGCGTGTGCGGCGGGAGTACCGGTTCGATCTCTCGTGCGAGGCGCGCCTGGGAGATGCCGGGCTTCGCCGCGACCGAGATGGTGTCGTAGCCTTGCTTTTGCAGGACCGTTCGCGCGGTCGCGACGTCGAAGGCTGCCATCGTCGCGCCGCCGATCGAGACGCCGGTGAGCTTGCCGAGCCCGACGATCGTGTACGTGCCGACGGCACCGTTGCCCTTCGCCTTGATCGTGTCGCCGATTTTGTAGGCGTGCTTGGCGGCGGTGTCGGTGTCGATCACCACGTCATGCGGATCGCTTGCCCAGCGGCCGCTGACCAGGGTGATCGGATTGAAGCGGCTCTGGCTCGGGTCGACGCCGAAGCCGAGGTTGGGGGCGCCGCCGCTGGAGATCGCCTTGCCGTTGCGGTCGACCAGCTCGATGGTGTCGAACAGATAGCCGCCGGCCGCTGCGGAGACGTCCGGCAAGGCTCGGACCTTGCCGAGCAGGCTGGCGGGGACCGTGGGGGTGGCGTTCGCGCCCTTGACGATCTCCTGGCCGGAGATGATCGCGTCGGTGTGGCGGTAGGAGTCGGTCAGAGCGGTGTCGAAGGCCTTCTTGATCGTGTCGGTCAGGACGTAGGTGCCGCTGATCATCGCCACGCCGAGCACGATCGCCAGGCCGGTGAGGATCGAGCGGGTCTTGCGGCCGAGCAGTCCTTTGAGGGCGACCGCTGTCACGACCTGGTCACCTCCTGCATCGCGGCCAGGACTTCGGCCGCGGTCGACTCGCTTAGCTCGTTGACGATCCGTCCGTCGGTGAGGAAGAGGATCCGGTCGGCGAGAGCGGCCGCCTGCGGGTCGTGCGTGACCATCACGGTCGTCTGGCCGAACTCGTCGACCGAGTGGCGCAGCAGCGTCAGCACGTCCTTCGAGGTGTTCGAGTCGAGGTTGCCGGTCGGCTCGTCCGCGAACAGCACGGTCGGCCGCGTCACGAGCGCGCGGGCGATCGAGACACGCTGCTGCTGACCGCCCGAGAGCTCCGAGGGCCGGTGCGTGCGGCGGCCGTCGATGCCGACCGTCTCCAGCA
>Ga0066903_100004067_pt1 | contig 12223 bp, 20 predicted proteins | sample PanSoiMetaGPlot1_FD_67491 | JGI IMG/M metagenome (GOLD analysis project Ga0066903, IMG submission 67491) | Tropical forest soil microbial communities from Panama analyzed to predict greenhouse gas emissions - Panama Soil - Plot 1 (version 2) | ecosystem: Environmental > Terrestrial > Soil >...
AATCTACTACAAGAACCGCAATGTGTACGTCTACGGGCCGAGCGGGACGACCAACCACTGGTGGCAATATCTCAATAACCCCGGATGCCCGAGCGGAACGACCGCGAGCTGCTGGACCGACGTCGGCACGAGCAAGCCCACGACGCGATGACCTTCGTGCACGCGCGGAACCGACAGAGCATGTGGAAGCATCGTCGCTGGCATCGCTGCGGCGTGACGCGGCCGCTGCCCGGCACGCTCCCGGCCCCGGTGTGGATCATCCGCCGCCGCGGCGACGGCAAGGGCTTTTGCGTGCGCCGCATCGGCCTGCAGCGGTTCCTGGAATACGCACGCGCAGACCGCGCGACGATTGCCATCTGCAAGCGGGAAGATGCCGCCCGTGCCTATCGCGATCGCCTGCAGCGGTTACGATTGAAGTACATTTGCTAATGCTTCACCAACATCTTTGGATCCGATCATGTCTGGTCTTTCGCACTCTGGCACGTCTTCTGCGTCGTAGCTTGGGTACGGGAATTTCACGATCTGATTGTGGGATGGCAGCACTATGTGGACGTTGTACCCATTCCAATCGAAATGACGCAGTCCGCGGTAATGAAATCGGACTGTTGTTTGACGGTCACCATCAAGGTGACGTGTATGTTCAATGACAGAGTGGAAAATACGCTTCTTTCGCCCGTCAATTGCGAGTTCACTGTCTCGGTCGGCAAAGAAATACTTTGCTCTGGTTAGATCGATGCCAAATGCGGCGACTGATCCGCCTTGAGTTGCACGAACGATAATGCGGCTCACATTATCCGCATGCGTCAGTATGGCGAGTACGAACATGCCACAGATCCATTCTGCCGCGGTGCGGTGCATGCCATTGTTCTCAGCTTTTAGTGGAACGTCCTTGAGCCACGTCGGGTAGCCCCACTGCGTATTCGTCAGCGTGAATACGTCTCGATGTCCATTTCGTCGGCGTGAAACGATTCGTGATGAACATTGAACGCGCTCCTTCAACAAGGTCACCGTGCCATCATGATGTAAACACACATGACAACTGGCCAGCATCGTGAATCGTGCAGACCATCGTTGGGTGTTCAGATGTCGATCATCGTACACACAGGTAAGCCGATAGATATCACCGGTGTTCGTCACCTGAACGGCGCTAGGATTTTTCATTTTGTGGAAATACACAAAACTTGGGTATAGACCGTCCTTTTCCCGTTCTGAATCCGTAGCCATGAGGATTCCGCCGAATGAGATCCGCGTCGTGGTCTTAAGACGCTCAAGATTGTTCACATTGGCTGGATTTCGCAACCAATCCGGTGGCACGGTGAAACCGATCCTGGAGAACAGCGCGTAGCTATCAGGGTCATGACGCTGAACGCGCCTGATGCACGCGAAATACTCATCGAGTCGGTCGAGAATCGTCGACCGAAAATGCCACGTCCCATCGTAGTCGTGATGCTCAGCCTTGGCCCGTCGTCGCGGGGCTGGCGTGATGGACTCGCAGCTCACGTCATTCGGTGGTGGTACAAATGGCTGAGTCTCAATGTTGTGGGGCACTTCGGCAAGATCGGGGAACTCGACAACGTCGCTCGCTACAAACGACAGCTTTGTTAGCAATGCGGACCACTTCGCCATCATCCAATTCCAAACAGGACGCCAAGACGTTTCGAGCGTCATGACTTCTTCCTCTGCGGTTGGTCTTAAACACAATGAGGATATCAGACCTGGAATAAACCGCAAGACCACAGCATGGAACGCGCGAGCATTATTCTATGTGGCATCAAACGTTTAGCACGTCACGGCGTGGATATACTGTGGTCGAGTGCCAGAGATCCTCACCTGGTTGGACATCCGTGCGGAATTCCTGCGTCTCAAGCGGGAGCGCAACTTGACGCAGGCACAGATCGCCGCGATGGGTGGAACGGTGCAGCACAACATTTCGAAATGGCTGCACAACGAACATCAAGGGCCCCAGATCGGCAATTTCATGAAAGCAATCGCCGGTCTCGGTTTATCACCAGCCGAATTTTTCGTCGGCCTTGAGCGGCACCGTCTGATGCAACGACGTGCGCCCGCCTCCCTACGCACGCGACCGAACCTCTTCTTGAGCTATCGTTCAGCGTCAACGATGACGCGCAAGCTCGAGATCCTCAAGCACGCGATCCAGCAGATCGCGCTGACCAATGAGCAGCTCCAAGATCGGTTAGCCGCGATGGAAGAGAACAGACTTCAGAACGGAGGGCGAGGACGTGACAACCGTCATCCTCTTGCTCACAAACACGAGTAGGTTCTGTGCGGGCAACTTTGCGGGCAACTTTTGGGCAACTTTTGCCCCCTTTCAGTGGTCCCGAACAGCCTTTTGTGGTCCTCTGCGGCACTCGCCCGAATGAGCCTAAAATCACGAATTCAGGCCCATTTTCATTGATTTGTCTGGTGTTTTGAGCTGGCGTCCCCATCGGGATTCGAACCCGAGTTTTGGCCTTGAAAGGGCCACGGATAGGCCAGCTAAGTGATTGAGTCCATGATTGTTAGTGTTTGCGGGCAACTTTTGCGGGCAACTTTTGCCCCCGAAAAGATCGCGAAGGTGCGATTTTTATCGCACCCTGCCGCAACGTTGCGAGTCGCTGACTGAACGCCGCGACCGCGGCCTGGTCGACATCCGCATGCGCGCCCTTTGTGTAGCGCTTGGTGACGACCGAGTTCTCCGCATGCAGCCCAAGTCGACCGACCGTGGCCTCATCACCCGTGGTGCGATAGACCTGGGCGAGAAAGCTGTGACGCAGATCATAGAGATGAAATCGGTGCAAGGTAACGCCAGCCTTCGCAGCCGCGCGCTTCACCGCCCGATTGACCGATTCGATCGCAAACGACCCGTACGCGTTCGCGGCATGGAATGCCTTGAAGGCCGCCAGGCCTTCGTCCGTGAGCGGCAACGTCCGCGCTTCGACGCCGGCGCCTTTCGCGCGTGAGCCGATGTGCACCGTGCGCGCCGTGAAGGACAGATCATCTGGGACGATCTGTGCGAGGAGACCAGGCGGCAATCCCGTGTAAGCGATTACCCGCGCGCGAATGGTCGCCAGTGCGAGCGGCCGCGGCTCCCCCTGTTTCACGTCGCGATACGTCGGCATCTGCGCGAGCAGCCGCTCGATCGCGAGATAGTCGATCGCCCGCGCTTCAACTTTGGGGGGCGTGGGATTCGTGGTCGCCTTGACGGGATTCTTTTTGCCTTTTCCGTTCATCTTCACGAAGAACGACTGCAACGCCGTGCGGCGCTTGCGCACCGTCGCCGGCGCCAGGCCCTCAGTGAGCCATTGTTGCAGCACGATCTCGATCTCGCTGTCAGTAATCGAGTGGCGGGATCGGTCACGTCCGAGCTCGGCGGCCCACAGTTCGAGATGTGCCGCGCGCTGGGCCTTGGTCGGCATCGCCGCGACGCGCTGCAGATACGTCGCGATATCCGCCGCGAAGGATTCAGCCGGCGCGACGATACCGGTCGTGCGCTGGATTTCGGCCGCTTGCCAGGCGCGCATCTCCTCGAGTGGTGTCTCGAGCGGAAATGTCGTGTTGTGAAACTTGCCCTCACGCTTGACGAAGACTTGCCATTTGCCGCGCTTGCGGCGGATGCCTTTTAGTCGGCGACTCATAACGATCGTTTCACTCGGGCGGTGTGTTCACCACGGAACTGATCGGCGGCTGCGGACCGCGGGCGGCCGCGTAGTACACGGTTCGTCGCTCAACTTTCGAGGACACTTCCACCGACCGGAGCGCCGCGACACTTGATGCCAGACTCGCGAGTTGATCTTCGAGCTCCGCGACACGCGCCTCGAGGGAGGGGGGGCTGACAGCTATTGAAGCCGCGTGCTCGATGTCGTGCCCGGTCAGCGCGGCAAAGAAGCTGACGGGATCGACGCCTAGACCCGCGAGCGCTTTCAGAAACGTCTCGACCGACGGCCCTTGATAGTCATTGGCCAGCAATTTGGAAATCGCACTCTGCCCGAGGCCACCGCGCGCCGCAATGGCCGCTTGCGTACAGCCGCCCGCCTGGGCACGCGCGAACAAGGCCGCATAGTGCGCGCGGACCCGGCTCCATTCCACGACCAGATAATATCCGATTCGGGATAATGCTGTCTAGGCGGATTTCGCTTCGCTTAAAGGCTAGCAAATTTGCACATTCTTGACAGGATAATCAATCCGGGATTTTATCGTCCTGATTATGAAAGGCTTTTATCTCAAGACCCTGCGGGAGCGTCGCCACCTGACGCAGGAACAGCTCGAACGGCTCAGCGGCGTCGCGCAGAATACCATCTCGAAACTCGAGCGGCGTCCGATGGCGCGTCCGGTCTTCGACACCGTCGCCGCACTCGCGCGGGCGCTTGACGTCGATCCGCTTGAATTGCGGTTTGGACCTGACCCGGCCCGCACACCCCGCGACAGGAACCGAGTAGTGGCATGACGCCCGAATCGCGCTGCTACACGCTTCCGGAAGTCCTCGCCCGGTTGCAAATGGCCAAGACGACATTCAATCGGTTGAAACGGATGGGGCAATTGCCGTTTCTCGAAGAGCTCCGACCGCGGCTCGGACGCCGCGTACGTTACCGCGCCGATCTCATCGATCGCTATCTGCGTGGTGAATGGCCGTCAGTCGTCCTTGCACACCGCAGGCGAGCGTGAGATGGCCGCGGCGACGACCACCGACGTGCAGCTGCTGACGACCGCGGTCACGGAACTGACCCGGCACGCGCTCCAGTTGATGCAGGTGGTGGATGCGAGCAACGAGGCGACGGGGATCGCGATGCACCAGGTGCAGGCGCTGCAGACGGTAGTGCTCAACTTCGTCGATCTCGTCGAAGGGCTGCAGCGGCGGGTGGACCAGCTCGAGCGCCGGACGTCGCCGGTGCGCGCCGTGGGGCGGCTGCAATGAGGCAACAGCTGCTGCGGGTGCCGCTCGGCGAACTGTTCGAGACGCTCACCACGCTGCTCGCGGAACACCAGCACATCGTCACGGTAGCGCCGGAGTATCAGCCGCCGGACGTTGGCGGCGATCGCGTGACGGGGTACCTCGTGGTCGTACAGCAACAGGTGCCGCGAGAGGACGACCGATGACGCCGAAGCCACGCCAGACGCCTCGCCATCCATATCCGACACGAGGCGAATACGCCGCGATTCTTGAAGCCATCGTCAATCTCGACCATACCGTTCAAATGGCACTCAACACGATGGTGAAGATGACCGCCCTCGTGGAACAGCGCCTCAATGTGGTGGAAAACCACATCATGGCGCTGCACACCGGCGTCTTCTCGGAGCAAGGCGCCAGAGATATGCAGCAACGCGTGGTACGACGACCTCGCGCGAAAGTGCGTCAGCTTCGAAAGAAGACCGCATGACGCCCTGGTGGCTGCGGATGCTGCGTCGACTCGTCTACTGCCGCTGCGGGCACGAGTGGATCTATCGCCGGGCGGCTGGTGCCACCCGCGGCTGGTTTCTCGAATGTCGCCGCTGTCTCACGGTCAGCACGAGCCTGTCGCGCAAGGGGTGAGATGACGACGCGCGTGCGGCATCTGGCCTGGTTCGACGATCGCCACACGATCGCGCGCTGCGGCGCGAAGGCGGGGCCGAGCGAGTTGGTGCTACAGCTGGACGCGGTGACGTGTCCGGCGTGTCGTGAGGCGGAAGCCGCCGATGCCCTGGCGTTGGCGCGAGAGCTCGGCGAGGCGCCGCCGACGGGCACGAGTGAGGAGCGGCTCACTGCGCTCGAGCAGCGGGTGAGTGAACTGGTGCGCGAGCTCGCGGCGGTGCGCCAACTGGTGCAGCAACTGCGCGAGGGCACCACCGCTATCGTGGAGTATTTCGATCGAAACGTGCAGTGGAAGGAGTCGCGATGACCTAACTTCCGTGCAGCTTCAACCCGGCGGATGCCTCTTGGGTCCGAATCGCGAGCCCGCGATCAACAGCACCCACCGCACGGCACAAGCCGCCTTTTCAGGAGCGTGGCACATGGCTCGAATCCGTATTGACGTGACCGGCACGAGTCCGATTCTGTTGCACAACCCGCGGATGGTCGACCCGGAGTTTGAGATCAATCGGCAAATCAAGGCGCTGACGAGCAAACGCAAGAAGACGGACGAAGACTTGAAGCAGATCGAAAAACTTGAATGGTACGGAGGCCTCTATGAAGGGCCTGGAGCGAATGGATCGACGATCGTCGTCCTGCCCACTCGGAAGCTACGCAAGTGTCTGATCAATGCGGGACGGATCACGAAGATGGGGAAGTTCGTCGAGCGCGCATTGTCTTTTGCGAGTTTGCAGGTGCCACTCGTCCATGACGGGCCGACGGATATTGATGCGATTTTTGCCGACAAGCGGTTTCACAATCGCGACTCGGTGGGTGTCGGCGGCAAGCGGGTGATGCGCGTGCGTCCGCAATTCCCGACATGGGCCATCACCGTCGATGGGCTGTTCATCGAAGATGTGGGATTGAATCTCGATGAACTGCGCAGCGTCGCGGAACTCGCTGGCTTGTCAGAAGGCCTCGGGGACAATCGCGTCAACGGCTATGGCCGCTTCACGGCGAAAGTCAAGGTGTCGTGATGGCGACCAGGCCATTTGAAATTACGCGGCCAGACGGGCGGTCACACGCCAGCGTCCTCATCGAGTTAGTGACCGGCGTCGAGGCCGGTCATCTCTTCACCTATCCCGAACTCATTGCAACATTATCGAATGGCGCGGTCCATCCGTTTGACCAACGGCGCGTCGGGAATGTGATTCGACAAACGGCTCGGCGACTACTTAAAGAAGAACAGCGGGTATTAGCGAACGTGCCGAAAATTGGCTATCGCGTCGCGCGGGCCGAGGATCATCAGGGCTTAGCGATCGTGCGGACGAAACGCGCGGATGCGCAACTGCATCGCGGGTATCAGATTCTGCGCCATGTGCGCACGGATGAATTGACCGAAACGCAACGCAAGTTACATGAGGGCACGCTGTTCATCGTCGCGGGGATTTATCAGAACCAGCGCGCGATGGAAAAACGTTTGCGCGCCGTGGAGACGGCCATTCAAGGCTTGCGACAGCAGAAAGAACCGAATGCGGCGGGGTGAGGCGGGGGCACGGTGCGGCGTGGCAGGTTCGGTATGACGTGGCGTGGCAGGGTGAGGCGCGGCAAGGTGGGCTGAGGCGCGGCAAGGTGGCGGTCGGGCGTGGCGGGGCTCGGCATGGCAGGCAAGGCTCGGTCAGGCATGGCTCGGTTCGGCAAGGTCCGGTTGGGCGTGGCAAGGCAGGCAAGGCTCGGTTCGGCAAGGTCAGGTTTGGCGTGGCAAGGCAAGGTCAGGTTTGGCGTGGCAGGGTGAGTTCATGACGACAGCACTCGCGAAAAAAGCGGATTTCGAGATCATCGAGCAGGTGCTCGTCACGGGCAATCTCGGCCAGTTGTCGGCCGAGCAGCGCGTGCTCTATTACAACCGCCTGTGTAAATCCCTTGGCGTTGATCCCTACAGTCGACCATTCGAATACATCGTATTGAACGGGAAATTGACGCTCTACGCGAAGCGCGATTGCACCGATCAATTGCGCGCCAAGCGAGGCGTCAGTATCGAAATCAAAACACGCGAACTGCTCGGCGAAGACACGTACGTCGTCACCGCGCACGCGAAACTGCCGGACGGCCGCGAGGATGAATCGATCGGCGCGGTGCCGATCGCCGGGCTCAAAGGCGAGGCGCGGGCCAATGCGCTGATGAAGTGTGAGACCAAAGCCAAACGCCGCGTCACGTTGAGCATCTGCGGCCTCGGCCTGCTCGACGAGACGGAAGTCGCCGCGATTCCCACGCATGCGACGACGAACACCATCGCGCTCGAGCCGCGCGCCGACGATGCCGGGACGCCCGAGCCGCATCTGGTGCCGGTCGATGTCGAGACCGGCGAAGAGAAGCCGGCGCCGCCAGCGGGCTTTCACTACATTCGGAATTACCGGCGACATGGGCAGTGGCATGAGTTCGATCTGCTCGACGCCGACGCGCAACACGGGACGATGCGGCTCTCGACGAAGAAAGCGATCGGCTTCGTCGCCGAACAGGCGCAGGCGGACGGCGTGCCGGTGCGCGTCACGACGTCGCCCAAGCGGAACGGATCGCCTGGCGAGGCGTATCTCGACACGATTCATAAACTGGAGATCCCCGACACGCTGAAACCGTTCGCGAAAGCCCCACTGCCCGACGCGCCGGATGTCTGTCCGCGGTGCGGCCTGGCGTTGGCCGACTGTGCGGGGCACGACAGCGACGAGGACGACTCGATTCCCTTCTGAGGCGGCACTGTGAAAGGGTACGAACATCTCACGTTGCACGACATCGACCAGCGCAATGCACGGGTGCGCGGCGAGACGCGACCGCGATCGAAATACGGAAACGTGCGGACGATCGTCGATGGCCTCGCCTTCGATTCGCAGCTCGAAGCGTCGATCTATTCGCAGCTGCGGATCCGGGAACGGGCCGGCGAGATTACCGAGCTCCGGCGTCAGGTGGTGTTTCCCCTCACCTGTCATCGGGCGGATGGCCTGGCGCCGGTCGTCGCCTCGTACGTCGCCGATTTCTGTTACCGCGATCGCGAGGGCGTGTTCCACGTCGTCGATGCGAAATCGCCGGGCACGAAAACCAAAACGTATCAGCTGAAAAAACGCTGGCTGTTCCTGCAGGACGGGCTCGCGATTGAGGAAGTGGGAGGCTAAGCGATGGACCTGCTCGTGCTCATCCTCGTGCTCGCGCTCATCGGGTTCGTGCTCTACCTCGTCGCGACCTTCGTGCCGATGCCCCAGCCGTACAAGCAGGCGCTGATCGCGATTGTCGTGATTCTCGTGATCGTGTGGCTCATCCGGATTCTCATCGGGCCGCTTCCCCGCATCACCGTCCCGTAACTCGGTCCATCGCCCCATGAAGCGCTACCGCGTATCGGTCAGCCTCGAACATGACACCCTGCCCGTCCGGACCTATCGGGGGGAGATCGTCGTGCCAAATCCTCGCCTCGGCGTTCGCCGGGCCTTCGAGGCGGCATTAACGGCGTATCCCAACACCCATTGGCGCTCGGTCGTGGTCGTGCTCGAGACGCTCGATCCCTCGCCGAGCGATGCCGCCGCGTGACCGGCCATGACATCGCGGCGGAACCCGAACACAGCGACACCTGGTCGAGGCGGCATCCCTGCCGAGCTCGACCGCGAGCGGCACGAACGCGCGTTACGGCAGGCGCTGGGGATCAGCGTGTTGCTGGCGCAGGATCTCGAGTGTGGCGAGCTGACGGGTGCGCTGACGACACTGGTGGCCCGCGCCGACGAGCGCCTGCACCCGCCACGTCGCCGGGAGCGCGAGGCGTGAGCGACGATCCGGTGACCCGCGTGCTCGCGAAACTCTCAGGCGTGGCCGGGAACAAGCGCGGCTGGCATGCGAAGTGTCCGGCCCACGACGACCAGCACGCGTCGCTCACGGTGACCGCCGGGCGTGATGGGCGGGTGCTCTTGAAGTGTTTCGCCGGCTGCGCCTTCCCGGCGATCGTCGCCGCCCTCGGCCTCCAGTCACGCGACCTGTTCCCGCCGCGCGAGCGTTCCGCCGGCGCCGGCGCCGAGGCCGTGTACGACTATCTGGACGAACAGCGCCAGCTGCTCTTTCAAGTGGTGCGGTTTCCCGGCAAGCAGTTCCGGCAGCGGCGGCCGGACGGGGCCGGTGGCTGGATCTGGAATGTGGACGGTATCCGTCGCGTGCTCTACCGCCTACCCGAGCTCCACGGCCAGCGCGCGGTGCTGGCCGTCGAAGGGGAAAAGGACGTCGAGACGTTACGGCAGCATGGGTTGCCGGCCACCACCAACGCCGGCGGGGCCGGCAAATGGCGTGAAGACCATACGCGCCAGCTCGTGGCCGCCGGCTGCCACCGCGTCGCCATTCTGCCCGACAACGACGCGCCCGGCCTCACCCATGCCCGCATGGTCGCCCGGCACTGTTATGACGCCGGCCTGCTGGTCAAGGTGCTGCCGCTCGACGGGCTCTCCCCTGGCGGCGATGTCAGCGAGTATCTGCGCACCCACACGCGCGACGATCTGCGGGCCGCCGTCCGCGCCGCGCCGCCGTTCGATCCGCAGCAGCCGGTGGCGATGCCGTTCGCCCTCGAGTTGATCTCCATCGGCCAATTGCTCGGCCATCATGAGGACAGCGTCAATTGGATTGTCGACCAGCGGATTCCGTCGAGCGGCACCGTGCTCGCCGTCGCCCCGCCTAAAGTCGGGAAATCCACGCTCGCGCGCCATCTCGCCTACGCCATCGCCACCGGCACGCCCTGTCTCGACTGGCCGACACGCCAAGGGACGGTGTGGTATCTCGCGCTCGAAGAAGCCCGCGGACCCGTGCAGGACGCCTTCGCGCGTCTCGGCGCGACCGGCGAGGAACCGATCCAGTTCTTTTTCGGCCAGGCGCCGCAGGACTTGCTCGCCAACCTCCATGCCCGCGCCCTCATCGAACGCCCAACGCTCATCATCGTCGATACGCTGCAGCGGCTCATCCGCACCAAAGACTTGAACGACTACGCCCTGGTCAGTGCCGCGTGCGACCCGCTGCTGACCCTCTGCCGGGAGACCCATGCCGCGCTGCTGCTGTTGCATCACGCCAGCGCGCACCACGAACGGGAGGGCGTCGACGCGGTCCTCGGCTCAACCGCCCTTACCGGCTCCGTCGATAACATCCTTATCCTCAAACGCTATCCGGATAAGCACCGCGAACTGTCCTCGGTCCAGCGCATCGGCCCCGATCTCGACCCCGTCGTCGTCGCCCTCGACCCCACGACCGGCCGCCTCTCCCTGGCCGGCAGTCAGCTCGAGTTCATCACCCGTCAACTTGAACGCGCCATCCTCGACGCGCTCGCCACCGACCCGACACCCCAGACCGAAACCTGGATCCGCCAACAGATTGATGCCCGACGCCAAGACCAAATCCGCGCCTTGCGCCACCTCGTCCATCAGGGCCTCGTCACTCGCACCGGGGCCGGCCATCGCTATAACCCTTATCGCTATCAACGGCGAACATCCGGCGAATCCATCTGGTTCCCGCATGGTCCAAAAACGCCGATCCCACCGGAACCAGATGGAACTGCTGACACGACAGCACTTAACCTCGATTTTGCCCAAAATGGCCAGGAACCAGATGATCCTGCTGACACGACAGCACTTAACCCCGATTCTTCGCATCTGGTTCCGACCCCTATAGATAAATCTATCGGGAACCAGATGACTGATAGATCGAGAGATCCGGAACTCTCCAGCGCCATGAGCTCAGAACAAAAACACGAAGAAGAGCTTTCGCCTGCGGCGAAACCTCCACAGCTTCCTCCGGAAGCTGAAACCTCAGCCGTACGCGGCCACGACCTGCCACCCCCCTCCCGCGTCCCAGGCGAGGACGACGAGTAATGACACTGCTGACCTATCACTGCTAGCCACCTATGCCCAGTAACCCCAGCCTCCAGGCCAAACCCAACACCCCACGCCGCTGCACCGCTAAATCCCACCGCACCGGCGAACGCTGCCGCGCCCGCCCCATGCTCGGCACCAACGTCTGCTGCGTCCATGGCGGCATGGCCCCTCAAGTCCGCCGCAAAGCCGCCGAACGCCTCGCCGACCTCATCGACCCGAAACGCACCCTCCGCGAAGTCGCACGCCTCGCCTACGCTGACCCGCGTGAACTCTTCGACGAACACGGCAACCTGCGCCCGATTCGTGAGTGGCCCGATTACTTAGCCGCCGCGATTGGCAAAATCAAAATCGTCAAACGCAATGTCGATAGCAGTGACGGTCACACCGATACCGTCTATGACGTGAGCTTCTGGGATAAGCCACGCATGCTCGAGTTCTTAGGCAAGCATCTCGCGCTGTTAGTCGAGAAGAAAGAGCTGACCGGCGACATCACGATTCATGTGGAGAAGCCCTGGCAGACGTCCCCACCGGCGTTACCAGGCGCCCCACTGACCGCCGCGACACCGCGTCCGACGATCGACGTGACCCCAAGTGTCAGCCCGACAAAGGAAGACGGTTCTGACCCTGAGTCGGAGTAAGTGCAGTGGTGTTAACTTTCGCCATGACCTCAACTCACTTAGCCGATCGCGACTGGCTGTAAGTGATGATTCTGACTGAGCGAAAGTCGGTGGATTAGTTCGATGAAGTACGAGGTTCGCTGTTTGTGTGCGTCTGATAATAATGGATTATGTTAACC
>Ga0066903_100004069_pt1 | contig 12221 bp, 11 predicted proteins | sample PanSoiMetaGPlot1_FD_67491 | JGI IMG/M metagenome (GOLD analysis project Ga0066903, IMG submission 67491) | Tropical forest soil microbial communities from Panama analyzed to predict greenhouse gas emissions - Panama Soil - Plot 1 (version 2) | ecosystem: Environmental > Terrestrial > Soil >...
TACGCGGCCACCGGCAATCGGGGCGAGCAGGTACGCGAGTTCAAGGGCATGGTCAAGGCCCTCCATCGCGCCGGCATCGAGGTGATCCTCGACGTCGTCTACAACCACACCGCGGAGGGCAACCACCTCGGCCCGATCCTCGCCTTCCGCGGGATCGACAACGTCTCCTACTACCGGCTCGTCCCCGACGATCGGCGCTTCTACATGGACTTCACGGGCACCGGCAACTCGCTCAACCCGGTGCATCCGAGCGTGCTGCGGCTGATCATGGACTCGCTTCGCTATTTCGTGGTCGATTGCCACGTCGACGGGTTCCGTTTCGACCTGGCGTCGGCGCTGGCACGCGAGTTCTACGACGTCGACCGGCTCTCGGCCTTCTTCGACGTGATCCACCAGGACCCGATCCTGTCGCAGGTCAAGCTGATCGCCGAGCCGTGGGACGTCGGCCCCGGCGGCTACCAGGTCGGCAACTTCCCGATCCTCTGGAGCGAGTGGAACGGCATCTACCGCGACACGATGCGCGACTTCTGGCGCGGCCAGGAGGCGATCGGCGACTTCGCGCAGCGCTTCACCGGCTCGAGCGACCTGTACGCCTCGGACGGCCGGCGGCCGTTCGCCTCGATCAACTTCGTCACCGCGCACGACGGGTTCACGCTCGCCGACCTCGTCTCGTACAACCAGAAGCACAACGAGGCCAACGGCGAGGGCAACCGGGACGGGACTGACGACAACCGCTCCTGGAACTGCGGCGCGGAAGGGCCGACCGCCGATCCGGCCGTGAACGCGCTGCGGGCCCAGCAGCAGCGGAACTTCCTGACGACGCTGTTCCTGTCCCAGGGCGTGCCGATGCTGCTCGGCGGCGACGAGCTCGGACGCACGCAGCGAGGGAACAACAACGCCTTCTGCCAGGACAACGAGATCTCCTGGTTCGCCTGGGAGCTCGACTACGGGCGGCGGGCGCTGCTCGAGTTCACGCGCTCGCTGATCGCGTTCCGTGCCGCGCATCCCACCTTCAGGCGCCGCGCCTTCCTGACCGGCGGCATGCCGCGTGGGTCGGGGCTGCCGGACGTGTGGTGGTTCCGGCCGGACGGTCGCAAGATGACGCAGCGCGACTGGGGACACGGGGAGGCGAAGGCGATTGGCGTCTTCCTGAACGGCGACGAGATCCCCACGCACTCGCCGCACGGCGAGGACATGCGCGACGCCTCGTTCATGCTCCTCTTCAACGGGCACTACGAGCCGATCACGTTCTCGTTGCCCACGAGGCGCTTCGGCCTGCGGTGGACGGTCGTGCTCTCGACAGCGGACGGCAGCTTCGGCGACGGCGGCAAGACGGTCGCGCCGCGGGAGCCGCTCGAGGTCGAGGCTCGCTCGATCGTCGTGCTGCGCCGAGCCGGGTAGATCCTTCCGGTGCTTCCGTTCCGGGCCACCTACCGCCTGCAGCTCGGCCCGGACCTCGACTTTGCGGGAGCCCGCGCCCTCGTTCCCTATCTGGCCGAGCTCGGCGTATCCCACCTGTACCTGTCGCCGGTGATGCAGGCCCGGACGGGCTCGACGCATGGCTACGACGTCGTCGATCCCACACGCATCTCGGACGGACTCGGCGGCGAGGAGGGCCTGCGCGCGTTGTGCGCAGCGGCGCGAGAGCGCGGCCTCGGGGTCGTGCTCGACGTTGTGCCGAACCACATGGCCGCCGACGAGCGGGAGAACCCGTTCTGGCGCGACCCGCTGCTGCGGGCGAAGTTCTTCGACCTGGACTGGCGCACCGGCATCAACCGCCGCTTCTTCGACATCGGCGAGCTGGCGGGAGTGCGCATGGAGGATCCCGAAGTCTTCGAGACGCTCTCCCGGAAGACGCTCGAGCTCGTCGGCGAGCGGCTCGTGGACGGCCTGCGCATCGACCACCCGGACGGGCTCGCATTCCCGGCGCGATACCTCCGCCGGCTGCGCGAGGCCGGGGTCGAACACGTGTGGGTGGAGAAGATCCTCGGGCCCGGCGAGCCGTTGCGCGAGTGGCCGGTCGAGGGAACGACCGGCTACGAGTTCCTCAACGAGTCGACGGCGCTGTTCGTCAACCCCGAGGCGGAGGAGCCCTTCACCGAGCTGTACAGTGAGCTCACCGGGGAGAAGCGCTCGTTCGCCGAGATCGCGGCCGAGGCGAAGCTCGAGCAGGCTGAGACGACGTTCGCGACCGAGGTCGAGTGGCTCGAGGCGCGGCTCGGCGACGCGGCGCCCGATGTGGATATCGCGGCGGCGCTCGCCTCCTACCACGTCTACCGGACCTATGCCGATCCGGACACCGGCGAGGTGGACGAGCTCGACCGCCTCGCGGTGCAGGAGGCGAAGCTGCCGGCGGAGCTGGCCTCGGTCCTGTTGCTCGACCGGCGCGGCCATGACGCGTTCGTGATCCGGTTCCAGCAGACGACGCCTCCGGTCGTCGCCAAAGGCGTCGAGGACACGGCGCTTTATCGCTACCACCGGCTGGCGGCGCTGAACGAGGTCGGAGGCGACCCGGGCCGCTGGGCCGTGTCGTCGCACGACTTCCACGCGGCGAATCTCGATCGCGCGTGCCGCTTCCCGCTGCACCTGCTCGCGTCCCAGACGCACGACACGAAGCGGTCCGGCGACGTGCGGTCGCGGCTCGCGGCGCTGACCTGGATTCCGGACGACTGGGCGGCGTTCGCGCGGTCGGTGCGCGTTCCGGCAAGCGTGCATCCAGCCGATGCGTACCTGGCGCTGCAAACGGTGGTGGGCGCCTGGCCGCTGACGCGCGAGCGGCTCGACCTCTACCTCGAGAAGGCGCTGCGCGAGGGCAAGCAGCGCTCGAGCTGGCTCGAGCCGGACGTCGGGTACGAGCGTCAGGTGCAGTCGTTCGCGTGGTCTCTGGCGGAGGTCGCTGAGCCCTTCGTCGCGCGAGTGGCGCCGGTGGGCGAGCGGATCGCGCTCGCGCAGACGCTCCTCAAGCTCACGTGTCCGGGTGTGCCCGACATCTACCAGGGGGACGAGCTCGAGTCGCTGGCGCTCGTGGACCCGGACAACCGGCGGCCGGTGGACTGGGATGCGCGCCGGCGTGCGCTCGCCTCACCGCCCCCGAAGCTGCGCGTGACCCGCGAAGCCCTGGCGCTGCGGGCGCGACGCGCGGAGGCATTCGCTGGGTCGTACGAACCGATCGATGCAGGTCGGGACGTGTGCGCGTTCACGCGCGGCGGCGAGGTGCTCGTGGCAGCCCCGCTCCGGCCGGGTACCCGGTTCGACCCCGGGCCGCGCTGGCACGAGCTTGTGCCGGGGCTCTACGAAGGCGGCTGATCGATGTCGACGTGCGTCCAGGGCCAGTCGGCGCGGGCCGTGCACATACCCGCCTTGACGGGATTGTCGATGACGTACCGGAGCGCAGCTTCAAAATGAGACTCGTCCCCGATCACCCAGGAGCTGTAGCGCTCGCCGAAGACGTGGCCGTGCCGGCCGTGCCGCCTGTTGAACCTGAGCGCGTAGGCGCTGTTCAACCTCTGCATCGCGGCCGACAGCTTCGTCGTGGTGGACTCGACGATCAGGTGGTAATGGGTGTCCATCAAGCACCGCGCGACGACGCGCAGGTCGACGTGAGCCGTGACCCGAGCGAGAACGTCGAGGAAATCCAGCCGGTCGACGTCTTCGAGGAAGATCGCGGACCCGTTGACCCCACGCGCCGTGACGTGGAAGTAGCCGTCCGGCAGGTCGCTTCTCCGAGCTCCACCCATGCCGAACCACGGTAGCTCCCCTCTGCGCCGAAAACGCTCCTGCCTCACTTTCGGCGCAGTTTTTTCACAGACCTGTCTCAGAGCCACCCTCTGAGCCTGGCCCGCGTCATCCTCTGAGAACGCCCTGAGGCTTTCTCCGAGGATCCTCTGCGAATCTCTCTGAGGATGCCTTTGAGGCTGGGAGTGCGGCGGGAGCGAGCCTCCCGGCCCGCCCCCGCGGTGTCGTCAGACGATGTCTTCGTCGATGACCCTGCGCCGCCGGCGAACCGGCGCGTCGTCGACGTAGTCGCGCCGGCCCACGAAGTACCCGGGACCGGCCCAGCTCGACCAGAACACGAGCGAGATCAGCATCCCGACGATGCCGACGACAAGCAGGATGTAGCCGATGGTGTGGATGTCCACGCCGTTCGGGCTCTCGGTCACCGCCCAGGCGAGGATCGCACCAACCGCAGTCAAGATCAGACCTACACCGAGCCCCATCGAGGTCAGCCTCCTTTGTCGGAGGTCCACCCATTCCCGGCGGGACGGGTCCGAAACGCTCGATGACGTGGTGTCCGTACATTGTGACCGTGCGCCGTTTCCCCATCGTCCCGATCGTCCTCGTGCTCCTGATCGCGGGAGCGCTGGCGTCCGCCGCGGGCTCGTCGCCGCGGCTGCCCGGGCTGATCACCGACAAAGGCCCGTGGGGCCCGAACGACGGCCCGACGCTCAAGCCGCGGCTGAAGGCGATCGGCCTCCACGCGCTCCCCAGGGAGGCGCTCACGCTCCACATCCACCAGCGGATGGCCATCCTCGTCAACGGTAGGGCCGTCTACCTGCCGGCCGGGATCGGCATCGACGCGCACGGGAAGTTCATCAGCGAACTCCACACGCACGACTACAGCGGGATCATCCACGTCGAGTCGCCCGTGAACCGGCCGTTCACCCTGGGCGAGTTCTTCGACGTCTGGGGCCTGCGCTTCTCGTCCCTGTGCCTGGGCGGGTACTGCAAGACCGCCAAGAAGGACGTCATGGTCTGGGCAGACGGCAAGCAGGTGAAGACCGACCCGCGCAAGATCCGGCTCACAGACCACCTGTCGCTCGTGGTCGCGTACGGAACTCCCACCTCCGTCCCGAAGCCGATCCCGAAGCACTTCCCGTTCCCGAAGGGCTACTGAGCTTGGCGTGAGAATCCGGCTCGCGGCCCGCCGGGGTCGCGTGGGGGGCAGAGTGACGTCCGCAGTTCTCGAGTGCACGTCCACTAGCCTCCGCGGCATGGGCGAGCGCGCGGACACCGTCGTCGTGGGCGCCGGCGTGATGGGGCTCGCCGTCGCGCAGGCGCTCGCGCGCGCCGGCCGCAAGCCGCTCGTCCTCGAGCAGTTCCGCCTCGGCCACGCGCACGGCTCGAGCCACGGCGCGACGCGGATCTTCAGGCTCGCCTACGACGAGCCGGACTGGGTGCGGCTGGCGCAGGAGGCGCTGCCGCTCTGGCGCGCGCTTGAGGCCGAGTCCGGCGACAAGCTCCTCGACTTGACCGGCCTCGTCGACCTGCCGGTCGACGCCGACCGGCTCGCGGCGACCCTGAAGGAGACGGGCACCGCCTTCGACGTACTGACCGCCGAGGACGTCCGCCGCCGCTTCGACCTTGTAACAAGTTGTCGCATGGCCGTGTGGCAGCCGGACGCCGGCGTGGTGCTAGCGGACCGGGCTCTCCGGGCATTTCGTGCCGGCGTCGAGGTGCGGGGGGAGACGCTCGTGCGGTCGCTGGTGCCGGGAGCGCAGGGCGTGCGAATCGAGACCGACAGAGGGACGATCGACGCGCGCTCAGTCGTCGTCGCGGCAGGCGCGTGGGCGCGGCGCCTGCTCTCGGGCGCCGGCATCGACCTGGCCGTCGTCGCCACACGCGAGACCGTCGCCTACTTTCGCCTCACGGAGGAGCGCGCCGTGCCGTCCGTGATCGACTACCGGAACCGTGAGACGTATGCGCTCACGGCCGGGCCCGGGGTCCTCAAGGTCGGCGTCCACCGCTCCGGGCCTCCGACCGAACCCGACGAGCCCGGCGGGCCGGACGACGACATCGTCGCCTTCGCCTCCGACTGGGCCGCGCACGCGTTCCCGCTCGCGGCGCCCGAACCGGTCTCGGTCGAGACCTGCCTGTACACGAACACACCGGATGCGAGCTTCGTGCTCGAACGCCACGGGCCGATCGTCGTCTGCTCGGCCTGCAGCGGCCACGGCTTCAAGTTCGCGCCCGCAGTCGGCGAGCGCGTGGCCGCACTTGTCACCATGACGTAGATGAGCGTCGCGCTCCTCTTCCTCGCTGCCTTCCTGGCCAGCGCCGTCGAGATGGTGGAGGCGCTGACGATCGTGCTCGCCGTCGGGATCACGCGCGGCTGGCGGTCGACGCTGATCGGCGTCGCCGCCGCGGCCCTCGCGCTCGCCGTGATCGTCGCCGCGCTCGGTCCGGCCCTCACACTCGTCCCCATCGACGCGCTGCGACTCGTCGTCGGCGGGCTACTGCTCGCGTTCGGCCTCCAGTGGCTGCGCAAGGCGATCCTGCGCGCCTCGGGGTACGTGCCGCTCCACGACGAGGCCGGAATCTACGAGCGCGAGCGCGCGGACGCCGAGCGTGCCGGAGACGAGCGCCGGGCCGGCCTCGACTGGTACTCGTTCACGCTCTCGTTCAAGGGCGTGCTGCTCGAGGGCCTCGAGGTCGCGTTCATCGTGATCACGTTCGCGGCCGACAAGGGCGGCAGCGTCGCGATCAGCGCGTCCGCCGCAGCGGCGGCGCTCGTGGTCGTCGCGGTCACCGGCGTGCTCGTCCGCGGCCCGCTCAGCCGGGTGCCCGAGAACCTGCTCAAGTTCAGCGTCGGCCTGCTCCTGATCACCTTCGGGACGTTCTGGGGAGCCGAGGGCGCCGGCGTGTCCTGGCCCGGCGACGACGCGGCGCTCCCGGTGCTGCTCGGCGCCTATGCGCTCGTCTCCTTCGGGTTCGTCCAGCTGCTGAGGCGCGAGCGGCTCGTCCCGGTGAAGACGTGAGCCGCATCGCTGCCTTCGGCCGCTTCTGGTGGGACTTCGTCGTCGGCGACGACTGGATCGTGGCCGCGGGCATCGTCCTCGCACTCGCGCTGACGGCGCTGATCGCGGACGACGACGTCGACGCCTGGTGGATCCTGCCTCCGGCCGTCGTCGGCTTGCTCGCGCTCTCGCTGCGCCGCGCTACCGGTCGGCGAGCACCGCGCTGAGCCAGCGGCGCGCCTCGAGGACGAGCACGGCGTTGTTCGCCAGCGTGTAGTAGGACAGCGCCCCCAGGGACTGCGAGAGCACGTGGCCGCGGGCCCGCGCCCAGGTCGCGTCGTCGACGCCCAGCTCTCCGCGGAAGCGGTCCCGCGCCGCCCCCGAGAGCATCTTCCACGCGGTGCCGACGTCGCAGGCGGGGTCGCCGACACCGAGGCCGCCGAAGTCGACGAGGCCGCCGAGACGCCCGTCGCAGGCGAGCAGGTTTCGCGAGTCCAGGTCGCCGTGCACCCAGCGCGGCGAGCCGCGCCACACCGGGGCGCCGAGCGCCTCCTCCCACAGCGCAGTGACGACGCCGGTGTCGATGGCGCCCTCGAGGCTCACGATCCAGATGCGGGTCTGCCGGTCGCGCGTGGCCAGCGGCGCCCCGCGGCCGGCGGCGGGCGCCCCGCCGGTCTCGAGCCTCTGGAGCGCGCGGACGAGCCGCGCGAGGTCGACCGCAGTCTCGCCCTCGTCGCGAAGCCGCTCTCGGGTCGCCGGCCTGCCCTCCACCCAGGTGTGGATGGCCCAGCGGAACGGATAGTCGTCCTCCGGCAGACCGATGGCGAGCGGAACGGGGATCGCGACCGGCAGATGCGGGGCCAGCCTCGGTAGCCACTCCTGCTCGAGGTCGGCCTGGTCCTCGATGCCCTCCCGGCGCGGAATCCGCACCGACATGTCTTCTCCGAGCCGGAAGATCGCGTGATCGGTGCCGGCCGGCAGGACGGGCGCGAGCGGCAGGTCCGCCCACTCCGGGAACTGCGACGACAGCAGGCGCCGCGCGAGCCCGGCGTCGATGTCGAGCTCGTCCTGGTGCATCCGGACTGCCGGCACCCGGCTCACCAGGCGTCCCGCCTCCGCGATCGCTCCCAGCGACGCCACTCCTTCCGCGCCTCCGACTTGGCGCGGCGGTCGAGCTTCAGCTCCAGAGCGACGAGCTCGCGCTGCAGCTTCACGTAGCTCTTCCAGCGTGCGGGATCGAGTCGGCCGTCGCGGAGCGCCTCCCGGACGGCACAGCCCGGCTCGGAGTCGTGGGCGCAGTCGGAGAAGCGGCAGTGGGCGAACAGGTCGACGACGTCGTCGAAGGCCTCCTCGATCCCACCGGTGGCCTCGGCGAGCTGCAGCTCGCGCATCCCGGGCGTATCGAGGAAGAAGCCTCCGCCGGGGACGGCGATCAGCTCCCTCCGGGTGGTCGTGTGCCGGCCCCGGCCGTCCCGGCGCACGCTCCCGGTGGCCATGACCTCCTGGCCCGAGAGCGAGTTGATCAGCGTCGACTTGCCGACGCCGGACGAGCCGAGCGCCGCGACCGTGCGGTTGCCGGCGAAGTAGGGGCGCAGCTCGTCAACGCCTTCGCCGGTGACGTTCGAGACCGCGTGGACGGGCACGCCCAACGCGATCGTCTCGACCTCGGCGACCACGCCGTCGACGTCGTCGCAGAGGTCGGTCTTCGTCAGCACGACCACCGGCTGCGCGCCGCTCTCCCACGCCAGCACGAGGTAGCGCTCGAGCCGGCGCAGGTTGTAGTCGTCGGCGAGAGCCGTGACGAGGAAGACCGTGTCGACGTTCGCGGCCACGACCTGCTGCTCGCTGATCCGGTGCTGGTCGCTCGCAGCGGTGCGGACGAACGCCGTTCGGCGCTGCAGAACCGCGCGGATCGTCGACTGCCCGTCGAGCGGCGGATCGAGCGCCACCCAATCGCCGACGGCCGGCAGGTCGACGGTGTCGCCGGCGTCGTGGAGCAGCTTTCCGGGCAGGCCCGCGCGGACCTCGCCGTCCGCGGCCAGGACGTCGTAGGCGCCGCGATGCTGCACCGCGACGCGGCCGGGGACGAGCCCGGCGGCTTCGTGCTGCTCGAATTCCTGTTCCATGTCGGCTCCCCAGCCGAGCCGGGCGAGCCCGTAGACCTCAGCGGTCTGGGACAACGTGGGACTCCTTTGCTCGTGGATGCGCGCCGCGCGCAGCGGCGGCGAGAGAGGCGTCTAGAGCGCGGAGTCGACCAGCGACCCGCGCAGGGATGCGAAGAGCTCAGTTGTCATGTATCGCACCTCCTTCGCTCGGGTCACCCGACAGGGTAGGGAACACTGGGGACGAGCGCAAGAAATCGCCGTATCCTTGGTCAGTGGACAAGCGTCGGAGGTTGCTGCGGACGAGGCTCTTCCTCGGCGTCGGCCTGGGCACGACCGCGGTCGTCCTGGTCGCCTTCTTCTTCCACTTCGACTTCTTCGAGGGCCTGCAGCGGCAGTTCGTGGACACGAACTTCTCGCTGCGGGGCAAGCAGTCGACCGCGAACGACGTCGTCGTGGTCGGCGTCGACCCGACCTTCTTCAACGATACGAATGTCCGATGGCAGGAGTTCCGGCGCATCTACTGGGCGCAAGTGCTGAACCGGATCCATGCCGCACACCCGAAGGCGGTCGCGGTCGACGTCCAGTTCACAGAGCAGTCGCAAGGGCCGACCGGCGCGGAGGACGACAACGCGCTCGTCGAAGCCGTCGCCCGCTACCCGCACCGAATCGCGCTCTCGACGACGGAGACGTCCATCGACAAGAACGGCGTGGGCCACACGGCCGTCTTCGGGGGGGACGATTACCTGAAGTCGATCGGAGCCGTCGCGGGTTTTGGCGACTTCCCACTCGACAACGACGGCACGATCAGGAAGGTCGAGTACCGACCTCAGGGGCTGATCGCCCTCTCGATCGCCACGGCCGGCCTCGCCCGCGGCAAGCCCTTCACCGAGTCGGAGATGGGCGGGTCTAAGCAGTACATCGACTTCCCCGGGCCGGAAGGGACGGTGAAGGAGTACTCGTTGTCGCGCGTCGCCCCCGTCGCGGTCGTCCACCGCAACAGGCGCTGGGTCGTCGTGCCGCTGCAGGGGCTCGCGCCGAGGTCCGTCTACGCGTCCAAGACAAAGGCGAAGGCCGAGGCATTCGCCGCAAAGTTCACTGTCCCGCTCACCGTGTTCCGCGACAAGGTCGTCGTCATCGGGGCGACCGCACCGTCCCTCCATGACATCCACTCGACATCCACCACGCCCGTCATGTCAGGGCCGGAGGTCCAGGCCGACGCCATTTCGACGGCGCTGCGCGACTTCCCGCTGCGCGGCGTCGGCACGTTCTGGAACGTCGTGCTGATCGTCTGCCTCGGGCTCGTCGTCCCACTCGCGAGCCTCCGCATGAAGCCGTTCGTCGCGGTCGCGACCGGGCTGTTCTTCGCGGCCTTCCTCACCGGTGGCGCGATCCTCGCCTTCCAGAACGGCACGGTGATCTCGTTCATCTACCCGCTCTCGGCGCTGATCCTGTCGACCGTCGGCGCGATCGCGATCCACTACATCGTCACCGCCTTCGAGAAGGAGCGCGTGCGCGATGTGTTCTCGCGGTTCGTGCCGGAGACGGTCGTCGACCAGGTGCTCGAGCAGTCCGGCGAGGACCTGCGCATCGGCGGCCGGGAGGTGGTCGGGACGGTGATGTTCAGCGACCTGCGCGGCTTCACGTCGAGCGCCGAGTTCATGCCGGCCGACAAGGTCATCGCAGTCCTCAACCACTACCTGCACGAGATGAGCGAGGCGATCCTCAAGCACGGCGGCACGCTGCTCTGCTACATGGGAGACGGCATCTACGCCCTCTTCGGAGCGCCGATCGACCAGGACGACCACGCCGACCGCGCTCTGGCGGCGTCGCGCGAGATGCTGACCGAGCGGCTACCGGCGTTCAACCAGTTCATGCAGTCGATGGATCTCGGCACGGGCTACTTCATGGGCGTCGGACTCAATTCCGGGCCGGTTATGACCGGGAACGTCGGACACGAACGACGGATGGACTACACCGCGGTCGGCGACGTGGTCAACACGGCCTCCCGAATCGAAGGCATGACGAAGGAGACGCCGTACTCGGTCCTGATCGCCGAGTCGACGGTGGAGGCGCTGCGCAACCCTCCGGAGGACATCGTCTTCCACGAGGAGCAGTCGGTGCGCGGGCGTAAGGAGAAGCTGAAGCTGTACGCGCTGGACATCAAGAAGACGGACACCGCGCCCGGGACGGACGTCGAAGCGGCGAGGCCGGCCGACTGGAAGACCGAGGAGCCCGCACCCGACTCCCCGCCCACGCCGGCGCTCGGTTAGGGCAAGCGGAAGGCCAGCTCGCCGAGGCGGCGGTAGCCGTCGACCGACGGGTTGTCGCCCTCGGCCGTCCAGCGGTCCTTCGTCTGACCGGGGCGGTCCGGGTCCGAGAGCACGGAGTAGAAGGGCAGCACGCGCACGTGTTCGTCCCGGCCGATGTCGTGGATCAGCCGGTTCAGCGCGCGGATGCTCGCGTCGAAGGTCGGGTGGCCGTTGTTCCAGGGGATCAGCTCGGCCACCTCGACCTGCAGGCCGAGCTTTTTTCCGCGCGCGACCATGCTGCGCAGGTTGGCCGCGGCCTGCGCCGGGGTGCGCCCCTGCTGGAGGTCGTCGATCCCGCCCTGGACGACGAGCACGCGCGCGCCGCGCGCGCAGGACGCGAGGCGCTTCGCGATCTCGTCCGTCCGCTGCCCGTAGACGCCGCAGTTGCGGAACTCGAGCCTCGGGTCCTTCTGCTGCGCCCAGTACTCCCACTGGCTCTTCGGGTTCTCGCCCTGGCCGAGCAGCTTCGCGTCTGCGTGCGAAGGGTTGAAGCCCGGCGAGCCGGCCGTGATCCCGTCGCCGAGCGCCGCGGCGAGGATCGGCTTCGCAGCGGCCGTGGTCGTCGCCTTCTTCGCGCCGCCGCACGCGGCCAGCGCGAGGACGACGACGAGCACGACGACGACGCGCATGTCAGCCGAGCGCCAGCGACTCGTTCGCGCCGCTGACGCTGAGGCCGGGCACCGTACCGCCGCCGATCACGTACACCGTCCTGCCGAGAGCCGCGACGCCGAGTCCGTGACGGGGCGTCGGCAGGTCGGGCAGGGCGCGCCACCGGCCGCGCGCGAGGTCGAAACCGTACACGGTGCCGATCGTTCCCGTCGGGGCCTCCCCGCCGACCGAGACGATCATCCCGGCTGCGGCCGCGGCGCTCGTGCCTCCGCGCGCCGAGGGCAGCCGGGGGAGCCGCCGCCAGCGCCCAGTCAGGGGCGCGTAGCTCTCGAACAACACCAGGTTCGTGTCGTAACCTGCGCGCCGTCCGCCGACGACGTAGATCCGCCCGCCCGCTGCAGTGACGGCGAGATGTTCGCGAGGCGTCGGCCCGGGAGCGGTCGACCAGCGGCGACGCGTGATGT
>Ga0066903_100004070_pt1 | contig 12219 bp, 5 predicted proteins | sample PanSoiMetaGPlot1_FD_67491 | JGI IMG/M metagenome (GOLD analysis project Ga0066903, IMG submission 67491) | Tropical forest soil microbial communities from Panama analyzed to predict greenhouse gas emissions - Panama Soil - Plot 1 (version 2) | ecosystem: Environmental > Terrestrial > Soil >...
CAGGCTCTCGGCGTCGTCCAGACCATCCGCGGATCGCTCGACGATGCCGTCAAGTCGTTTCAATCCGCTGTCGCCATTGCGCCGGACGACGCCAATGTCTACTTCAATCTGGGGAGGGTACTGGAGCTGAGGTACTACCGATCACGGCGGTACGTCACGCAGTTGAGGAAGTGGGTGTCGAGCGACACGGATCTGGCGGCGGCCATCGCGAACTATCAGCGGCACCTGCAGCTCGGCGGCGCGTACGCAGACTCGGCCCGGGCGGGGCTGCGCCGGTTGAATTGGGTGCCGACGGAACCCAAATAGGAAACGGGCGAGCGCTCCGCAACGCTACGCGTCGGCCTGGGTTCAGAATGGCGCCGGGATGCCGATTGAAGGCTCGTGCATCATCGCGCGAGCGCGGCGGCGGCGAACGCCACGCGCTCGGCAGATGCGCCGTTCGCTCTGGCGCGATCGAGAGCAGTGGCCGCAGCGGTGCGATCCCCGAGATCCAGCGAGAGCAAACACAGATCGAGCCAGGCTTCCCCGTTGTCCGGTAGAAGCGTCACAGCCTGGCGCATCTCGTCGCGCGCTTCGGCCGTCCGGCCAGCCATCCCCAATTGCACCGCAACCTTGCGCTTCGCCTCGCCCAGGTGTGTGGCGACCTCCGCATCGAAGGGACTGAGCGCGAGCGCGCGCGCGTACCCATCGGCTGCCCGCCGCACCTCGCCCTCGCGCTCCTGGACCAAGGCGAGGTGATAGGTCGCGCGCGCATTGTCCCGATCGAATGCGAGCGCCCGCTCGATCGCCGGTTTTGCCTCCGCCACGCGTCCGGCGTCGTACAGCGTGAGGCCGAGGCCGTCCCACGCGAGGCCCGAATGCGGATCCAGTTCAAGCGCGCGGTGGTAGGCCTCTTCGGCTTCGCCAAGACGGTGCTCTGTGACGAGCGAGCTGCCGGTCAGCGCCCATTCCTCGGCCACGTTGGTGTTTCGAGGATCGCTCAGCAGGTGGCTGACCAGGACGGCGACGGCCCCAACGACGGCCAGTGCCGCGAGCTCGCGGGCTCGGCGCAACTGAACCGCCGCGACGACGGCGCCCAGTCCCGCACCGGCCGCGAGGGCCAGTGCCGGCGCCAGCGGCATCCGATAGCGGAAGCCGACGACGAGGCAGACAACACTGGCGGCCGCGCCGATCGTGTAGAAGACCAGCAACGACGCGGGAGCTCCGGGCGCTCGCGAGGGCGGGGGCCCGAGGTCCGATAAAGGCTGCCTCCAAGCGATGGCGGCAGCGCCGAGGCAGGCGAGCGGAAACAGGATCGCCCATCGCGGCAGGAGGCGCAGGAGCGTCGATTGCTCCGTGAAGAAATAGAAACTGTGGCTGTCGCGCGACTCCTCCGCTTGTGTCATCCACAGGGTCTTCATGCCGATCAGTTTCGCGAAGCTGGCGGGATGGTGCACGATTTCCTGCCAGGTCTTCGCCAAATAGTACCGGTCCTGCGCCGCGGGATCGGCAATGCCGGCGCGCGGCGCCTCCGAGTTGAGCGCGTCCCATCCCGAGCCGAGCCGAAACGTGGCGCGCCCATCATGAAGGGGTGAGTTGCCGATGTACACGTTGAGCCCGCCGTAGCCTTGAATGCTCAAAGCGTGCGAAGTGGGCCAGCTTTTCGCCAAGGCCGGGAGCATCATCACCACGCATCCGAGACCGAGCGCCCACGCGGCTCGAGGAGATCGCGCGGCGACGATGAGCCACACCGTGCAGGCGCCTGCAATCACGACGGCCGTGGGACGAACGAGCGCGGCCGCGCCGAACGCGACGCCGGCCGCGGCGGCCGGCCCGACCTCCCGCAAGGCCGACGGGCGCCCCCGCTCGCCCGACCCGACGGGAGCGCCTGTCGGCCGCGTCGTAAGCGCCCACAGCCCGCCGGTCAGGCAAAAGAGCAACAGGCCCTCGGACAGAATCGCCGTGTCTATGTAGACGGCCGGACCGTACAGCGCGTACGCGAGACCCGAGAACCAGCCGGCTTGCCACCCGAACGAGCGGCGGTCGATGCTCGCAAGCATTGCGGCGGTACAGCCCCCAACGAGGGCTTGAAGCGCCATCGCAGCCGTGAGTGAACCGGCCCCGATGGCGAGCAGCATCCCGAGAAAGATTGGGTAGCCGGGGCCGTGCTGCGCGACAGCCGGCCACGACCAGTCCCCCGCCGCGAGACGCGTGGCCCATGAGAAGTACTCGGCCGAATCGAGCTTGGGAGTTCTGACGAGAGGCAAATCCCAGATCGTCGCGCCGACGATCAGCCGGACGGCCGCGGCGATCGCAAAGACGGAGAGCGGAAGAAGCCACGAGGCGCCATCACGGCGCCCCGCGTCAGAGTTTTCACGGTGACCGGCGCGGCCTCCGGGGAGCGCCGCGGTCCGGCGGCGGCCGGACACAACTTCATCAGGAGATCAGAAGAAGAAGCGCACGCCGAGGCGGGCGATCCTCGGATTCATGATCTCGAGAACGTTGTTATACGTCGTCTTGCGGGCGTCGTACTGCAGGCCGAGCGTGGTCGCCTTGTTGAACAGGTTGAAGACATCGAAGTCAGCCGCAAGGCTCGACTTGCCGAACTTGAACATCTTCTCGACGCGCAGATCGAACGTGCTGACCACGTCGAGCCGGAATTGATCGGCGCCCTGTGCGAGCAGAACGTTCTTGTTCGGCACGAGCGCGTCGTTCGTGTTGACGAGGCTGCGGTAGAACGGCTCGCCGTATCCTTGACGCATCTGGAAGCTGGCGCCCAGGTCGATTCCCCACATCGCCTGATAGAGGCCGTTGGCCATCAACTGATACTTCGGCGGAATCTGGTAGATCGTGCTCTTGCCACTGCCGGTTGAATGGATGACGACCGGGCCGCCGTTGACGAGCGGGCCCGCGGCCACATAGTTCTCATAGCCGGTGTTCGGGTAGGGGCTCGGCGTCTTGTCGAGGATTGCGCCCGGGCCGTCGAAGTACTCGTTCCAACTCGTCGTGGCGAACCCGAAGCGTCCCATCCAGTGATTGGCCATGCGCTTGGTGGCGGTGACCTCGAACCCGAGATAGCGCTGATGATAGTCGGGATGGTTTTCGGCCACACGCCCCGGTCCGCTCGTGGACACCAGACCGTAGAGCGGAACGGATACGCTGCCGACGTTGGCGTACGCGCCCGAGAGCGTGCCGGTCTGCACGTAGTTGGCCGGCGTGACGCCGATCCCCGGGTTCCAGAGCAGGTCGTCGATGTGGCGATAGGTGAACGTCGCGCTGACGCCGAAGTTGGGCATCACTTCTCGATCCGCGCCGAACATCAGCTCGTTCGTGCGCGGCGCGGTGATGTTGCCGACGATGTTCGGCGAGGTGTTTCTGCCTGGGTTGTTCAAATCGACGTTTTGCGACCCTGCGATATTGTTGACGCCCACGTACGTGGCGATGTCGCTCACCGTCGCATATCCCTTACATCCGTTCGAACCCGCCATGCCCGGGGCGCACGGCTGTCCATTCGCCTGACGATCGACGACGTTGTAGTACACGTACGTGTACGGCTGAATCGGCGATACAAATGACGCGGCGTTGCCCGGCAGCTGCGAGGCGAACCTCGCATAACTGGCTCGTGCCACCGTCTTCCGGCTCTCGTCCAACGCGTAGGTGACTCCGACGCGCGGCGTCAGGTTGTTGAAGACGTAGGCATTTCCCACAGCCTGCGCCGTGATCGACGGCATGAGCGGAATGCCGACAATCGCCGGGCTGGTAGTCTGCTCGTACGACGACGTCTGATGATCGAACCTGATGCCCCCAACGATCGTCAGTCGATCGAGCGAGATCGTGTCCGTGACGTAACCGTTGGTGTATTTTCCTACCGTGTTGATGTTGTTGGCCCGCTGAGCCTTCGCGATCATGTTCGGGTAACTGTTCCACGTCGAGAAGACCTGGTCGCCGGTGACCTCGGACACGGATTCCACGGGTGTCCGCCGCCACGCGAAGCCGAACTTCACCTCGTGCTTTCCGGCGAAATAGCTCGCGTCACCGCCCACGTAGTCCTGCGGCCTGTTCGAGTTGTAAAAGTAGTACGAGTTGTGCCACACACCGCCATCGTCCGCATAGAAGTCGATGTTCCTGCCGCCGATCGGATCCAGCGTAAATTCACTGTGGATGTGGGCGTATCGCGCTGTCGCAAAGAGCTTCTGGGCGATGACGAAGTTGCCTTCGCCTTTGTACATGCTGGTCGGACCCGACTGATTCCACGCGGTCTCGATCAGGTGCTGCGGGCCAACGCCACGACCGTTTTTCTCCTTGTCGCCGCGGAAGAACGCGAAGTTGCCGCGCACTGACGGGTTGAGGACGCCCTCGGCCTTGAAGGCCGAGTTCTTCAGCTTCGTCTCATCGAGCTGGCTCGTGAGTGTCAGGTTGCGGACGTCGGTGTAACCGAGCGATCCCCATGCAAACACACGGTCTTTCAGAACGGGTCCGCCGAGATCGAAGGCACTGTCGAGATACCGGTCCGTTCGATTGCCCTTGCCGCCGGTGCCGCCAAGCGTTGCCGCAAGATCGGGAGGGATGTTCTCCGCCTGCAGACTCTGACTCTCGAAATACGTGCTGGCGTTTCCGTGCGGTGTGTTGCTCCCCTTCTTGAGCACGAGATTCAGCTGCACCCCGTTGGTCGGGTTCTGCACGTCGGCGCCGCCCGTTGTGACCGACATTTCCTGGAACATGTCGAATTGATAGTAGGTCGGTGTCGAGCCGGTCGCCCCCATATCCGTGATGGGCACACCGTCAAGGTTCCATGTGTTGTCGGTCCCCGCAGCACCCTTGCCGAGGTAGCTCGACTGCTGGCCCGATTCCGAGCCTCCCACGTTCACCCGATCGACGTAGATGGTCGGCACGGTTTGCATGATCACCCACGGGTCGCGGGCCGTCGGGATGTTCTGCAGCTCCTCGAGCGTGACGTTGGTGGTGGTCGTTTCGCGCTTGACGTCAACGATGGGCGTTGCAGCCGTCACGTTGACGGTTTCCGCAGTGCCGGCCACCGAGAGCCTCATCGCCAACGCTGTCGCCGAGCCGGTCGCCACCTGCACCGTGTCGTTGTTATAGGGATTGAAACCCGGCAGTGTCGCTCGGACAGAGTAGATTCCCACGGGCAGGTTCAGAAAGTGGGCTTCACCCTTCGCATCGCTCACCTGGCTCTGATTGACCGGCCCGGTGAGCTCCAAGGTGACGCCCGGTAGCCGGCCGCCGGTCGTATCTTCAACTGTGGCGTCGATGCGCCCTGTGAAGACCTGCGCAGAAACGGTTGCAGCAAAACCGCAAGCACAGGCGAGCGCCGCGCAACACCCCGCCAGCTTCCTGGTCACGCGGATCATGGTTCCCGGTCCTCCCCAGAATCCAGCGGCGATCATATACGTGAGCGTGACTTGTCAATCTCAAACTGCGACAAATTTCTCAGATCGGGTAAATGAGAGATCCAAACTCTTGTGAATTGATCAGACTGGCGTTCACATACGGACGTTTGCCGAGCTTCGGCGGAAACCGTTTTACCATTACTTCTTTACATGTTCACGATGGGTTTGCGACGGTTGCGGCTATTGACCTATGGACTGACCAGCGTCCTGTTCGTCTCGGCGTCCTGCCGCCGAATGACGGTCCAACCTTCGCTACGGCACGATCAATTCCACGGCGCAAACGTGCTCCTCGTCACAATTGACACCCTCCGCGCCGATCGCGTCGGGGCATACGGCAATCCGAACGGCCTGACTCCGACACTCGACCGGCTTGCCGCCAACGGGATTCGATATACCCGCGCGATATCCCACGTGCCCATGACCCTGCCTGCGCACACGTCGATCCTGACGGGGCTCACGCCTCGCAAAAGCGGGGTTCGCAACAACACTTCGTTCAGGCTCGACGACCGGATTCCGACGGTTGCGACTTTTTTGAAGCGTGCAGGCTATCGGACCGGTGCCTTCGTGGGCGCGTTCGTGCTGGACGCGCGCTTTGGGCTCGCCCGCGATTTCGATGTGTACGACGATCGACTTCCACACAGCGATCGGACGTCCTTCCAGTTTGCGGAGCGCCGCGGCGCCGAGGTCGTCAAGGCCGCCGGCGACTGGATCGAAGGACCCGCCAACCTCCAGCGGTCCGAATCTCAACCGGCGAGCCCCACCCTCCGCGAATCTCGTCCCTGGTTCGCCTGGGTGCACCTCTTCGATCCCCACGCCCCGTACGATGCGCCGCTTGAGTTTCGCGTGGGCCGAAGCCCGTACGACGCGGAGGTGGCGTACGCCGACGCGATGGTCGGCACCCTGCTGGACCGGCTCCGGCTCGCGCACCAGCTCGACGACACGGTCATCATCGTCACCGCGGACCACGGTGAATCACTGGGCGAGCATGGCGAGACGACCCACGGCCTCTTCGCATACGACGCCACGATTCATGTACCGCTCATCGTCAGCACTCCTGGGGCGCGATCGGGAGTCGTCGACGCGCCTGTGGCACACATGGACATCGCGCCGACGATTCTCGATCTCGTCGGCGCAGCGACGCCAAACCATGCTGGAGGTTCGGAGAGGCAGTCGACGAGCGACCAGTCGTTCGAAGGCCAATCGCTCGTGCAGGCTCCGCTATCCGGTCGGCCCCTTTATTTCGAGGCGCTCGACGCGTGGTTGACGAGAGACTGGGCCCCACTCAAGGGCGTGGTTCAAGGCGGCTGGAAGTACATCGATCTGCCTGAACCGGAGTTGTACGATCTCTCCTCGGATCCCGCCGAGCGGCGCAATCTGATCGGCCGGAGCAATCGAGATGACGCGCTGCGCCGGCTGCTCGGGCAGCTCGATGCCTCCGGGGCTCCCTCCGCGCCAGGATTGTCGACCGTCGGCGCCTCTCCACCAGCGCCGCCGTTAGACACAGAGGCTGCGGCACGCCTCCGCGCGCTTGGTTACGTGGGAAGCGGCGCGCCACCAAAGGCACGAACGACCCAACGAACCTTCACCCTGTCCGACGATCCCAAACGTCTCGTGGCGCTCAACGAGCAATTCAATTCGGCGCTGACCGCGTTCGACGACGGGCGATCAGCCGAGGCCCTCTCGACGCTGACCGCGGTGCTTCACGCGCGACCCGATTTCACGTCGGCGCGAACCAGCCTCGCGACCGTGCTCCTCAGCCAGGGCCGCAGCCGTGATGCCGTCCAGCTCCTCCGCGACGCCCCACCCGAGGAGCAGGCGTCTCCGGAATTGCTGGAGAAACTCGGCGCCGCGCTCAGGGACGCCGGCGACCTCCACGCGGCGGCGGCAACATTCGAGCAGGCGCGGCGCGCTGGCGATCGGAATCTGAGCTTGCTCCAGGATCTGGCCGTCACCTACGCGCGGCTCGGGCGCACCGCCGACGCGCGTGCGCTCTTCAGCGACCTGGCGAAGCAGGATCAATCAGCGGCGACCGTTTGGTACAACCTGGGGCTGTTCGAGCTGCAAAGCAGCCGACCGGACGAGGCTGCCCAGGCGTTTCGCCGTGCGGTGAGCCTCGAGCCCTCGTATGGCGACGCCTGGCACGCGCTGGGCGCAGCGCTTGTCAAGACGGACGCCGCCGGCGCGATCGATGCCTGGCGCCATGCCGCGCCGCTGCTACCGCACGACTACGACCTGCTTTTCAATCTGGGGATGTTGTCGGCCCAAAGCGATCGTCCAGCCGACGCCATGCCGTATCTTCAGCGGTTCCTCAGAGAAGCGCCGCGCGATCGTTATGCGCAGGATATCCGGCTCGTCCAACAGACTTTGAAACGCCTCGAGGGCGGCGCGCCATGAACGTCGAAGACGGGTTCTCTACGGCCGAACCAAGAAGCCGAGGGCCGTCGCGGCAGTTCTCAGCCGCTCATCGACACACACGAGTGGCCGCCGCTTCGGACGCTCGCGGCACCAGACCAGGGCCGCCGCCAGTTGCGCCGCGTCGGCCGCGCGAACACCGTGTGTGTCTGGAAGATCCTCGGCAAGCGATCGGACCCTTACGGTTGGAAGTATCTCGTCCCAAGCGGCACGAAGCTGCCCAAGTAATCTGACCGCGGAAGCGCGTTCCCCGGTGGTGAGGTGGCCCTCCCGAACCAGTCGGGCGAACGCGCTGCGCGCTTCGAGTGGGGTCCCCCACCAAACGACCATCCGCTTCGTTTCGCGGCGCAGCCGACGGCCCTCTGCAGTCGCTGCCTGCGAGCAACAGAGAGGAACGATTGCGCTCGCGTCCCAGAACATGTCAGCGTTCGTCGCGATCGGCGCGAAGAGCCTCGACAGCCGTCCGCTGTGTCAGGGATGATCGGCGTGCTGTCCAGAACGAGGCCGGGATGACGCCTGTGCCTTTTCGCATGAGGCCATCAGCCAGAAGTGCCGCTTCCTCAACATCGTCGCTATCGATCGCAAGCGGAACGATCTTCGCGATGGGCCGCTGACGATCGCGCACGACGATTTCCTCTCCAGCGCGGACCTCCCGGAGGTACTGCGTGAGGTGGTTTCGCAGGTCCGCGATATTGGTGCTTCGCATGAGGACGCCCGGATATGGCTATGATAGCCATATCGAGCTGCTGGGACAACTCTCCTCTTGATCTGCCGGGCTTTGTACATCACTCTGTAATGCATGGCTGCTGATCAGAACGACCTTTCCGACGCCGAGCAACAGCGGCGCCTCGATTCACGGGCGCGTCGATTTCGCGGATGCATATCAGGAGGCCGCTCGCGGCGGAGCGAACGCGTCCGAGAGCTCGTTCTGATTCGATTGAAGAAACGCCGTCGCTCTGGACGTCTATGAAGAAGCGTCATACGGTCCTTCAAGGCGTTTTCCTGTCCATCTTCAGCATCATCACGATCACATCATGCTCACAGGGCTCTCAGGCCCGAGGCCCTCTCCCTGGTTCATTGAGCGGCTGGAATGTCCTGTTGGTGACCATCGACACCTTGCGTGCCGACCACGTCGGGGCGTACGGAAGCCCCTTGGGAGTGACGCCAACGCTCGATCGCCTGGCTCGCGAGGGTTTGCGCTTCGAGCGAACCTACGCCCATGTCCCGCTGACGCTCCCTTCTCACACCACTATCATGACGGGGCTTTATCCGTTCACGAGCGGCGTCCGTGACAATGGCTCGTTCCGGCTCGGCCCGACGCACCCGACAATGGCGCGCGCGCTCAAAGCCGCGGGATATCGGACCGGAGCTTTTGTCGGAGCGTTCGTGCTGGACGCGCGATTTGGCCTCAACAACGGCTTCGATACTTATGACGACCGCATGCTCGGCACCGGGGGAGGGCTCGAAGTAGTCCGGCGGCCTGCGGAACAGGTGCTGTCTCCAGCAGGCGACTGGATCCTGAACAGCACAGGAACTTATTTCGCCTGGGTTCACCTTTACGACCCACATGAACCGTATCTGCCTCCCGAGCCGTACCGTTCGCGCTACGTCTCCGACCCATACGCTGGCGAAATCGCCTACGCCGACGCCGCCCTTGGCACATTCCTCGATCGCCTCCGCGGAGCCGGCGCGGTCGCTCGCACGCTCGTCGTCGTGACCTCTGATCACGGAGAGTCACTCGGTGAGCACGGCGAACGCACGCACGGGCTGTTCGCGTACGACGCCACGCTCCGTGTGCCGCTGATCTTTTGGACTGCGGCTTCCACGACATCCGCTGCGCGCCCCACCTTCATTCCCGCGAGCGCCAGGCTCGTTGACATCATGCCGACAGTCCTGGATCTGGTCGGCGTGTCCATGCCCGGTGCGGTCGACGGTCGGAGCCTGCGTGCCATGATCGCCGGCGATCAATCGGTTACAAATGCCCCCTCCTACTTCGAAGCGTTGAACGCCAACCTCACGCGCAACTGGGCTCCCCTCAGAGGCATCGTCATCGATCGCCTCAAGCTGATTGATCTCCCGATCCCGGAACTCTACGACATGGCGTCCGACCCGAATGAGTTGACCAATATCTACGCCTCACAGATCGAGCGCGCCCGTCCGCTGGAGTCGGCGCTTGATCGCATCGCGGCACACCCTCGCCTGCCCATCACTCCCGCGGCTGTGGATGCCGAGGCGGACGCTCGTCTGCGCGCTCTCGGCTACGTCGTCCGCTCCACGGAAAGACCCACCCGCGTTTACACGACCGCCGATGATCCCAAGCGGCTCGTGTATCTCGATGTGAAGCTTGACGACGCGATAGCCATGTGGACGCGAGGTGACGCGCAAGGCGCGATCGAGACTCTTCGAAGCGTAATCAAAGCCCGGCCGGATCTGACCGCCGCGTACGACCGGCTGGCGTTCATACTAACCGCGATTGGGCGACCAGCAGAGGCCGTGACCGTTCTCGACGATGCAGTCCGCGCGGGTCACGCCGACTCCGCGCTGCTGCGCTCGCTCGGATCGGCTCTACGCGACGCCGGCGATCTGACCCGGTCGGCGTCGGTGCTCGAAGCCGTCGTGAAACGGGACCCAGCCGACCTCCAGTCGATCGACGCGCTGGGTCAAACCTACGCGCGCATGCGCCGGGGACCCGAGGCCGAAGCAATGTTCCGCAAAGTGCTGTCCACGTCGCCGAACGCCGCGACGACCTGGAACAACCTGGGCGTGCTCTATCTCGGAGAAAAGCGTGACGGTGATGCCGTCGAGGCTCTGTCCCGAGCCATTTCGATCGACCCCGCGCTTGCGGGCGCGCACAACAGCCTAGGGGTCGCCTACGCGCGACAAGGGAAACTCGACAGCGCGGTCGGAGAGTGGCGTGAGGCGTTGCGAATCAGGCCGGACTTCGAAGATCCGCGCGCCAACCTCGATCGGGTTGGCGCGCGGCGGTAAAGAACTCAGAACTCGAATCTGAATCCGAGCTGGAAGACCCGCGGGTCGAGCGTTGCGATGACAGTCTTGTAGCCGCTGCCCACCAGGTTGAAGTTGGTCACCGGGTCGGCGTTGAGAACATTGTAGACGTCGAGCATCAATGTCGCCTTCGCCTTGCCGACCGGAATCGCCTTGTCGACGCGGAAGTTCAACAGGTTGACAGACTCCGACCGATTCTGATCGAGATTGGCCGAGAAGAACGAGCACTCGAAGTTGCAGACGTTGAGCGGCACCGCTCCGTCGGGCACGATCTGCGCGTACGGGAACCCGCTCTGGAAACGATAATTGGCGGCGAAGCCGATGTCGTACGGGAACACGTACCGCCCCGCCAGCTGGGCATGGTACATGGTGGTCTTCTGCCGGTTCGGTGCGCTCGGGTTGACGGAGATCTGCGGGAAGACGCCGATTGGATCGGTGCTGAGCGGACTGTTGGACCCGGTGTCGGAGATGTTGGCCGAGCGCAGCTCGTTGCGCCACTGATAATCCCAGCTCGTCTGCACGAACAACCTGGCGCTGATACGTTTCTGGAACGCCATCTCAATGGTGTCGTAGGTGAAGCTGCCATCCGGGTAATTCGTATATATCGTATCCGTGGCGTCGGCGACCGAATCGGGCACGTCAAGCAGGTTGTACGTGACGCCGTTGACCACGGTGCGCACAGGCACCGTCTGCTTGCCGAGCCACGCCGTCACGATCGGCGTGTAGTAGAACGGGAGGAAGTCCTTCTGCATCTTCCGCACGTACGTCACGCGAAATGACGATTCCTCCCAAAACTGCTGCTCAAAGGTTGTGCTGTACTCGTCGGTATGCGGGGTTTTCGCCTTCGAATCGACCGCGTCGGCCGTGCCATAGACGGACGGACTGCGGAAGCGGAACGTTCCTAGCTCCTGCACGCCGTCGTACCGGCCGTTGTTGTTCAGATCGTTGAAGTTGTATTCGACGTAATTGGTCCCTCCCGGATTCGCTGCCGAGAAGCCGTCGGCCAGGTTGTTGTAATACCGTCCGTAGAAGGCTTTGAGCACGCTCTTCCCGTCGCCACGGAGGTTGATGCTCACGCCGATGCGTGCCGCGAGATCCTTGTTCGTGAGAAGCGACTCGCCAGCGATGTTAGTCGACACCGGGAAGATCCGGCCGCCATCTCCGGCCTGAAGCGCGGTGGTCACGTCGGTGATGAGCGGCTTCTTGGTCGTATCCTTGATGCCAACGTCCTGGTAGTCGAAGCGGACCCCGCCGGTCACGGTGACGCGGTTGTTCGGCGTCCAGCGATCCTGCGCGTATACGCTGTAGTGCTGATCCACGTTCGCCGAGCTGCCCCACCCGTTTAGGAAGTCGCTGGCCGCCCCGACGTCGGCAAACCGAATCCGCGACGGCGTTCCGGCTGCGAAGCTCGAAT
>Ga0066903_100004071_pt1 | contig 12219 bp, 9 predicted proteins | sample PanSoiMetaGPlot1_FD_67491 | JGI IMG/M metagenome (GOLD analysis project Ga0066903, IMG submission 67491) | Tropical forest soil microbial communities from Panama analyzed to predict greenhouse gas emissions - Panama Soil - Plot 1 (version 2) | ecosystem: Environmental > Terrestrial > Soil >...
TGGGCACTCGCGGTTGCGCTCACGATTATCTCCCTTCTCGTCATCGTCCCCCGCTAAGGGGGACATGTCGCTCACGCGGCCCTGGACGCCGCACACGCCGACCAGAACCACACCACCGGTACGTCCGAATACCTGCTAATCGGACAGGAGGAGCGACATGGATCGACGACAACACGGCAGTACCAGACGGGTACATCGGGTCGCGTGCCTGGCCGGCGACGGCCCCGGCCCCGAGCTGATGGCGGAAGCCAGCCGCGCGCTGCGCAAGGTCGCACGCATGCACGGGTTCGCGGTCGACGACGTCCATGCGCCGATCGGCAGCGAGGCGCTGACCCGGTCGGGCCACCCGTTTCCGCCGGCGACACGCTCGGCGGTGCTCGAGGCCGAGGCCGTGCTCGTGGCCGACGCCGCCGAGCCTGCCCTCGACGGCGTCGCGGCGCAGCTCGACCTGCGGGGACGAATCGCTCATGTCCTCTGTCGGCGGAGCGACTTCGTGCTCCTGAGCCCGCTGGACGCCGACGCCGAGAGCTGGACGGTCAAGCGTGCCTTCGGGTTTGCCCGCCGAAGGCGCGGTCGGCTGATCTCGGTCGACCACGACGGGCACTGGGCGTCGGTCGTCGACGAGGAGGGAACGCGGCACGACACAGTCGCCGTCGAGCACCTCAGCCTCGCCGACACGGTGCGCGCGCTGACGTTCGACCCCGGCCGGCTGGATGTTGTCGTGACGGCCGGTGTCGTCGCGGCGGCGTTCGAGGAGCTGGCGGCAGGCGACGCTGGCGACGACCGCCTCGTGGCCGTGGCTCAGCTGGCCGAGAACGGCCCGTCCGTCTTCGCTCCGGCACAGCCCGAGTCGGCCGACGATGCCGGGCACGGGGTCGCGGACCCGAGCTCGATGCTGCTCGCGGCCTCGCTGCTCCTCCGCGAAGGACTCGGCGAGGAACATGCAGCCGACACGCTTTCGGCCGCCCTCGGCAACGCGCGGCGGCGTACCGGGGTCCGCAGGACACTGGCGGCGACAACGCGCGACTTCGGCGACGCCGTCGTCTCGCTGCTGCCCGCCTCGCACCGCAACGCCGAGTTCGTCCCCGAGTACATCCCGGAGACAGCGGCATGAACGGCGCCGACGCCGTGCTCAGGTCGCTGGAGGCGGAGGGGATCGAGGTCGTGTTCGGCCTGCCGGGTGGCGCGGTGCTGCCGCTCTACGATGCAATGGCCCGCGGCACGACCGTCCGGCACGTCCTCGCGCGGCACGAGCAGGGCGCCGGTCACATGGCGGAGGGATACGCGCGCGCGTCCGGCCGGGTCGGCGTGGCGGTGGCCACGTCCGGGCCGGGCGCGACGAACCTCGTCACGCCGATCGCGGACGCGTGGATGGACTCGACGCCGCTCGTCTGCATCACCGGCCAGGTGCGGACCCATCTGATCGGCACCGACGCGTTCCAGGAGTGCGACATCGTCGGCGTGACGATCCCGATCGTGAAGCACTCCTGGCTCGTGCAGGACGTCGCAGACATCCCGCAGGTGCTCAAGGACGCCTTCCACGTCGCGCGCACCGGCCGCTGCGGCCCCGTGCTCGTCGACATTCCGCGCGACGTCCAGGAGGCCGAGACCGAGTTCGAATACCCGGACGAGCCTGACCTTCCCGGCTGGCGGCCGCCGCGCCGTGTCCACGCGCGCCAGGTCGACGCCGCCGCCGCCGCCCTCGCCCGCGCCGAGAAACCTGTGCTCTACGTCGGCGGCGGCGTGCTCAACGCCGACGCCTGCGCAGAGCTGTTCGAGTTGGCCGAGGCCGTCCGGGCCCCGGTCGTGACGACGCTGATGGCGAAAGGAGCGTTCCCGGAGACGCACGAGCTCTTCTTCGGCTGGCCCGGCATGCACGGGCCGAAGTGGTCGAACTGGGCGATGAACAAGTGCGACCTCCTCGTCGCCGTCGGCGCGCGCTTCGACGACCGGGTCACCGGGCGGCTCTCGGCCTTCGCACCGTCGGCCACCGTCGTCCACCTCGACATCGACCCCGCCGAGATCGGGAAGCTGCGTTCCGCGGACATCCCCGTGGTCGGACCGCTCGCGGACGTCCTCGCAGGGATGACGGAGCGGGTGCGGACCATCGGTGCCGCCCCGCGCACCGACGCATGGCTCCGTCAGGTGGAGGAATGGCGCGACGAGTTCCCGCTGCGCTACTCGCGGAACGGCGGCGACATGCTGAAGCCGCAGGCCGTGCTCGAGACGCTCCGCGACCTGACCGCGGGCCGCGACGACGTCGTCTGGACGACCGGCGTCGGCCAGCACCAGATGTGGGCGATGCAGTACCTCGTCTGCAACCGGCCGCGCACGTTCATCACGTCGGGAGGTCTCGGGACGATGGGCTACGGGCTGCCCGCCGCGGTCGGTGCCAAGGCCGCCCGACCCGACGCGACAGTCGTGTGCGTCGACGGCGACGGCTGCTTCCAGATGACCTGCCAGGAGCTGGCCACGGCCGTCCTCGAGGATCTGCCGATCGTGGTCGTGATCGTCAACAACGGCTACCTGGGCATGGTTCAGCAGTGGCAGACGATGTTCTTCGACGAGCGGCTGTCGCACGTACACCTGACGCACCAGGTTCCCGACTACGCCACACTCGCCGAGGCGTACGGCGCCGCAGGGTTCACGATCTCGTCCGAGGACGAACTGGAGCCGGTGCTGGCGGAGGCGCTCGCGCTCGGCCGTACGGCCGTCGTCGACTGCCGCGTCGACCCGCGCGAGCAGTGCTTCCCGATGATTCCCGCCGGCGCGGCCGCCCTCGACCTGATCGAGTACGCCGAGCCCGAGGAGGTCGTGGGATGAAGCACACGCTGGCAGTGCTGGTCGAGAACCAACCGGGCGCGCTGATGCGGATCGCGAGCATGTTCGCCCGCCGGGGGTACAACATCGAGTCGCTCGCGGTCGGCCCCACCGAACGGCTCGACGTCTCCCGGGTCACCATCCGGGTCGACTGCGAGCAGCACCCGCTCGAGCGGATCGAGAAGCAGATGCACAAGCTGGTCAACGTCCTGCGCGTCGCCGAGCTCGCGCCGGGCGAGTCGGTCGAGCGCGAGCTGGCACTGATCAAGGTCACGGCACCCCCCGAGCGTCGGGCCGAGCTGCTCGCCCTCGCCGAGGTCTTCCACGCGCGGGTCGCCGACCTCGGGCCCGAGGCGCTCGTGTTCGAGGTCGTCGGCGGCCCGGAGGAGATCGACTCGTTCGAGGAGCTCGTCCGCCCGCACGGCGTCAAGGAGCTCGTCCGGACCGGCAGGATCGGGCTCACGCGCGCATCCGACCGGCAAGGCATCAAGCGGCGCCAACACATCCTGCGATAAGGGAGGATCCACAAATGGCGACAGTTCTCCGCGAAGGCGACCTCGGGCTGCTTACGGGCAAGGTGGCCGTGCTCGGCTACGGCAGCCAGGGCCACGCCCACGCACTCAACCTCCGCGACTCGGGCGTCGACGTCGTGGTCGGGCTCCGCGAAGGGAGCGGATCCCGCGCGGCCGCCGAGGAGGCCGGGCTGACGGTCGCCTCGCCGGCGGATGCGGTGAAGGGCGCGCAGCTCGTCGCGTTCCTGCTCCCGGACCAGGTGCAGCCGAACGTGTATGAGGAGGTCGCCCCGCACCTCGGCCCGGATACGGTCCTGCTCTTCGCCCACGGCTTCAACATCCACTACGGCCGCATCTCGCCGCCCGCCGGCCACGACGTGATCATGGTCGCCCCGAAAGGTCCCGGGCACATCGTCCGGCGGATCTTCACCGAGGGCTACGGCACGCCCGCGCTCGCCGCCGTCGCCCAGGACGCGAGCGGCAACGCCCGCGAGGTCGCGCTCGCGTACGCGAAGGGCATCGGCGCGACGCGCGCCGGCGTGATCGAGACGACGTTCCTGGAGGAGACCGAGACGGACCTGTTCGGCGAGCAGGCAGTGCTCTGCGGCGGCGTCACTGAGCTCGTTCGCCTCGGGTTCGAGACGCTCGTCGACGCCGGCTACCAGCCGGAGATCGCCTACTACGAGTGCCTGCACGAACTGAAGCTGATCGTCGACCTGATGTACGAAGGCGGCCTGGCCGGGATGCGCTACTCGATCTCGGACACGGCCGAGTACGGCGACCTGACGCGGGGGCCGCGGGTGATCGACGACCACGTGCGCGAGAACATGCGCAGGCTGCTCGCGGACATCCGCGAAGGCGGGTTCGCACGCGAGTGGATCGAGGAAATGGACGCCGGCGAGCCGCACCTCGGCGAGCTGCGCGAGCGGGCCGCGGGCGAGCGGATCGAGGAGGTCGGCGCCGAGCTGCGCGGGCTCATGCAGCGGGAGGCTCCAGCGGGAGATCCTGCTTGAGCTCGGTCGACGTTCCCGTCGCGCTGCTGGGCTACGGGACCGTCGGCTCCGCCGTCAACCGGCTGCTCGTCCAGAACGCGGACGAGATCGAACGCGCGACCGGTCACAGACTGCGCGTCGTGCGTGCGCTCGTGCGCGACCCGGCAGCGGAGCGCGAGTTCCTCCCCGACGCGTCGATCCTGACGAAAGACGTCCGCTCGATCGTCGACGACAGCGAGGTCCAGCTCGTCGCCGAGGTGATGGGCGGCGTCGAGCCGACAGGCGACTACGTCCTCGAGCTGCTCAGCTCGGGCCGGTCGGTCGTGTCCGCGAACAAGCAGCTCGTCGCGCGGCGCGGCGCCGAGCTGTTCGCAGCTGCGTCGGCGGCGGGAGTGCAGCTCCGCTTCGAGGCGAGCGTCTGCGCCGCGATCCCGGTGATCAAGGTGCTGCGCGAGTCGCTGTCCTTCTCCCGCGTCCACCGCGTACTTGGCATCGTGAACGGGACGACGAACTTCATCCTCACGCGGATGGAGGCCGGCGCCGAGTACGGCGGGGCGCTGGCCGAGGCGCAGCGGCTCGGCTATGCAGAGGCCGACCCGACCGAGGACGTGTCCGGCGGCGACGCGGCCGCGAAGATGGCGATCCTGGCAACGGTCGCCTTCGGCACCCGGGTCACGCTCGACGACGTCTGGCACACGGGGATCGAGGAGATCGAGCCGCTGCACATGCGGGCCGCGCACGAGCTGGAGATGGCGGTGCGCCTGGTCGGCGCCGCAACGCTCGTGGACGGGCGCTACGACGTGCGCGTCCAGCCTGCCTTCGTCGACCGGCACCACCCGCTGGCCGCCGTCGAGGGGCCGTTCAACGCGGTGATGCTCCAGGGGGACGCGATCCGCGAGATCACGCTCGCAGGCCCGGGCGCCGGCGGCCTCGAGACGGCCTCCGCGGTCGTGTCCGACATGATCAGCGTCATCGGCACGACCGGCACGGGCTTCCTCCAGAACGACGCCTGCTGGCGCGAGCTCGAGCAGCTCCCGCACGGGGACGTCCTGTCGCCCTACTACGTGCACCTCGAGGTGGACGACCGTCCGGGCGTGCTCGCCGACGTCGCCCGGCGACTGGCGGCGCACGAGCTCTCGGTGGCGCGGCTGGTACAGCACGAGACCGGCGAGGGCACGGCCGCGCTCCACGTCGTCCTGCACGAGTGCCGGTCCGGCGCGCTCTCGGATGCGCTCGTCGAGATTGCGCAGCTCTCGGGAACGCGCCGGCGGCCGACCGCACTGCCGGTGATCTCGGACCGCGGCGTCCCCGGGCTCGGATGGGCATAGTGGCGCGGGGGAGGCGGGTCGTGTTCCCCGCGACTCGTTGCCAACCGTGTGCGCCGAATCGTCACGGAGTCGCGCGCAACCGGCACGAACGTGTCGCTGACAGGGCACGACTCCGGCGATATCGTCCTCGGCGAGGGCGGAGGGATGACGCCCCGCCCTTTTGGGTGGGGGACCGAAGGAGACAAGGCCGTTCCGGACTGGTGGCTCGGTGACGGTTGCGCTGATCGATCGCTACCGCGACCGCCTGCCGGTCTCGGACTCGACGCCGATCGTCTCGCTCGGCGAAGGATCGACGCCGCTCCTGCACGCGCCGCGGCTCGGGCGGGAGCTCGGGGTCGACCTCTGGCTCAAGTGGGAAGCCTCGAACCCCACGGGGAGCTACAAGGACCGCGGGATGACCGTCGCCATCTCGAAGGCGCTCGAGGGGCGCGCGCGGGCCGTCGTCTGTGCGTCGACCGGGAACACGTCCGCCTCGGCAGCGGCCTATGCCGCCCGTGCGGGCCTGCCGGCAATCGTGCTCGTCGCCGAAGGCGCGGCCGGAGGCAAGCTCGTGCAGGCCAGGGCTCTCGGTGCCCGTGTGCTCGCCGTGCGCGGGAGCTTCGACCAGGCGCTCGCCGCCGCGCGTCAACTCGGCGAGCGCGAGGGCTACGTGCTCGTCAACTCCCTGAACCCGAATCGGGTCGAGGGGCAGAAGACCGCCGTCTTCGAGATCGTCGAGGGGCTCGGCGGCACGCCCGACGCCTTCGTCCTGCCCTACGGTGGGGGCGGAAACACGACCGCCTATCGGAAGGCGCTGGATGAGCTCTCCCTCTCGGCGCCGGTCTACTCGGTCGAGGCCGCCGACCGGCCGCGGACGCTGGCGAGCGCGATCCGCATCGAGCATCCTGCGCACGGCGAGCGGGTCGCGGCGAGCGGCGCGCGGGTCCATGCGGTCTCGGACAAGGAGATCGTCACCGCGTGGCGCGAACTGGCCCGGGAGGAGGGCATGTTCTGCGAGCCCGCCTCCGCAACGGGGCTCGCGTTCCTCCGCGGCAGCGACGAGCTCCGCGGCGCACGCGTCGTCGTCACCGTCACCGGCCACGGGCTGAAGGACCCGGCCGCCGCCGACACGCACGCACCTGCGCCGGTAGTCGTCGACGCGGACCCGGCGGCGATCGCCGAGGCCGCCGGATGACCGACTCGATTCGCGTCTGCGCGCCCGCGACGACGGCCAATGTCGGTTCGGGATTCGACTGCGTCGGCATCGCGCTCGAGCTCTGGAACGAGCTCGAGGTCGTGCCCGACGACTCGGTGGCGGCGGCGGACACGCACCACCTCGGCATCGGCGCCTTCGCCCGCATTGCGCCGGTCGACGGCCGACGCTTCGACTTCACGTACGGGATCCCGCGCTCGAGCGGCCTCGGCTCCTCGGCCTCGCTGATCGCGCTCGGCCTCGTCGCCGGTGCGATCGCCGCCGGCGTCGAGCCGGACGCCGAGGCGCTGCTCGCCGAAGGTCTGCCGCTCGAGGGCCATCCCGACAATCTCGCGGCGGCACTCGTCGGCGGCGCCTGCGTGACCTGGGACGGCCGCATCGAGCGGCTCGCGGCCTCGGTGCCCGCCGAGCCCATCGGGCTCCGCCCCGACGAGCAGGTGGCGACCGAGCACTCGCGGTCGATGCTGCCGATCAGCGTTCCGCACGAAGACGCGGCCTTCAGCGCGGGGAGAGCCGCTCTGCTCGGCGCCGCGCTCGCCACAGGCTCCGCCGAGCTGTTCGCGGCCGCGCTCGACGACCGCCTGCACGAGCCGTACCGCTCGGCCTTCCTCGCCGACGTGCGCGCCGAGCTGCCCGCGGCCGCGCTCGGGGCGACGCTCTCGGGCTCGGGGCCAACCGTGATCGTCTGGGCACGCACCGGCGCCGCGGACGAGTGCATCTCCGACCTGCGCGGCCGTTGGCCGCAGGTCGAGGCGACGGCCCTGCGCGTAAGCTCGGGCGGAGCGATCCCGTGAAGGTCCGCTTCGCCGACTGCCGCTACGACCTGCTCGATCCGGCCGCCGCCCGGGAGCGCTATCTCGAAGCGCACATCCCCGGCGCCGCCTTCGTCGACCTGGACAGCGACCTCTCGGACCTGTCCATCCCCGCCGAAGTTGGGGGCCGGCATCCGCTTCCGGGCAACGAGCAGTTCGCCAAGGCGATGAGCCGCGCCGGGATCGGCAACGACACGCTGGTCGTCGCCTACGACGAGGGCATGAGCGGCGGCGCGGCCCGGCTCTGGTGGCTGCTGCGCCACTACGGCCACGACTCGGCGGCCGTCCTCGACGGCGGTCTGCAGACCTGGCTCGGCCCGCTGGCGACCGGAGAGGAGGAGATCGAGCCCGACGACTTCCAGCCCCGCGAGCGAGAGGACGACACGGTCGCGACCGACGAGCTGCTGGCGCGGCTCGGCGAGCCAGGTCTCGTCCTCCTCGATGCGCGCCAGCCGGAACGCTTCAGCGGTGAGTCGGCCGGGCTCGACCCCGTGGCAGGACGTATCCCCGGTGCGCTGAACACCCCGAGCTCCACCGGTCGGCTGATCGAGATCCCCCCGGAAGCGCTCGCGGCCGACGACGTCGTCGCGTACTGCGGCTCGGGTGTGCTCGCCTGCGTCCCGTTACTCGCACTTCACCGCGCCGGCCGCAACGACGCCCGCCTCTATCCCGGCTCCTGGAGCGAGTGGTCGCGCAAGGGCCTTCCCGTCGAGAAAGGATGAGATGACGACGCCGTACGACCTCCCAACCGATCCCGCCAAGCGGCACAGCCACGCGATCACCGACGGCCCCGACCGCGCCGGCGCGCGCTCGATGCTGAAGGCCGTCGGCCTCACCGACGACGACCTCTCCAAACCGCTGATCGGCGTCGCCACGACCTGGATCGAGACTATGCCGTGCAACCTGAACCAGCGCGACCTCGCGCAGGACGTCAAACGCGGGATCCGCGAGGCCGGCGGCACGCCGCTCGAGTTCAACACCATTGCGGTGTCGGATGGTGTCGCGATGGGGACCGAGGGCATGCGGGCGTCACTCGTCTCGCGCGAGGTGATCGCGGACTCGATCGAGCTCGTCGCGCGCGGCCACCTCTTCGACGGCCTCGTCTGCCTGGTCGCGTGCGACAAGACCAATCCCGCAGCGGTGATGGCCCTCGGGCGGCTCGACATCCCCGCGCTCGTCCTGTACACGGGCTCGATCGCGCCCGGTGTCTTCCGGGGCCGGGACGTGACCGTCGGGGACGTCTACGAGGCGATCGGCGCCTACGCGGCCGGGCACATGACGGCCGAGGACCTGCACGAACTGGAGTCGGTCGCCTGCCCGGGCGCCGGCGCCTGCGGAGGGCAGTTCACGGCGAACACGATGTCGACCATCCTCGAGTTCATCGGTCTGTCGCCGGCCGGTGCGAACGGCATCCCGGCGCTGTCCAGGCGCAAGGCCAAGGCCGCGGAGGACGCCGGCCGTCTCGCCGTCGACCTCGTCCGCCGCGACGTGCGGCCGCGCCAGATCGTCACGCGCGCGGCGATCGAGAACGCGGCTGCATCGGTCGTCGCGACCGGGGGCTCGACGAACGGCGTCCTGCATCTCCTCGCCATCGCCCACGAGTTCGGCATCCCGTTCACGATCGACGACTTCGACCGCATCGCCGCGCGCACGCCGGTGCTGGCCGACATGAAGCCGTGGGGCCGGTTCCACGCCGTCGACGTCGACCGGGCGGGCGGCGTGGCGCTCGTCGCCCGCGAGCTCGCCAAGCAGGGACTCGTGCACGGGGACGCGCCGACCGTCGAGGGGCGCACCTTCAGCGACGTCGCCACTGCCGTCGAGGAGCGGCCGGGCCAGGAGGTGGTGCGGCCGATCGACGACCCGATCAAACCCAGCGGCTCGCTGCGGATCCTGCGCGGCAACCTCGCTCCGGACGGCTGTGTCGTCAAACTCACCGTCGACCGCACGGAGCACCGCGGTCCGGCGCGCGTGTTCGACGGCGAGCCGGCCGCCTTCGAGGCGGTCAAGGCCAGGCAGATCAGAGCCGGGGACGTGGTCGTGATCCGTTACGAGGGCCCCGCCGGGGCTCCGGGGATGCCGGAGATGCTGCAGGTCACCGGTGCGATCATCGGCGAGGGCCTCGGGAACGACGTCGCCCTTGTCACCGACGGCCGCTTCTCCGGCGCGACACACGGATTCATGGTCGGCCACGTGGCTCCGGAGGCCTTTCGCGGGGGGCCGATAGCCGCTCTAAGGGAAGGCGACACCGTCGTGATCGACGTCACGGCGGGCTCGCTCCACGTCGAGTTGTCCGACGACGAGATCGCCGCACGCCTCGGGGACTGGCGCCCGCCGGCGCCGCACTACGACAGCGGCGTGCTGGCGAAGTACGCGGCGCTTGTCTCGTCCGCCAGCGAAGGTGCCGTCACGCGACCCTGAAGCACCGCTCCGCCGGGACATCCGGCTCCTCGGGGACATCCTCGGCCGGGTGCTCGTCGAGCAGGAAGGCGAGGAACTCCTCGCCGACGAGGAGCGGATCCGCGGCCTCTCGCGCAAGGCGCGGCGGGCCGGCCGGTCCGGGCCTCGCTCCGAGCTTGGAGCAGCAGTGCGCGAGCTGCCGCTCGAGCGCCAGGGAGACGTGCTGCGCGCATTCGGCCTCTACTTCCAGCTCGCCAACCTGGCCGAACAGCATCATCGGCTTCGCCGACGACGCGAGTACGAGCACGAGGGCAAGCCCTCGCGGGAGTCGCTCGACGCGGCGTTCGCCGAGCTGGCGGCGGCCGGCGTCGACGACGACAGCCTCGCCCGTGCAGCAGCGGGCATCTCGCTCGAGCTCGTCCTCACCGCGCACCCGACCGAGGCGACGCGCCGAACGATCCTCACCGCCCATCTCCGGCTGAGCCGCCTGCTCCGCGAGCTCGACGACCCGGACCTCTCGGCGGCCGGGCGTGACCGCCTCTGGGACGCGATCGCCGAGGAGGTGACCGCGCTGTGGGAGACCGACGAGGTTCGCTCGCTCCGCCCACGCGTCGTCGACGAGATCCGCCACGGCCTCTGGTTCTTCGAGCAGAGCCTGCTCGAGGAGGCGACCGAGCTGACGCGCGAGCTGCGCCGCCGGCTGCCCGGGGTCGACACGCCGCTCCGCTTCGGGTCCTGGATCGGCGGCGACCAGGACGGCAACCCGGCGGCAGGACCGGAGACGATCGCCGCCGCGCTCGATCGGGCTCGCACTCTCGCGCTGCAGCAATACCGCGCAGAGGTGCGGCAGCTGGCGGAGTTCATCGGAGTGGCGAGCTCGCTCGTTCCCGTCCTCCCCGAGCTGGCGGCGTCGATCGCCCGGGACGAGCGTGAGCTTGCCGAGTACACCGCCGGGATCGGCGCGCAGAACGAGGGCGAGCCCTACCGCCGCAAGCTCTCCTTCGTCTGGCAGCGACTGGGCGAAACGCTGGCCGAGACGCCGTCGGGCTACGGCTCCGCGGCCGACCTGCTCGCCGACCTCGACCTGATCGACCGCAGCTTGCGGGCGAACCGCGGCGGCCGGATCGCGGACGGCCGGCTGGCCGCCCTCCGTACCCGCGTGCAGATCTTCGGCTTCCACCTGGCCAAACTGGACGTGCGCCTGCACGCGAACGACCTGGCCGATCCGTCCGACAAGGTGCTAGAGACCTTCGACGCCGTGAGCGCCGCCCGCGACCGGCACGGGCCTGCTGCCCTCGACACGCTGATCGTGTCCGGGACCGAGAGCGCGGACGACGTGCGCGCAGCTCTCGACCTCGGTCCCGGACTCTCGGTCGTGCCGCTCTTCGAGACGGTCGCCGACCTCGTTGCCGCTCCGTGCATCGTCCGCGAGCTGCTCGACGACCCTCGCGTCGCGCGCGGCAACCGCATGGAGGTCATGGTCGGCTACTCGGACTCCGGCAAGGACGGCGGGTACCTCGCGGCGCAGTGGGCGATCTTCGAGGCGCAGGAAGCGCTCGCCAGGCTGGCCGAGGAGCGAGGCATCGAGCTGACGATCTTTCACGGGCGTGGCGGAAGCGCCGGGCGCGGCGGCGGCCCGACCTACGCCGCGATCCTGGCGCAGCCGACGGGCTTTCCCGCCGGACGGCTCAAACTGACCGAGCAGGGCGAGACGATCTCGTTCAAGTACGGGCTGCCCGGCCTCGCCTACAGGAACCTCGAGGCGGCGCTCGCGGCGACGATCGTCTCTGCCTTCCCGGCCGTGTCGCAGTCGGCTGCGCCGGACGGTGCCCGGGAGACGATGACCGCCCTCGCAGCCGAGGCGCACGCCTCCTACCGGGAGCTCGTCTGGGACGACCCCGGGTTCGTAGGGTTCTTCCGGGCGTTCACGCCCGTCGACGAGCTGGCACTGTTCGAGATCGGCTCGCGGCCCGCCCGGAGGCCCGGCTCGGAGGACTATCTCCCGCGGCTGCGGGCGATTCCCTGGGTGTTCGCCTGGACGCAGAACCGATGCGTGCTGCCGGCGTGGTACGGGTGCGGTACCGCGCTCGTCCCGCTTGCGGGCACGCGCGACGGGCTCCGGGAGCTGCGCCGCCTCTACCGCTCCTTTGCCTTCTTCCGCTCGCT
>Ga0066903_100004072_pt1 | contig 12218 bp, 14 predicted proteins | sample PanSoiMetaGPlot1_FD_67491 | JGI IMG/M metagenome (GOLD analysis project Ga0066903, IMG submission 67491) | Tropical forest soil microbial communities from Panama analyzed to predict greenhouse gas emissions - Panama Soil - Plot 1 (version 2) | ecosystem: Environmental > Terrestrial > Soil >...
GACGCGTCAACTTGCTGACAACGCGGGCCGCGAAGGCGCGCTCATTGTCGAGGAGATCAAGAAGCGCAAAGGTAACGAAGGCTACGACGTTGCGACTGACGAATATACCGACCTGGTAAAGGCCGGTATCGTCGATCCGACCAAGGTCACGCGCAGCGCGCTGCAAAACGCTGCGTCGATCGCGGGCCTGTTGCTCACCACCGAAGCATTGGTCACGGAGATTCCTGAAAAGGAAAAAGCCGGTCCTCCAATGCCTCCGGGCGGAATGGGCGGCATGGATTACTAAGCGACAGCCGAAACAACAATTAACGAACAGCCGAGCTCGCAAGGGCTCGGCTGTTTTGCTTTTTCGACAATCTTCGGTGTTGCGCAAGGAGAAAAAGCGAGCGAACGCGAAACTATGAATGAGCAATTCAAATCTTTCAGGCGATTGATCGGTTCATTTGCGTTGGCTCTGATGCTTACCGTTTTCGCGCAGGCGATTCGAGCTGATGAGGCTTTGACGGAACGCAACAAGGCGATCGTTCGTGATTTTTATACGACAGTGTTGATCGGCCGCAATGTCGACGCGGCGCCCCGTTTTCTGCGCCCGGATTACGCTCAAGGCAATCCCGGAAATAACGTTCCCACTGGGCTGAAGGGCTTCATGGATACGTTTCGCGAACGTTTCAGTCAAAAACTCCCTCCTGACTACAAGCGCGAGTTGCTGAATGTGGTTGGCGACAATGACATGGTTGTCGTTTATGTACGACAGGCGTGGACTGGCAAAGATGGCAAGCATCATCAAGCGCTCGGGTTCGACATGTTTCGCGTCCAGGACGGCATGATCACTGAACATTGGGACGCCGATTGAGCGGAAACGCCATACGGGATCGTATCTAAATATTTGACGTTCTAGGCCACGCTCGACGTTAATCATTGGCGTGCGCCGGATATTGCTTTTCGCTTTCAGCGGGTTCGTTGCACTGAGCGCAGCTGCCCGGACGGCCGACTCGCTAAACGCCGTCGCGGAGAAGTACGCGCATCTCGTGCTGGCTCTCGGGCAGCATGATCCGGATTATGTCGATGCGTTTTACGGACCGGCAGAGTGGAAGACGCACCTTGAAAAGAAATCGCTGGATCAGATAGGCAAGGAAGCGGCCGAACTGATTGCCACCCTGAATCGAAATCAACCCTCACCTCAATCCTCTCCCAAACCCATTCCTTTGCCCTCACTGCCGCGCGACGCGCGCGCGTCTCTCCCGGCGGGAGAAAGCGGGAGAGGCGGTCGCGATGCGCAGGGAACAACAGATAGCGAGCTGGTTCAATTGCGCCGCGAATATTTGGAGAAACAGATTTCCGCGCTGGCGGCGCGGGTCCGGATATTGAAGGGCGAAAAGTTAAAGTTCGACGACGAATCGCGCGCGCTTTACGACGCGGTGGCGCCGACCTATCAGGATTCGCACTTCGATGAAATTATCGCTCAGCTCGAGGCGAAAATTCCTGGGACGGGCCCCTTGTGGGAGCGGTACGAGAACTGGCGGAAGCCGTTTGTGATTCCGAAGGAAAAACTCGATGCGGTATTTCAAGCGGCGATCAAGGAATGTCGCGCTCGGACTTTGGCGCAGGTTGCGCTTCCGCCTAACGAGAGTTTTACGGTTGAGTACGTGACCAATAAACCGTGGGGCGGTTACAATTGGTACAAGGGCAATTACCACAGCGTGATTCAGGTAAATACTGATCTGCCGATCTACATCGATCGCGCAGTTGATCTTGCCGCGCACGAAGGTTATCCCGGCCATCACGTTTACAATTCACTGTTGGAAAAGAATCTGGTCCGCGATCGCGGCTGGCCGGAGTTTTCGGTTTACGCGCTGTTCTCGCCGCAATCGTTAATTGCTGAAGGGACAGCAAATTTCGGTCGGGAGGTTGCGTTCCCGAACAAGGCAGATCGAATGAAGTTCGAAAAGGAAGTCTTGTTTCCGGCTGCGGGAATCGATTCATCGCGCGCAGACGAATATTACGCCGTTCAGGACCTTATGAAGCAGCTCGATTATGCGGCGAACGAGGCCGCGCGAAGATTGGTCAACGGCGAGATCGACGAGAACGCTGCGGTGCAATGGTTGCAAAAATACGCAGTGATGGAGCCGGCTCGAGCTCAGCAACGGGTGAAATTCATCCAACGTTATCGAAGTTACGTGATCAACTATAATCTAGGGGAAGACATGGTGCGCGGTTACATGGAGAAACGAAGCGGCACCGATCCTGAAAAACGATGGAGCGAATTCGCCAAGCTTCTTTCCTCGCCGCGTTTGCCGAGCGGATTGCAGGAAAAGTAGCCCGCGTTCAGCAAGGTAAGGCGTGCCAGGCCAGTGACCAGTGATGAGTGACGAGCGTTGTAGAGGCGCTTGTGCCAAGCGCCTGTTCAAAAGAGTTCGGGGGACGGGCGAAGAAATGTAGATTCTGAGATGCATTCACCGATTCTCGGGAAGTTGACGCGTGGGAAAGCGCAGCGGCATTTGGTCAAGTTGCCAGGCGCAGCGTTGGCAAACGACGAACCGCGCCCGGTTATTTCAATCACCAGTGCAAAACCGGGACCGGTATTGTTTGTGAACGCCGGTGTGCATGGCGGCGAGTATCCGGCGATTGAAGCGGTGATTCGTTTAAGCAAGACGCTGGATCCAAAAAAGATCGCGGGAACGGTGATCTTGATGCCGGTGATGAATCTACCAGCGTTTCGATCACGTACGCCGTTTGTGTGTCCGATCGATAACGTAAATCCGAATCGCGTTTTCCCCGGCGATCCTGCGGGCAGTTATTCCGAGCAAATGACGCATGCGTTGATCAATGAGTTCGTCGTTCACGCTGATGCGTACATCGATCTCCATGGCGGCGATATTCCGGAAGCGCTCGTGCCGTTCGTGATTTGTCGGTCCGAGGCCGGACTGGCGGATTCGAAAGCTCGCGATGTAGCCGGACGCTCAAGAGAAATGGCGCTGGCGTTCGAGTTGCCTTATGTGCTGGCGGTCAGCAAACCAATCCAACCTGCGAAAGGGCGCCGAGCCGGTGGGGGCGGATTGTCGAGTTACGCGGCCGCAGCCGAAAAGGGAGTTCCATCCATCCTCGCGGAAGCGGGCGGAGTTGGTCAGATGCAGGAAGACGCGGTCGCGTTGCTGGTCCAGGGCGTCATCAATGTCATGAGACATCTGGGCATGATTGCTGATGCCAAATCACACATCGCGGATTCCGAAACTAATCTAAAATCCAAGTCAAAGAAGCCAGCGCACAGCGCTGTGGCTACAACAGTGCTTACGAAGTTCGAGTGGCTCTACACGAAGTACCAGGGTGTGTGGTACCCGAAAGTCGGACCGGGCGATCTTGTGAAGAAAGGGCAAGAGATTGGGACCGTAGGAGATTTGTTCGGCGATACGCTCGAGAAAATCGTTTCACCGGTGAACGGCGTGATTTTGTTTCTCACCATCAATCCATCCGTGCTTGAGAACGGATTGCTTATGGGTATCGGGGCGAAAGAAGCGTGAATGACAATTGACGCAGGCGCCACGAAGCTCGGCTCGTCATAGCTTCAAGAGTTTCGTAGACTTTGTAGGATGATTAGTCGTCGGCAATTTACGAAAACATTAGGCGGGGCAGTGACGTTTGCTGCGATCAAGCCGAATGCTCTGTGGTCCGACGCACCGACCGCTACCGCCACCCCGACATCGGTGTCGCCCGCCGCAGCGGAATTGTATCGTAAGGCGTTTGTACTCGACGGAAACGTCCTGGGCGCGATCAGATTTCCGATTTCGGAACATGATCCGGTGGGAGAGACCAAGCTGATTCTTGGCTCCGGCGTGAACGTGGTGAAATCGACGCTTGGCGGCCCTGTAGGAAATTTCGAGGAGGCCAGAGACGCGATCGCGAAGGCGGACCTCCTGATGGAAAAGCAGCCGGAAGCGTTTTTCAAAGTGCAGCACGCGGCCGATTTCGATCGCGCGAAAAACGAAGGGAAGCTCGGCGTCATTTACTCGTTTGAATCGCCGAACATGCTCGAGGACAAGATCGACACGATCGAGATGTTCCGCAGTCTTGGCGTGCGCGTGATGCAGCTTACTTACAATCACCGAACGCTGTTCGGGTGCGGTTGTCTCGATGGCGACACGGACGGCCTGACGGATCTCGGCCTCAGCGCCGTGGCTAGGATGAACGAGATCGGCGTCGCGCTCGATCTCAGTCATTCAAACACAAAGACGACGGCAGACGGCATCGCGGCGTCGAAGAAACCGGTATTGATCACGCACTCCGGCTGTCGCGCCGTTTACATGCATCCGCGGAACAAGGAAGATCGCGAATTGAAAGCGTTAGCGGACAAAGGCGGCATGATCGGTATTTACATGTTGCCGTTTCTGACCGCGTCGCCGAAGCAGCCGATGCTCAAGGATTATCTGCAGCATCTCGACCACGCGGTTAAGGTTTGCGGCGAAAATCATGTTGGGATTGGGACAGACGTTCCCTTTCTGCACGTTGGCGAAGAAGAGCTCGCCGAATTGAAACGCAGGACCGAGGAACGGAAAACCGCGGGGATCGCTGCGCCAGGCGAGGATCGGCCGGCTTATATCCCGGACCTGAATACCGAACGAAAACTCGAGCTTGTAACCGATGCGTTATTGAAGCGCGGCTACAAGAGCGCGGCGGTAGAAAAGATCCTGGGCGGAAATTTCAAGCGGGTCCTGGCCGATATCTGGTCGGCGTAATTACTCGGACATTTTCTCGCCCGAGCCTCCGATCTTGGCCGGAAAATCTTTAAGGTTGCCTCCGCGCCGAGGCAAACTATTCGGCTTTAATTCGACGCTCGAACTGTGCAAGGTAGAACACGGAGGTTTTATGACGATCTGGCAAATTATTTTGCTCATCGCTGGTTTCGGAGCCGTCGGCGGAATTGTTAACTCTGCGATCAGCGGTGAGTTTAATTACCCGCGGCTTGATCCGTCGGCGAAGGTTTGGCGCCCCGGCTGGATTGGCAATGTGCTTGTCGGCTCGGTGGCTGCGCTCGTGGTCTGGGGCGTGTACGGTCCGCTGGCATCGTACGATTTGGTAGCTGGAAAAACGATTGAGTTGCATCTCACGGTCGCCCAGCTTCTGACATCGCTTGTTGTTGGCTTGAGCGGTGGTAAAATTCTTACATTGATGGCCGAGAAGCAGGCAGCGACGATTTCCAAGGATCAACTCGCCGCCACGTTAAGCGCACTAACGAAACGTTGATATGATCATCGAAGACGATAAGGCCGCGAAAATTCAGGAGCTTCTAAAGCAACTCTCCGGCGCCGATACGTTTCAATCGGTCGCGATTACGAGGCAAATCAAAGATATCGCAACCGGAAGCCCGGAGCAGGAGAATCCGACTTCGGTGGGCAACCCGATCGTGATCAACCCGCCAAAACGTTAAGATAGTCCATCATATGAGTTTGGCTGAAATTAAAAGTGCAATTGAACAGCTCTCATTCGAAGAACGTGCTGAGCTTGCTGCGTGGCTCCACGGCTGGAAGGACGATGAATGGGACGAGCAGATGAAGCGCGACATTGCTGATGGCAAGCTGGACGCCGTTCTGCGCGAAGTTGACGAGGACATCAAAGTAGGACGGCTCCGTGACATGCCGTGAAATCCAGAACGCAGCGGCGTCTCTGGCACGAGTTCAACCGATTACCGGCGCACGTTCAGTGTTTCGCACGGGATAAGTTTCGACTCTGGAAGCGGGATGCCTTTCATCCCTCGATGCATTTCAAGCCGCTGATCGGCGATATCTGGTCGGTCCGAATCGGAGACAGCTATCGTGCTCTGGCGCGTCGGAATAAGGACGTTGTGGTGTGGTTCTGGATCGGCACTCACGAAGACTATAACAATTTCCTTAAGAGGTTTCGTTAAAACCTTCGCCTCTCGCCGCATCAGCAATCTGACTTGCCATCAGTGCGCGGATCGCGCATTATAAAGTCCCGATGATCAGGGCGAATTGTCGGGCGCGGTTCACCGCGACTGATTTCGACTTCATCGTGCGCACGCTCGCGCGATCGCAAACGGATCAAGTTTCTCTCGTTGATCTTTTAAGTGATGTCGAAACGCGCGACACCATTCTCGATCATCCGCGATTGGTTGATGCTATCCTGAATCACTGCGGGCACCTGCGAATATCGTCTCAGTTTTATTTCTACGTTCTGGCCCGGTATGTCTTGCAACGGGGCGGAATTGGTGATCGAAAATTGTGCGATTATGTCGCGTCGTTGCTGGAAACGTTTTCGCGCGCGAAACAACTGCAAGCGCCGCAGCCCGCTGGGCGTGCCGAGTCCGCCACGTCCGATTCGTCCCGTGGCGAACAATACATTTCGGACATCCTCATCGCACTGACCCGCGCGACACCGGAGCAGGCGTTTTTGCTGCGAGCGCATATCGGTAATTATTCACTGTTCATCAGCGGAATTTTTTACGAGAACGCGCAGCGCCGAAGTTTGCGCGGCGGACCGGACCTTGAATTCTATGAGCAAGTCGGTCGAACGAACTATCAACTTGTCGCTTCCCACGCTGTGGCGCGCCGCTGCGAGCTGGATGATGTGTTCGAAGGATTGGCCGATCAGTTTCGTGACATCCGCCTGGCGCTGAACCAACTCTCCGATCGGTTGCTCAACCTGGATGATGACGCGCGCCCTTCACTTTCCTTGTGAACGAGACGCTCTTTAGCCAAATCCAAAAATTATTCGAACGGACTTACGCTCAGGTCGGAATCAATCTGGAAGATTGCCTCATCGATCGAACGCGTTGCGCGCAACTCTCTCTGCTCGCCGGGAGATCGGCTCGGGAATTAAGCGAACTGGCGCGCACATTTTTTCGGCGGGCGGGTGATCAGCTTTACGTTGGCATTTATTATTCGCGCTGGCTCATCGAACAACTGGAGCAACACGATCCCCGTGCGGGTGTGGGCGATCGAAATATCCGGTCGTTGATCATGTTCGTGGAAGAACTCAATCACGCCTTGCATGCGGCGCTCCAGTTCAAAAACGGGACTCGCGAAATTGGTTCCGAGGATTTTGCGCGGAATCTGGAGCTCCAGGCGCAGGTCGATACCTATCTGGTTCTGCTTTTGTTTATGGCGTTCTTTCGAAAAACCCAGCGAGTCTCACGCATGGACCGGCGCTGGTTGCGCTTTCATCTTTTCGCACGCCAATGCCCCGAGGCCTTTCGCGATGCCAACCTGCGTGGCCGTTACCTGGAGACAAGCCAGCTCGCCGCGAGCTACACGCATTATCTCGATACTTTGAATGGTCACCGCCGTCTCGATGAAATCAGGCGCTTTCATTCGCTCGATTACGGCGGAAAAAAGGAACGGATTCTGGCGCTGACTGATATCGCAGGCAGCTAACGAAGCATCCTATCAGACTCGCAGCCGGATTAGCGAACAACTCGTAGTCGGCGCATGCGAGAAAATTTCTGCATCCAAGACCGGAGATTCGTCGGATCACGAGGCACACCTGTTCCTGCAAAGCGACAGACAAACTCTGTCGAACGACAGGGCGCTGCGCGGATCTGGTGAAAAAAGCATTAATATGAACAACAGAAATCTTACAATCTTCGCTCTTGTTGCTGCCAACGTGTTGGCAACCCTGTTCGCCACGGAAAATCCCACGGTGGGCGGAGCGCCAATGTATGCGAACAAGAACATCATCCAGAACGCGATGAATTCGAAGGATCACACCACGTTGGTGACGGCTGTCAAAGCAGCTGGACTGGTGGATACGCTTCAAGGTAAGGGTCCGTTCACGGTTTTCGCTCCGACGAACGAAGCGTTCGAAAAACTGCCCATGGGAACAGTCGACACACTTCTCAAACCGGAGAACAAACAAAAGCTCGCCGGGATCCTGACCTACCATGTGGTGACAGGAAAGTGGAGTGCAGACCAGTTGGTGGAGAAAATCAAAGCCGACGGCGGGAGCACATCCATCAAGACAGTGAACGGTGAGGAGCTCACGGCAAAACTCGGAAACGGTGGTGTCCTATTGACGGACGCGAAAGGTGGCACGGCGATGGTCAGCATCGCCGATGTCATGCAGTCGAACGGCGTGATCCACGTTATCGACACGGTGTTGATGCCCTAGTACCTGTGAAACGGGCGGTCGGCCGGGAGCTTGGCCGGCCGCCACGTTTCCTTCACTAGGCGGCTTTGGGTTATTATCTGAATGGCCTGGCGTTGAAATTCAAAGCTCGACCCTGGCGAAGAGCATTTTTGTCCAATCAAGGTTTTTGTAAAAACAGTTGCCACTTTCGACCGTTCGTTGAATGGATTATGGCGAAGCTCCGGGGAGTTGCATGACTCAGGAAACATTGCAGCAGACTACGGACCGCGAAATGATGGCGCGGATTGGCCACCGCGATCAAAGCGCTTTCAGCACTCTTTACGATCGACTGAGCGGTCCGCTTTATTCTCTGGCGATGAAAATGCTTGGTGACCCTGCGGAGGCCCAGGACGCTCTACAGGATGTGTTCCTGCAAATATGGTCGCGCGCCGGGACCTACGATCCGGAACAGAGCAGCGTCTTTAGCTGGGCTGTGCTGCTGACGCGAAGCAGAGTGATCGATCGATTGCGCGCCCGCGGCCGGCGCTTGCGAGTAGTGGCGGGTTCTACTGAGGACGAAGAACACGGTACAACCGATGCATCCACCGTCGAGAGCGCTGCGGATACCGCTGAGAAGAGTGATGAAGCAACGCGGGTACGATATGTATTAACCAACTTGCCTTCTGAACAACGCGAGGCAATCGAAATGGCTTTCTTTGAGCATCTCACGCATCAGGAAATCGCGGCTCGGCTCGGGCAACCACTTGGCACGATCAAAGCCCGAATCCGGCGGGGCCTGCTCAAATTAAGGGAACACCTTCACACCTGATTATGATTTCCGAGGAACAACAGGATCAGGCAGCGCTTTATGCGCTCCGATTGCTCGACGCGGATGAACACGCCGCGTTCGAATCGGAATTGAAAGGGAACAACGAGCTACGCGATCTGGTTCGCGAACTGCGCGAGGCAGCGGGACACCTCGCTCTCACCACTCCATCGCTGCTGCCGCCAGCGTCTCTTAAGCAACGCATCATGCGCGAGATCGCGCCTCAACAGGTTGTTCCAATCCCGTCTCCACAACGCGCTTCGTTTGGCTGGATACCCTGGGCAATAGCGGCGGGATTGGCTTTATTTTGCGGTTTACTCGCCGTGGATCGCGCGCGTCTGGAGCGACAGCTCTCCGATGTGCGTGCGGTCGATCCGCTGATGCAGACGACGTTTTACACTCTTGCGCCGTCCGCGCCCGCCCCAGCTGATGCGAAGGCGACTGTGGCGTGGCAACCTGGCCGCCAAAGTGGCGTGATCCGTATCAGCAATCTTCCTGCGCCGGAGGCCGGCAAAGATTATCAGCTTTGGGCCGTCGATGCTGAGCACAAGGATCCAATTAGCGCAGGTATTGTTCGGGTAGATAAGAATGGTGTTGCGCAAATTCGTTTCAGCCCGGTTGAGAAAGCGGAACACGTAAAGGCTTTTGCGATCAGCCTGGAGCGCGAAGGTGGCGTCCCCAAAAAGGAGGGACCGATTTTGCTCGTCGGTTCGACCTGAACCAGCTCGTAATCGTCTTCTGGTCTCGAGCGGCGCCACGGCGGTTTTAACGAAATCGTTCCGGGAATAGCATCCAGAGAAATGACCGCGGCGTATCACCGGTCATTTGAAAACGAGCATCTATATTTTCGTGTTGAGCATGCTGGCCGTCGGCTCAGTCGTTGCGCAGGATAGCATCGCATCGGCTTCCCAGATATCTGCGGCGGCAGAGGCCGTGACGATCACTGATCAAGGAGAGAATACCATCTTCGAGAAGTCCTCTGCTTCCGACACGCGGCCAGTCAGTTCCACCAAGTCGGGACAGCGATCAGAATTTCGACGCGATGATGGCAAAGCCAGTCGCTCTGTTCCGCCAACCTCCAGCTTTGACTACGGCAGGAATCAAATTTCCGAGCGCATTATCGACGAGCGCATTATTGATCGACTCGGCTTGTTCGATCATCCAGACGACGGCGGTTCCGGTCGGTACAGCGCTTCACTCGAACTGGAAAACGAAGATAGCGACTGGAGTTTCCAAGTTACTTTCACGGTCGAATTTTGATTCGAACGGCGGATCGCGCGATAAAGCTTGGAGGGAGCGCTTTGTGGCGATGTGCGGGAAAGAATCTCGCGGGATCCAAAAAATTTTGCGTTGCGACTGCATCCAGTCGCTGCGCTTCGGCGTAATGCTCGCCGAATGCAAAAAACGGAACCTCGCAAACAAGCAAGCAGCGCCCGCATCGGGGCTCAGCAAATATTGATTTTTGTTGCTCTGCCTGCGGCGGTCGCCTGTCTGCTGATTTTCTCCACCGGGCCAAATAACAAGAGTAGACCGATCAAAACGACTGCATCAGTCCAAGTTTTCGATGGTCCGCTTGCTGTGGTGCTGGCTCCGCAGACGGGCGATAGCCGCGCCGACAAGGAGATTTCGCAGATCCAGCAGCGGGTTCGCGATGGTAGAAATGTCCAACTCTGGCTTGAGCGACTAGGCTGGGCGTTTGTCGCGAAGGCACGCGAAAGTTTCGACCCCGGTTTTTACAAGCTGGCCGAGCAATGTGCACGGTGTATCGAAGAGCAGAACCCGCAAAGCCAGGAAGCGATGCTCCTACGCGCTCACGTCCTGCAGAATCTGCATCGTTTTAAGGAATCCGAGACGCTGGCGCAAAGTCTCGTCCAACAACGAGGACTCAGCTTTGACTACGGGCTTCTCGGCGATGCGTTGATGGAACAGGGAAAACTGACGGATGCTGTCGCAGCCTATGAGCGAATGATGAGTTTGAAGCCGGACCTTCGCGCATACGCTCGCGCGGCGCATATGCGCTGGCTCAAAGGCGATTTGGCGGGAGCGATCGAGGCGATGCACCTGGCTGTTGGTGCCTGCAGCCAGAACGATCCCGAATCCGCCGCGTGGGTAAACACGCGGCTGGCCACGTACCTGTTTCAGGACGGCAAATTTAACGAAGCAGAACAGCGCTGCGCATTCGCTCTTTCACTCCAAAGCAATTATCCGCCAGCGCTGTTGTTGAAAGGGAAAATGCTCATTGGTCAAAACCGGTTTCCCGAAGCTGTGGAACCCCTGCAAAACGCGGCGAAGTTGAATCCACTTCCTGACTATCAGTGGACGCTTGCCGAAGCGCTGCGAACTACTGGCCGCGAAAAGGAAGCATCCGAAATAGAAGCGCAACTTCGAAACCACGGCTCGATCAGCGATCCGCGGACACTGGCGCTCTTCCTCGCAACGCGACACGAGTCTCCGGAGACGGCTCTTCGACTCGCACGAGCAGAGCTTGATTCGCGTTGTGACGTCTTTACTCATGACGCTTTGGCATGGTCGCTAGCCGCTGCGGGTAACTTGTCGGAAGCGCAAAGCGAAATGCAGCGGGCCTTAGCGGAAGGCACCAAAGACGCGCGGCTCTTTTTCCATGCAGCCTTGATTGCTTCTCGCGTTGGCAACGCAGCCGAGGCAAAGCGCTGGCTCGGCAAGGCGAGCACACTCTCTCGTCTGCTCCTGCCGTCGGAACGCAGTGAACTTCAAAAGGCGATGGCGTGGAGCGCCAAAAAGAAGGCCTCCTCTATCGCAACCACGCAAGAAACTTTTCCGCCTGGGCAAAATCCTGCGCGGAAATCCCAACCGCAAACCAAAACCTAACAAATGAAAAAAATAACATATCTCCTGTCGCGCGGTGTTATGGCACTGCTCGCGGCACACTTAGTCGGAGCGGCCCAAGCTTCCAGTCACATGGATGCGCCGCTCATCACTCGTGATCCGGCAGCCAATACCACGGACGTTTACGCCTTCGTGCAAACTGAGAACGGGATGAAGAGTCTCGTTACCGCACTGGGGGTTTACCCGCATGAGGAGCCAGGGGTCGGTCCGAACAAGTACAACTTCGACGACAACGTGCTCTATCAAATCCACGTTGCCACCGGAAACGATGTGGCTCAGGGCAAAGCCACGTTGAGCTACGAATTTAAATTCAATACGACCTTCAGAAATCGGAACACGATTCTGCAGTCGTACCTTGGGGTCGTCAACGATGCCGGCGATGCCAATCAAAACCTCGTGCAAACCTACACCGTCACGAAGGTAGACCATCGCCAGCATGATCATCGCACGG
>Ga0066903_100004073_pt1 | contig 12216 bp, 11 predicted proteins | sample PanSoiMetaGPlot1_FD_67491 | JGI IMG/M metagenome (GOLD analysis project Ga0066903, IMG submission 67491) | Tropical forest soil microbial communities from Panama analyzed to predict greenhouse gas emissions - Panama Soil - Plot 1 (version 2) | ecosystem: Environmental > Terrestrial > Soil >...
CCTGGTAAATCTGCCGATCCTGCGACTGCGGGTTTCCGACTTCGTGGAAGTAGACGCGGTGATCTTCGTTGATGCCTGCCTTCACCTGGGTCTTCGACGGCTCCGGATAGCGGCTGTAGAAGAAGCCGTGGCCCTGCCATGCGACCGCGGACACCTTCACCCAGTCGAGCGTGTCGGGCAGCATCTTCTTGGTCGCCAGTTCCATCACCTTGAACTGCTCCCAATCGGAACCGCTCTGCGAAATGCCGACGACGGCATAGACCGCGTCCTGCGACGGCACGAACGTCGCGAGTCTGGTCGTTCCTTCGGTCGACCACTGGTTCGGATCGATCAGCACCTCCGGAGTGCCGTCGAATCCTTTCTGGATGTAGAGCACGCTTTGCGGCAGAAGACCGTCGTTCTTCGAGAAGAAGTAATAGGGACCCTTGTGCGACGGCGAGGAGTATTTCGGGTAATTGTTCAGCTCTTTCACGCGCGCCTGGAGCGCGGCGCGAAAGGGAATCTTTTCCAGATACGGAAACGTGACGTTGTTTTCCGCCCTCACCCATGCGGCTGTTTCGGCGGAATTGTCGTCTTCGAGCCAGCGGTACGGGTCGGCCACTTTCGTGCCGTGGTAGTCATCCACCTGTGCGGCTTTGTGCGCGGCCGGATACTGAAGCTGCTGAGCGGAAAGAATGATTGCGGCAGCCATCACCACGCACGCCGCCGCACATCCGCGTACGAATCGTGTTCTTGCCATGTGGGGATTATGCAATACAATCGGCGCCCGCATGAGCGCCCAGTCAGATCCGCGTAGTCCGCGTGATCCGCGGCCTGAACCCGTTCCGCGCATATCGCGGCGTGTCAACTCCCCAGGCCAGGTGCTCTTCGCGAGCCTGATCGGGACGACGATCGAGTTCTTCGACTTCTACATTTACGCGACGGCGGCCGTGCTCGTGTTTCCGAAGCTGTTCTTCCCCGCATCGGACCCGGCTGCAGCAACGCTCGCCTCGCTCGCGACGTTCGCGATTGCGTTCTTCGCGCGGCCGATCGGCTCGGCGCTGTTCGGCCACTTCGGCGACCGTGTCGGCCGCAAGACCACGCTCGTCGCCGCGCTGCTGACGATGGGGTTGTCCACGGTGACGATCGGGCTGCTTCCCGTGTATGCGTCGATCGGCGTCGCCGCGCCGCTGTTGCTGGCGATCTGCCGGTTCGGTCAGGGGCTCGGCCTCGGCGGCGAGTGGGGCGGCGCCGTGCTGCTCGCGATCGAGAACGCCCCGCCCGGCAAGCGCGCCTGGTACGGGATGTTTCCGCAGTTGGGCGCGCCGCTCGGCTTCATCTGCTCCGCAGGCATCTTCCTGCTGCTCTCCGATCGACTCAGCGACGCACAGTTCTTTCGCTTCGGCTGGCGCGTTCCCTTTCTCGCCAGCGCCGCGCTCGTCATCGTCGGCCTGTACGTGCGCCTCACGATCACGGAGACGCCGGTCTTTCGCGAAGCGATCGAGCGCCGCGAGCGCGTGCGCCTGCCGATGATGGTGGTGTTCCGCACGTTTCCACTCCGTCTCGTGCTCGGCATCCTCATGTCGCTTGCGACGTTCGTGCTGTTCTATCTGATGACCGTCTTCGCGCTGACGTGGGGAACCACCGCTCTGGGCTTCAGCCGGCAGCAGTTCCTGCTGATTCAGTTGTTCGGCATCGTCTTCTTCGCGCTGACGATTCCTCTGTCGGCGGTCCTTGCGGATCGCCATGGGCGTCGCCGCACGCTGGTCTGGACGACGATCGCCATCGCCGTCTTCGGATTCGCGCTCGCGCCGATGTTGTCGGCGGGAACGGCCGGCGCGATGTGGACCATGGCGATCGGGCTGTCGCTGATGGGATTTACGTACGGCCCGCTCGGGACCGCGCTGTCCGAGCTGTTCCCGACCTCCGTTCGGTATACCGGCAGCTCGCTGACGTTCAATCTGGCCGGAATCTTCGGCGCATCACTGGCGCCGTACGCGGCCACGTGGCTCGCCAAGAACTACGGACTCCGCTATGTCGGTTATTACCTGATACTTGCGGCGGTGCTCACGCTGGTCGGCCTGCTCGGCACCCGTGAAACGCGTGACGAAGATCTTACACGGCGGGACTAGAATGAGGGTGTCCGGACTTTACCCTTGCAAGGCAGGTCCTACATGTCGCTCCTTGACATCAAAGGGAAACCTCTTCGGATGCAGTTCCCCGACGGTTTCATCGATCGTCGCGATCACGCCCGCCGCGAAGCGCTCGTCCGGCGCATTGTCGCTGAGTTCGACGACATGCCCGGGCTCGCGCTGTCAGTGAAACAGGCGAGCCGGTTCCTCGGCGTCGATCAGACGGCGTGCGCCCGAATTCTCGACGAGCTCCGTCGCGACGGCGCGCTGCGCTGCACCACGCAAAACCTTTACGTCCGGGCCGAACGGCTCGCCCGCAAGGTCAACTGACCCACCGCCGCTCGTGACCCGCCTGCGCGCGAGAAACGAGTGGAAACTGTTTGCCGCTTTGCCGCGCGCGGATCGCGCGCTGGCCGCCTCGTGGTGGCTCATCCTGCTGCTGCGCGGCATCCTGCCGGCGGTCTTTGCCGTCGCGATCGGCGTGCTCGTCGGCGCCGTTCAGCGCGGTGACGCGCTGACGCTGCCGCTTGCGCTGGCTGGAGCCGCGTTCGTGTTTCAGCAGGTCCTCGGTCCTCTTCACAACGCCATCAGCCTGAACCTCGGCGATCGCGCGGCCGGGTGGCTGTACGACCGGCTCACCGCGGCCTGCATCGATCCCGCCGGCATCGGCCATCTGGAAAATCCCGCGCTCGCCACCGATCTCGTCGCGGCGCGCGATTTCGATCTCGGGATGACGGGGCCGCCGCTGTCGATCTCGCTCGACTTCATCTCGAACGATCTCGCGCTGTCGATCACCGGCATCGCGTGCGCGATTCTGCTCTTCGCGTACGCGTGGTGGGCGCCGTTCATGCTCGGCGCTGCCTGGCTGGGAACGCACTGGGCCCTGCGCGAGAGTGCCGTCTGGCGCGACCGCAACACGCCGGAAGTGCGCGCGGCGCAGCACGATGCCGAGTACGCGTATCGTCTCGCGGTGGATCCACCGCCCGCGAAGGAAATACGGCTGTTCGGTCTGGCGGGCTGGGTGCTCGATCGATTCGTCGCGCGGCGCACGACACTGCACCGGCTGCAGTACGACGCGACGCGGCTGCGCGAGAAGCCGGTCGCGTGGAGCCTGGTCATCGTGCTCGGCGCGAACGTCATCGTGTTCTGGTCGCTCGCGGCGGCGGTGGCCGCGGGCCGGGTCGATCTGGGACGCGCCGTGATCTTTGCCCAGCTCGCGATGGGCGTGTCGGCGGTCGCGTTCGGCGGATTGAGCTGGGCGATGGACGGTGCGGCGGCCCCTTTCGGCGCCGTCGATCGGTTGCAGGCTGCGATGGTGCCGGCCGGCGCCCTGCCGGCGGGGAGGCGCGACCCCGCACGCATGCCGGCGCGGGACGTCCGGTTTCGCGGCGTCACGTTCGCGTATCCCGGCGGCGCGCCGGTGCTCGACGACTTCAATCTGACGATTCCGGCAGGCAGCTCGCTCGCGATCGTCGGGCAGAACGGCGCGGGCAAGACCACGCTCGCGAAGCTGCTGTGCCGCTTGTATGACCCGCAATCAGGCTCGATCGAGATCGACGGCGTGGATCTCAGGGACCTCGACATCGACGGCTGGCGCGCGCGGCTCGCGGCGGTGTTTCAGGACTTCATCAAATTCGAGTGGCCGCTCCGCGACAACGTCAGTCCACGTTCGCGTGGCGGAGGTGACAACGAGATCGCGACAGCGCTCGACGCGGCAGGCGCGTCGAGCCTGGCGTCGCTCGATACCGTCCTCGCACGCGGCTACGACGGCGGCACGGATCTGTCGGGAGGCCAATGGCAGCGCGTCGCGCTCGCGCGCGCGTTGTGCGCCGTGAAGTTCGGGGCGGGCCTCGTCCTCCTCGACGAGCCGACCGCGCAGCTCGACGTCCGCGGCGAGGCGGAGATTTTCGATCGCATCCTCGCCGCGACGCGCCACTGCACCACGATTCTGATTTCGCATCGGTTCTCGACGGTGCGCCATGCCGACCGCATTTGCGTGCTCGAGCATGGCCGCGTCGTCGAACTGGGCACGCACGACGAGCTGATGAGCAAGGGCGGCCGCTACAGGACGATGTTCGATCTGCAGGCGCAGCGCTTTACCGCGGTGGAAGACGAGGAAGGGAAGGCGTATGAAACCCTCGTCTGACATCGCGCCGATGCCTCCGGCGCTCTCGTCGATGTGGCGGTTGTGCAAGCTTGGATACCGCCACGAGCCGCGGCTCATGGTGTGGGCGTTCGTGCTGTCGCAGCTGTCGGCGCTTCCCGACGCGCTCATCGCCGTGTGGCTGTTGCTGCTCGGCAATGGCGTCATCGAACACCGTTACGGACTCGTGCTCGCCGCGGCAATCGGGCTCGGCGCGTCGGCGACCGCGACGTGGTTCCTGCGCCTGGTCAGCACGCGCGTCCAGCGGCGCTTTCGCGACAAGATCACGATCGAGCTCGAGGCGCATGTGGCCCGCCTGCAGGCGTCGCTCGTCACGATCGCGCACCAGGAACGCCCCGAGTACCTCGATCGCCTGGCGATGCTGCGCAACCAGGTGTTCGTCCTCGATCACATGTACCTGTCGGTGTTCTCGATATGTGGATGGATCCTGCGCCTGGCCGTCACGCTGGTGCTCCTCGGATCGATCCATCCGGCGCTCCTCCTGCTGGCCGCGTTCGCCGTTCCAACCGTGATGACATCCACGTGGCGTCCTGGCGCGGAGCGCGCGGCGATGGAGCGCGGTGCGCAGGCCAACCGTCTCGCGCGCCATCTGTTCACGACGGCGACGACGGCGGCGCCCGCGAAGGAAGTCCGCGTCACCGGCATCGGGGCGCGGCTCGAGCAAGACCGGCGGGACGCATGGCGTCGCGGGAACGCGCCGATTGCCGCCGCCCGCTGGCAGTCGGCCGCGTGGCACGCGGCCGCGTGGGCGGTCTTCAGCGGCGCCTACGTCGGGGCGATCGTCTTCGTGTCGTCGTACCTGCGCGCCCCGGCCGGCCAGGTCCTGCTCGTCCTCGCCGCCGCGTCCCGCTTGTCGATGTACATCGGCGCGACGGTCGGCGAAATCGGGTTCCTACGCGGATTCTGGATGGACGGCGCGCGTCGTCTGGCGTGGCTGGAAGATTACGCCGCCCAAGCCGCGGTCTCCGGCGGCGCGGCCGCTCCGCGGGCGCTCGCGCGAGGCGTCAGTCTCGATCACGTGTCGTTCTCATATCCCGGCACGTCGCGTGTCGTGCTCGACGACGTGTCCGTGACGTTCCCGGCGGGATCCGTCGTCGCGCTCGTCGGCGAAAACGGCGCCGGCAAAACGACGCTGGTGAAGCTGCTCACGCGGATGTACGAGCCGACGTCGGGCACGATTGCGGTCGACGACACCGCGCTCGGCGCGATGCCGGCCGACACGTGGCGGGCACGGGTGAGCGGGGCCTTTCAGGATTTCTATCGCTTTGAGTTCCCAGCGCGCCACAGTATCGGCGTCGGCGATCTGCCGCACATGGACGACGAGCGGGCGGTGCGCGCCGCCGTCGAACGTGCCGGCGCGGGCGACGTCGTCGCCAAGCTGCCATCCGGCCTCGATACGCAGCTCGGTCCGACGTGGCCCGGCGGCGTGGAGGTGTCGTTCGGTCAGTGGCAGAAGCTCGCGCTCGCACGGGGATTCATGCGCGACGATCCGTTGCTGCTGATTCTCGACGAACCGACGGCGGCGCTCGACGCGGAGACCGAGCACGCGCTGTTCGAACGGTACGCCGCGTCCGCGAAAGCCTCGTCGCGATCGGGCCGCGTGACGCTGCTCGTGTCGCATCGCTTCTCGACGGTTCGGATGGCCGATCTGATCGTCGTCCTCGACGGCGCGCGCGTCGTCGAGGTCGGGGGCCACGACGAGTTGATGGCCCGCGCCGGACAGTACGCGGAGTTGTATCGAATCCAGGCGGCGGCGTATCGCAGTTAGCGGACCGCGACGCCGAATCGCTCGCGCAATCCCGCACGTCCCGCGGCGTTCACGCGGAGCACGCGGCTATCGAGATCCTGATCGATCCACTTGCGGCGGGTCAGGAGCCGCAGCACACCGGCGCCGAGCGCGCCCCCGAGATGCGGACGGCGCTCGCTCCAGTCGAGACACGCGAAGGCGAATCGGCGGCGGGCGGCGCGCGCGGCGCCGACGTCGACGCCCATGGCTTCGAACGCGGCAGCACCGGTCGCGGTGAGATCGCAGATGTCCGAACGCCGAGCACGCGCGAGCCATCCGCGCGTGATGCACGCGTCGAACAGCGATACGCCGAGGCTGCCCGCGACGTGGTCGTAGCAGGTGCGCGCCGCGCGGAGCGCATGCGGCGTGGACGGCGCGAACGGCTCGGCGCCTGCGACGACGTTCAGCGCTTCGAGCGCGGAGGCGACCTCGGGGCGATCCAGCGTGTAGTACCGATGTTTTCCCTGCGCGACCACTTTGACGAGCCGTCGCGCCTTAAGACGCTGCAAATGGACGCTCGCGGTCGACGGCGTGACGCACGCGACGATGGCGAGCTCGGTACTCGTGCGGGCCCGGCCGTCGATCAGGCAGTAGAGCATCCGCGCGCGGGCCGGCTCTCCGATCGCGGCCGCAATCGGCGCCGCGGCGGCATCCGCATCGAACGCATTCATTATTTGATGTTAAACGAAGTGTCGCTGCGCGCCAAGCGTCATAGTGCCGTCATGGACCGCATGGATCGCCGGGAGGCGATCGCCATCCTCGGCGCAGCCGGCATCAGCCTGCTGATCGAGCCCGCTGACGGCCACGCGCAGAGCTCCAGGAGCGCCCCGATGATCACCTGCATCATTCGCTATCAGATCGATCCATTTCAGCGTGACGCGTTCGCCGAATACGCGCGCAACTGGGGCCGCGTCATCCCGGAATGCGGCGGGCACCTCCTCGGCTACTTTCTGCCGTGCGAGGGCACGAATGACGTCGGATGGGGGTTGATCGCGTTCCCGAGCCTCGCCGCCTACGAGACGTACCGCGCGCGGCTCAGATCGCACGCCGGCGCGCGCGAGAACTTCGCGCTCGCGCAGACGAAGCGCTTCATTCTGCGCGAGGAGCGCAACTTCGTCGAGGTCGTCGAGGGGACATTCGAGATTCCCGCCACTTCCCGCATAGGATAGGAGGACCAAAAGGAGAGCGCATGAGCTTCAGGGGCAGGGTTGTCGTGTTTACTGTCGCGTGCGGCGCCGCGGCCGCGTCCGCGTTTGCGCAAACGAAACCGGCCATCGACGTCTGCGGCATCGTCACCCCCGACAAGGCGAAAGCCGTCATGGGCAGCCTTGCGAGTCAGCCGCCCGTCAAAACGGATCATGTCGGGTTTGGCGTCGACAGCTGCATGTACATCGGCCCGAAGCAATCCGGCGCCGGCGCTCAGACGATCTTTTCGCGGCTCACCGTCCAGACCGGCACCGGGAAGGACGGCCCGGACATGCTGCAGATGGACGCCGACAAGCGAAAGGCGACACTGCCGCTGGCGGGTGCGGGCGAGGCGAAACGTAACGCGGCGGGCACCTTCGTCTGGGCGAAGCAGGGCGGCGTCGCGTGTACGGCAGAGATCGCCAATGGCCTGCCGAACGGCGTGACTGCTGATGCGGCCGCGGCCGCACTCGGCGGGCTGTGCCGCGACATCTTCGGCGCCAAGAAGAAGTGACGGGCGCCGCGGCGGTTCGAGACGGGGTACACTCGCGTTGATGACGACGATCGATCGACGTACGTTCCTTGGGACTCTGGCGGCCGGAGTCGTGGCGGCACGGTCCGCGTTCGGCGGTTCCCTCCAGACGATCGGCATGCAGCTCTACACGGTGCGCGGCGAGCTGGAGAAGGACTTTGACGGCACGCTCGCGAACGTGGCGGCGATTGGCTACAAGGAAGTCGAATTTGCCGGCTACTTCGGGCGCACGCCGCAGGAGGTGCGCGACGCGCTGAAGCGGCACGGCCTCGTGTCGCCCGCCGCTCATCTCGACTATCCGATCGTCAGTCGTCCAGAGACATGGGCGAAGGCGCTCGATGACGCCGCGGCCATCGGCCAGACCTTCCTGGTCAATCCGTGGATCGACGAATCGATCCGCAATCAGCCGGATGCCTGGAAGCGGATCGCCGAGGTCTACAACGTCGCCGGCGCGGCAGCGAAGGCGCACGGCATCCAGTTCTGCTACCACAACCACAACTTCGAGTTCTATCCTCGCGAAGACGCCGGCGGCAAACAGCCGATCGACATCCTGCTCGAGTCCTGCGATCCGGCGCTGGTGAAGATCGAGATGGACCTGTGCTGGACGTCGGCGGCGGGGAAGGATCCGCTCGAGTACTTCCACCGTGCTCCCGGGCGCTTCCCGCTCGTCCACGTCAAGGGCTTACGCAGGGTTCCCCCGTCATCGCCGACGCCGACGCCGATCGATCAGGTGCTGCCCGACCTCACCGATGTCGGGCACGAAGACGTGATCGACTGGAAGCGGATCTTTGCGAGGTCGAAGGAAGCCGGCATCGAGCACTATTTCGTCGAGCACGACGTCCCGAAGGATCCGTTCGCCAGCCTGCAGGCGAGCTACGATTACCTGTCGCACCTGGCTTTCTAAGATCGCCGAGGACGCGGAGAGCGCTGACGCCGATCGCCGCGCCCGAACGATCTTCTCAGCGTTCTCGGCTTTCAGCGATCTCCGCGTGAGTCGGTTCTGCGGACTCCTGTCACTCTGCGATCTTCAGCTGCGCAGCCACGTGACGACCGAGTGCCAGAGCGACTGGATCTGCGAGACGACGGCGCGCGCGGCGGCGTCGGGATCGTCCATGCCGCGATCGCGGCGCTCGATGAGCTCGTCCACGCTGAGATGTCCGAGACCGCGCTGCTGCACGCGACGGACGTACGCGGCGTCCACGCCATGGTCGCGCATGCGGACGAGATCGTTGAGCGCGAGCCCCTTGTAGCCCGCCTCCGCCATCCCCAGGACGAACGCCGGATCGACGCCGTGATTTCGCGCCGTCAACAGCTGGTCGACGGTGAGCTTGGGGTATCCCGCCTCGGTCATCCCGCGAACGTAGGACGGATCGATGCCATGGTCGCGCAGCCGTACCAGCGCGTCGAGCGCCTCCACGCGGTACCCGAGGTCGCGCATGCCTTTCACGTATTCCGGATCGACGCCGTGGTTGCGCGCCGTCAGCAGCTGGTCGACGGTGAGTCGCGGAAATCCGATCTCGGTCATTCCGCGAACGTAGTTCGGATCGATGCCGTGGTCGCGCAACTGCACCAGGGCGTCGAGCGTCTCCACGCGGTACCCCAGGTCGCGCAGGCCTTTGACGTACTCGGGGTCGATGCCATGGTCGCGCGCCGTCAGTATCTCGTCGACGGTCAGCCGGGCGAATCCGAGGTCGCTCATCGCGCGTGCATAGGTCGGATCGATGCCGTGATCCCGCAGGCGAATCAACGCGTCGAGCGTCCCGACGCGATACCCGAGTGCCGCCATCTCGCGCACGTATTCCGCGCCGACACCGTGCTGAGCGGCGCGAATCATGTCGGGAAGATCGGGCTTCGCGTATCCGTTCCTGGCGAGTTCATCGAGAAACGCGATGCCGACGTCTGCCAGCGCGAGGTCCATCTGCTGTCGCGGCGTCGGACGCGCCAGGCCGCGCTGCGCGAGCGCGGCGGCGAACGCCTGGTCCGGCTCGAACGTGTAGGTACCGGCGCAGACCCCGCGGCGGCAGACGCCGTCGACGTTGAACGTGCCGGCCTCGCGCCGGATCGGGAACCGAACCGTGGAATTGGGAGCGGAAATCTGATCGGCCGTGACGCCCTGCAGCTGATCGATCCGCACCGTCCGCCCGTGGGCGCCGTGTTCGGTGCGCACGGTGATCTGGATCATCCCCGGATCGCGGCTCACGCGGGCTTCCCATGTGCCGGCCAGATCCGGTGACTGGATCGCGATCGCCGGGGTCTTGGGAGCGGCCGCAGCCGTGGTCACTGGTATGTCGCGCGACACGACCGCGGCCCTCACGGCCGCGAGCGGAATCAGCACGGCAATACCGATCGCCAGGGCGACCGCGCGGGTGCGCGGGCCAAGCGTCGCGCGATTGCGCGCGGCGTCGAGCACGGCGAGCAGCCGGCTCTCGAGTTGTCGCGCGCGCGCCATCCCGAGCGCGGTCGCGGGGGCCGGCGCCGATCCGAGCGAGTGCGCCAGCTCGAGCAGGTGGCCGGCGTACTCGCGAGGGCCTGCGCCCGCCGCCAGCACGCGATCGTCGCAGGCCAGCTCGCGCTCGACGCGAAGCCGCCGCGCCGCGTACCAGACGCCCGGATGCGGCCAGTAGATCGCGCACGTGAGCGATGTCAGCCGCTGGATGAAGCAGTCGCGCCGCGCGATGTGCGCCAGCTCGTGCAGCAGCACGGCATTTCTGCGGTCGTCCGTCCACTCGTCGGCCGAGGCGGGCAGCACGATCGTGGGGGCCATCGTCCCGAACGTCAACGGCATCACGTCGCGCGGGCTCTGCAGCAGCCGGACCCGTTCGGTGACGCGCAGAGTCTCCTGCGCCGCTTCGAGCCGCGTCTGCCAGGCCGGGTCGGCCAGATCGATCGATGCGTGCGTGAGGCGCCGGAGCGCGAACGGCTCGAGCGCGAGGCGCGCGAGCAGAAGGATGACGCCGGCGAGGTACAGCAGCGGGAGCGCGACGAGCGCGATCTCCAACGGCCGCCTGGTGCTGACGGCCGGCTCAATTGAAACCGGCGCTGGAGCGTCCTGGCCTTCTGCGGCCGAACGGCCCACAGCGTTCGCCGAGCCGCGTACGGTCACGTCCGGTGACACCAGCGCGACGGTGCGGGCCACCGGTATCCGCAGCGCCCAGTGCGGCAGGGCAGAAGAGGCGACCGGCAGCACCAGCAGCGCAGCCATCGCGATCGACCACACGAGATGCCTCGCGGCCGCCGATCCGCGCCCGCGGAGCCGCGCATCGACTGCCGCGGCTGCCGCGAGCACGGCGGTGGCCTTGACGACGATATCGAGTAGCAGCGGCGTCACTTTCTGCCTCCTTGCTCGCGTCCGCGCCTGATGAGCGCGTTCAACCGTTTGTATTCCGCGTCGGTCAGCGGTTCGCCGGCCATGTCGAGCAGCGCGGCGGCGGCCGAACCAGGCGAGTCGTCAAAAAACGTGCGCACCAGCTGGCGCAGCGCCGATCGGCTCGCATCCTCGGGCTTGACCGCAGGGTAGTAGACAAACCGCGGTCCGTCGTACTCGCGCGCGAGCAGACGGCGGTCGATCATGATGTCGAGCAGTTTACGCACGCTGGATGGCGTCGGGGCGTCGGGGAGCTCCGAGCGGATCTCTTCGACCGTCGCGCGACGGCGGCGGTGGAGGATTTCCATGATCTGGGCTTCGCGTCGGGTGAGATTAGGGTGCGGCATAATCTACTGAGGGGCTTCGCCCGCAGACTCCCGTGCACGCTCTCTCGCGTGGCTCATTCGCTGCGCTCATTCGCCTCATGGCGAAAAAATTCGCGCACAGCGAATATATTCGCCATTACGAGCGGATGTCAAGCCATGTTCCGCGATCGGCCGGAATCCGGCACCAACCCCGTCGGGCGTTGTAGGTCCGCGTCATTCACACGAATGCGAAACGGATCGTTGTATCCGCGCGGGGCACTCAGGCGCTAAGCTGAACGGTCGTTGGAGAGATCGTCGGCTGATGGGATTTCGCTTTTACCGTCGCATCCATCTCGCACCCGGCATCGGCGTGAACCTGTCTCGATCTGGACCGTCGCTCACGGTCGGGGTACGTGGCGCGCACGTGACGTTCGGTGCGCGCGGCGTCACGAGAACGATCGGGTTGCCCGGCACCGGGATGTATTACACGTCGCGCCACGGGTACCACACGGGCTATCACTCGGCTCGAAGCGACATGCCGCTCGATGTGCGGGCGCAAACGCGAGCCAATTACCGCGTGGAATTGACGCTCCTCGTTCTCGGCGTATTGCTCGTGCTCGCGGTGCTCGTCGCGGTGCTCTAGCAGTCGCTGGTAAACTGACGCTTACTCCAGTGCGCCCCTAGCTCAGTTGGATAGAGCACCGGCCTGGCTTCTTTGATCCGAGGGGCTTCGCCCCTCGGACTCCCCCACACGCTCACTCGCTCGCGC
>Ga0066903_100004074_pt1 | contig 12212 bp, 12 predicted proteins | sample PanSoiMetaGPlot1_FD_67491 | JGI IMG/M metagenome (GOLD analysis project Ga0066903, IMG submission 67491) | Tropical forest soil microbial communities from Panama analyzed to predict greenhouse gas emissions - Panama Soil - Plot 1 (version 2) | ecosystem: Environmental > Terrestrial > Soil >...
GATGGCGTGACCGGCTGCAGCTGGTCACCGAGCTGTCGCTGGAGTATCACGACGCTGCGGCGGCAGAGGCCGGGCTGGGCGCCGCCGGTCCCACGCCTGCGTTGCAGCGGCTGATGCAGGAGGCGTCGTCGGCACGCCGAGCGCTTGCCGACACCGACGAGGCGCTCGCTAGGCTCGCGGCGGGCCGGTTTGGCCGGTGTGAGAGCTGCACGGCGCCGATTCCCTCGCGGACTCTGCGAGCGGAGCCCGAGGCGCGCTACTGCGCCCGGTGTGCCGAGCCAGCCCTGACAGGCGTGAGTCTGTGTGCGGCCGTCGGCTAGAGCCGCGGGCCGCACACTCGTGATGGCGGTGCCCGCTGGCCAACATCCCCGAGCCGGACGGTTCCGTCCCCAGTACCGGTGACACCTTAGGCTCACGAGTGACGGTTGCGGGCACCGCCTGCCCCAGGAATTCAGCACATACCGGCCGTGTGCAGACCAGATGAAGACCGCGTGCACCGCAGGTGCTGCCGCGCGGGGTTACCGGCGGAACCTGCGTAGCCGGAGGCAGACCAGGACCAGGCTCGCAGCGAACACCGCCCACGGCGCGATCACGAGGACGCTGGCTCCGGTCACTTATCGCCGCCCTTCACTGGCACTGAATCCACGTAACACGGCCGACATGCTGGTCCGGTGCAGCGGCTGTGACGGCCAGATGGAGACCGTCATAGGGTTATCCCGCGCGTACCCCTGACGCGATCGTGGAGCGCCGGGGCGGCCGGCCTGCTCAATGTCGAGGACCGCTGCCTGGCAATCGAGCGGTGCAGGCCCGGCCTGCGCGCCCCCGCGTGAGTGTCAGACTGCCTGGCCGTCGAGCGAGTAGGTGATGTCGATGTTGCCGCGGAAGGCGTTGGAGTACGGACAGACGTGCTCTGCTTCCCTGATGAGCTCGGCGGCGGCGGCGCGATCCGGTATCGACGGCAGCGTCACGTCCAGCGTGGCCTCCAGCTTGAGGCCGCCGTCGTCGCTGGACACCAGGCTGATGTCGGAGTTAATTGACACGTCGCTGGCAACCAGGTGGTGCCGCCGGGCCACGGTCCCGAGGGCACTCTCGAAGCACGCGGCCCAGCCGATCGCGACGAGATCCTCTGGGTTGGTCCCGCCGCCGGGGCCACCGGCTTCCTTCGGTGGCCGGATGTTGACGTTCAGCTCGCCGTCCGTGGTCTGACCGTGTCCGTGTTCACGGCCTCCGGTGGTGTGGGCCTGGGCGGTGTAGAGGACTTTCGGCATCGCTGCTCCCCCCGAGTGTTATGCCCGTTATCTGGCAAGCCAGCGTCTCGCCCGCCAGTCAAGGGGAGCTTTCACCGAGCCATCCGGGCCGCAAACCTGCGGAGGCTGGGACGCTGGCACGGCCGGGTGCCGTCGCTCTTGGGCCGCGCGACATGGCTGGGCTCGGACGGACCTTGATAGGCAGGGGAGAACCGCGACTGTGCCTGGAGGCGGCGATGGCTGGATCGGCTCCATCTGCAGAAGTGATACGCCCCGGCCGGGTGGCTGTGGTAACTGGTGCGGCGAGCGGCATCGGACTTGCCCTGTGCGAGCGATTCGCGGCTGAGGGCATGAGCGTCGTCCTGGCCGACGTCGAAGAGCCCGCGCTGTCTGAGGCCGCGGCGAAGCTGGCCGCAGCGGGCGCCAGCGTGCGGGCGGTGCTAACGGACGTGTCGAGCGCCGATCAGGTCGTTGCGCTCCGGGACGAGGCGGTGCGGGCATTCGGAGCGGTACACGTGCTGTGCAACAACGCGGGCGTCGGCGGCCCGCACGGACCGCTGTGGCAGGTGCCGGCCGCCGACTGGGAGTGGGTGCTGCGGGTCAACCTGGGCGGCGTGATCAACGGCATCCGTGCCTTTGTTCCGGTGCTCATCGGGCAGGACGCCGCGCACATCGTCAACACGGCGTCGGTGTTCGGCGTGTTCGCCGGCGCACTCGGCCCGTACGGGATCTCCAAGCACGCCATTGTCGCGCTCTCCGAGACGCTGTATTTCCAGCTTCAGTCGGAGGCGCCCAGCGTGGGCATGTCCGTGCTCTGCCCGGGGGCAGTGCGCACAAGGTTCGGCTCCTCGGCGCGGAACCGGCCGGCCTGGGCGGGACAGGAACCGGAGCCGAGCGCCGCCGAGCGCGCGAGCGCTGAGCAGTTCGACCGCTTGCAGGAGGCAGCGGGGGCCGACCCGGCCGACGTCGCCGCGGCGGTGGTCGACGGCATCCGCTCCCGCCGCTTTTACATCCTGACGTCCGCGAACCGGAACGAGGCCATCCGCCGTCGCGGCGAGGAGATCATTTCCGGGGGACCACCGGCGGCCCCGTTCCCCTGATATCCCAGGGCTAACCCTCACCCAGTGTGATCCGCCTCACGGATGCAATGCGGGGCTAGCTACGAGGCGTTAACAGCAGTGACAGATCGCACCCAGGCGCGTGGTGGCTCGCCCCCGAGCTTTTGTGGAGCCCTGAACAAGCGTCACGTCGCGCGCACTGGCCGTGGCCGCCCCCCGGCGGCGTGAGCCGGCCGACCCCCTGGGTCCCGAGAGCGCCCCCGCTCCTGACCAAAGGTTCAGCTGTGCAGTTTCGCATGCCCTCATCCAAGTCCGTTGCGCACACCCTCCAGCAGCTGCGGAGCCCCCGCTCTCGGCTGACGCTCGGCGTGGCGGCGGCAGCCGCCGCAGCGGTGGCAACCGTCGGCGGCGCGCCGGCGAGCGCCGCCACCACCGGCAGTGCCGCTCACTCGGTCGAGACGGTCAGCCAGGTCACCGGTCTGCTCCCGCATGCCGCGCCGGTGCAGGGTCCCGCGCCCACTGTCCGGATCGGGCCCGGGATGCAGCTGATCGCCGTGCCGGCGCCGAGCCACACGACGGCAGCGACGGCTCCGCAGCCCGCGACCGCGCCGGCTGTAGCGCCGGGCGTGCCGACCGCAGTCCCGGCCACCCCGGCCACCGCACCGTCGCAGCCGGCCGCCCCGGCGCCGGCACCGCCTGCGCCGCCCCCCGCACCGCCGCAGCCCTACCAGCTCTATGACTCGGTGACGCCGTCGGCGATACCCGCGTCGAGTCAGGCTGTCGCCGTCTACGCCAACGGTCACTACGCTGCGTCACCCGGCCAGGTGGGCAAGCGCGGGCTCACCCTCTGGATCGACACCAACGGGTCCAACCCGCACGCGGACGTGCTGGATGTCGAGCCCGGCGACGCCACGCCGATGCAGGCGGCCGCCTGGGTCGAGCAGAAGCTCAACGCCACACCGAACTCGACCGCGATCGTCTACACGATGCGCTCGCAGTGGGGGGCCGTCCAGGCAGCCGTCTCCCATCTGGCGTGGTGGATGCCGTCGCACACCAAGTACTGGATCGCCGACCCGACCGGCGTCCCGCACATCGTGCCGGGTTCGCAGGCGACCCAGTGGTACTGGGGCCAGAACTACGACATCTCCACGGCCCTGCCCGACTTCAACTGAGTTCCTCCAGACAGCGAGGAGGCCGTCCGTTCGGCGGGCGGCCTCCTCGCCGCCATTTTCTCACCGGGTCAGCTACCCGGCAGTCCCGGCTGGGGAGTGCGGACCCGCCGCGGCGTACCGAGAGCGGCAAGCCGCAGGTCCTGCTGGAGCGATTGTGCGGCTTGACAGCCAGACCTGCGACAACGAAACTTCGAGTCCGGACTAGTGTCCGTGTAGCGGACAAGAGGCTCACCCGAGGAGCGCCATGGCCAAGATCGCGGCGGTCATCGCATCGACGCATCATCCGTTTTATCTCCGGGCTAGCACCTCGACCGGAACGGACCGGCCGCCGTTCGCCGACGAATGGGTCGCCAAGATCGAGGCGTTCCGCGAGACCCTGACGCGCGCGAACCCGGACGTCCTCGTCATGGTCGGCAGCGACCACTTCCATCAGCTGTGGCTGGACAACTACCCCCAGTTCCTGGTGGGCAAGGCGCCCTGCTACGACGCGAATTTCTACAACGAGGAGCGCGAGTTCGGGCTGCCGCGGATGTTCCTGCAGGGCGACGAGGAGCTGTCGGCGTACCTGTTGCGGCAGGGCCTGGACGAGGGCTTCGACCTGGCGTTCAGCAACGAGCTGCGGGTCGACCACAGCATCACCTGCCCGCTGATCACGCTGCGGCCGCAGGCCGATCTGCCGATCGTGCCGATCTACACGAACATCTTCGCCCCGCCGCTGCCGCAGCCCCGGCGATTTGTCGAGCTGGGCAAGGCGATCCGCCGGATGGTGGAGGCGTGGCCGAGCGACAAGCGCGTCGCGATCATCGGAACGGGTCACCTGTCGCTGGAGCTCGGCGGGCCGCGCCAGTTCGGGCCGCACGGGCCCGATCCGGAGTTCGACCGCAAGGCGGTCAGCTGGATCGCCTCGAGTGATATCGATACCGCGCTCGCCGAGGTGAGCCTGGACAGCCTGTGGCTGCCGGGCAACGCGACCCACGGCTTCATGGACTTCATGCTGATGATGGGCGTGGCGGGGGAGAACATGAAGGCCGACTACACCGACTCGCTGGACCTGTTCCACACCATGGAGGCGTACTTCACCTGGTACCCGACGGAGGCGTCGTCGTGAGTAAATACCTGCTGAACAAGTTCCTGTTCACCATCGACCGGGACCCGGAGCTTGTCGAGCGGTATCGCGCGGACCCGCGCGGGACGGTGGAGTGGTGGGACTCCGATCGCGCCTGCGTGATTCTGAACTGCCCCGACGCCGAGCGGAGCACCTGGCTGAAGTTCACCGACGACGAGCGGGAGGCGCTGGCGACACACGACTACGTCAGGCTGTTCGAACTCGGGGCGCACAACTTCCTGGTGCTGACCCTGTTCATCGCGCTGTTCGAGCGAGACTACGAAGAGCCGCTGGCGTTCCAGCGCGAGTTCGCCGCCAAGCTCAGCCACTGGAGCCTGCCCTACCCGGACATCAGCACCTAGCCCGTCACACCGCCTCGGCGACCGCCCGGGTCAGCAGGATCGCTGCGCAGAACGAGCGGTAAGTGGCCAGCTGGTCGGGGCCATGGATGCGGAGCTGGCGCGGACCGGAGCGCTCCACGCCCCGCACCCAGCTTGCTGCCTCGGCAATGTCGGTAGTGCGAACGAAGACCTCCAGCACGCCCGGCTCCAGCCGCGGCGGACTTGCGGCCCCAGCGGCAGCGACGGCGGCCCGCGCCTGCGCCCGGATGAGCGCACAGGCCCGGTCGGGGTGCAGGCTGTGCGCGGCCAGGCGGCTGACGTGCTCTTTCACCACGGCCTGATGAATGTCGGGGATCAGCGCGGCAGTCTCCTCGCAGGCGCAGCGGTCGCCGGTGACGAGCACGACGGGGACGCCATAGTGCGCCGCGACGAGCGCGTTGATGCCGGCTTCCCCGGTGACCGTGCCGTCCAGCCGCACTTCGACGACGGCCCTCGGGTTGTAGGAGTGGGACATCCCGGCCGGCGCGCCGATCGAGCCGTGGTAGGAGATGAACAGGCACGCGCCGAAGCTGTCGTCGAGCCCCTGCATCATGTACAGCGGCTTGTGGCTGCCGGCGATGTACGAGGCGTGGGCTCCGAGCTCCCCGGCCGGCAGGTTGCGCATAGCCGAGTGCGAGTCATTGACCACGATCTCGGTGGCCCCGCCCGCGACCGCGCCGTCGATGGCGGCGTTGACCTCGGCGAGCAGCAGCCGCCGCCCCGCAGCTGCCTCCGGGCCGTCGCCGACGCACTGCGCCCAGTCGACAACTCCAGCGGTGCCCTCCATGTCGGTGGAGAGGTATACCTTCATGACGCCGTCACCCCGACGCGCCGGTGGGCCCCGGGCGCCCGGGGCCGTTTGTCAGAACGCCGGATTGAACGCGTCGGCCGGCTCGGTCTCCGACCCGGCAGGCTCGATCCTCGTGACGCCGCTGCGGCCGAGCGCGAGCGCCGCGAAGAACACGATCACGACGCCGAGGCCGGAGAAGAAGCCGAGGTTCTCCAGCAGGTGCATGGTGGCCGGACCGAACATGGCGCCCGACGCCGTGCCAGGGGCGCCGGGTCCAGTGCCCGGCCTGGCTATTGCCAGTACGGGCGCGCCGATGACGAACCAGGCGCCGCCGAGCGCGGCCAGCAGTGCTGCCGGCGCGCTCGCGCGTGGCATCGCCAGCACCATCAGGCCACCCAGCACAGCGGCCGCGCCCGGCAGGACCGACAACCACAGCCGGCCCGAGCTATAGAGCCAGGTCTTGTCGGGGCCGTAGAAGTAACCGAAGTACGGCCCGATGAAGGGGACGAGCGCCCCCCACGCGCCGAGCAGGATAAGGAGGAAGCCGCTGGCGCGGCTGGTGGCGGTAGACATCGTGACAACTCCGGGGGTCGTGACGAGTACGTGTCCCAGAGCTACCCTGCCACGGGCAAACGATGCGCGAGCGGCCGCCGGGTCAGGCTAGGAACTTCAGCAGGGCGGCGTTCACCTGATCGGAATGAGTCCAGGCGATGGCGTGCGGTCCCTGGTCGATGCTGACGAGCTGGACGTCCTTGATCATGCCGGGCAGCCGGTGACCTGTCTTCTGGTAGGGCAGCACATGGTCATCGTCACCCTGGATGACCAGCATCGGAACGTTGATCTTAGGCAGGTCCGCGCGGAAGTCCGTCTCCCAGGTCGGGATGCAGGCCACCGTGGCGAGTGCCGAAGCGGATACGGCAATGTTCCAGCAGGCTTCGTAGTACTGGTCGCTCACCAGCGTGCCGCGGAACTTGTCGATGTTGAAGAAGTTGTCGAGGAACCCCTTCATCCACGCCGGAGCGTCGTCCCGTGCCTGGTGCATGAAGCCGTCGAACAGTCCCGTCGGCAGGCCCTCGGGGTTGTCCGGGGTCTGCAGCAGGAAGGGCGGGATTGGCGAGATGAGGACGCCCTTGGCGACTCGTGCCGAGCCGTACCGGCCCAGGTACCGCGTGACCTCGCCGGTGCCCATGGAATGGCCGACCAGCACCGCGTCGCGCAGGTCCAGCGTCTCCATCAGCGCGTGCAGATCGCCTGCAAAGGTGTCGTAGTCATAACCGCCAGCAGGCTGGCTCGACTTGCCGAAGCCACGGCGGTCGTAGGTGATCACCCTGCGGCCGTCCTCCAGAAGGACGGGCACTTGCTTGTCCCACGCGCGCCCGCTCAGCGGGTAGCCGTGGATGAGGACGACCGGCTTTCCCGATCCGTAGTCGTCGTAGTGCAGCTCGATCGAACCGGTGTTTTCCTGGCCAACCTTGATGTATGGCATGGTCCCCCCGTTCCGGTCTGCGCTCTGATCCGGCGCACCGGCTGTAGGGGTGCCCGGCCCGCCGCCGGGCAAAACGGGCCGGCAGCCTAGCTAACTGCCTGGGACTGAATGACCTGGCGCACCGTGGCGGTGGCGTCCGCGGCCCGGTGCACGATGACATCCGGCTCGCCGCCAGGACCCATGACCGGCGAGTTCACCACCGCCCAGTAGCGCTCCTCGAACACGCCTGCCTTGCCCGGCACCTCGATGTCGTACCGGATCAGTTCCATCCGGTCCTTCTCGCCCGTGGCCACAACCGACTCGAGCGAGGCCCGCAGATTGTCTGCCCCGCTATTAGCTGGTGCGCGGCTGTTTGTCGGAAGAGCGACGAAGAGATTCTGCCCGATGAGCTGGCCCCGCTCGCGGCCCACGGCGGCGAGGTAGTCGTCATTTGCGTCAAGGATCGTGAAGTCGCAGCTGAGCAGCGCGGTCGGGCCGGGGAAGGCCTCGAATACTGCCTGGTAGTTGATGTCCGTCATGGTCATCGCCCCCTACTAGCCGGTTTCCCCTGCAGGCACAGCTAAACCCCCGATATCGCCATCCCGTGCGAACCCGATCTGTGGGTCTTACCAGGCATAAACGCGGGCCGGGAGCCCGTGCAGGGCGGGCTGGCCCGGCGGCCGGTAGCCGATCATGACGACCAGATCGTCCGGATCTCTGCCTTCGATCGTGATGGAATCGCCGTGGCTGTGCGTCTCCGTATACGCTGAGCGCTGCTGCAGCAGTGCCACCCGCCGGTCGAGATCGTCCCGGCTTTCGGTCATCCAGATCAGGTACTGCACGCCCAGCGAGCCGAGCGGATGCGTGGCGTTCTCGCCAAATGCCCGCAGTACGAGCTGCGGCCCGCCGTCACTGCCGTTCTGCTCGCCAAGGAGCACGGCGGTCGGGCTGCGGTCGACGACCGCCAGGCCCAGCACCTCGGTGTAGAACTTCAGCGACCTATCGAGGTTGCGCACGAACACCACGGCCGCGCTGAGCCGCACGTTATCTGCCACTGGAACCTCCGCTGCCCGCACCCTGAATGGCCAGCATTTCATCCCGTGAAATCGTCATTGCCCTGGCCTATCGCCGCTGAGAAGGTCGGTGCATGAGCGGGCCAGTCCGCGAGGGGCAGGAGCTGTGGGCGCCGAGCGCCGAGCAGGCGGCGGACGCGAACATCACTGCCTTCCAGGCCTGGCTCGCTGATCGCGGCCACCAATTTAACAGCTACGACGAGCTGTGGAGGTGGTCAGTCGACGACCTCGAGGGCTTCTGGCAGGCGATCTGGGACTACACCGGCATCAGGTCGTCGGCTCCGCCGGAGCGAGTTCTCGGCCGGACCGCCATGCCCGATGCCGAGTGGTTCCCCGGTGCGCGGATCAACTACGCGGAGCACATTCTGCGGATGGAACGGCCCGGTCATCGCGCCCTGCTGTCAGTGAGCGAGTGCGCGCCGCTGACCGGGTTGGACTGGGCGCAGCTAGCAGCGGACGTACGGATACTCGGCACCCAGCTGCGCGCAATGGGCGTGCAGCCAGGCGACCGGGTCGTCAGCTACATGCCGAACATTCCGCAGACTGTCATCGCGATGCTGGCCACGACCAGCATCGGCGCGGTATGGGCGAGCTGCTCGCCGGACTTCGGCTGGCCCGGTGTCCTTGACCGGTTCCGGCAGCTCAACCCTAAAGTGCTGTTCTGCGTGGACGGCTATCAGTACGCCGGCAAGCAGTTCGACCGCGCCGACGAGCTGCGCCGGATCATCGCCGGGCTCGAGGGCCTGGAACAGGTGATCTGGCTGCCGTACCTGGACCCCGCTGCCGTAGCGCCCGTCCCGGATGTACTGCACTGGGATCAGGTCCTGGATCAGCCGCCGGTGCCGGCGGACTGGTATGAGTTCGAGCAGGTGCCCTTCAACCATCCGCTCTGGATCCTATTCTCGTCCGGCACCACCGGGCTGCCCAAGGCGATCGTGCACGGCCACGGCGGAATCCTGATCGAGCAGCTCAAGCTGCAGCTGCTGCACATGGACCTGCGCCCCGGCGACCGGATGTTCTTCTTCACCACGACCGGCTGGATGATGTGGAACTTCCTGGTGAGCTCCCTGCTGCTCGGCGTCTGCCCCGTGCTGTACGACGGCAGTCCGACCTACCCGGAACCCGACGTGCTGTGGCGGCTGGCAGAGGAAGCCGGGGTTAGTTTCTTCGGCGCCAGTCCCGCCTACGTCGATCAGATGGTCGGAGCCGGCGTCGTGCCTGCGCAGCGCTATGACCTGACCTGCTTGCGGGCGATCATGCCGGCCGGCTCACCGGTGTCGCCGGAGTGCACAGCCTGGTTCTACGAGAACGTCAAGAAGGACGTCTGGATCGCCACCGGCAGTGGCGGCACGGACGTGTGCACGGGATTCGTAGGCGGGGTGCCTACCCTGCCGGTCTACGCCGGCGAGATCCAGGCTCGGCACCTCGGCGTGGCTGCCCATGCGTTCAACACCCTCGGCGAGAGCGTGACCGACGAGGTCGGGGAGCTTGTCATCACCGCGCCGATGCCGTCGATGCCGGTGCGCCTGTGGGGCGACGACGGGTACGCCAGGTACCGGACGTCGTACCTGGCGGACTTCCCGGGCAGCTGGCGACAGGGCGACTTCTTTCGCATCAATTCCCGTGGCGGCTGCTTCGTGCTGGGCCGGTCGGATGCAACCCTGAACCGGCACGGCGTCCGCATCGGCACCGCCGAGATCTACCGTGTGTTGTCTCGCCTCGAGGCGGTTGCTGACGCGCTCATCGTCAATCTCGATCTGCCCGGCGGCCGGTTCTTCATGCCGCTGTTCGTTAAGCTCGCGGACGAGCTCGTGCTCGACGAGCGCATCGCCGAGCAGATCAGAGAGCGCCTGCGGCGCGAGTACACCCCGCGGCACGTGCCCGACACGATCGTGCAGGCGCCCGACATCCCGGTGACCCTCACCGGCAAGAAGATGGAGGTGCCCGTGCGGCAGATCCTCCGCGGGATGCCGGCCGACCAGGCAGCCAACCGGAACGCGATGGCCAACCCGAGCTCGCTCGACTTCTTCGTGCAGTACGCAAGGACGCAGCAGCATTACCGTGTCGGCTAGACCCCTGTCGGCTAGGAGAAAGCATGGCTAACGACGGCTTCAGCTTCCCGCTTCCCTCGCAGATCGAGGACGTGCCGGGCGCCGAGGGATGGCGCTCGATGTATCAGTACTTCACCCGGTTCCAGCCGGAGGACGATAACCGCTTCTGGTTCCACAACGCGATGCACTTCCCCGAGCCGGTGCCCGCGTTCGACAGCATCACCTCGGAGGTGCCCTACACCGCGATCGGCGCGAACACCGCGCGGCTGTTCGTGTTCCCAACCACGCTCGGGATCGAGCACCGGATCGTCAACGGCCGCGTCTATATCACCGCCATCCCGGTCCTCGATCCTGCTGAGATCGAGCGGCGGCTCGCCACGTTCCAGGAGCGGGCCGGACACTACTACGGGAACTGGGACAGCCTGTACGAGGGCTGGAAGGCCAAGATGGCCGGGCTGATCGGTGAGATCGAAGCCATCAAGGTGCCTGACCTGCCCGAGATGGAGGATGCGGACGTCGTCTTCAACAACGTCGGCATCGCGCAGAACCACTACCTCCGCGAGAACTTCCACCGCTGCATCGACCTGTTCTCCAAGGCCTGGCATCACCACACCGAGATGCTCATGCTCGGCTACGGCGCCTATGTGGTGTTCTTCGAGTTCTGCAAGCAGGCATTCCCGGAGATCCCGGACCAGATGGTCGGGCGCATGTGCGCGGGCATCGAAGTGATCATGTACCGGCCTGACGACGAGCTGAAGCGGCTGGCCCGGCTCGCAGTCGAGCTTCAGCTCGACGATCTGCTCCCGGAAGGATGCGACGCCGGCGAGGTGCTGGCCGCGATGGCCACAAGGGGCGAGAACGGCCAGCGCTGGCTCGACGCCCTGGCCGAGGCCAGGATTCCCTGGTTCCACGTGTCCACCGGAGACGGTTTCTACCACCACCACCGCAGCTGGAACGAGGACCTGACGGTGCCGTTCACCGCGCTGCCGCGGTACGTACGGCTGGTACGCGACGGCGACCCGCTCGAGCGCCCCACCGAGCAGCTCAGGGCCGAGCGCGAGCGGATCGCCGCGGAGTACCGCGCGCTGCTGACCAGCGACGAGGAGCAGGCCGCGTTCGACCAGATGCTGGGCCTGGCCCGGCTCGTCTTCCCGTTCGTCGAAGACCACAAGTTCTACGTCGAGCACTGGTTCACGACCCAGTTCTTCGCCAAGATTCGTGAGTTCGGTGAGCTGCTGGTCCGTCAGGGCGTGCTCGCCGAGACCGAGGACGTCTTCCAGCTGCACCACAGCGAGATCGATCTGGCGCTGGCGGACGTGATGCTGGCCTGGTCGGCAGGCTCGCAGCCGCTCGGCGGGAGGCACTTCGGGCCGATCATCGCCGAGCGCAAGAGGATGCTCGAGGTGCTCAGGGGCTGGTCTCCGCCGCCCGCCGTCGGCCCGGTCCCGGAGGCGCTGAACGACCCGGCCGTGCGCATGCTGTGGGGTATCACGGCCGAGACGCTCGCTACCTGGGCCGCCGCCGAGGGCGACGACGGCCAGGAAGTCCACGGGTACGCCGCCTCGCCCGGTGTCGTCGAGGGCGTGGCCCGGGTGCTCACCAGCGTGAACGAAATCGGGCAGGTCCAGGACGGGGAGATCCTCGTGTGCGCGGTGACGGCGCCGAGCTGGGCACCTGTCTTCGGCAAGATCAGGGCGGCCGTGTCGGATATCGGAGGCACGATGTCGCACGCCGCGATCGTGGCCCGCGAATACGGCATGCCGGCGGTCGTCGGCACCGGGCACGCGACCAAGCGGATCAAGACCGGCCAGCTGGTGCGCGTCGACGGGGACCGCGGCGTCGTCCGTATCCTTGGTTAATGGCGATGGCCG
>Ga0066903_100004075_pt1 | contig 12212 bp, 5 predicted proteins | sample PanSoiMetaGPlot1_FD_67491 | JGI IMG/M metagenome (GOLD analysis project Ga0066903, IMG submission 67491) | Tropical forest soil microbial communities from Panama analyzed to predict greenhouse gas emissions - Panama Soil - Plot 1 (version 2) | ecosystem: Environmental > Terrestrial > Soil >...
AGGGGCGGTGCGCACCGCCGGGGCGGCCGTTCGACTCAACATTCGCCTGGTCGATACCACGACCAACGCGCACATGTGGGCGATGAATTACGACCGATCCCTCGGTCGCGATCCGTTCGCGCTTCAAGACGACCTGACGGCGCGAGCGGTCGCAACCGTCGGCGACACGAACGGAATTCTCGCGCGATCGTTGGCCGCCTCGCTCAAGGACCGCGACCCCGACGAGTTGTCGGTGGGTGAGCTGGTCATCCGCTTCTTCGGCTATGCCCAGCACTTCAGGCCGGAGGAGCATCGGCGACTGCGCGCGGCATTCGAGCGGGCCCTGGTCCGCGAACCCGGTCATGCGCAGGGCTGGGCCTGTCTCGCCCTTTTGTACGAACACGAATACTCGCAGCACTTGAACCCCTTGCCGGATTCGCATCGACGGTGCGCCGAAGCCGCGGATCGATCCGTCGAGCTCGACCCCTCATGCCAGAGCGGGTGGAGGGCTTTTGCGGGGCTGCGTTTCTTCGAGCGAGATCTGAGCGGGCTTCGCGTCGCCGCCGAGCGGGTGGTTGCGCTCAACCCGCTGCACACGACGAGCGTCGCCCTGGTGGGCTTGATGCTCGCGTACGCTGGGGAGTGGGAGCGTGGCGTCGAGCTCGTCGAACACGCGATGGATCTCAATCCGCATCTCCCGGGTTGGGTGCATTACCCGCTCGCGACGAACCACTATCGAAAGGGAGCGTTCGAAAAAGCGTTGGTCCAGGCCAAGCATGCGAGCCTGACGCAGTTCGTCTGGACGCCGCTCTGCGTGGCGGTCGCGGCCGGACAACTCGGCCTCGCGGCCGATGCGCGAGCCGCGCTCGAAGCGATCCGCAAGCAGCATCCGGAGTACCTCGATCCCGATGCGGTCAGGGGGTTCTGGTCGACGTGGCAGTGGGACGCGGACCTCGTCGATCGACTCGTCGAAGGCTTCGTGAAGGCCGTGGCGCTCGTCGATCGACCGGCGGAGACCGCACGTCCTCCTTCGGCGAGCTCGCCAGCGAAATCGCTTGTGTCGGATCGCATGGCATCGATCGCGGTCATGCCGTTCTCCGATCTCTCACCAGCGAAGGATCAGGAGTGGTTCTGTGACGGGATCGCGGAAGAAATCCTCAACGCGTTGACCCCGTTGAAGACCCTGCGGGTCGCCGCGCGCGCCTCGGCCTTTTCGCTGCGAGGCAAGAGCGACGACCTCAGGACGATCGGCGAAAAGCTCAACGTGACGACGGTATTGAGCGGCAGCGTGCGACGCGCCGGCGATCGAGTTCGCGTCACCGTGCAGCTCAGTGAGGTACAGACCGGGTTCCAGCTGTGGTCGGAGCGTTACGACCGCGAATTGAAAGAGATTTTCGACATCCAGGACGATATCGCGAGAGCCGTCGCGGACCGTTTGAAGGTGTCGCTCGCCGATAGCCCGCTGGATCGACTGGCGCGGTTCGTCGAGCACGGCACGACGAACATCGAGGCGTATCAGGTCTATCTTCAGGGCAGAGCGCTGCTGAATCGACGGGGGCCGAGCATTCCAGCCGCGCTCGATCTGTTCCAGCGAGCGGTCGATCTCGATCCCGACTACTCGCTCGCCTGGGCGGGCATCGCCGACGCGCACACCGTGCTGGCCTATTTCGGGGGCGTACCGCCATCGGCATCGAAGCCGCACGCGCTCACGGCGGCGTCGAAGGCGCTGCAGCTCGATCCCTCATCTGCAGCCGCGCACACGGCGTTCGCCTGCGCCTCCCTTCTATACGAGAACGACCGGGATCTCGCGGGACGAGAGTTCGAGCGCGCCCTCGAGCTCAACCCGCAATACGTCCAGGGCCGTGCGTGGTACGCGCTGTTCTATCTGCAGTGGGCGCGCGGCGAGTTCGAGCAGGGCATTGCGGAGGCGCGGCGGGCGCTCGAGTGCGACCCGCTGTCGGCCTACGCCACGATGATCCTCGCGGCGTGTCTCTTCACTGCCGGCACGAGTGATGAGGGACTGATGGTCGCCCGCCTGGCGGTCGAGCGCGATCCAGAGTCGTTCGTCGCCCGTTGGGTGCTTGGCATTACGCAAATCGAGCGGGAGCTGTATGAGGAGGCGACCGCCACACTCGAAAACGCCGCCGTAATGTCCAGGCGTCATCCCTACGCGCTGACGAGCCTGGCGGTCGCCTTCGGACGATGGGGGAAGCGCAAGGCGGCAGAGGCGCTCATTCACGAGCTCACTCAACGCGCCGAGCGTTCGTACGTGGCAGCGTCCCAGTTGATCGCGCCCAACGAAGCGGTCGGACGCCGCGATCTCTCCATGCAGTACGCGGAACGGGCCTGGGCGGAACGCGAACCGTCGTTCCTGCTCTTTGCGCGTCACTTTCCCCAATGGCATTCGATCCGGTCCGACGCTCGCTTTCAGGCGATCCTGCGCGAGATGGACGCGCCGGCCGAAGATTCTGGTCGCTGACCAACCGTTGAAATGGCATTGAGCGACGGACGAGGCGCGTTCAATGGGCCAGTCAGCCAACGGTAGGGCTAGATGTCTTCTTTTGGGGACGGTTTTGCAAGCGTGGCGGCTTTCGGCGTCAATTTCCGATCTTACCAATGAGGAGTTCCGTCACGGAGCAGCGTCAGGACGCCTGGCCTGGCAGGCAGCGGACAGTCGGCCGTGGCCTCGAACCAGCGACGCGCGCCGCCTCGCGGCGGCCTGAAAGTGATGTGGGAAGGATCGGTATGCACGCAGTAGCAGCGGCACGCGAACCAGCACCGGCGGTCGACAACACGGATGCGCTATTCAACGAGCTGTACTCGGAACTCCATCGCCTCGCGCAGCGCGCCCTGCGCGGTCAGAGATGGTTCGCCGGACTTGGCGTGACGACGCTGTTGCACGAGGCATATCTGGCGATATCCGGCAAACCGGACGTCGGGTTCGAAGATCATGCTCGGTTCCTGGGGTATGCTGCGCGGGTGATGCGCGGGCTCATCATCGACGACGTGCGGCGCCAACGGGCGCAGAAGCGGGGCGGCCTCTTCGAGATCACCGCGTTGCGCACCTTTCACGCGGAGAGCGTTGCTGACCGGCACACGCTCCTGCGCATCAACGATGCGCTCGACGAGCTCGCTGAGGTCGAACCGGAGCTGGCCGAAGTGATCGAGTTGAAGTTCTTCTGCGGGCTGTCGTTCGGCGAGATCGCCGGCTTGCGGGGGGTATCGGAACGGACGATTCAGCGTCACTGGGAGAAGGGCCGGCTGTACCTGCATCACGCGATCGGCGACGCGGGGTCGGTTGCCGTGAAGCCTCATGCCGCTCACCGCTGATCGCTGGCGCGCGCTCAGCCCGTATCTGGACGAGGCGCTCGAAATTCCCACCCGCGGCCGCGGGGCATGGCTGGAGTCCATTTTCGCGCGCGATGCCGCGCTCGCCGCCGATCTCCAGAAGCTCCTCGCCGAGCACGATCTGATCCACGAGTCGCGCTTCCTCGAGCAACCGGTGTTGCCGGCCGCGCGTGCGGCCCTGACACAGTCGCTCACCGGACAAACGATTGGCGCATATCGTCTCTCGTCGCTGATCGGCCAAGGAGGAATGGGCAGCGTCTGGCTGGCCGAGCGCTGCGATGGTCGCTTCGAAGGGCGCGTGGCGGTCAAGCTGCTCAACCTCGCCTTGATCGGGCGTGCGGGCGAAGAGCGCTTTCGCCGCGAAGGCACGATCCTGGCCCGCCTGACGCATCCTCACATCGCCCGATTGATCGACGCCGGCGTCACTCCGACGGCCCAACCATATCTGATCCTCGAGCACGTCGCCGGCGTGAACGTCGATCGATACTGCGACGAGCACGCGCTCAGCATCGAGGCGCGAGTGCGTCTCTTTCTCGACGTTCTCGAAGCGGTCAGCCACGCTCACGCGAACCTGATCGTCCACCGCGACATCAAGCCCGCCAACGTCCTCGTGAGCGATGATGGCCGCGTCAAGCTGCTCGACTTCGGCATTGCCAAGTTACTGGAGGGGGATAGCGAATGGGATCGCGCGGGCGCGAGCGCGCTGACGCGCGACGCGGGCAGCGCGCTGACGCCGGAGTACGCCGCGCCGGAGCAGGTCGCAGGCGGACCGGTCACGACGGCGACCGACATTTACGCGCTCGGTGTGCTGCTGTACGTGCTGCTCACGGGCCAGCATCCGGCCGGCCCTGCTGTCCAATCGCCCGCAACACTCATCCACGCCATCGTCGACACGCAGCCCCGGCGCGTTTCGGACGCCGTCGTCTCCGAGAATGAGTCGCCGGAGACGCTCGCGCATCACGCGTCGCGGTGCGGGACCACGTCGAACAGGCTGCGACGGATCCTTCGCGGAGATCTCGACACCATCGTCGCGAAGGCGTTGAGGAAGCAGCCCGCCGACCGCTACGGCTCGGCGACGGCGTTCGCGGACGACCTGAGGCGATTCCTGCGGCACGAGCCGATCAGCGCGCGGCCGGAGACGCTCGGCTACCGGACGGCGAGGTTCGTCCGGCGGCACGCGCGCGGCGTCGCGATGGCCGTCGTCGTGACCGTCTTGCTGAGCGGCTCGACAGCGTTTTACACGAGACGTCTCGCGCAGGAACGCGATCGCGCGCAGCGCGAGGCGGCGAAGGCGACGAAAGTCAGCGAGCTGATGATTGGCCTTCTGACGGGCGCCGATCCAATCGCCAGGCGTGCAACCGGAGAAGGGCCGACCGTTCGTGGACTGCTCGATGCCGGGGCGGAGCAAGCGCAGCGCGAGCTCGTCGATCAGCCGGACGTGCAAGCCGAAATCCTGACGGTGCTGGGGCGGGTGTATCGCCGGCTCGGCGTGTTCGACAAGGCGCAGGGCCTGCTCGAACAGGCACTCGTTGTCGGACGGAGGGTGTACGGGAGCGAGCACGTCCGACTGGCCCAGACGCTCAACGACCTCGGCGTCCTGCTGACCGACAAGGGGGACTACGCCGGGGCCGCACGGAATCTCGAGCTGGCGGTGACCATGCGCCGCAAGCTCCTCGGACCGGAGCACGCCGATGTCGCGGTGACGCTCGTCGAGCTCGGGCGGGTGTACCAGGATCAGGGGCTCAATCAGCGCGCCGAGCCGCTCCTCCGTGAGTCGCTGGCAATTCGTCGGAAGGTGCTGGGTGAAGACGACCGGGAAACGGCGGTCAGCCTGAACGCGGTCGCGTCGGTGCTGCGGCTGAACGGCGACCTGGCGGGCGCCGAATCGCTGCTGCAGCAATCTTTCGAGTTGAATCGAAAGACACGCGGGGAGTACCACCCGAACATTGGCACGAGCCTGCACGACCTCGGCCTGGTTGCTGCCTCGAAAGGCGACTATGCCGGCGCCGAGTCGCTGTTCCGGCGCGCGCTGGCAACACATCGCAGGGCCCTGGGCAACAGCCATCCCATCACCGCGGCCACCCTCAACAGTCTGTCGCGGGTGCTGGTGGAGCAGGGGCGCTACCAGGAAGCCGCCGCCGCGCTGGAGGACGCATTGGAGATTGCGCGCCCGGCGCTCGGACCCGATCACCAGTTGGTCGCGATCTACACGCTGAATCTGGCGTCCGTAGATCTGGCGCGAAGAGATCCGGCAGCGGCCGATGCGCTCGTCCGGGAGGGGTTACGGATTCGCGCGCTTGCGCCCGGCCTCGTTCCGAGCCGCCGCCGCACGTTCGAGCAAGACGACTGGAGTGTCGGTCGCGCGAAAAGCCTGCTCGGTGCTGTCCTCGCCGCGCGTGGCCGGTTCTCCGATGCTGAAAGCACGTTGCTCGACGCGCTTCACGATCTCGAGGCGATGTCATCGCCGCCGCGCCGCGACATCGCTGACACGGTGATGCGGCTCATTCAGTTGTACGACAACCGTGGCCTCGGCGAGCGAGCCGCCGCCTACCGCGCGGCGTTGACGCGGTAACGCCTTCTCGTTTCACGTCCGGGGTCACTGCCCCTGGTGGCACCGAAGCACTGTCAGCGGTGCGCGATCATCACCACCGCCGGCGCTCGCCGGTGAACGGCGCGATGCGCCCGCTCGAGCGTCTCCGGATCGAGCGCCGAAAAACTCTCATCCAGCACGAGCAGGTCGGCCCCCGAGAGCAGCGCGCGCGCCAGGAAGACACGGCTCCGTTCACCCTCCGACAGCCGCCAGCCGGCGTCGCCAACCTGCTGATTGAGCCCGGCCGGCATGCGCGAGATCAGGTCGTCCAGGCCAATCTCCTCGCAGATCGTCTGCGCCCGTGCCAGCTGCTCCGGCGTCGGCGGCCACGAATGACCCATCAGCAGGTTGAACGCAAGCGAGCCCGCAAAGATGTGGTTCTCGTGCGACTGCGGCGCGAACGCGACGCGTCGCCGCCACCGATCGTCGCCGAGTGACTGACGGTCGACGCCGCCAGCAAGCAGCACTCCTGCATCAGGCGAGCGCAGACCGGCAAGCAGTGCCGCGAACGTCGATTTGCCGCTCCCCGACGCGCCCTCGATCAGGATTCGATCGCCGTCGCGAATCGTCATGCTGCAGCGGCGCAGCACGCGCTCGCCACGCCCGCCGTATTGGAACGACAGATCGCGCGCATCGAGCACCGGCTGCCGATCGCGCGTCGGGACCGACTCGGCGCCGTGCTGCACGCGTTCACAGGCGGCGGCGAACAGCGGACGGAGGTTCGTCCACGCGAGGGCTGCGCCGCCGAGATCGGCAAGCCCCAGTCCCAGTCCGCGAAGCGCGCGGTGCGCCAGCATCACTGCCGCGATCGACACGGCCAGCGACGATGGCGCCGCCGCCCGCGCGAACGCGGGCGCCAGCGCCGCCAGCCCGATGAGCAGCCACAGCCGCGGAATCAGCGTCTGCAGATGCACGTCGCTCCGATCGAGCGCGGTCGATCGATCGAGATACGCGTCAAGCAGCCGGTCTTCTGCCGCATGCCACGTGCGCGGATCTTCCTGTGCCACTCGCGTGCGGTGACCGTGCATCCGCTCGACGAGATCCTCGGTCAGCGTCTGTCGTGCGCGCGTCCACGCCGCGCGCAGCCGCTGGTTGCGCAGCACGACGGTTGTCAGCGTGGCAACCCATGCTGCAAGGAGCACGACGTGGACGAAGCCGGCTGCGCCCAGCCACAACAGGACGCCTGCTGTGATCAGTTCCAGCGGCGCGACGAGCGCGGCGAGCGCGCCGCCGAGCGACAGCGACTCGAGCGCCTCGGCCTCCATCACGCGCCCGAGCGTTGCGCCGATTCCCTGCCGCCGGATCGCGTCCGGATCGACGCGCACCGCGCCGGCCAGCAGCCGCTGTTTGACGTGGCCGCCGAAGATCAGCGCCAGCGATTCGGAGCTCGTCGCCTTCCACGAACGGCACACCAGCGCGCCGCTCATCGTCAATGCCCACGCGGCGAGCCACGCCGCCTCAATCCGGCCGTTGAGCGCCGCCGACGCGAGGAGCCACCACGAACCGAGCGTCAGCGCGTACTCGAGCGCGTAGGCGCATGCGAAGGCGCACGCGGCACCCACCGCGCCGCCGTGCCGCAACTGCTGGACGAAGCTCGAGCGCGCCGACCGTCGCAGACGCCATCCGAGCGCGACCGTGCGCGAGCCGGCGCGTTCCCTGAGAATGGCCCGGCGCGCGCGATCCTGTCTCGCCGCTCCGATCGCACACGCGTCGACGAGCCGCTGCACGTCCGCCGCGAACGGCGCCTCGGCCGCTCCGCACAGCGCATCGCGAACGACGGTGAGCGGTAGCTCGATGGAGCGCGAATCGGTCGTAGCCAGGCGTGCGCACCTACCGTGCGCGTCAATGACGCCCAGGAAACGGCCGTCGGAGAGCCGCAGCAACGCTGGAGCCGTGGTGACGAGCGCCGGTTCGACGTCGCGCACCGGCACGTGGCACACCCGGGCATCCATTTCAAGCCGCGAACAGGACGTCTCGATCCAGTCGGCGACGTCGTCTTCGGCCGCAGGTGGCTCACCTGTTGCGGCCGGCTGTCGCACTCCGCAGGCCGCTGCAAGGCGTTCGATCAGCAGCGGCAGCGACTGCGGTTCCCACGACGCGGAATCCGGAATCGCGTTCAGCACGATGCCACCCGACCATGTTCGATGGACGCGCCGTCTCGGAGGTGGCCGTCGTCGAGGCGAACGGCTCGCCACGCCGGATCGGACCACACGCGCTCGGAGACCGACTCGGCAGCGTCGAGCAGCTCGCGGTAACGTGATCCCGCGTGGCTGGCGAGCTCCTGCGGCGAGCCGTCCTCGACGATGCGACCGCCGCCCATGACGAGTACACGATCGAACCCCAGCGTGTCCTCGATGTCGTGCGTGATGTGCACCAGCGTCGCGTGCGCCCATCGGCTCCGCGCGACGGCGAGAAACCGCTGACGACGCGGGCGCTCGAGACCGCGAAACGCTTCGTCCAAGACGACCAGGCGCGCCTGCGATCGGTGAAGACCTCTGCCGAATCGGACGCGCTGTCCTTCGCCGGCCGACAGCCGGCGTCCGCTCTCACCGAGCGGCGTCTGCATACCGTCGGGCAGTTTTTCGACCAGCGGAATCAGTGCCGCCTTGTCGAGCAACTCGCCCATCGCAACCGATTCATCGGTGGCGCCGTACTGCAGGTTGTCCAGCAGCGATCGGTTCCATAGATGGACTTCCGGCGAGATCCATACCGTCGAACGCCGCAGCCCTGCGAGCGTCGCGTCGGCGATCGAGCGCCCCTCGACGGTGAACTCACCCGTCGTCGGCCGCTGCCAACCGAGCAACAGACCGGCAAAACTCGATTTCCCCGCGCCCGAGACGCCGACCATGGCGATGTGTTCTCCCGGCGCGATGCAGACGTTCAGGTCGTCGAGCACGGCGTGACCACCTGCTGACACGCCGACCTGGTCCATCGTGATGGCCACACCGGTCGTCGGAACCGCCGCTCCAGTTCCGGCGTCGTCGCGCGCGTCCTCTTCTTCCGCGGCGCCAAGCGGCTCCGTAACGCGCAGCAACGTGTTGCGCAGCCGCGGATACTGGCACGCCAGCGTCGCGAACTCTTGCCCCAGAGCGGGAATGCTCAACGCCCAGTAGACGAGCAGGAGTCCGCCGAGATCGCCGTGGACCGCGAACCGCCGGAACAGCAGCGCGACGACCACGAACAATGACGCGAACGCCTGCAGCGACTGCACGAGGACGGCTGAACGGCCGGCGATGCGGGCGGCGCGTCCCCACTCGGCCAGCAGATGATCATGCTCGTATTCGATCGCGCGCGCGGCGCCATGCGCGCGGATCGCCGTGACCCCAAGCAGGGCGTCGACGAAGAACCGGTTGAGCGCGCCGGCGTGGCTGCGCGCGCGGAGATCGCGTTCCTCGAGCCACGGCTTCGCGGCGATCGGCACGGCAACCGCCGCGAGCGCCGCGATGGTCGCCATCCCGCCGCTGCCGGGATACAGCCACGCGATTCCGGCGACGGTGAATGCGAGCGCACAACCGACGCGCATGATTGCGGCGAGCAGACGCGGCAGATCGCGCAGGCGATGCATCGAGTGGGCGCGCTCGGCCATGTCCGAGAGCAGTCGGCTGCTGAAGTACGCGTCGCCGAGACGCGGGACCCGGGTCAGGAGCGCCAGCCGCCACGACCCTTCGAACCAGCGGCCAACCTGAAAGGCCGTGTCGCTCACCGTCCGTTCGACCACCGTGGCCACGCCGAGGAACGCCGCCGCGACGGCGAGCGCCCACCATCGCTGGCTGCCGATCGCCAGCCACCGGGTGATGTCGAACGCCGCGCGCAGAAGCATCGCTTCGCCGACGACGAAGGCGGCCGCGAGCACCACGGCAACCGCCGAGGCGAGTTGAAACGACGCGCCGCCTGATCGCCACGTCTGTCGAAGGGCGGACAGCGGCGTCGGCGCGCGATCGGTCAGCGCGCGTGCGAATTCCAGCGGCAGCGCAATTCGATCGCGCGCTGCAGACGTCCGAACGCCGTTCACACGCATGAGCACTGCGCCACGCATCACGATCTGCTCGCGATCCGGCGAGCGCAGGCGTGCGCTCCACCACATCTCGGGGATCGTCTCCGTGCGCTGCATCAGCTGTTCGATCACCGCGCTCGAAGGGGCGCCTCGATCGAGTGCGCGTTCGGCGGCGAGCGACTCGACGAAGCGAGCGGCCGCGTCGAGCGCAGCCAGTGAGTCCGGTGACGCGTCCTCGATCGCGCGAGCGATGCCCCGGCCGCGCTCGCCGGCACTGAGACCGAGCCGCCGCAGCCGGCGCTCGAGCGGCTCGAGAAACTCCGATGAGGCCGCCCATTGTCGCCAGTCCGCTGCCGACACCGGCTGCGAATGCACGTAGGTGCGAGCGAGGACGTCGGAGACCGGTCGCCACTGGCGTCCGCTCGCGGGATCCATCACCTGAACCCACCGGCCGCAGCGTCGCCACGCGACGACGAAATGTGTCGCGCCGCCGGGCGTGAGCATCACGACGAGCGCCGGGAGTGCCGACGACTCGCCGAGGAACAGGTGGTCGACCGGCAGCATGATCTGCTCGGCGTCGAGGCCGAACCGCCTGGCCGCCTCTTCGATCTGATCGATCGAAGTGCCGTCGAGGCCGGTGAAACACGCCTCGCGGAGCCGGCCATAGCTGGCGGAGATGCCGAACCCTTCGAGCAGCGCCTTCAGCGTCGCGGGACCGCAGTCCAGCGCCGAGGTCTGCACGACTTCAGGAATCAGCCAGCGGCGCATGTCAGCTCCCAGCCCCGTCGAAGGTGGTCATCGCCGTTTGCAGCGCGCCCGCCGTGCGCAGCAGCAACGTCAGCGGTGTGACGCGTTCGATCGCGACCTCGACGCTCCCGGTGAGGCCGTGCTCGAGCGCGATACGAGGATTGCTTCCCGCAGCGACTGTCAGTTCGACCCGCACGGCGCCGTCACGCACCTCGCTCGCGACGCGTGCGACCGTCGCTTCGACCGTGCCGTACTGCGCCCACGGGAATCCGTCCAGACGAATGCGTGCGCGCTGGCCGCGCCGGACGCGACCCGCGGCGGCCGAGGGCGAGAAGTGTGCGACGGCGATGATGTCGCCGCCAGGCACGATGAGCGCGAGTCGTTGCCCCGCCTGCACGACTGCACCGGGCCGCAACGTGGCGACGTCGCCGAGTCGGCCCGACGCCGAGGCCCGGACGGCGTGCCGGTCGGCCTCGACGCGCAAACGGAGGAGCGCGTCCTGCGATCCGCGCCGCTCGCCTTCGAGCCGCGCGATCTGGCCGCGGATCTGGTCGAGCGCCGCCGCGCGATCGCGATCGCGGGTCACCTGCTCCTGCTCGATCCGGACCAGCGACAGCCTCGCGCTGTCCGCAGACGCGCGGGTGCGCACGGCATCGGCGCGGCCCCGCTCGAAATCGTGTTCGGAGATGAGCAGTTGCGTACGAAGGCGTTCGAGGCGTTCGAGTTCCTGCTGCGCGTATCGCGCGGGCGCTTCGACTTCGTCGAGCCGCTCGCGCGTCTCGTCGAGCAGTGCGCGCGCGGCGCGCGCGCCTTCTTCGCGCGCTCGTTCGACGCTCGACGCCTGCGCGCGAAGCGCCGTCAGCTCAGCCTCGAGCGCACGCGACTTTTCCTGCTGCTCGCGCACCGAGAGCTGCTCCGCATCCGCGTCGAGACGCAACAGCACATCGCCCGCGGCAACGTCGCGCCCCAGTTGCATGCGCGATTCGACGACGGTGCCTGAAATCGGCGAATCGACCGGGTGCGGCGCGCGGTCGACTTCGAGACGCGCGCGATCGCTCACTTCGTACACCGTGACCGTCGCCTTCGCCGACCAGACCCCCCACGCCGTCGCGACGATCGCGCTCGTCGCCACCACTACCACGACGCGGCGAGAGCGCCGCGGTTCGAAATGTCGCAGGGTGCGGGCAAATGCAGTGGACATGCGGGCCTCAGGAGGTGAGTTACCGGAGCGGCGTGAGCGTACGGGCCGCTCCGGCAGTGTCTGACAGCGACTAGCCGCCGGCCTTCCGGCAAACCAGGCCAGCCTTCACGTTGGTCTTCGTCCTCATGATTCGGTCCTTTCTGTCATGCCGGCCCAGCCGGCGGTTGACGGGTCAGTGCGTCACCTACGTGCTCAGCAAACGACGATGATGCCGGCCTTGACGTTGGTCTTGGATTTCATGATCCGGTCCTTTCCGGGTTATGCCGGCGATGCCGGCGTTATCGCGCTGACTCGTGCCGATCAGCAAACGACGATGATCAGGCCGGCCTTGACGTTCGTTTTGGTGGTCATGC
>Ga0066903_100004076_pt1 | contig 12212 bp, 10 predicted proteins | sample PanSoiMetaGPlot1_FD_67491 | JGI IMG/M metagenome (GOLD analysis project Ga0066903, IMG submission 67491) | Tropical forest soil microbial communities from Panama analyzed to predict greenhouse gas emissions - Panama Soil - Plot 1 (version 2) | ecosystem: Environmental > Terrestrial > Soil >...
CGAAGTTCTGGAGCTGTTCCAGCGGGCCGGCGGCGGGATCCTGGTGGCGACTCCCGAGCCTGCCTCGGTCGAATCCGTCTTCCTGTTCATGGAATCGTTTCTGGAGAAAGCGCTCCAGCAGGCGCTCTCCGTGGACGATCTGGAGAAGCTGGACATCGCGCGCAGTCTGGACGAGGGGAATTCCGGCGGCTTCTCCAGCTTCCGCTCCGCCCTCGAGCGGCTGCGCGCCGAGGGGGAGGATGCGCTGGTGGGCCGCGTCCTCGAGGCGCTCGCCCCGCTGCGCCTGCGGCTGATCCTGAACCAGGTTCGGGGCGAGTCTGATGCGGAAATCGCCCCGGTCCTGCAAAGCGGAATCGAGAAGTATTTCGGGCTGGAGATGACCAGCCTGGGGTGCGTGGAATATGATCTGTCGGTTTTGCAGGCCGTCCAGAAGCGCAAGCCCCTCTCCCAGCAGTACCCGAACTCGCCGGCCACGCAGGGAATCGAGCGGGCGGTCGCCTCCCTGATCGGATCGGTCGCTTCGGCCCGCGACGGATCGCTTCCTCTCCACCGGAACCTGGGTGAGGTCGACCATTACCGCATGCTGGAAGTGACCCCGGGGGCTTCCTCCCGCGAGATCCAGGCCGGCTATCAGATTCTCAAGAGAGCCTACGATCCCGAGAACACGTTCCGCCATCCCCTTCTCTCCGTCTCGCAAATCGAGCGGATTGCCGCGCAGCTGGAGTCCGCTTATCGCACGCTCATCTTTCTCGAGAGCCGCACGGAATACGACCGCAAGCTGGTGACGGCCGGGCTCCTGCAGCCGGAGCAGATCCGCTCGCCGGAATCGGAAGCAGCCTTGCCGAGGCCTGCGCCCGTGACCGAGTCGGTGAGCCCGCTGCCGGTTTCGGCGCGGGACGACTCCGAGAAGCCCGCCGCTGCCAAGGCCAATCCGGAACAGACACCGGGCAATGGCCTTCCCGTCACCGGCTCGACGCTCCGGCAGTATCGGGAGGAGAAGAAGCTGTCGCTTGAAACCCTCGTCGAGAAGACGAAGATCCGTCCCGCCATTCTGGAAGCCCTCGAGGAGGACCGGTTCGGCGATCTTCCCGAGCCGGTGTTTCTGCGGGGCTTCCTCCGCCAGCTGGCCGTCTGCCTCGGGCTCGATCCGAGCGTGATTTGCCGCGAGTACATGCGCCGGATCGAGGCGGATCGTCCCGGGGACGAGAGTCGCACACGCCCTTAGGACGCCTGCCCGCCCCGGCTGGGAAAGACCGGCCGGAATCGTTACAATTTCCCTCCCATCGATGCTAGGAGGGACCGATGTCCGAAGCCGACCGGGTGCTCACCGGTCCGAATGACCTCGAGGGCTACTTCGACCAGGGCTCGCGACCCAGGGAAGAGTGGGGCGTCGGAATCGAGTACGAGCGGCTGGGCGTGCTGCAGGACAGCGGCCAGGCGATTCCCTACTACGGCCCGCGCTCGGTCTGTGCCGTCCTGACCCGCCTGGTCGCCGCGGGGGGGTGGCGCCCGATTTATGCGGGCAAGGACATCATCGCTCTGGAAGGCGAAGGCCCCCGCGTGACGCTCGAGCCGGGGGGCCAGATGGAGCTCTCCGGCGCGGTCCACGGCCGCCTCGTGGATCTACGGGATGAAGTGGCCCGCTTCACCACCTCGGTCCAGGAGCATTCGGAGCCTCTCGGAATCGCCTGGCTCGGACTCGGCCTGCAGCCCTTCACTCCCCTTTCCGAGATTGCCTGGGTCCCCAAGCCCCGCTACAAGATCATGTCCGCCTACCTGGCGAAGACGGGGTCGCTGGGTCACGTCATGATGAAGCAGACCGCCGGAGTCCAGATCAACCTCGATTACTCCGATGAGCAGGACGCTCTCAGCAAGTTCAGGGCGAGCATGGGACTGACCTCGCTGGTGACCGCCTTGTTCGCCAACTCGTCCCTGCTCGAGCGACGTCCCACCGGCTTTCAGAGCTATCGAAGCCGGGTCTGGCAGGACACCGATCCGGCCCGTTGCGGCCTCCTTTCCTTCGCCTTCGATCCCGACGCCACTTTCGCACGCTACCGGGATTACGCGCTGGACGTCCCCACCATGTTCATTCTCCGCCGGGGCGTCTTCGTCGATCTGGAAGGCCTGTCGTTCCGGGAGTTCATCCGCCGCGGGTTCGCCGGGCATCGCGCGACGCTCGCGGATTTCCAGCTTCACTTGACCACGCTGTTCCCGGAGGTCCGGCTCAAGAATCATCTCGAGATCCGCGGCGGGGACTCGGGGGATCCCGCGCTGGCCGTCTCGCAGGTGGCCCTTTGGAAGGGAATCCTCTATCATGCCGCCGCTCTCGAGGAGGCCTGGGGCCTGGTGAGTCCCCTGACCTGGGAAGAGCGCCTCGCGTTTCATCTCCAGGCCGCACAGCTCGGCCTCGGCGCCCGGCTGGGGAAGATGACGGCGCTGCAAGCCGGGAGCGAGCTGCTCGACATCGCGCGGGCGGGACTCGCCACCCAGGGCGAGCCGGCGGAGCTTCTCGATCCGCTGCGGGAAATCCTGGAGGGCGACAAGGTCTCCCCCGCGGCGACCCTCCAGCGGCGCTGGCTCGGAGAGTGGAAGCAGAGCCCGCGACGACTGGTGGAGGATTGCTCGCGGCTGACCCTGAAATTCCACAAGATGGCCGGAGAGTCGCTTGCCGAAGATTTTTGAGTCGGTTCCCAACATCAGCGAAGGAAAACGGCCGGAGGTGATTCAGGAGATCCTCGCGGCCGTCCGCGCGGCCCCCGGCGGCGCCCGCCTGCTGGATGTCTCCTCCGATGCCGACCACAACCGCTCCGTCCTGACGCTGGCCGGAGAGGCCGACGCTCTGCGCCGCTCCATCCTGGCCCTCTTCCGGGCCGCGCTGGGCAGCATCGATCTGCGCGAGCATCGCGGCGGGCATCCGCGGCTGGGCGCCGTCGATGTCGTCCCGTTCATCCCCGTGGCGGGCGCGAGCATGCAGGAGAGCGTCGAGCTGGCGCGCGCCGTGGGCCTGGAAGTCGCCAAGGAGTTCACCCTGCCCGTCTACCTCTACGAAGAGGCGGCGACGGCGGAGCACCGCCGCAATCTTTCCGACATCCGCAAGGGTGAATTCGAGGGGCTGGCGCAGAAGATGAAAGACCCGCGCTGGACCCCCGATTTCGGGCCCTCCGCACCGCATCCGTCCGCCGGGGCGACGGCCGTCGGGGCGCGAGAGTTCCTCATCGCCTTCAACGTGAACCTGAATACGCCGCACGTGGAGATCGCGGAAAAGATCGCCCGGGCCATCCGTCACAGCAGCGGGGGCCTGCGCTACTGCAAGGCGATGGGGGTGTTTCTCGCCGGGCGGGGCCTGGCGCAGGTCTCCATCAACATGACCCATTTCCGCAAGACGCCGCTGCACCGGGTGGTGGAGATGATCCGAAGGGAAGCGGAGCGCTTCGGAGTCACCATTGCCGGAAGCGAGATCGTGGGTTTGGTTCCGTCCGATGCCCTGCTGGCGGCGGCCGACTTCTATCTGCAGCTGGAGAATTTCAGCCCCTCCCAGGTGCTCGAGAACCGCCTGGCCCAACAGGACGAGTGACCGGAGTGCCGGCGAGGTCCCCCGCGCCGTCCCGAATTTTCTTCTCCCGCATCCGACGCTCCCTCCGCCGCTGCCCGGAGCGGGACTTTCTCCGCTTTCTGCCCGGTGCGCTTTCGCTGTCGGGACCCGATCTTCTCGCCCGGATCGAGCGGGCCGCCGCGGCCCTCGAGGGCGTTCGTCTTCCTGCCGGCGCGCGGATTCTCGTCCACCTCTCCCACCCGCTCGCGCTCGTCACTTTGCTGCCGGCGCTGTGGAGCCGAGGACACGTGCCCGTCCTGATCGATGGCTCTTCCCTCTGCGATGCGGATCTCCTGAGTTCATGGTTCGGCTTCGACGCCCTGTTGCAGGAGACTGCTGACGCGGGTGGGACGGGGCACCGGATCGAAGTCGCCGGCCTGCCTCCCTTGCGCCTGATTCCCGCCCGCCCCTCCCGCCGCCTCGCGCTCCCTGCGCAGACGGTGCTCGTCCGCACGACCTCCGGGACCACAGGACGCCCGCGCGCCGTCGCGCTTTCCCCACCGCAACTGGTCGCCGACGCGCGGAACATTCGCGCCTCGCTGCGCCTGAGTCCATCCGCGCGGTCGCTGGGAGCCGTTTCCCTCAGCCATGCCTACGGCTTCTCGACGCTTCTGACTCCTCTTCTGTGCTTCGGGGTTCCGCTCACGCTCCTCGAGAGCCCTTTGCCGGAGCACTGCCGCGCCGCCCTGCGGGAGCCCCGCCCGCTCTTTTTCCCCGGCATACCGCTTCTCTTCGATCTCCTGCTCTCCTCGAGGCTGAGCCCGAAGCTGCTGAGCAGGCTGAACCCCGCGATTTCCGCCGGCGCGCCGCTGGGACCCGCCACGGCGCTCCGCTTTCAGGAGACGACCGGAGTTCGCCTGAAGAACTTCTACGGCTCGAGCGAATGCGGCGCCGTCGCCTGCGATCGCTCGACGTCGGACGCGCCGCTTCCCGGCTGCGTCGGAACTCCGCTGAAGGGGGTTCGCATCGACATCGAGCCACTGCCCGGGCGCCACGGGGCATCCTGCGGCGCTCGCGCGGGACGGCTCGTCGTGCGGGGGCGCTCGGTCGCCCTCGGGTATGTCGGCGCCGGACTCCGGGCCCGCCCGTTCCGGGCCGTGTTCCGCACCTCGGATCTCGGGTGGAAGGATGCGCGAGGAAGGTACTTCCTGAAGGGCCGGCTCGATCGGATGATCAATGTCGGGGGACGGAAGGTCTTTCCCGAAGAGGTGGAGAGAGTTCTCGCCTCGTGCCCGAAGGTGAGCGAAGCAGCCGTCCTGGCCGTGGCCGATTCCCTGCGCGGAGAGGCGGTCGGCGCCGCGGTAGCCGGCGGGAACGGGCTGCGCCCGGCCGAGCTGCTCGATTATTGCCGCGCCAGGCTCCCGCAGCACGGACTGCCGAGGCGCTGGCTCGTCCTGGCGGCCCTGCCGCGCACGCCGCGCGGGAAAGTGGACCTGCAGCGATTGCGCTTCCTCTTTGGCCGGCCCGCGGCCGGCGAGCCGCGAGCCCTGAAGTCCCGGCTCTTCTCCGCGCGCGGCCTCGCGGAGAAGGCGGCCGATCGTTGACGCCGCCCCGGGGCGCTGCTAACATCCCCGCGCTATGCGCGATATCACCTCGCTCAAAACGGACATCAAGCGCTTCATCGTGAAGAGGCTGCGCCTGCCGGACGTCACACCGGAATCGATCGGGGACTCGGACCCGCTATTCGGCGGCGGGCTCGACCTCGATTCGGTAGACCTGCTGGACCTCGTCGTGGGGGTCGAGAAGGAGTACGGCATCCGCATCAGCAGCGCCGCGGAAGGGCGCAAGATTCTGGCCTCCGTCGACGCGCTCGCGCAGCACATCGCACAGTCCAACGCCTTGGGCTGATGAGCCTTTCCAGCCCAGCCGGATCCGGACCCGACATCGTGGCCGTCATTCCCGCCTACAACGCCTCTGCGACCATCGCCGCGGTCGTCCGCAAGGCCTTCGCCCACCTCGCCCGCGTGGTCGTGGTGGACGACGGCTCCTCCGACGGCACGGGCGAGCTGGCCCGCGGAGCGGGCGCCGAGGTCCTCCAGCATGCGAGCAATCAAGGCAAGGGCGCCGCGCTGCGCACGGCGTTCGCGCACCTGAGCCCCTCCGGGGCGGCAGGGGTCGTGACGCTGGATGCGGACGGCCAGCACGACCCGGACGACATCCCCGTCCTGGTGGAGGCGTTCCGGCAGGGTGCCGATCTGGTCATCGGCTCGCGCTGGACGGTCTTCTCGGAAATGTCGGCCGGACGCCAGTTCGGCAACCGGTTCTCCTCTTCGGCCCTGGCCTTCTTCACGGGCCTCAAGCTGCCCGATTCCCAGAGCGGATTCCGCCTCTACTCCTTTCCCTTCCTGCGCTCGGCGAAGCTGAAAGGAAAAGCCTACGAGATGGAGATGGAGGCGATCCTCGCCGCCGCCGCGCTGGGCAGCACCGTGCGAACCGTTCCCATCTCGCTGCTCGTGGCCGACGGCCGATCGCTGAGCCATTTCCGGCCGGTGCGCGACACGACCCGGATCTGCGTCTGCGTCGTGGGGTTCTCCTTGCGCAGGTTCCTGCGGAGATGGCGGTGATCCGCCGGGACAGGATTCTTCTCGTCTCCTCTTCCCACGAGGGGCCGGATGGAGCGGTGGCACGCTGCGATCGCTACTGGACCTCCGCCTTGACCCTCGTCTACCTGAAGGCCTTCACGCCTCCCGGCTTCACGGTGGAAATGGTGGACGATTTTCTCAAGCCCCCGCCCGAGACCACCGACGCGGGCCTGGTCGGCATCACCGCCATGGGCCTGCAGATCGCGCGCGCTTATCGCCTGGCCGAAGCCTACCGCCGGCAGGGCAAGACGGTGGTGATGGGAGGGCAATGGGTGTCCTTGAACCCCGCGCAGGCGCTCGAGCATTGCGACGCCATCGTGCTGGGAGAGGCGGAGTTCGCCTGGCCCGAGCTCGTGGAGGATTTTCGCGGCGGCGGGCTGAAGAAGCGGATCTACAAATCCGATCGCCTGCACGACTGGAAGGATCTGCCGAGGATGGATCTGCAGAGCCTGCCGCTGTTTCGCAAGGATCTGATGCGGGAGTCGATCTACCGCGATTACTACTTCCAGTTTCCGCTGCTCGTCACGCGCGGATGTCCCTTCGCCTGCGATTACTGCTCCGTGGCGCAGTTCCACGCCAGCGGCTACCGCATGCGGCCCGTGGGAGACGTGCTGAGGGATCTCAAGGACGTGCGGGCGCTGGGGTCGCGCAGCGTGCTGTTCATGGACGACAATCCGGTCGCCAATCGCGCCTATGCGAGGGAGCTCTTCCAGGCCATGGCGCCTCTGGAGATGCGCTGGTGCAGCCAGTGCACCATTCAGATCGCGCAGGATCCGGAGCTGCTCGACCTCGCGGCGGAATCAGGATGCTTCCTGCTCTCCATCGGCTTCGAGACCATCCGCCAGAGCAATCTCTCCGAGATCAACAAGAACTGGGCCAAGGCGCGCGAGTACGCGGAGCTGATCGCGGCTATCCGGGCGCGGGGCATCCAGATTGTCGCCCTCATCATGCTGGGTCTGGACGATGACACGCCGGAGGACTTCGATCGGACGCTGGAGTTCCTCATCCAGAACAAGGTCGCCATGGCCAAGTTCCACCTGCCGCTTCCCTATCCCGGCACGCGCTTCTACGAGCGCATGGAGCGGGAGGGGCGCATCCTCACGAAGGACTGGAACGAATATCATTACGGCAACGCCGTGATCCGCCCGCTCAAGATGTCGCCCCAGGCGGCCATGGACAAGTACTGGGCGACCTACCGCGATTTCTTCTCCATGCGCTCCATCGTGCGGCGGTTCCTGCCGCCGGCCCCCAGGAACCTGCACATCTCCATGCATTACCTGCTGGCCAATCTCGCCTACCGGAAGCTGCAGCGCGCCGGAACGCATCCCTATCTGTTCTGAGCCGCTCGCGCCCTAGCGGTCCTGCTCCAGCTTGCCTTCGGCGTAGTCTTCCATCTCCACTTGCGCGAAAAAGCCGTAGCCCGGCTTGAGCGGCTCGCTGAGCTCGCTGTCATCCTCCGCCACGACCGTGCCGCCGACTTTCACCGCGATCCTGACCCTGGATCCGACCTTGGGGCTGTCTGCGTCCATCTCGGCCGTGCCGCCGACGCCGGCGGGGACATCCACGGTGAAGGAATGCGAGCCTGCGCCGACCTTCTCCCAGGTCTCGAGAAACTTGTGCTCGGGAGAGTCGATGGGTTTGTTGGTCTCGAAGCTCATGGTGACCCGTCCGGGGTCGGAAGACTCCACTTCCACCACCACCTGCCCTCCCCCCCCGCCCCAGACTTTGTCCGGAATGTGGGAGAGCGAGGCGCTCGCCTGATCGGTGAAGTGTCCCTTGATCGTCCAGTATCCCAGGACCACGACCATTCCAAGAATCGCCAGCGCGCCGCGTTTCAGCAGTCCAGCCATGCTGCCTCCTTGTGCCCGCGGAAAGAGCCGTAAGGGCTGGCCAAGAGAGGTTCCCGGGGCTTGGGGAAGATAAGGACCGCTGGAGCGGGAAGCAAGGTTTCGGGGGAATTTGAGGCGACGGGGACGAACGGGCGGCGGATACGGATGCCGGTGATGCGGGCGGGGGCCTGCTCAGCCACCCGCCCGCTCAATCCATCCGCCTCCGCCGTATTGTCAGTGGCAGCCGCAGCCTCCCGCGGCGCCGGTGGGCTGGGCCGGGTTGGCGAGGACTTTGAGCGCCGGCACCGCCACCGACGTCGGCGTGGGCAGAGGCGCTCCGGCGATGAGGGTCTGATCCGGCAGCGGCACGTTCTTGCCTCCCGCGTAGACCGCGTGGCGCCCCTTGCGCGCGAACCAATCGGCCGTCGTCGCGGTCTGATGGACGTGCTCCACGATCTGTCTCCAGCCCACTCCCGTGTTGTAGGCGCAGAAGGAAATCTCGCCCATCTGGGTGGCATAGGGGATGATGCACATCTCGGTGCGCCGGAAATCGTAGTTGAAAAGATCCTGGAACCACATGCCGGCCACCATCATGATGCGCCACTCGTAGCGGGGCTTCTCGGCCAGACTCAGCCGGCCGCCGTTGTGGCCGTCGATGATCTTCAGCACCTGCCAGAATCCCAATCCTTCCGGCGCCTCCTCGAATCTGAAATTGCGCAGCACCGACAGCGCCACCTGGGCCACGGTGAGGAACTTCCCGCGCGCCGAGTCGTTGACCGCCTTCAGATCCTCCAGCAGCCGGTCGGTGTCGATCAGCTGAGGAATCGGGAGAACCTCCTTGGTGGTCTGATTGACCAGCAGCATCGTGCCGATCCCGCAGTTCGGATGGCAGCCGCACTTAAGGGACCCGAACTGGGCCTCCACGCCGTCCAGTTGATCCTTGAGATCGGAGAAGGGGCCGGAGGCCGACAGCGGATACCAGTCCCGCAAGGGCTCGGTGACGCCCAGCTGGTCCTTCACATCGTGGGCCAGGTGCGAGAGGGTGTAGCGCTGGCGGTGCCGGTCCTCGTCCGCGATCTCGTCGTCGCGACCGGTGAACGAGACGGGCTGGAAGGAGACGGCGTTGATCTTGTCGATGTTCTCGATGGCGAACTTCACGATCGGGCCGACCTGATGGTTGTTCACCGTGTTGACCACCGTGACCACCAGCGTCACGTCGATGCCCGCGGTCTTGAGATTCTGCAGCGCCCGCAGCTTGACGTCGTAGAGGTTGCCGACCTTCCGGTGCTGGTTGTTCTCGTTCCCCACGCCGTCGAACTGCAGATAGACGAGCCGCAGGCCCGCCTGCTTCGCCTTCCTGGCGAAATCGGGCTCCTGCGCGAAGCGGATGCCGTTCGAGGCCGCCTGGGTGGACTGGTAGCCGAGCTTCTTCGCGTAGGCGACGGCGTCGAGGAAATAAGGCGAGATGGTGGGCTCGCCGCCGGAGAACTGGACCGACAGCTGGCGCCTGGGCTTGATGCTGATGGCGTTGTCCAGAATCTCCTTGATGTCCTCCCAGGTCAGCTCGTGCACGTATCCGACCTGATTGGCGTCCATGAAGCAGGGATTGCACATCATGTTGCAGCGGTTCGTCAGATCCACGGTGAGCACGGCGCCGCGGCCGAACTGGATCGACGAGGAGCCGTGGTGGTGGAGATTGTCCTTGGCCATGCGGAAATCACGGCCGGGATAGAGCTTCTCCATGCGCCGGAGAAAGTCGGAGTCCACCGCCATGAGATCCTCGAAGTGGCCGTGCCGGGAGCAATCCTTCTCCATATAGATCTTCCCGTCGCGCTCGACGATACGCGCCTTGATCTCTCCGGGCTTGCCCTGGATCAGGACCTGCCAGTCCTCCCTTCCCTCGAGGATCGCGGCGCGCACTTCCAGGACGCACTTGGGACACAGGGAGTCGGTTTCCCGGGGGAACCCGAGCGGGGGCTTGCTGCGCTCGTAGCTCTTCAGCAAGGGCGCGGGCGCCCACTTCGGATGCAGTCGCTTCTGAGGAACGATGCGATTGGCCGCCTGGAACGTCATCCACGCGGTGTTCGCGAGGTGATGGGCGGCGGAGCCCATCCAGCGGCGCGCCGTCCGGACGGCCGTGCTGCGGGGCCTGGCCGCCGAGCGCACGAGCGAGACATCCTCGCTCCCGACATGGACGGCACGGATGGGCTCGCCGGCGGTGCCCTTCTTTCGCTTCTGCCTCTGTTCCGGGAGAACGGCGGTCTGACTCATGATCCCACTCCTTTTCTCCTGCCCCCGGCGGTGATTCCGAGGGATGGTGATCCGAGCGCCGGCCGCAGCCATGGCTCGGCGGCATTCCCAACCGGCCGGGATGGGGGGACGGGGGTCGCGCCGGCCGGAGCGCGCTTTCCCGCAGCCAGAGAGAGCGAATGCTTTGGAAACGTCAGCGACCCCGGGAAGATCCTCACGCTTTCCTCGGGGTCGGGTGGTAGCTCAGTGGTTCCCATTGAGGCGCCTGCGCGAGGTCCCGGGCCAGATCGCCGACGGCGCGGCGCACTCTCCATCGTCGAAGCAGCGTCGCGGCCACGGGCAGCGCGACGAGGTGCAGCGGCAGGCTGAGCAGCGCGCAGCCGGCGGCCAGCGGCCAGTCGGAGGCGGTGAAGTGCCCGTGCGGGTTCCTCAAGACGTCGCGATAGTAATGGGCCACGACTTCGTAGACGTCCTGGAGCAGGGGACCCAGCGGGGCTTCCTGTCCCTGGGATTCGACCCGGCCGGCGGCCAGGCAGGCGAGAAAGCTCTTTCGGTCGCTGGCGCGCGCGCGCGTCCATGTCCGGCCGATGCGACGCAGGGTGTGGGCATCGCTGCCTCCCACTTTTCCCATCGGTCTGCCCTGATGGCCGAGATTGCCGGCGACCAGCTCCGCGACCCGGTTGGATTCCGGCGATTGCGCCCCGTTGCGTGTCTCGATCAGGGGAAACGCAACGATGATCTCCAGCAGGTCGCCGAGGGAGCCCGCTCGTGTCACCAGCGAGGAACCGAGGTGGTTGACCGAAGCGGGAATGCCTTCCCGGGACAGGTAGCCCGCCAGCTCCCGGACATCCCCCCTCAGCCTTTGAATCTCCGCGTGGCGCTTCTCGTCGATATCGAAGACGCTGACGTGAAAGCGGTTGCCCGAGCGCGGATCGCTTACGCTGACTTCCTCGGAGATGAAAAAATCCTCCAGGGGTCCCTTCTGGTCGAGCAGCTCCAGGCAGCCATCGATGGTGTCGTGGTCGGTGAAGGTTACCAGGCTCATCCCGCGCTGCCTGGCGCATTGATAGACCTCCCAGGGCTTCGCATAGCAGTCCCGCGCTTTCAGGGCCGGGAAGCTCAGGCGGGAATGCCATGTATGGACATGGAGATCGACGCAAAATCCGGCATCGGATGGTTGGGCCTTAGCCATGGATTATCCTAATCGGACAAATCTTGTCCGGAATATGCTTAAACAAGCTTTTCTCCGGAGGCCAGACCCGAGGAGGTCAGATCCGCCACGGTCGTCTCCTCTAGCACGGCTCGGACTTTCGCCTGAGCCCGCTCGAGGGACTGATGGAGGGATCCCCGTCTGGCGGTCTCGGGTGATGTTTCCCCGGAAGCGCTGCGCTTCCTCAGGGGGAAGGAAATCGGGCCTTCCAGAGCTTCGATGACTTCACGAAGCGTGATCTGGCTGGCCGGACGGGCAAGGAAGAACCCTCCCCGGAAGCCTCTGCGTGAGCGCACCAGACCACTGCGCACCAGCTTCTGGAAAATCTTCCCCAGGAAAGCCTCGGAAATGGCGGTAGCCCTGGAGATCTCACGAAGCATCGTCGAGCGGCGCCGGTCGGCTCGGGCCAGAACCGACAAGCCTTCGATGCCATATTGGACTGCCCGGTTGAACCTCACGCGGAATCCTTCAGGAGGGGTTGGAGGGCGTGACTTTCAACTCCCGGATAGGGTGTAACTCAAAAAACGTCAATACTTTTAGCAGACCGATGGCTCCAAGTCAAGCCGCGCGAAATCAGCCTCCCTCCTTGATTCCATAGAGCTTCAGCTTGCGGTAGAGGTGGCTGCGCTCGATTCCCAGGATGTCCGCCGCCCGAGCCACATTCCCGCCCACCTCCTTCAGCTTCCGGCTGATGAATCGCCTCTCGAAGGCGGCTCGGGCCTCCTTGAGGCTCCCTTCCTGAATCTCCA
>Ga0066903_100004077_pt1 | contig 12212 bp, 11 predicted proteins | sample PanSoiMetaGPlot1_FD_67491 | JGI IMG/M metagenome (GOLD analysis project Ga0066903, IMG submission 67491) | Tropical forest soil microbial communities from Panama analyzed to predict greenhouse gas emissions - Panama Soil - Plot 1 (version 2) | ecosystem: Environmental > Terrestrial > Soil >...
CTCTGGCTGTGCTCGCCGGCGGGCGGATGGGTGACGGGCAAGGTGGTCGAGGTGGACGGCGGTATCGAGTCCACCAACTGGCCGTTCGACTGAATCCCGAGGCGTCCCGGCCCGGCGGTCCCGGTGCTCTGCCTTGCGCTGGTCCTCACGACGGGGCCCGCGTGGCCGCGAGCACGCAGACCCTGCTAACCGGGCGTCTGCTTGTGCCCAACGGCTCGTCGATCGCGCTCTGCCGTCCGAATGTCCGTCCGTACTGCGCGCTCGAGCCTAGACGCCTTCCGCGAGGCGTGTTAGCCCGATCGCAAGACTCGCAGCTCCCAGGGGGGACCATGACCAAGCGGACCGACGACGACGAGATGATGCTTCCGTTTCCCGTTGCTCCCGTGTCCAACGGGGAGTGGTGCCCGCTTCCAATCTCCGACAAGGCGCGGCTCGCCGCCAAGCTGATCGTCGAGGAGACCACGGCGGCAGCGAAGCGCCACGGCATGACGCGCGGGCAGTTCCTGCGCACGGCGCTGGCGACGACGATCGCGTTCGGGGTGCTGAACAAGGTCAACGGGCTCGATCAGTCGAGCGAGGCCGCCGCGCTGCCGCTCAAGAAGGTCCACTGCGACGACCCCGCCGCTGCGCGCGAGCTGCTCGACCGGAAAGACACGTTCATCATGGACGTGCAGCAGCACCACGTGGATCTGACGGCACCCGGCGCGGCGAATGCCTGCTTCCTCGACTTCCGTCCCGATCTGCACCCGGGCATCCCGTGCCCGCAGGGCATCGGCCAGGGCCAGTACATCAAGGACGTGTTCGTCGACAGCCACACGACGATCGGCGTCCTGAGCGGCTTGCCGTACGGCTACCCGATCGGTCCCGAGGGAATGGCCGAGACGCGCGACCTCGTCAACGAGCTCGCCGGCTCCGAGCGCTGCCTGTCACAGGTCGTGTGCGACCCCACCGCGCCCCCAGGAACCCAGACGTCGCTCGAGACGCTGCCGCACCAGGTGCAGGAGCTGAAGGGCCGCGCGCTCAAGTGCTACACGTACTCCTACGGCGGCTGGCGCCTCGACGACGACAACGGCACCAAGATGCTCGATCAGGCGACCCAGCTCGGCATCACGCTCTGCAACACGCACAAAGGCCTGCCGGCGATCTTCGCGCCCGGGAGCCCCGAGACCGTCCGGACCATCGACTATCCAGGCGCCCTCAAGAACTTCCCCAAGATGCGTTTCATGGCGTACCACTCCGGCTACTTCCAGGGGAACACCCATCCCGAGGGCAAACAGGGGATCACGGAGTTCATCGGGGTGCTCGAGGGCCTGTCCAAGAAGGACCGCAAGCGGATGTACTCCGAGATCGGGAGCACGTTCGCCTTCACCTTCCTCGACAGCCCCGACAGCGCGGCCCACCTGCTCGGCCAGCTGCTGAAGACGCTCGGCTCGCGCAACGTCATCTGGGGCACGGACTCGGTGTGGTGGGGCTCGCCGCAATGGCTCATCGACGCCTTCATGGCGCTCGAGATCCCCGCCTCGATGCAAGAGCAGTTCGGCTATCCGGCGCTCACCCCGAAAGTGAAGCTTCGCATCCTCGGCGAGAACGCGGCGCACCTGTACGGCGTCAAGATCAAGCAGGAGCGCTGCACGGTTCCGCCCGATCGCCTGCAGCAGGTGCAGCTGGCGCAGGGCGGCGCGCGCGCCGGAAGAAACCTGCGCTGGTACGGGCCGCAGACCCGGCGAGGATTCCTCTCGATGCTCCGCGGCGAGTGGCGGCCACGCGTCTAGCGGCCGCCCTCACGCTCGTCCTCGCGGCTGGCCCGCCGGCCTTCGGAGCGGCGCCGCGTGCCGCCTCGGGCAGCGCGTGCGTCGGGCGCTACGTGCTTGCGCGCGCGAGCGGCCGGCTCGTCGACCGGAGCCGCGACACGATCGTGCTCGACGCCACGAGCGCCGTGATCGATCCGGCGTGCGGCGCCGCCACGGTCGCCGTCCGGCCCCTTCGCCGCGGCGCGCGGATCAGGGCACGATGGCTCGGGTGCCGTGGCGCGCGCGTGCTCACGCTTCGCGTGCGCGCGAGCACCGACTGCACGCTCCTCGAGGGAAGCGTCACCGGCCATGGCCGCCGGAGCCACGTGGTCGCCGTCACGTCGACCTGCGGTGACGGCGTGGTCGACCCCGGTCGCGGGGAGCGATGTGACGACGGCAACCTGGTCGACGGCGACGGCTGCGACGCGAGCTGCGGAGCTTGTAGCGGCCCCACGACCTTCACCGCCACGTGGGACGCGATCCAGACGAACGTCTTCGACCGCGCGTGCACCACCTGCCATGGAGCGAACGCGTCCGGAGGCCTCGACTTCCGCGCGCCCGGAACCTACGCGCGCATCGTCGGCGTGCCCGCACCCGACGACCCCGCGCTCCTCTACATCCACGCCGGCGACCACGCGGCGAGCTTTCTCTGGCTGAAGCTCGAGAAGGGAACGGCGGGCGGGCACGACGAGGTGTCCGGGCCGGGGATGCCCGTCGGGCCGCCGCTCCCAGCAGACGTCGTCGACGCGCTGGGCCAATGGATCGATGCGGGCGCACCCGAGACCGGGATCGTCGCCGGAACCGAGGCGCTCACCAAGGCATGTCCCTGAATCGCCGATGCCGCCCGGATTACGAAGCTGATCGACGAAGGGCCAGAAGACTATGATCCGTGGGCATGATCGGAGTGACCTCGAGTAGTTGCGCGCGGCGCGAGCTTCTACGGCTTTCACTGGAGTTCACCGTTTTTCGCTGCTCAACCGGCACCACTACCAGCACCAGCCCGCGCAGTGGAGTTACCCAGCCGACCGATTGAGGACACCTCTTCGGGTGCCGTGGGACCCCGACGCCGGACGATCGTCCCTTCCATTGCGAGGACCGCTCCGATAGAGCGGCGGTCGATGGAAAAGATGCGTTCGGAAGAACGCAACGCCGCATCGAGCACCGAACTGCTCAACCATCTTGCGCACCTGCCGGTGGAGCGCGACACGGCCGAGCACTATCGCGGGTACCTGAGTCGCTAGCTCGTCATGAATCGCTGTGCGGATTGTCAGCGATGGCACCATCCCATGCGGCCCATGTGTCCCGCGTGCTGGTCCGGAAACGTCGAGCCTACGCCCCTGAGCGGTCGCGGGACCGTGCATCTCTTCATGCTTCTGCACCAAGGTCCGCCCGCCGACGGTGTCGACTACTCGAAGGCACCGCACCCGGTCGTGACCGTCGACCTCTCCGAGCAGGAGGGTCTCCGATTCACGAGCACGATGGTCGATTGCCCGCTTGCGGAGATCCGCATCGGGATGCCGGTCGAGATGACCTGGATCGAGCGCAACGGCAGCCCATACCCGGCGTTCCGGCCCGTGAGCCTCGCCAGGAAGGGCGTGTGATTGGCTCGAAACCCGATCAAGGACCGTATCGCCGTCGTGGGCGTCGGAAGTACCGGCTTCACGCGCCGGAGCGAGCGCAGTGCCCTGGCCCTCGGCCTCGAGGCAGCGACGATGGCGATCCGCGACGCCGGGCTTCGCGCGGCCGACATCGACGGCGTCGTCGCGATCGGCGAACCGGGGGCGCCGGCCGCGCAGACGTTCGCCTCCGCGCTCGGACTCGACGTCGTCACGCACTGGAGCCGCCCAGCGCCCGTGGTCATGTTCGCCATCGCGGATGCGGTGCACGCGATCGTGGCCGGCTCTGCGGACACCGTACTGGTGGTCTCCGCGATGCTGCGGCCGCGGCGGGACCACGACCCCTTCGGTCAGCCGGCCGCCTCGCCTACCGTCCACGTACCGGAGAGCCTTCGGTTGGCGGCCGCCTATGCGGCGTGGGCGAATCGGTATCTCCACGAGTACGGAGCCACTCGCGAAGGCTGGGGCCGCATCGCCGTCAACGGGCGTACCAACGCCGCGCGGAACCCGCTCGCCGCCATGCGCACGCCCATGACGCTCGACGACTACTACGCCGCTCGAATGGTGCGTGAGCCGCTGTGCATGCTCGACATGGACCTGCCGGTCGACGGCGCGGACGCGTTCGTGCTGACCTCCGCCGAGCGGGCCACACGCATGCCGCAAGCCCCCGTCCTCGTGCATGCGATCGCGACCGGCATGGTCGGCGAGAACACGGAGGACCAGCTCGGAAGCCTCCGCCGGCACGGGCAGCACGTCGTCGTGGAGCTGCTGCGGGCAAGGAGCGACTTCTGGCTCGACGACGTCGACCTGTACTACCCGTACGACGGCTTCACGATCATAGCCGCCGCATGGATCGAGAACACCGGCTGGTGCAAACCCGGCGAAGCCGGCCACTTCCTTCGAGACCATTGGCTGGACGAGGAGAGCCGCGTGCTCATCGGCGGGCGCATTCCGATCAATTCGCACGGCGGCTCGCTATCGGAGGGCGGAACGCGGGGCACGGGCCACCTCCGCGAAGCGGTGTTGCAGCTCCGCGGGGAGGCGAAAGACCGTCAGGTGCGCGGCGCGCGTACGGCGCTCGTGACCCCCGGCGGCTTCTTCTTCAACTCGCAGGGCGCCTTGCTTCGTCGGGGCTGACTGCTGGTATCCTGCGTCTCGGGCGGTTTACGACAGACCGGCTCGCCGGCCACGTGCGCTGCTGCTTCCTGGCGGTGTGCAGTGATCGCGGTCCCCGTGACGTCACGCGTCCGCGGGTACCCAGTCCTCGACACGGCGGCGTGCGAACCGCCAGGTGCCGTCGATCCGCACCAGCTCGTCCTCGTAGCGGCCGGCGCGGACGACCGCCAGCTGGCCGTCGACGTACTTGAGGAAGAGAAAATCCGAGCGCGCGCGGGCTACCGCACCCGTCACGTCGACCACGGTGTTCAGGGTCAGGTAACGTCCGCGCTGCTCCCCCCGTCCCTGGCGCTCCTCGAAGAAGCGGAGCAGCTCTGCGCGGCCGGTGATCGGCGTCGCGTCCACCACGAAACAGCCCTCGGGCACGAAGAGATCGACGAGCTCCGTGAAGCGGCCGTCGTCGACGTGGTGACAGTAGGACGCGAGCGTGCGGCGGATTCCCGGCTCGTCCGATCCGTCGAGTTCCATGGCATCCGTATGCGAGGTGCCTGATGCTCGGGTCATCGCAATCGCGCCTGGAGTAGATCGGCGATGTCGTGATCCGCGATCGCCGCGTCGGCGCGCGCCGTCGCCGCCCGGCCGACCTCGATCGGCTGCCAGTGCGATCCCATGGCAGCCGTGACGGCGGCCGCGATCCACCCGGTCACGAGCTGCTCGCGGTATTGGTCCCACGCGACATCGATGTCCAGAGCCACACCGCCTTCGCGTAGTCGATCGCAGTATCGTGCGATGAATCCACGCTCGCCGGCGCGTCGAACGTCGGTCGGCACCGACGCGCACAGAAAATATGCGACATCCCGGAGACCTGGGGCGCAGCTCACCATCGCCCAGTCGAGAAAGCCCGGTTTCCCGTCGTCGACGAACATGTTACCGAGGTGAGCATCGCCGTGCACCAACGTCGACGTGCCCCGTGCCAGGAACGCCGCGACGCCGTCGGCACGCTCGACACACACGGCGCCCAGTCGGCGCGAGCCTTCCGGGAGGTCCGCACCGAGCTGCTCGAGGGCGAAGCTCACCAGTGGCGCCGCGGAGCCGTAGCCGCGCGAACGGCGCTCCACCCACGCGAGATCGCGGTCCCGAGAAAACCTCGGGCTCGCCCAGAACCGCGCGTGCAGCGCGGCCATCGCGTCGATCGTCCCCTCCACGAATGACCGATCGACCTCGCATAGGGTCGGATAGGCGGCACCGACCGAGACCAGATCCTCGAGAACCATGACGTACCGTCCGGCGTCGTCGTGCGCGGCGTACCACGCACGGGGAAGGCGCACAGGAATCTCGCCGGAGATCTCGGCGTAGAACCGCGCCTCGGCGCGGCCCATTCCCTGCTGCTCGACGAACCCGCGTTGGCCCACGTCGAACGGGGCCAGCTTCACGAATACCGAGGCCGGCAGGCGGGGATCATCGTGCGTGAGCACGACCCGCGCACGGCCGGTCGTCCCGGAGTGCGCCTCGACGACGTCGATCCCGCGGAGCCTAGCACCGGGCACGTGCGCGCGCATGACGTCCTGCAGCCACGACGCGGTGATTTCTTGAACCTCGACTGGAATCGATGCGGCCATGCGACGCCGGTCAGTCGAGCGGGATGTGGTAGACGCGCGCCGCGTTCGTGCTGAGCACCTTGCGCCGTTCTTCAGGCGTTAGCTCGGTGAGACACGCTCGCGCCTGCTCCAACGGGTGCGGATAGAGGCAGGCCGGATGCGGGAAGTCCGTCTCGAACATGACGTTGTCGACGCCGAGGCGTCGGATCGGCGAGACCGCATCCCGACCTTCGAACCAGAAGGATGCATATATCTGCCGTCTGAAGTACTCGATGGGCGACAGCGACAGCTTCTTCAGCCGGCGCGCGCCGCTCTCGGCCAGAGAGTATTGCAGCGTCTCCAGGATGAACGGGATCCAGCCGACACCGCTCTCGACCGAAACGAAGTTGAGCTTCGGGAAGCGCTCGAGCAGCCCGGAGGTGATCAGGTTCATGATGATCTTGGCGTTGCTGATGAACATCATCGTGCCGCCGACGGCGAGTTTCTCCTCCGGCTGCAACGAAGGCCACGGCGTCTCGCCGTACCAGCTCATCGTGTCGTCGCTGGCGCCGATGTGGAAGTTCACCGGCAGGTCCTTGTCGCTACAGAGCTCCCACAGGGGAGTCCAGTAGGCGCCGCTGAGGTCCTGCATCCCATGGGACTGCGGATCGGAGTTGATGTTGATGCCGCGCATGCCCATGCCATGGCAACGCTCCGCCTCCTCGACGGCGAGATCGATGTCCCACCACGGGAGGAGCGCCATGGGCAGGAGCCGGCCGCCGGATTCGGCCTGCATCTCGGCCATCGCCTCGTTGTAGATCCGCGTGCTCACGAGCCGCAGGTCCGCGTCGACAGGCGGGCGCCGCGGAGCGCCCATCGGGGCGCGGCCCTGGCCGGCAAATCCGAGCACGTTGGGATAGAGGATCTGCGCCCAGATCCCGTTCTCGTCCATGAACGCGACGCGCTCCTTCGGCCGCGAGCATCCGGGATGGACCTGGTCCACCTGCCAGTCGGTGAACTCGATGCCGGCCGCCTTGCTGCCGTCGGCGTGAACCACGCTCGCCGCCGAGCCGACGCCCATCGATCGGTTGCCGTCGATCGTCCAGACCCATTGACCGTCGAGCATCTTCATCTGCGGGACGCGGTCGCGGTACTTCGGCGTCGCTCGCGACGTCCACAGGTCGAGCGGCTCGCTCAGGTGGCTGTCGATGTCGATAACCTTTATGCCCTGAACGAGCTCGCCGTCTGAAACGCGTCGCGAAGTCGAGTTGGCGTCCATCGTGGTCCTCCGTGAGCGGCATCCGCGGATGCCAAATCATCTAAAGGTTTATCAGACGATCCGCTGCGCGCGCAATGCGACCAGGTCGGCGCTGGTCAAGCCGAGCTCGCCGTAGACGGCGGCGTTGTGCTCTCCCAGTCGCGGAGCCCGGCGTGAGAGACGCCAGGGTGTGCCCGTGAAGCGGTAGGGTGCGCCGGGATAGGTCACGGTTCGTCCGAGCTCCGGGTGCTCGACGTCCACCGGAAACCCGCGCGCCCGGAAGTGGGGATCGTCGAGCACCTCCTCGGGCGCATAGATCACGCCGACAGGAATGCCGCGCTCCTGCGCCTGGCGGAAGAAGTCGACGGCCGGCAGCCGAGCGGCAATCAGCACGATCGCGTCTCGCCCTGCAGCGACGATCGCGGTGAGCTCTTCGTCCTTGCCGACGCTCGACCAGTCGATGTGATCCCGTTCCATGCCCATGTCGAGCAGGAATATCTCTGGAAACTCCTCCACGAGGCCGAGGTCCACGAGCCACTGTCGGAGACGTCGGAACTGCTCCGGTGTGCGCGGCGGGACGCCGGTGTTGGCGTAGCGGCCGTCGGCGCAGCGTGCTTGGGTCGGTGGCGTGCGCGCGAGGCTCGCGTGCCGGCCCGTCTGTCGCTGCACGGTGCCGTGCGCAACCAACCACTCGTAGGTCGCGAACTCGGTGGTCACGTTGCAGGCCGCGTGGATGTTCACGTCGACCAACTGACCACGGCCGCTCCGTTGCCGTTCGATGAGCGCGACGAGCAGCGCCATCACCGCGAAGTGCGCTCCCGTATGGTACGCCTGGTTGCCACCGCCACGCACCGGCGGGGCGGAGTGATCGTCGTAGCCGCAGCTCCAGACTGGCCCGCCCGAGGCGAGCAAGGTGAGGTCGGTGGCAGGGTCGTGCGCGCGCGCACCGCTGCGGCCGAAGGGCGTGATCGAGACCCACACGAGCGCGGGGTTCCGCGCGAGCTCGGCCGTCGCATCCACTCCGATCGCCGTGAGCCACCCTGGGTCTTCGCCCTCGAGAACGACGTCGACGAGACCGATCAGCGCGCCCGCCAGCTCCCGACCGCGCGGAGTCTCGACGTCGAGCGTGATGCCACGCTTGCTCGTGTTGTAGTGCCAGAACGACAGGTTGCGCTCCGGGTCCGGATGGTCGCCGGCGAACGGAGCGTGCCGGCGCTGCGCGCAGCCGTCAGGCGGCTCCAGCAGCCGTACGTCTGCGCCGGCGTCCGCGAGGAGCTTTCCGGCGAATGCCGTCCGCTCGTGCGCCAGCTCCAGCACCCGTACGCCTTCGAGCGGTCCAGCCATCAGATCACGCCGTCCGCGCGGAGCGCGTCGAGTTCGTCCCGGCCGAGGCCCAGCAGCTCACAGAAGACCCGCTCGTTGTGTTCGCCGAGGCACGGCGCGCCTCTCGCAATGGACCAGTCGGTACGCGACAGATGCACCGGCAGTCCGTCGACCCGTACGCGTCCCATCATGCGGTGCTCGACTTCGGGCCAGAGTCCCCACTCCGCGGTGTTGGGATCGCGCTCGATTCGATCCTCGGGGCGAGCCACGGCGGCCGCGGGCACACCAGCAGCGACGAGCGCGCGAGCAGCGGCATGTTCGTCGTGCTCGCCCGTCCAGCCGACGAGCGCGGCATCGAGCTCGTCCTGCGCTGCGAGACGGCCGGCGAGGTCGGCGAAGCGCGCCTCGCGCGTGAACGGCCGGTCGATTACGCCCGCAAGCGCCCGCCAGTCCACGTCGTCGCGGCAGGCGATCGCGATCCACGCATCATCGCCGAGCGCGGGATAGATACCGTGCGGCGCCATCGGCGGCCACTCGTGACGGTTGCTGTGCGGCGAGCCGGGCCGACGCATCGGGTGCCCGTTGACGGTGAAGTCGAGGATCGCCGGCCCGTTCAGCGTGGCACCAGCCTCCGTGCACGCCATGTCGACCCATTGGCCCTCTCCGGTCCGCGCGCGATGGTACAGCGCCATGAGGATCGCGATCGCCATGTAGTAGCCGCCCGTGTGGTCCATGTACGAATAGCCCCAGCCGGCGGGCTCCCGATCGGGGAGCCCCGACGTGAACGTCAGTCCCGAGACTGCCTGGACGATTGGGCCCCACGTCTTGAAGCGACGGTACGGTCCGGTGGCGCCGAATCCCGAGTTCGAGACGTAGATGACGTCAGGCTGGAGCTCGCGCAGTCGCTCGTAACCGAAGCCGAGCCGCTCCATCACGCCCGCGGCGAAGTTCTCGGCGACCACATCGCAGATCCGCACGAGCCGCTCGAGCAGCTCACGGCCCCGCGGACGTCGAAGATTCAGCGTGATCCCGAGCTTCTCCGTGTTGTGGTTGTTGAAGCCGCCGCCCAGGTTGATGCCCCGGCGCTCGTCGGGGAACGGCGGCGCACCACGCAGGATGTCCCAACGGCCCTGGCGAACGGGATCCTCGATCCTGATCACCTGCGCGCCGAACGCGGCAAGAAACTTCGTCGCGCCGGCACCGGCCAGCTGCCCGCTGAAATCGCAGATGCGGACGTGGCCGAGCGCCCCGCGCGACGAGCCCTGCTCGGCGCATGTCGTTGCGATCGGCCGCTCGGCGACGGGCAAGGTACGCGTCTACTTCGATGCGAGAAGCGACGTCAAGGTGCCGCGGTTGACATCGGCCGTCCGGCGTCAGAAAAGGTCTAGAGCTTTAAGATGTCCGCCGGCGAGGGTGATCCCATGACCATGGAAGCCCCTCGTACATCGAGACGCTGTTCGTCGGTGGGTCGAAGCACGTACGATCCTATACGAGGTCCGGCAGTAACGTGGCAGTGGCGCAAGCGAGGAAGAGGATCGAGTCGGACGCCAAGGTGAGCCGCGATCGTCCCCGCGAGAAGCCGCAACAGATCGCCGACGAGATCCGCCGGCTCATCGTCTCCGGCAAGTTCGCCGAGGGAGACCTGCTAGGCCGCGAGCCGGAACTGGTGGAGCGCTTCGGCGTCTCGCGGCCGTCGCTGCGGGAGGCGCTCCGCATCCTGGAAGCCGAGGGCTTGATCTCGGTCATGCGTGGCATGCACGGAGGCGTGGTCGTCCATGAGCCCGACGAGCGCATGACGGCCCGGACGGCTGCGCTGGTGCTGCAGGCGCGGAACGTGTCGCTCGCGGACGTGTATGAGGCGAGGACGCTCCTGGAGCCGACGGCGGTACGCATAATCGCGTCGTCGCGAGCGCGACGCGGGGCAGCCGAGGAGCTGCGGCAGCTCATCAAGGAGCAGCTGCGGGTCATCAGAGACGACGCGTTCGGCCGAACGAACGCGCGATTCCATGATCGTCTCGTTGCCCTGGCCGGCAATCAGACGCTCACCATCATTGCAGAGATGCTGAACGAGGTGGTCGCCCGCGCGGTGATGGCGATCAACAAGACGGGCGTGTCTGCAAGCACCGCGACCGGCCGTCGACAGGCGATCCGCACGCAGGAGCGGCTCGTCTCGCTTATCGACGCCGGCAAGGCGGCTCGGGCAGAAGAGCTCTGGCGCGCCCATATGACCGTCGTGGCTCGCATTCTGATGGGCCGAGGAGCCGCCAGAACGGTCATCGATCTGATGAACCACCATTGAACGACCTGAGGGACATCAAAGCGATAGGGCACCGCTATCTGATCACGCATGCTTCGAATCGCGCCGCCGTCGCGGAGCGGTTTCGAGCCATACTGCAGGCGTTCGATCTGGTACACGGTCCAACATGAAGATCGACGCGTTCGGGTCGGGACTGGAACTCCATCGCGCGAGCGAGCGCGCCCGCGGCATGGCCGACGCCGGCTTCGACGGCCTGTGGATCGCCGAGGCCGGTCGGACTGCCTATCTCACCTGCGCCGCGACGGCGCTGGCGGCGCCCGAGCTCGACCTCGGCACCGCCGTCGCGGTCGCCTTCCCGCGGAGTCCGATGGTGACGGCACAGGTCGCGTGGGAGCTCGCCGAGGCCACGCGCGGTCGGTTCATCCTCGGCCTGGGCACGCAGGTGAAGGCGCACATCGAGCGGCGCTACTCCACCACCTACGAGCGTCCGGGCGCACGGCTGCGCGAGTATGTCCTCGCTCTGCGCGCGATCTTCCGCGCGTTCGCGGGCGAGGCGCCACTCGACTTCAAAGGCGAGTTCTACCGCTTCAACCTGCTCGGCATGTGGTCGCCCGGGCCCATCCCGACGCCGCCACCGCCGATCTACCTGGCCGCAGTGCGGCCCTGGATGCTGCGTGCCTGCGGCGAAGTCGCGGACGGCCTGCACGTGCACCCGTTCCATTCGCGGCGCTTCATCGACGAGGTCATCGGCCCGAACGTCGCCGCGGGCGCCCGCACAGCCGGCCGGGACCCGGCCGAAGTGCGGCTCGCCTGTCCCGTCTTCACCATCGTCGGCGACACTGAAGCCGAGCGCGAAGAGTGGCGCCAGCGCGCGCGCTTCCAGATCGCCTTCTACGGCTCGACGCCGGCCTACGCCGGCGTTTTCGAGCTGCATGGCTGGCACAGCGTATCGGAGAAGCTCCACCAGTTGCAGCGCGCAGGCGACGTGACGGGTATGGCGGCACAGATCACCGATGAGATGCTCGACGTCTATGCCATCACGAGCACGTGGGACGACCTCCCGCGCCGGCTCGTCGAGAAGTACCACGGTATCGCGGCACGCCTCATCATGTACTTCGCGACCGAGGCCTGGGAGCGCGGGGCAGCAATGATGGCACGCTGGCGGAATGCGATGGAACGTACGCGTGCGCTCGTCGCGGCGCAGGACGGGGCGAGGAACTGACGGGTGAGCATGGCGACGAGGCCGACCTTCCGCCCTCCCTGCACGCCTCCTCG
>Ga0066903_100004078_pt1 | contig 12209 bp, 15 predicted proteins | sample PanSoiMetaGPlot1_FD_67491 | JGI IMG/M metagenome (GOLD analysis project Ga0066903, IMG submission 67491) | Tropical forest soil microbial communities from Panama analyzed to predict greenhouse gas emissions - Panama Soil - Plot 1 (version 2) | ecosystem: Environmental > Terrestrial > Soil >...
TCGTGCGGCTGATGGTCGGCGCGGATCACCGGCTCGTGCTGCCGGCCGCGGCGCTTTTCGGCGGCTCGTTCCTCGTCGTCTGCGATCTCGTCGCGCGCACGGCGTTCGGACCGGTCGGCATGCCGGTCGGCGCGGTGACGGCGCTGCTTGGAGGACCGTTCTTCATATGGCTGCTCTTTCGACGGTTTCGCTGACGAAGTCTCTCGCCGCGACGCTCGTCGCGACGGCATCGTTCGGTTTCACACTCGTACGGCCGGCGCACGAGTCGGCCCCGACGACGCACGCGCTGGCCGCGACGCCAGGCGGGTCGCCCGCCACCGCAGCGCGACGGCTTCAGCCGCGCGTCCAGGCCCGGCGCGTCGTCTCGATCATTCCGGCGACGACCGAGATGCTGTTTGCGATGGGAGCCGGCGACAGGGTCGTCGCCGTCGGCAGCTACGATCGGTATCCGCCGGAAGTCGAAAGGCTGCCGCGCGTCGGCGCGCTGCTCGATCCCAACCTCGAGCGGATTCTCGCGCTCAAGCCGGACCTCGTCGTGTTGTACGGCACGCAGACCGATCTGCGCACCCAGCTCGAGCGGGCCGGCGTCCCGTACTACGCGTACGTCCACCGCGGCCTGCCCGACGTGACCGAGACCATTCGCTCGCTGGGCGCGCGCGTCGGCGTCGCGGCGGGGGCGAACGCGCTCGCCGACCGCATCGATCGTCAGCTGTCCGAGATCCGGGCGAAGGTCTCGAGAAGCCCACGTCCAAAAACGCTGCTCGTATTCGGGCGCGAAGCTGGGACGCTGAGGAACATCGACGCCAGCGGCGGCGTCGGGTTTCTGCACGACATGCTCGAGACGGCAGGCGGCGCCGACGTCCTCGCCGACGCGAAGCAACAGGCGGTGACAATGAGCACCGAGCTCGTCCTCGCGCGGGCGCCCGAGGTGATCATCGAGCTGCGGTACGCGCGCGGCGATACGACGGCGGCGACCGACCTCAAGGCGTGGGACGCGCTTCCCTCGGTGCCTGCCGTCAGGAATCACCGCGTGTTCATGCTGCAGGGCGAAGAGTTCGTCGTTCCGGGGCCGCGCGTCGCCGCGGCGACCGAGCGCCTGGCGCGCGCGCTGCATCCGGAGCTGTTCGAGTGAAGGTACTGGTGTCGTGGTCGAGCGGCAAGGACAGCGCGTGGGTGGTCCACGTGCTGCGCCAGCGCGACGTTCAGATCGGCGCGCTGCTGACGACAATCAACGAGAGCGCGCAGCGTGTCGCGATGCACGGCGTCAGGGTGGACGTGCTGCGGGCCCAGGCCGACGCGATCGGCGCGCCGCTGTGGATGGTGCCAATTCCGTCGCCGTGTCCGAACGAGATCTACGAGCGCGCGATGGCGGAGGCGGTCGCCCGTGCGGTTCGCGAGGGATTCACGCATGCGGCGTTCGGTGATCTCTTCCTCGACGACATCCGTCGGTATCGCGAGGAGCACCTGGCGGGCAGCGGTCTCACGCCGGTTTTTCCGCTGTTCGACACCGAGCCGACATACACGCGGCGGCTGGCGCGCGAGATGATTGCGGCCGGCGTGCGCGCCCGCATCGCGTGCCTCGACCCGAAGGTGATGGACCGCGGGTTCGCGGGCCGCGAATTCGACGCGGCGCTCCTCGACGAGCTGCCGGCGTCGATCGATCCGTGCGCCGAGCGTGGCGAGTTTCATACCTGCGCGTACGCGGGGCCGATGTTCAGCCGTCCGATTGGAATCGAAGCCGGCATCACGGTCGAGCGCGACGGCTTCGTCTTCACCGACCTTCAGTTGCTCGATCAGGCGATTCCTCCATGACCCGATATCCGGAGCGAATCGTCTGCCTGACCGAAGAGACGACCGAGACGCTCTACCTGCTCGGCCAGGGCGATCGCGTCGTCGGCGTGTCGGGCTACACGGTGCGGCCGCCCGAGGCGCGGCAGAAGCCGAAGGTGTCGGCGTTCATCAACGCGAAGTTCGACAAGATCGAGGGCCTGCGTCCGGACCTCGTGCTCGCGTTTTCGGATCTGCAGGCGGATCTGGTCGCCGAGCTCGCCCGGCGCGGTCTCAACGTGGTCGTCTTCAATCAGCGGACGGTCGCCGGGATCCTGCAGATGATTCGCATGCTCGGCGGCCTCGTCGGCTGTCCGCGCGAGGCGGAAGCGCTCGCCGACCGCCTGTCCGGCGGTCTCGACCAGATTCGCCGCGCGGCGTCGCGGCTCCCCACGCGGCTGCGCGTGTTCTTCGAAGAGTGGGACGATCCGCTGATCTCGGGGATCCGGTGGGTCGAGGAGCTCGTCGAGATCGGCGGCGGGGCACCGATCTTTCCCGAGCTCGCCGACGCACGGCTGGCAAAGGATCGCATCGTCGATCCCGCCGAAGTCGTGCGGCGCGATCCGCAGGTCGTGTTCGCGTCGTGGTGCGGAAAGAGAGTGAAGAAGTCGACGATTCAGAGCCGGCCGGGCTGGGATCGCGTGAGCGCGGTTCGCCACGACCGGATTTACGAGATCAAGTCGACCTACATTCTGCAGCCAGGACCGGCCAGCCTTACTGACGGCGTTCAGCAGATCCACACGATTCTGACGACGCTCGGCTGAAGCTTCGCGTTACAGGAACAGCTGGCTCGTCACGTGCGGCACGATGCCAGCCGCCCGCGCGCGATCGAAGAGCAGTCCAACGGCGCGGCGGCCTTCGGGTCCAAGGTCCACCGAGTACTCATTGACGTAGAGGTCGATGTGTTTGTACATCACCTCTTCGCTCATCTCCTGCGCGTGGGCGCGGACGTACGGCAGGCTCGCCGCCCGATTCGCGAACGCATGCTCGATGCTGCGTCGCAGCACGCGGTTCACGCGATGTTTCACCTCGTCCGGCAGCGATCGATTGATGACGATGCCGCCGAGCGGAATCGGAGCGCCTGTTTCGCTCTCCCAGAATTCGCCGAGGTCGATGATCTTTTTCAGCCCCTTCGCCTCGTAGGTAAAGCGATTCTCGTGGATGATGACGCCGCAGTCGAAGTCGCCGCGCAGCAGCGCGGGCTCGATTTCCGAGAACAGCAGCTCGGTCTTGTCGCGCGCCGCGGGGAACGCGAGGCTGAACAGAAAGTTCGCCGTCGTGTATCTGCCGGGGATCGCGACGCGAAGCCCATCGGCGACCTCCCCGGGCGAGATGCGCCGCTTCGAGATCACGAGGGGACCACAGTTTCGTCCGAGCGCGCTGCCCGCATCGAGCAGCACATACCTGTCGGCACAGTGCGCGTAGGCGTGGTAGCTGAGCTTCGTGACGTCGGCCTCGCCGGCAAACGCCGCCCGGTTCAGCGCTTCGACGTCGGCAAGGTGCTCGGCGAACTCGAGGCCCTCGAGATCGATGCGACGGTTCACGATCGCGTCGAACATGAAACAGTCGTTCGGGCACGGCGAGAAACCGAGCGACAGCGTCATAGGCGCTCGATGATGCCCTGCGCGCAGCGATTGAGGTGGCCGATCGCCTCGCCGAGATTCCACGCCTCGCGGTTCCGCGCTTCGACGAGGTTCGACACGGCACGGACCTGCGCGAACGGCACGTCGCTGATGAGACAGGCGTGCATGAACGCCGCCCCCTCCATGCTCTCGACCTGCGGCGCGAATCTGCGGACGAGGGCCGCAATCGAGCGCTCGTTGCCGTGCACCGTGTTGACGGTGATGCCGCTGACCCTCGGCAGATTGCCGAGCAGCTCGTTGTCGGGCGGATGCGCGTTCACGAACACCGGATCGCCGGGCAGACCCAGCTCCTCGATCGTCAGAAACGCGTCGCCGTCTTCGGCCCCCAGCTCGGCGATGCGATCCGACACGACGTGAACCACGCGTCCCGGATGCAGGCGCGGATCGAAGCTGCCGCAGACGCCGAGGTTCAGCGCGAGGTCGTAGCGCGTCCGGGCGAGCGCGCGCGCGGTCATCGCCGCGGTCGCAACCATCCCGACGCCCGTGATCAAGGTGTCGAGGTGTTGTCCCGGCGGCAGCGGCGGCTTCGCGGCCACGAGCGGAGCGATCTCCCCTTCGGTCGCCGCCACGATCAGGATCCGCATCAGTCGACGTCGTCGTCAGGGCTCGTCACGGCGTACACGGTCTTCGCGCGCTTGACGACAATGGTGAGCCCGAAGAGGACGAGGACGCACGACGCCGCCATGCCGACGTAGATGCCGAAGCCGACCCCGGCGGCCGGCGCCTCGCCCATCGGCCGGTTCTCGACGATGGCGAATGCCTGCGACATCGTGAGGGCGCGCTCGCCCGCGAGCGCCGGCATGATGCGCCAGGCGAGAAACATGATGCCGAGCGCGAAGAGGCCGATGACGAGCAACGGATGGCGGGAATTTTTGCGCGTGATCAGGCTGAGCATCGCGAGGACCGCCGCCAGCGCCCCGAGGCCCGCGACCCAGATCGCCCAGACATCGGGAATGCCCGTCAGCGACTGCTCGCCGACGATAACCCAGGGCAGAAACGCGCTGAGGGCCAGAACGACGCCGGCGACCAACGGAATGAAGTACGCGCGCATCCCGGGACGGAAGATGTCCCGCGCCGCCGTCATGGCGCGCCCTTGAATTCCTCGTACCAGGCCATCTGAATCGCCTCGAGCTTCGACTCGTTCGACGCCTTTGGATCGTCGTCGAACCCCTCGAGCGCGATGACTTTGTCGCGAAGGTCGGTGAAGCGGATGGTCAGCGGATCGAGGCCTGGATACTTCTCCGCGAGCGCAATGGCGATGTCCTCGGAGCTGGTCCACCTCACGGCCGCACCTCCTCCTCCTCCTTGCGCGCCTTTCTGTCCGACTTGCCGAGCTGGATCCCGCCGCCCTCCTGGACGTAGTTGCGCGTGTACATCGGCAGCTCGCAGACCACGTCGCCCTTGATCACGGCCTGGCAGCCGAGCCGTGAATCCGGGGTGAGGTCCCACGCCGTATCGAGCCGATCGGCCTCGTCGTCCTGCATCTCGCTAAGGTTGTTCGCGCCCTGGCGGATGATCACATGGCAGGTCGTGCACGCACAGCTCCCGCCGCACGCGTGCTCGAGCGGCACGCCGAGATTCTTGGCGACGTCGAGAAACGATTCCGGCTTGCCGTGATGCGAGTACGGCAGCTTGCCGCTCTCGAACTCCACGACGGTCGGCTCGCCGTCGATGATGAAGGTGACCTTAGGCATTGATGTCGTCCACGTTCTTCCCCGTCAGCGCGGCCTTCACCGAGCGGTCCATCACGATCTCCGCCAGGTGCTCGGTGGCGTCGTTCAACGCGTGCGTCCATTTCTGGATCGTCTCGCGGTCTGTCGAGTTGAGCACCATTCTCAGGCCGGCGACGATCGATTCGATCTTCTGCCGCTCGCCGGAGGCGAGCTCGGTCCGCTCGATCTCGGCCATGTCCGGGTGGCGGAGCGACTTCTCTGTGGCCTGAATCACGTTCTCGGCCTCGTTGCGCGCCTCGATGAGCAGGCGCGCGGCGAAATCGGCCTCGGCGTGCTCGAACGAGTCGAGCAGCATGCGCTCGACCTCTTCGTCGGTCAGGCCGTACGACGGCTTGACCTCGATCGTCTGCTCGACGTCGGTCTTCAGCTCGCGCGCCGTGACGCTGAGGATGCCGTTCGCGTCGATCTGGAACTGCACCAGCACGCGCGCCAGGCCGGCGGACATCGGCGGGACGCCGCGGAGCTTGAAGCGCGCCAGCGATCGGTTGTCGGCGACGAGCTCGCGCTCGCCCTGCAGGACGTGGATGTCGACCGCGGTCTGGTTGTCGACGGCTGTCGTAAACATCTCGCTGCCCGACGCCGGAATCGTCGAGTTGCGCATGATGATCTTCGAGGTCACGCCGCCCATCGTCTCGATACCGAGCGAAAGCGGCGTCACGTCGAGGAGCAGCATCTCGCGGTTGCCGGTAACGAGGATGTCGGCCTGCACGGCGGCGCCGAGGGCGACGACCTCGTCGGGGTTGAGCTCGCTGTGCGGCGTCCGGCCGAACAGCTCTTCCACCTTGCGGCGGACGAGCGGGATGCGCGTCGAGCCACCGACGAGGACCACCTCGTCGATCCGCGACGGCTGCAGGTCGGCATCGGCGAGCGCCTGGCGCACCGGGCCGAGCGTCCGTTCGACGATCGGCGTGATCAGCGACTCGAATTCGGCACGCGTGAACCGCGTCCCGTTCAACGTCGTTTCTTCGCGGTCCGACAGGTCCCACTTCGCCTGGATGACGGCTCTTCGAAGCTCCTGAAGCGCTTCGGGAGACGGGCCGACACGCGGGCCGGCCCCTACACGATGGGCTGCGTCGGCCTCTGCGTGGCGGTTCGGATCGGCCCCTGCGCGGCGGTCCGGATCGGCGGTGCCGTGTAGGGGCGGACCCATGTGTCCGCCCAACACGCGATCCATGAGCAAGATGTCGATGTCGTCGCCGCCCAGGTGCGTGTCGCCGTTGGTGGCGAGCACCTGGAAGACGCCGTCCTCGACGCGGAGGATCGAAATGTCGAACGTGCCGCCGCCGAGGTCGTAGACGGCGATGAGGCCGGCGTGCCGCTTGTCGAGGCCGTAGGCGAGCGACGCGGCCGTCGGCTCGTTGATGATCCGCAGCACGTCGAGCCCCGCGATACGGCCGGCGTCGCGCGTCGCCGTCCGCTGCGCGTCGTTGAAGTAGGCCGGCACCGTGATCACCGCGCGATCGACCTCGCTGTCCACCTCGCCCTGCTTCTCGAAGAACGCTTCCGCGCGATGCTTCAGCTCGCGCAGGACGAACGCGGAGATCTCGGGCGGCGTGAACTCGCGATCGCCCAGCCCGATGCGCACGACGCCACCGCTCGACCCGCCGGCATTCGAGACTTCGCTCGCGGCGCTTCGCGCCTCGCGCGGCGCGCTCACGATGCGGAACGGGAAATGGCGCGCCTCCTCCTTCACGTCCTCGGCGCTCCTGCCCATGAAGCGCTTGATCGAGTATGCCGTCCGATGCGCACTGGTCAGCAGACGGCGCTCGGCCTCCCGGCCAACGACGATCGTTCCGTCGCCGCCCAGGGAGACGACCGACGGCACGAGCGCGTCTCCGCTCGTGTCGCGGATCACGAGCGGCACGCCGTCCTTCACGTAGGCAACCAGCGAATTCGTCGTCCCGAGATCGATGCCAACGACTTTGCTCATAGCGCGGGCCGACCCACGGGTCGGCCCCTACACCATCTCTTTCTCTATGCCCGCAAGCAGATTATTGATGTAGTTCCGCTCGAGGATGCGGTCGCGCAGCGCCTCGAGCACCCTGCGTCGATCGCCGTTCGCCCCGCCGACGTCGGCGACCGCGTCCCAGCGTTCGGACAGCTCTTGCAGCTGCGACTCGTGCGCCGCGCGCTTCGCTTCGATCGGCTGCCGCGCGCGGTCGAGGCGGGTGCGCCACGCGTCGGCCGGCGCACCGCTCGCCTTCTGCTCGCGCACTTCGTCGAGCTCCTCGTTCAGGGCGAACACTTCTTCGAGCAGACTCTGCGGAGGAGTCGCCCGGCTGATGCCTTCGCGCTCCTGCGTCGGTGTCGCCCCGACGGCCGCCACGCCCTCGAGCTTCAGCAGGTACTCCACGCGCGCGATCGGGTTTTTCAGCGTCCGGTACGCGTCGTTGAGGTACGAAGATTTTTCGAGCGCGACCCGCCGCTCCGCCGGTGGGGCGTTGTAGAAGTAGTCCGGGTGAAACTGCCGACTCAGCGCGCGGTAACGCTGCTCGAGGTCCGCCATGTCGATGCGCAGCTTTCGAGGAAGGCCGAGAAACGAGAAGAAGTCCGCAAGGCGCGGCTGCGCCACCTTTTACGCTCCGAACGAGCTGCCGCAGCCGCAGGTCGATTTGGCGTTCGGATTGTTGAACACGAACCCCTTGCTGATCAGGTTCATGTCGTAGTCGAGCACCGTGCCGTTCAGGTAGAGCAGGCTCTTCTTGTCGACGAAGATCTTCGCGCCGTCCGGCCCCTCGAACACTTCGTCCCCGAGGCGGGGCTGCTTCTCCCAGGCGAACGTGTAGCTCAACCCGGAACAGCCGCCGCCCTTGACGCCGACGCGCAGTCCGCCCTCGTCGATGCCCTGCTTGACCATCAACGTCCGGATCTTGCGCGCCGCAGTTTCAGAAATCTCGATCATTACGCTGTCGGCTGCGCGACCTTGCCGGCCGTCTTCCCTTCAGCCGCCTGCTTCTTCTTGTAGTCGGCGATCGCCGCCTTGATCGCGTCCTCGGCGAGCACCGAGCAGTGAATCTTCACCGGCGGCAGGCTCAGCTCGTTGACGATCTCGGTGTTCTTGATCGCGAGCGCCTGGTCCACCGTCTTGCCCTTCAGCCACTCCGTCGCCAGGCTGGAGGAGGCAATCGCCGAACCGCACCCGAACGTCTTGAACTTCGCATCGTCGATGACGCCAGTCTCGGGGTTCACCTTGACCTGGAGCTTCATCACGTCGCCGCATTCCGGCGCGCCGACGAGTCCGGTCCCGACGTTGACGTCGTCTTTCGGCAGCGAGCCGACGTTGCGCGGGTTCTCGTAATGATCGATGACCTTGTTTGAATACGCCATGTTGTCTGTTTCGCTCGGCTAAGCCTCGCGCTCCTTAAATCCTTTAATGCCGCACTTCCGTCTGCCACTGCATCGTCGACAGATCGACGCCTTCCTTGGCGAGCTCGTAGAGCGGTGACATGTCGCGCAGCCGGCTGACGACCGACGTCAGCTTGTCGGCGACGTAATCGATTTCTTCCCTCGTCGTCCAGCGACCGAGCCCGAAGCGGATCGACGAGTGCGCGAGATCGTCGCCGGCGCCGAGCGCCTTCAGCACGTACGACGGCTCAAGGCTCGCCGACGTGCACGCGGAACCCGACGACACCGCGACATCGTTGATGCCCATCAGCAGCGACTCGCCCTCGACGTACGCGAAGCTGATGTTGAGGTTGTGCGGCAGCCGGTGCTCCATCGATCCGTTGATGTAGATCTCGTCGAGGTTCTTGTGGAGCGTCTCGTTCAGGTGATCGCGCAGCCCGCGTAGCCGCTCGCTTTCGGTCGCCATTTCCTGCTTGCACAGCTCGGCCGCCTTGCCGAAGCCGACGATGCCCGGGACGTTGAGCGTGCCCGACCGCATGCCGCGCTCGTGGCCGCCTCCGTCGATGATCGGCGACAGCAGCACGCGCGGGTTGCGACGACGAACGTACAGCGCGCCGACGCCCTTGGGACCGTACATCTTGTGCGCGCTGAGCGACGCCATGTCGACCTTCAGGTCGTTGACGTTGAACGGCACCTTGCCGGCGAACTGCACCGCGTCGGTGTGAAAGAGGATCCCTTTCTCTTTCGCGATGGCACCAATCTCCGCGATCGGCTGAATGACACCGATCTCGTTGTTGGCGGCCATGATCGTAATGAGGATCGTCTTGTCGGTGATGGCGGCCTTCAGCTCGTCGAGGCTGATGCGTCCGTCCTTCTGCACCGGCAGATAGGTGACGCGGTAGCCTTCCTTCTCGAGGCGCTTGCACGTGTCGATCACCGCCTTGTGCTCGGTGACGCACGTGATGATGTGGTTCCCCTTCTCGCGATACATCTCCGCGACGCCCTTGATCGCGAGGTTGTCCGATTCGGTCGCGCCGCTCGTGAACACGATCTCCTTGGCGTTCGCGCCGATCAGGTCGGCCACCTGCTTGCGCGCCTTCTCGACGGCCTCTTCCGCCTCCCAGCCGAACGGATGGTTGCGGCTCGCGGCGTTGCCGAATACCGTCGTGAAGTACGGCGTCATCGCCTCGAGCACGCGTGGATCGACCGGCGTGGTCGCGTGGTAGTCCATGTAAATGGGAAGCTTGATCTCCATAATTCAGCCGTCAGTCCTCAGTCGTCAGTCCAGCCATCTGTAGCGCAACCCTTCAGGGTTGCCGTCACAGATGCGTGTGAAAAACAGCCGCCTTGGTCGTCGTCGCCGGCGGAGGCGGATCCGCGGCCAGTTCCGCGATCGTGCATTCGCCGAGCGCCGTCAGAATCCGTTCGCGCACGCGCCACAGCGGATCGCGCACGTTGCATTTCGCGAACTGCTCGCACTGCCCATCGTCGGTCGAGCAGGCTGTTACGGTCACCGGACCGTCGATCGCCTGAATCACGTCGGCGACCGAAATCCGCGACGGCACGCGCGCCAGCTTGTAGCCGCCCCGCGTGCCCTGGTGCGACGCGAGCAGCCCGCGGCGCACGAGCTTCTGCAGCACTTTCGCCATGAGCTCGATCGGAATATCGTAGAGCCCCGCGATTTCCCGGGCGCTGGACGACCCGCGATCGCTCCTGAGTGCCAGGTGTTTCATCGCGATCAGGGCGTAATCCGCCTTCTTCGAGAGCCTCAGCATATCCGACCGCTATGGTCCTAGTTTAGTATTTCGGCTGGGTGGGATCAACCTTGTCGATCCAGTCGAGAATCCCCCCCTTGAGGTTCAGGACCCGCTTGAACCCCACGGATCGCAGAAAATCGGCGGCTTTTCCGCTCCGCACCCCCGACTTGCACTGCATGACGTACTCGGCGTCCGGGTCGAGCTCGTTGTACCGCTTGGGGATATCCCCCAGAGGGATGTGCAGAGACCCCGGAATCCGATTGATTTGCAGCTCGTTCGGCTCGCGCACGTCGACGATCGTCACCGTATCGCCGCGGCCGAGCCGCGCTTTCAGCTCGAGCGAGGTCAGTTCAGTTGCGGTGTTCACATTCGCTGGCTCCGGCGCGGCAGGCGTGATGCCGCAGAACTGGTCGTAGTCGATGAGCTTCGTCACCGTCGGATGGGTCCCGCACACCGGGCAGTCGGGATCCTTCCGCAGCTTGAGCTCGCGGAATCGCATGCGCAACGCGTCGTAGATCAGGAAGCGCCCGATGAGCGGCTCGCCGATGCCCATGATGAGCTTCACGGTCTCGGTCGCCTGAATGATGCCGATGATTCCCGGCAACACGCCGAGCACGCCGCCTTCGGCACAGCTCGGAACCAGACCGGGCGGCGGCGGCTCCGGATACAGGCACCGGTAGCAGGGGCCGTTCTTCGTCGCGAAAACCGACGCCTGGCCCTCGAACCGGAAGATGCTGCCGTAGGCGTTCGGCTTTCCAAGCAGCACGCACGCGTCGTTGACGAGATAGCGCGTCGGAAAATTGTCCGTGCCGTCGACGATGACGTCGTACGGCTCGAACAGCTGCATCGCGTTCTGCGACGAAAGCGCCGTCTCGTGCGTGCGAACCTCGACCTCGGGATTCAGCGCGTTCAGCTTGTTCTTCGCCGACAGGAGCTTCGGCAGCCCCACGTCCGGCGTCGAGTGGAGAATCTGCCGCTGCAGGTTGCTGAAGTCGACGACGTCGAAGTCGACGAGGCCGATCGTGCCGACGCCGGCAGCCGCGAGATACATCGCGACCGGCGATCCGAGCCCGCCCGCCCCGATGCAGAGCACTTTCGCCGCCTTCAGCTTCCGCTGACCGTCGACGCCGACCTCCGGCATGATCAGGTGCCGCGAATAGCGCTTCACCTCGTCCTTGCTGAGTTCAGGCAGCGTCCGGCTTACGCCGGGCTCCACGGCTGACGGAACTCCGCCCGCCACCGACGGGATGATGCTCACCGTGTCCCCTGCGGCGACCGGCGTCTGCTCCTTCTGCAGATACCGGATGTCCTCGTCGTTCACATAGACGTTGACGAAGCTGCGCAGCTTGCCCTGCTCGTTGTAGAGGTGCGCTTTCAGGCCCGAGTGCCTGCGGGTCAGATCCGCCAGCAGCTCGCCGACCGTGGCGCCGGACGCATTCACCGCGTCCTGCTTATCGGTGTAGGGCCTGAGCGGTGTCGGGATGAGAATTTTCGCCATGATTCAGACTGCCCTCTTCGAAGCTCGAACGGTCGTCTTTCAGAAACCACACGGTCATGTCGGTCGCCTGCGCCTCCGCGACGGCGACGATGAGGTACGCGAAGGTCGGCCACGCGTGATCGAGGTCGTACTGCGACGGCCGCGCCGGATGATCCGGGTGCGAATGATAGAACCCCAGGAGCTCGGCGCCGAGATCCGTCGCGCGGCGCTCGGCCTCGCGATAGTCCGACGGACGCACCAGAAACCGGCGCCGCGGGCCTTCTTCGGTCGTGTTCGGCAGCGGCACCAGCGCGCTCACGTGACCGTCTTTGCCGACCAGCGCACCACAGCACTCGTGCGGATACATTTCCTGGCCGTGCGCGCGAATCGCGTAGTCGATCGACGGCGTCATCGTGAGGTGGTGATC